>WPCJ01024248.1_pt1 | contig 64621 bp, 61 predicted proteins | sample 5399831 | NCBI WGS metagenome assembly WPCJ01 (sample SAMN12869470, study PRJNA574797) | sludge metagenome | isolation source: wastewater treatment of pH10 | place: China:Beijing | collected 2019-05-20
ACACGCCGCGCCATCGAATGGCCCGGACGGTGCCGCGTCGATCGTGCCTTCGAGGAGCTCTGCATGCGACTGCAGCGGCCCCAAGGTCATGCGCGCCAGTTCCAGCATTTCGGCCGACGGATCGACCCCGAGCAACCGCCAGTCCGGTTTCGCCTCGGCAAATACCTTCAGTTCCAGCCCGCCGCCAGCGCCGAGCACCAGAATGTCGGCTGCATCGGGCGCGTGTTCCGCCAGCAGCAGCATTGTCATGCGGTGCAGATCGGCGAGGCCCGGCACCAGCCGCCGCGGCCCTTCCGTATAGCGCGCGACAGCCTCGGGATCGCTGAATGGCTGCATGGGAGTCACGCGCTCAGCCAAACACCAGCGCGCGATGCGCCGACGTACCCGCCGTGACACCATCGGCCACGGCCCAGCTCACACTATGCGGCGCCCGCGCGATATCGCCAGCCGCATAGACGCCGGGCACCGTGGTCATCTTGTCGTTGTCGGTCCTGATCATCGGCCCCATCGGGCCTTCCTCGATGGCGGCCCCGAGCCGTTCGGCCAGCGGCGACGACAGGCACGACTGTGGCGCTATATAAAGAGCATCCACCGCGCTGCGCCGGCCATCCTCCAGCACCACGGCCGACAACGCCGTTCGCTCGCCTTCGAGACCCGTCACTTTCGCGGCTTCCACCCGCACGCCACGGCGCGCCATGGTGTCAGCGCCTTCGGCGTCCAGCTCATGGCCATTGAGATAAAGCGTCACCGGCCCCCATTCGGCGACGATCGACGCCTGATGCACCGACATCGGCGTGCGATACAGCACGCCGAGCTGGCGGTCGCTGAATTCGATGCCGTGGCAATAGGGGCAATGCAGCACCGTCTTGCCCCATCGCTCCTGAATGCCGGGAATGGCGGGCAGCGTGTCGCGCAGGCCGAAAGCGAGGATCACCTTGCGAGTCGCGATCGCCTCACCATTGCCCAGCACCACCGAGAAACCATCGCCTTCGGCACGTGCATCCCGCGCTTCGCCCTCGATCAACCGCACAGTCGGATAGGCAGCGACCTGCCGCCGCGCGGTCGCCAGGATCTGCTGCGGATCGCTGCCGTCGTGGCCGAGAAAGCCATGCGAGGCATCGGCAAAGCGATTGCGCGGCTGGCGCGTGTCGATGACGACCACATTGCGGCGGGCACGCGCGAGATAGGTCGCCGCTGCAAGGCCGGCAAAGCCGCCGCCCACGATGATGGCATCAGTCGTCATGTGCTTTCTCCAGTTTGAACTTGTCTCGCTGTCCCTTGAAGCGCGCATTGAAATCCGCGCTCAGCATGGCCAGCGTCACCTCGCCGAAGCGGCGCAGCAGCAGTTCCTCGGCTTCGTCGAAAGCCTTGCCCAGTGCGGCATTGACGGCCTGCTCCACCAGGCAGCCCGGCATATCCGTGCGGTTGCCCATGGCCAGGATGTCCGGCTCCCCCAGCGCCTCATAGATGTCGCGCAGCGTCACCTTCTTGAGATCGCAGGCGATCCGCCAGCCGCCGCCATGCCCCTTTTCCGATTGCACGAGCCCTTGCTCGCGCAGCCCTGCCATGATGCGGCGAATGACGACAGGGTTCGTGCACATGGCACGCGCCAGCGTCTCGGATGTTTTGGGCGTGTCATCCTCGGCCATATGCAACAGCACATGGAGAACGCCCGACAGGCGACTGTCTCGTCTCATGTAACTTCATATGATGCGTGAGACGGGATGAGTCAAGGCAGGTTCGTAGGATGGGTTGAGCGCAGCGATACCCATCACCACAAGCGCCAAGCCCTGATGGGTATCGCTCCGGCGCTACGCGCCTCTGCTCAACCCATCCTACGGCCCCTCCCTCCCTGAATTTTGAGTGGACCTCCGGCGTGCCACCCTTCAAACACGCCGGACCAGTTTCAACAACGAACGGAAAAGCCCGTGGGACAGGACATAACGCTAACCGCATCGGACGGCTTCAAGCTCGGCGCCTATCGCACCCAGCCGGAGGGCAAGCCGAAAGGCGCTGTGGTGGTGATTCAGGAAATCTTTGGCGTGAACAGCCATATCCGCACGATCTGCGAGCGCTTCGCCGTGCAGGGTTATGTCGCCATCGCCCCGTCGATCTTCGATCGCATCGAGCCCGACTTCCAGTCCGGCTACTCACCCGAGGAAGTCGCCATCGCGCGCAAATTCGTTGCCAGTCCGGATTGGGCGGCGTTCCTGCGCGACACCCAGGCGGCGATCGATGCGGTGAAGGATGTCGGGCCGGTCGGCATCATCGGATTTTGCCTGGGCGGGAGCATCGCCTATGCGGCAGCCACCAAGCTCGACGGCCTCAGCGCCGCCATCGGCTACTACGGCGGCGCCGTGGTGCGCTTCGCCGACGACAAGCCAAAGGTCCCGACCCAGCTCCATTTCGGCGAGAAGGATCACGGCATTCCGCTCAGCGATGTCGAGACGATCAAGGCCAAGCGGCCGGAAGTCGAGGTGTTCGTCTATGACGGCGCCGAACACGGTTTTAATTGCGACCAGCGTGCGAGCTACAACAAGGCGAGCGCAGATATAGCGCGGGAACGGAGCCTGGCGTTCCTGGCGAAACATTTGAAATGAGATTTGTACCTGCAGGGCGGATGCTTTTCGATGATCCACCCTGCAGTGATCGCCTCCGATATCAAGTCACCATGCTCGGCTCGGACATCGACACACGGTTCTGCACGCTGGGGCGCTGCTGCATCCGGGCATACCAGGCCGAAAGCGCCCTGCATTCCGTGGGCACTTCGAGTTTGACGAGACCCGCAAAGATCATTCCGCCGATCAGAGTGATGTCGGCCATCGAAAACGCGTCGCCGGCCACGAAAGGCTGCTTGTTCAGCACCGCATCAAAGTAATGCATGCCGCGCACCGCCTTGTCGCGCTGGCGAAGGCCCCATTCGGCGTTCTGATAGAGCTCAACATCGGGCCCGAGCCCCGGCGTCGCATGATGGAAATAGACGCTGACAGCATCCAGCACTTCGAGTTCGGCGCGCTTGCTCATCATATGGATCACGCCTTTTTCACGCGGTGCCTTGCCGGTGAGCCTGGGCGGTCCGTCCAGCGCGTCGAGATATTCGGTGATAGCCGTGCATTCGCCTATGAATGTGCCATCCGGGATTTCGAGCACAGGCAGAGTGCCCGAGTAATTTTTGGCAAGGAAATCCGGCTTCTTGTGCTCGCCCTTCCAGAGATCGACGGAGACGAAACGAACTCGCGATCGCAGATTCAGTTCTGCCAGCGCGATGCGGACCCGGGCCGGATAGGGACCGGTTGCCCAGTCATAAATCGTCAGGTCGCTGGCAGGGTCGCGCGAATCCGGTGTTTGGGCTGTCATTGGCTATCTACCTATCAGTTGGTAGGCTAAATGTGACGCTTTCTATCTAGGACGTCAACGCCTATCTATCACTTGGTAGGCAAAATCTGAGTGGGCCCGGACATGACTGTCAATTCGAAGGAAGCCATCCTGGCGGCGGCCCGGCGGACCGCGCAGGCTCACGGCTATGGCGGCCTGAATTTTCGCGATCTCGCAGCCGAAGTCGGCATCAAGGCAGCCAGCATCTATCATCACTTTCCCAGCAAGGCCGACCTCGGCGCCGCCGTCGCCAGGCGCTACTGGGAAGATACGGCAGCGGCGCTGGAAGCCCTGTCGAAGGAGGCTGAGGCACCACTCGTTGCCCTACGCCGTTATCCGGAAACCTTTCGCAAGGCGCTCACCACTGACAATCGGATCTGCCTGGCGAGCTTCATGGCTGCCGAATATGACGACCTGCCGGATGCGGTGAAGACGGAAGTGAGGACCTTCACCGACATCAATGTGAGCTGGCTGAGCCAGGCGCTTAGCGCCTCCGGAATTGAAAGTGTCGAGCAGGCGGAGCCCAGGGCGCGCGCCATCTTCGCGGCCATTGCCGGCGCCCAGTTGATGGCCAGAGGCCGCAGCGATGTGGCGCAGTATGACGCTCTGATCGACAGCTATCGGACGATCGGTCTGCTGCCGGCGTAACGTCGCAAAGGTGGAGCGGATGAGGCGAAGCACGACCCTTACGTCCTGCCAGACTCGTCTTCCCTTCTCCCGCCCCCGACGAAGCCGGGGCGGGAGAAGGAGAAACAAGAATTACTCCCCCTTCACGCCGGCGGTCTTCGCGACCGTCGCCCAGCGGTCGAAATCGCGCTTCACCGTCTTCTCGAACGACTCCGCGCTATCGCCCACCGGCACCAGATTCACCGCCTGCAGGCCCGCGATGCCTTCCGGCGTATTGATGATGCGGCCGAGCTCGGCCGAGAGCTTGTTGACGATCGGCTTCGGCGTGCCCGCCGGCACGAACACGGCAATCCAGCCTTCGGCCTCGAAGCCGGGATAGCCGAGTTCGGCCATGGTCTGCACATTCGGCAGCTTCGCCTTCCGCTTCTCGCCGCCGACGGCGAGCGGACGGATCTTGCCGGCCTCGAGCTGCGGACCCGCGGTGGTGAAATCGAGGAACGAGGCCGTGACCTGGTTGCCGAGCAGATCGTTGAGCAGCGGGGCCGCGCCGCGATAGGGCACATGCGTCCAGTCGATGCCGGCATTCTTCTTCAGCAGCTCGCCATAGAGATGCGAGGTCGTGGCGTTGCCGAAGGTGCCATACTGAAACTTGCCGGTCTTGCCGAGTTCGATCAGTTCCTTCACCGATTTGATCGGCTGTCCATCGGGCACCACGAGCACGATTGGCGACGTTGCGATCTGCGTCACCGGCGCGAGATCCTTGAACACGTCGTAGGGCAGTTTCGACATCAGGCTCGGCGCCTGGATGATCTGCGTGATGGCGATGAGGACGGTGTAGCCATCCGGCGCCGCCTTGGCGACGAAGTCGTTGCCGATCACACCGCCGGCGCCCGGCTTGTTCTCGACGGTGACGACCTGCTTCCAGCTATCCTGAAGCTTCTGTGCAAGCAGGCGCGCGGCCACGTCGGTGGCACCGCCGGGCGCATAGGGTACGACAAAATTGATGCGCTTTTCGGGATAGGACGTTGCTGCATCCTGCGCCTTCGCAGGCAGGATCAACGCGGCACCGGCCGCGCCAAGCATCGTCAGAGCAAGCGCACGCCGTGTCATTGTCGAAGCAATCGTCATCGTCTCTCCCAACTGAAAGTTCTTTGGCGCGGACAAGAGTCCGCACATGCGAGTATCTCGCTGACGCCTTCATACAGGGGAGAAGCTTGCTTCGGAATGGCGCGATATGAGCAATCTCGCCTCTGCGCCCAATCATCGCAGCATTTTTGCTGAGTATGATACGCGCCATTCCATCGCATAAAAAATCGCCTGCAGGATGCCCCCTGCAGGCGATTTTGGCACGCGGCCATAGGGCGGACGAGCGACGCGCAATCCGCCGGCCGAGTTCATGTTGCGAAGAACGGCGGATGACGCCTCCGGCTCATCCGCACTGCGATTCCCGTTAGAACCAGCGTTCGCCGACCATCACCGTATCGCCGGGATCGATCGGCGTGCCAAGCGGGACCTCGGCACGATAGGAGCCTTCCGGGCGGTTATGCGTAAGCATGACCGCATCGCGCTTGGCGCGCGGCGAGAAGCCGCCGGCAATCGCCACCGCACTCTCGACGGTCATGTTCGGCACGTAGGGATACTGACCGGGGGCCGCGACTTCGCCGAGAATGAAGAACGGACGATAGGTTTCGATTTCCACCGCCACCGACGGCTCGCGGATATAGCCGTTGCGCAGGCGACCGGTGATCGCCGCCGCCAGCGAAGCCGGCGTCATGCCGCGCGCGGGCACACGGCCGATCAGCGGCATGGTAATCGCGCCACCGGCATCGATGGCATAGGAATTGGTGAGGCCTTCCTGCCCGTAGACCACGACACGCAGCTTGTCGCCGGCGTCGAGCTTGTATTGCGCATCGTATTTCGAACCTGGCGCGGCATAGGCGACGGGCACACCGGTGCGGTTATAGGCGAGCGTGTCGAGATCGGGCGGCACCGGCACCGCAGCGACGGGGCCGGGCCTGCGCATGCAGCCGGTCATGGCGAGGGCCATCACGGCGACGATCAGAGGCAGGCGTAACGCGCGGACAACGGGCACTGGACTCATCCCTCATGAGATCATCCGGTTGTGCGCCTTTATGGTTAACATAAGGTTGTCGCAGGCATTTTCAGCCAAGCAAAAGCCCGCTTCCGACGGCGTCGAAAGCGGGCTTTTAACGGTGTTTATCTCAGCTCAGGCCGTGACGCCGACACCGATCGGGCAGGACACGCCGGTGCCGCCGAGGCCGCAATAGCCGCCCGGATTCTTGGCGAGATATTGCTGGTGATAGTCCTCGGCGAAATAGAACTTGTCGATCGGCGCGATCTCGGTGGTGATCGCACCATAGCCTTTGGCATCGAGCGCCGTCTGGAATGTGGCTTCGGACTCCTTCGCCGCCTTCAGCTGCGCATCGGAGAAAGTGTAGATCGCCGAGCGATACTGCGTGCCGACATCGTTGCCCTGCCGCATGCCCTGGGTCGGGTCGTGATTTTCCCAGAACGTCTTCAGCAGCCGCTCGTAAGAGATCTTCGTCGGATCGAACACCACCAGCACCACTTCGGTGTGGCCGGTCAGTCCCGAACAGGTCTCTTCATAAGTCGGGTTCGGCGTGAAGCCGCCGGCATAACCGACGGCGGTCGTATAGATGCCGTCGCCCAGCTCCCAGAACTTGCGCTCCGCGCCCCAGAAGCAACCGAGCGCGAACACCGCCTGCTCCAGACCGGCGGGATAAGGCGGCAGCAATTTGCTGCCGTTCACAAAATGAGTGGTCGCCGTCGGTATCGGCGTAGCGCGGCCGGGCAAGGCATCGGCGGCGGTGACCATGGCAACGGGTTTGCGCATGAACAGCATGGATCGTCTCCTGCGTTTTTCTTCACCCTATATGGGTATCTTCGCACAAAACGGCAGAGCGTTACGCCCCCGAACGGCCACATGGCCGCCGCAAGGAAGACGCATCAATTTCGCGAATAGCCGATCAAAGGCCGCCGCGGACGGAACATCAACATCAGCAAAATGCCGAGCACGCCCATCACCGCCCAGGCCGGCTGATCGAGCAGCAATTTGACGCCGGCGCGCAGCCACGGCGCATCGGTATCGATCATGGCCAGGAAATTGCGCTGGCTGGCCTGATTGATATCGTTCCAGAATTCGCCGAGTTTGGTCAGTCGCAGCGCCTGATCGGCGATCGAGCGGGCGCCGTCATAAACCAGAAAAACGAAACCCGCGGCCAGCAACAACAGCCCAATCAGGCGGAAAAAACCGCGGATCATCCGAATCCCCTCGATGCTCGTCTCCCCGGCAATACTGGCCGGGGGCGAGAAATTCAACCGTTCCAGCTACTTACTCCAGCCGCGCGGCGCATTTGCCGCGTATTCGTCAGGTTACAAGCCGTTGACGCTGCAAAACGCGGCCTCTATAAGGATCGCCAAAGGCGGTGGGCGCAATCCCGCCGCCGCTGTTCTTTGAGCGGCGCAACCCTCGAGAGCGTCACCGCTCCGGGGATAGCATTTCAGGAACACCCCGGAAACAGATCAGCGTTGGCCGCAATGGGCGGCAAACGTCAATCAGCCCGGCGCCCGGATGGGTCGCTGCTGAAGGATATTTGAGAATGGCCAATACGACCTCCGCCAAGAAGGCGACCCGCAAGATCGCGCGCCGCACCATCGTCAACAAGTCGCGCCGCACCCAGATGCGTTCGGCTCTCCGCACCGTCGAGGACGCCATCAAGACCGGCGACGCCAAGGCAGCGAAGGAAGCGATGAAGCTCGCCGAGCCCGCCCTCATGAAGGCCGCTCAGCGCAACATCGTTCACAAGAACCTTGCGAGCCGCAAGGTCTCGCGTCTGACCCATCAGATCGCGAAGCTCGCTCAGTAAGGCGACACGCAGAATATGATTTCGAAAAGCCCGGCCTTCGCGCCGGGCTTTTTGTTTGCGCAACGATGCGGACGGCACACTTCATATGTGACAGACATCACCCCTCCGGATGATGAAGCTAGAAATTTGGATGAAGCGCAAAGCCTATGAAATCAGGCATCGATGCGCGTCGCGACATGTCGCATGAAAGACACGGCGGGAACGGCAAGCGCTGAACATGTGTCAACATGCGGACTCTGCCCGCGCCAGCGTGATTCTGAAAAAGCAAGCGTGTTGCGATGCCGATGCTGACGACGGGTTCAAGGTTACCCTGAGTCAGCGCACAGAAAAAATCGCGCCGCGATAATCACTTATCCACATAGCGAGAGTGAGCGGTTTGAATCGGCAGATGCCGCCCCTGCTTTCGTAAATGAAATATGAATTTCTTTTTTCGACCCACCGAATTTGAAACCCCACTGTCACAATTGGATTCAGTGCGCAGATTCAAAATCTTGCCGATATGTTTGAAAAACGGATCGGGAAACGAGAGCCTGCAAGTGCAGCTTTTGCGAGGCAGCGAAAAAATGATTCCGTTGCGAGAAAACTGCCGTGCTGTATTTCTAAATCATTCGCAGCGCCCCGCCGTTCTTGAGATCAGAGCGATTTCGGTACGAGGGCGAGCCTGAAGATCAGCGACGGTTTTCAGGTTTGGCGATGCTTTCCAAGTCTCAAGCGAGTGACAGCTCATAGCAATATGAGAACGGTTGTTCTGTGCCGAAATTTCTCAAGCATCCATGACGGATGCTTCGAAAAGAAATGCGAAGCAGAGATCGTGCACTGGCAAGGCTAAGGGGATCGTCCTGTGAAGAGGAGCGGGCTTAAAGACGATGCGACCTTGAACGTTTCCACGTTGAGCGTTGCGGACTGACTTTGGACCAGATTCGAAACTGACACCTTGCCGCGATGACCGCGGCGAGTGGGGGAGCTTCTATGCGCAAATCCATGATCACACGGTATTCTTCTTTGCGATCTGCGTTCGGCTTCAATACGTCTGCTTCCATCTGCTCCCGCCCCCCCGCCTGCGTCCCTGACAGAGCGCTCAGTACGCGCTGACCTCACCCGGCGCTTCTTTCGACACCGCCAATCCGTCCGCGGCGTGAACGCCGAACGGCGGAGCCGTGTCTGAAAGCAGCCGCGCGAGGTCATCGCACGCGTTTGCGTGCATTCCGTCGCGGGCGCTTCGCGCGCTCGGTTACCACCTTAGAATTGAGAAGTACGAATGATGTCGAACATGGAACAGGATCACTGGACTCGCGTGAAGGGCCGCCTGCGGTCGAGCGTTGGCGAGGATGTTTTCTCCAGCTGGTTCGCGCGCATGGATCTGGAAGCCGTGCAGGACGATTCCGTGCACCTCTCCGTACCGACCCGCTTCCTGAAGAGCTGGATCCAGGCCCATTATGCCGAGCGCGTGCTCGACGCATGGAAGGCCGAGATGCCGAAGGTGTCGCGCGTCGATCTCACCGTGCGTTCGGCCATGCGCAATGTCGCCCCGGCCAAGGAAGTCGCAGCTCCGGCCGAAGCACGCCGCATTGAACCGACGGGCAATCGTCCCGCAGCCGAACTGCGCAGCACCGCGACCGCGCCGGTTTCCGCCAGCCATGAAGCGCTCGGCGGCTCGCCCCTCGATCCGCGCCTGACCTTTGCCAGCTTCGTGCTCGGCCGCGCCAACACCTTGGCGCACGCTGCCGCGCGTCAGGTCGCCGAAGGTCGCCGTGGCGACCCGGTGATGTTCAATCCGCTTTACATCCATGCCGGTGTTGGCCTCGGCAAGACGCATCTGCTGCAGGCCGTGACCTGGGCCGGCAATTCGAGCCCGGACCGCAAGGTTTTGTATCTCACCGCGGAGAAGTTCATGTACGGCTTCGTCGCCGCGCTGAAGACGCAGACGGCGCTTGCCTTCAAGGAAGCGCTGCGCGGCATCGACGTGCTTGTGATCGACGACCTCCAGTTCCTGCAGGGCAAGACCACCCAGGCCGAATTCTGCCACACGCTGAATGCGCTGATCGATGCCGGCCGCCAGGTGGTGATCGCCGCCGACCGTCCGCCGGCCGACCTCGAAAGCCTCGACGAGCGCGTGCGTTCGCGCCTGGCTGGAGGCCTCGTCGTCGAGATGGGCACGCTCGGCGAGGAGCTGCGCCTTGGCATTCTGAAATCACGTGTCGCCGCGGCCCGCCTGCATCATGCCAGCTTCGACGTTCCGGAGCAGGTTCTGGAATATCTCGCCCGCACCATCACCCATAACGGCCGCGATCTCGAAGGCGCGATCAACCGCCTGCTCGCCCACTCGAAGCTGAACGCCACCGCCGTGACGCTGGAAATGGCAGAGCGCGAAGTGCGCGATCTCATTCGCCCGATGGAGCCGAAGCGCATCAAGATCGAGGACATCCAGCGCGTCGTCGCACGGCAGTATAATGTCAGCCGCTCGGACCTCCTGTCCTCGCGCCGCACCGCCAATGTGGTGCGTCCGCGTCAGGTGGCGATGTATCTCGCCAAGACGCTGACCCTGCGCTCGTTGCCTGAGATCGGCCGCCGCTTCGGCGGACGTGACCACACCACCGTGCTGCATGCAGTACGCAAGATCGAGGCGCTGGTCGGCAAGGACACGACCCTGCAGGACGAGGTCGAGAGCCTGAAGCGCCAGCTGGCTGAGTAAAGAACACAGCCAAGCAACGCCGTCATGTCTGGTAGTCCGCGACATGACGGCGGCATACCGCCGCTATGCCCTCTACCGGAAACCTTCGAGCATCGTCAGCACCTCATCTCCCGACCAGTCGACCTGACCGAGAAAATAGCCTTCGACAGCGCCTGATCTCCCGATCAAATAAGTGATCGGCATTGCATAAAGCACGAATGGACTTCGTTGCTCCGCATCCTTGCGGCTGATCAGCGGATCGGGCGCCAGCCCGATCGCGAGTTTTGAAAGGCCGAGCATCTTGGCGAAATCGGCAACTGTTTTCCTCGGCTCGCGATCTGCGGCAACGGCAAGGACCTCCAGACCGGGGATCCGTTTCGCCGCCAGATTTTGAAGCGCGGGCAGTTCCTCGCGGCATCCGGGACACCAGGTGGCCCAGAGATTTACGATCACGAGCGAACCACGCAACGATGCGAGCTCGATCAGCTTGCCATTGATGAGCGGGACCGGCACCGCAGGAACTGGCAGAGCTCCCCGGACCGCGATGAACCTGCTTCTGATATCCCCGCCAGGCGCGATGGCCGCGACCGCAGCGGGAGGTGATGGGGCGAGCGTCAAAAGCCCTCCCGCACCGACGGTAAGAAAGTCTCGTCTGCTGATCGTGTTCGGCATGATGGGCGTTCAGTTCCTCAGATAAGACCAGCCTGCTTCCTGCAGTTCGATCACCCGTGCCGGACCACTCGGCATGAGATCGACTCCCTCGATCAGGGACATCGGGCGGCCTTCCGATCGCTCCATGCCGGCCTTGGTGAGTTCACAGACCACAAAACGGATGACGCCGGGATTGATCGTCACCAGCGTCTTGAGCAGATCCTTGATGGGCGATGTGTCGAGCCGGAACATATGCAGCCCGGCATTGTAGGCGACGATTTCTATCGTCACATCCTCATTGATGGTTTGATAGTAGCGGGGCAGATTCAAGGCCGTGGACACCACTGCCCTCATGGTGGTCGGGTCGTCGGTATTGATCGACATGACGAGGCGATGAGATTTCCTCACAGCCGCTTCCGGGGTCTGCGTTTTTGAAGCTTTCGGATTCAGAGACTTGGAGAACAGCGCTTCAGGCAGAGCCAACATGACGATCATTGGGGCCATCAATGCCGACGAGAAGAGCAGCGGTTTGGTCAGCCTTCCCAGTTTCGATCTCAACATCGCAGCCGTCTCAAGTGCGATACTGGAGCCACGATGAAGGGGTAACCATCCGCGCCTGCGCGGCGAAAGAGGCCAGAGCGCGCTCTTCGGGAGATGCGGAGCAGGGAGCAACAACACTGGAATCGACAAAAAAGAGATTCATTGCAGGAGACTTCCGGTATCGGATTGTAACCGCTCCTAAGTGAGAAGCCGCCCGACGCCGCACAAGAAGGCACCTCCTTCATACTAAGGCACACAGATGTTCCTGTTCTCGCTGGCCCTCACGCTGTGACAGCGCGTCTCCATACGGCGCGATACCTTTGTTCTCGGGATGACGCCCAAGCATGTCGGGATCGCGGACGACCACACTATGATTATCCATGCCGCGAGAAAAATCGAAGCACTCGACGGCAAGGACAACACGCCGCAGGACGAGGTCGACAGCCTGAAGCGCCAGCTCGCGGAGCAAGGAGCGCTTGCTCTGCCCCTCGTGGTGAGGAGGCGCGCAGCGCTGTCTCGAACCATAAATGGCTTGGCTTCAGGGCTCGCTGCCATCCTTCGAGACACCCGCCTTTGGCGGGCTCGTCAGGAGGACGGCCGAATTCACGCGGGCGTCATGAAGCGAGACAGCGCCCGCGCTTAAACCGTGGGCAGCGGCGTCACATCCGCCTCAAAAGTCTTGCGCTTTCCGCGCTTTACCGTCACCTTGCGGTCCCCGCGGCGCTGTTCCGGCTGCCCGGAACTCCCATCGGTAATCGGGCGGATTTGCTATGAAGGTCACGGTCGAACGCGCGCAGCTCCTCAAGTCGCTCAGCCACGTCCATCGCGTGGTCGAGCGCCGGAATACGATTCCGATCCTCGGCAACGTACTGATCCGCGCCGAAAACGCCCAGCTCTCGCTGAAGGCCACCGACCTCGATCTCGAAGTGACCGAGACCCTGGCCGCCGAAACCGGCACCGCCGGCTCCACCACTGTCCCGGCCCATATGTTCTACGACATCGTCCGCAAGCTGCCGGACGGTTCGCAGATCGTGCTCGAGGCCGATGGCGATCGCTCGGTGATGGCGATCCGTGCTGGCCGTTCGCGCTTCACGCTGCAGACGCTGCCGGAGAACGATTTCCCGGATCTCGCCGCGGGCGAAATGACGCACTCCTTTGCGCTGCCGGCCGCTGACATCAAGCGCTTGATCGACCGCACTCAGTTCGCGATCTCGACCGAAGAGACCCGCTATTACCTGAACGGCATCTATCTGCATGCCGCAGGCACCGCCGCTGCCGCGACCCTGCGCGGTGTCGCCACCGACGGCCATCGCCTGGCTCAGATCGACCTCAAGCAGCCGAAGGGCGCCGAGGGCATGCCGGGCGTCATCGTGCCGCGCAAGACTGTCGGCGAAGTGCAGCGCCTGATCGAGGACACCGAAGCCGAGATCACCGTGGAGCTGTCGCAGGGCAAGATTCGCTTCACTCTCGGCAATGTGGTGCTGACCTCGAAGCTGATCGACGGCACCTTCCCCGACTATGGCCGCGTGATCCCGCAGAACAACGACAAGGAACTGGTGATCGACAAGAAGGACTTCGAGAATGCGGTGGACCGCGTCTCGACGATCTCCAGCGAACGCGGCCGCGCCGTGAAGCTGGCGCTGTCGGCCGGCAAGCTGGTGCTGTCGGTGACCAATCCGGATTCGGGCAGCGCGACGGAAGAACTCGAAGTCGAGTATGCGTCGGACGCCCTCGATATCGGCTTCAACTCACGCTACCTGCTCGACATCGCCGCCCAGATCGAAGGCGAAGTCGCCGTGCTGCGTTTGGCAGACCCGGGTTCGCCCACGCTGGTGCAGGACAAGGACAACAAAGGCGCGCTGTATGTGCTGATGCCGATGCGGGTGTGAGGCTGAGACAAGACACGGTAGTCGTCGCCCGGCTTGACCGGGCTACCCAGTAGACACCGGCGGCGCGGAAACCGCTGACGAGCGCGTTTACTGGATCCCCGCTTTCGCGGGGATGACAGTGAGAGATCGGGGCTCGCTTCCGCCACTTTACTAAATCCCATGATCACCCATGACCGCCTCCCGCATCCATCGCCTCTCCCTCACCAATTTCCGCTCCTATCGCGCGGCATCGCTGGAGACGTCAGCAGATATGGTTGCGCTGGTGGGACCGAACGGCGCCGGCAAGACCAATTGTATCGAGGCGATCTCGTTTCTCTCCCCCGGCCGCGGGCTGCGCCGCGCCACGCTGGAAGATGTCGCCAATAATGAGGGCGACGGCTCATGGGCCGTGTCCGCCACCGTCGAGGGCGAAGTCGGCCTCGCAACCCTCGGCACCGGCATCGATCCGCCAATCGAGGGCGTGTCGATCTCGCGCCGCTGCCGCATCGACCGCGAACCGGTGGGCTCTGCCGCAGCCTTCGGCGATCACCTGCGCATGGTATGGCTCACCCCGGCGATGGATCAGCTCTTCATGGGCGCAGCATCGGAGCGACGGCGCTTCTTCGACCGGCTGGTGCTGGCTATCGACAAGGATCACAACGGCCGCGTCTCTGCGCTGGAACGCAGCCTGCGTTCGCGCAATCGCCTGCTGGAAGAGCGCAGCAGCGACGGGCATTGGCTCGACGCGGTAGAACGCGAGACCGCCGAGCTTGCAGTCGCGGTCGCCGCCATGCGCAGCGAAACCGTGACGCGGCTCGCAGCCATGCTGCACGCGCGCGGCGCGGCATCGGCCTTTCCATCGGCAATCATCTCGCTCGACGGATGGATGGAGCAGGCGCTGGCGAGTGAGCCGGCCACGGCCGTCGAAGACCGCTATCGCTCCATATTGCGCGACAACCGCCCGCGCGATGCCGCCGCCGGCCGCACGCTGGACGGCCCGCATCTCACCGACCTGCAGGTGATCTATGCACCGAAGGACATGCCGGCACGCGATGCCTCCACCGGCGAGCAGAAGGCGCTGCTGATCGGCCTCATCCTCGCCCACGCGACGCTGGTGGCCGACATGACCGGCATCACGCCACTGCTGCTGCTCGACGAAATCGTGGCGCATCTCGACCCCGATCGCCGTAAGTCGCTGTTCGGGGAATTGAGCAAGCTTGGCGCGCAGGTCTGGATGACGGGCGCCGACCCGGCCGCCTTTATCGATCTCGGTGCCATGGGCGAGTTATTCGATGTCGTGCAGGGCAAGATCGTCCGGCGGGGGTAACACTCCGCACAGACCGCTCCGTTGAACCTATTTCGCTGCTTCCGAGACTCCAGCACCAATGCCGGTCGCGATGACGCGCTCCGCCGGGTTGCATGTTCCGGAGACAGTTATGGTTCGATCATTGACCGGGACATCTGTCCCGACCAGCCGATGGCTGCTGACCTTCACCGCCCTCGCAGTGATCCTCGCCAGCGCGCCCACGGCGCACGCCGATAGCGGGCTGGCGGATACCACCGCTTTGCCGCGCATCGAGGGCGCGGTCGAGAACGAGGCACGCGGCAAGCCGGACACATCGCGCCTCAGCTACAGCGCGGCGGGATCGGTGGCGCAGACGCGGGACAATGTTCGCAAGCTGCTGACGGCCGATGGCTGGCAACCTTATGTGCAGCCCTATCAGCAGGGCGTGTCCGGGCAGTTCTTCAAGAAGGGCCGGCAGGCGCTGATCGTCTCGGTGACCGTGGCCGGCGGCAAGGCCGACCGCTCCACCGTCTCCTATTCGGCGTCGCGCATCGATACCAATGTGCCGATACCGGCCGATGCCACCGATATCGTCTACGATTCCGCGCGGCCTTATCTCAACTGCGTAACCTCGGGCACGGTCGACGCCACGCTCGTCTTTCTGCGCGCGGGGCTAGCCGAGGACGGCTGGCAGCCGCTCCAGGCAAGCGAAGCCGGGCTGCGCTGGCCCGATGCGAAACTCGATGAACCCATCGCGCGCGGCACGCGCGCCTTCTTCATCCATCCCGGCAAAAGGCATCTCAAGCCGATCCAGCTCACGCTCACACCGGCGGGCGACGGCAAGACCGTGATCGACATGCGCTCGGCGCCCTTCGCGCTGCCGCAGACGCTCGAGGCTGATGGCGATCTGGCGGGCCTACCGCGGCCGAACCAGACGCGCGGCTCCTCCAGCCTCGGTTCATCGGACTCGCCGCAGCGGGAAATCAAGGCAGCGGTGGTCGCGGGCCTCCCGGCGGTGACGGCATTCTATCGCAGCGAGATGAGCAGGCGCGGCTGGAACGAAGAGACAAGGGACACGGCCATCACTGCGGACGAAGTGAAGATAAGATTCACCTCGCCCGACGGCGAGGCGGGGATGCACATCGGCCGCCACCACGATCTCGCCATCGTGCAAATGGTCGCGAAGGAATCCGAGGCATCGCTCGCCGCAAAGGCGCGGGCGAAGAAGGAAGCCTCGAACCGCTTCATGCAAGATGCTCTGAGCGAAGCCCCGTTGCTGATCGCGGCCGACGACAAGCGGCGGCGCGCCGACATGGCGGAGGCCGCGGGGAAGCCGGTGGAGAAGCTCGGCGCGCAGACGGCGCAAGGCATGCCGATCCCGATTCCGGACGGCGCCAGCGAGGTCAATCACGATGCGTCGTCGGGCCAGCTCGATTTCAGCAGCACGGCGAGCGTGAAGGCGCTGGCGACGTTCTATCGCGAGGCGCTGAAGGCGCAGGGATGGAACGAGCGGCCATCGGTGATCGCCAATCCGACCATGGCGGTGTTGAATTTCACCAAGGCGAAAAACGATCTCGCTTTCACCATCATACAGATGGGACCGAAGGCCACGGTACGCGTCAGCGGCACGGCCCTGAAGACGGCGGCGGTCGCGGCGAAGCCCGCCGAGGTGACCACCGGCGTCGCCAAGACAGATCCTGCGCTCGAATCCGATGGCGATCCCGCATTTCCGACACCGAAACAACGCAGCATGCGCGCCCTTGGCACAACGGGATGGCCTGGCGGCGAACCGTTCCGGCACGAGCTGAATGCCAGCATCCCGGCCAGCCTCGATGCCGTGCTCGCCTTCTATCGCAGCGAACTCGGCAAGCGGCAGTGGCAGGAAATCGCGAACGAGGCGGTGATCAAGCCCGACAGCGCCAGGCTTGCCTTCAAGACGAAGGACGGTTCCGGAATGCTGATGCTGGCGCGCGATAACAGCGAAACCACCGTCACGCTCGTACTGCGACATACGGACGTCGCCAGCAAAGCCGGCATCCTGCCCTCGCCCGGCAAGGTGCGCCTGCTGCTCGGCAATATGGCGGACGCGGAGATTTCGGTGAGCGTCGGCGGCAAGACCATCAAGGTGCCTGCCGGCGCCGGCACACCGCAAAGCCGCAACGGGCCGACGCTGGAACTGCCGCCGGGTGAGCACACTGTCGCCGTCAAGACGGCCGGGCGACCGGCGCACGGCACCAAGCTCAAGGTGGCTGCCAATGACAGCTGGGGCGTGATGGTCGCACCCGATGGCCAGGACATCCTGCCGCTGCAGCTCTACTGAGGCGGTGCAGCGGTAGAGGCGCGCGGCCAGATCGTGGCGGTATGATCGATTGTCTGTTGCCGGCCCATGCCGCCTCGCGGCAAATAGCTGGCGATGCTGACATTCCTGTTGCTCCACCTGTCCCGGATCGCGCGCGCCGTCTGGGCCGAGCTGCGCACGCTGCCCATGCCCGGGCCGCGCATGATCGACGAGATCGAATGCGCATGCTCGGTGCTGCTCGCCATCGTCATCTCGCACCAGATCGGCGCGGAGAATGTCGGCTGGGCCGCCTTCTCCGGCTATATGGTGATGCGCTCGCATGTCTCTGAGAGCTTCACCCGCGGCATATTGCGCATCATCGGTACGCTGATCGGCGCCGGTGGGGCGCTGCTGCTGGCGCCGTACCTGCTGCCATCGGCGCTGCTGCTCAGCTTCGCATTGATGGTCTGGGGCGGCGTCACACTCTATTTCGCCATTGTCGGCAAACGCGCCTATGCTTGGCTGTTCACCGGCCTGACCTTTCTCATGGTTTTGATCGAGGCGATGGAACATGCGAGCGAGCCGATCCAGCGCTTCGCCACGACACGTGTGCTGGAAGTGCTGGCTGGCACCATTGCCTGCGTCATCGTCAGCGCCATTTCGACCTGGACAATCCGGCGCAAGCTTCCCAATCCGGACCAGACGCTGCGCGCCAAGCCGATCGGCCAATCCGCGCAACAGTGGCACGCGACTGTCGCCAGGCATGCACTGACCGGCGCCATCGCGCTCGGATTGATCCCTGCGGTCTGGCTCGTCTTCGGCATCCCGGAACTGAGCCAGTCCAGCATTACGATCTTTGCCGTCATGCTGGTGCCGGCAGCGGCGCTTGCTGACGGGGTGCTGAGCCCGGTGTCGTCGCGGGTGATGCAAAGGCTGATCGGCTGCCTTGCCGGCGGCTTCCTCGGCGGCGCGATCCTGCTGCTGAGCCAGCATTCGCCTATCGTCATGACCATCGGCCTCGTGCTCGGCATCGTCATCGGCCGCCATATCGAAAACGGGCCGCCGTCGATGAGCTATGCGGGCCTGCAATTCGTACTCGCCTTTGTTGTGGTGCTGGTGCCCGACAATTACGCCAATGCGGCGCTGCAGCCCGGCTATGAGCGGCTGCTCGGCATTCTGTTCGGCATGGTGCTGCTTGAGCCGGTGGTTCTGACGGCGCATCTGATCGCGCGTTACGGGCGCCGAAAACCGGCCAAGTCATAGCGTTTTCGCGCGTGCAGAATCGCGGCGCCAAAACCACCGTTTGACGGCTTGAAAATCGCAGCAAAAACTCCATCCATTCAATAACTTGCGGCGCATGACTTTGCGCTAGGCTCGGTGCCGGATTCGTGGCACAAATAGCGCCCATCAGGCGACGTTTTCGGCGCTGATTCGGCACCATCTTCGAAGGCATTTCATGACTGAACCAGCCCGGCAGCCCATCGCCGAAACCGAGCACGTCGTTCCCGCCGAATATGGCGCGGAATCGATCCGGGTCCTGAAGGGGCTCGATGCCGTCCGCAAGCGGCCGGGCATGTATATCGGCGACACCGATGACGGTTCCGGCCTGCATCACATGGTTTACGAAGTCGTCGATAACGCGATCGACGAGGCACTCGCGGGCCATGCGTCTGCCGTCGAGGTCGTGCTCAATGCCGATGGTTCGGTAACGGTGCGCGACGACGGTCGCGGCATTCCCGTCGACATCCACAAGGGTGAAGGCATTTCGGCGGCCGAGGTCATCATGACCCAGCTGCATGCCGGCGGAAAATTCGACCAGAATTCCTACAAGGTGTCGGGTGGCCTGCACGGCGTCGGTGTGTCCGTCGTGAACGCGCTGTCGAGCAAGCTGGTGCTGCGCGTCTGGCGCAACGACAAGGAACACATCATCGAATTCGCCCACGGCGAAGCCGTAGCGCCGCTGGCGGTGGTCGGCGAGGCCAATGGCAAGCGCGGCACCGAGGTGACGTTCTATGCCTCGGCCGAGACCTTCACGATGGTGGAGTATGACTTCGCCACACTGGAGCATCGCCTGCGCGAGCTCGCTTTCCTGAATTCCGGCGTCAACATCCTGCTCTCCGATCTCCGCCATCCCGAGGAGAAGCACGAGCGGATGATGTATGAGGGCGGCGTCGAGGAATTCGTCAAATATCTCGACCGTAACAAGAAGGCGATGGTGCCCGCCCCGATCGTGATGCGATCCGAGCAGAACGGCATCAGTGTCGAAGTCGCCATGTGGTGGAACGACAGCTACCACGAAAACGTGCTGTGCTTCACCAACAACATCCCGCAGCGCGACGGCGGCACGCATCTGGCCGGCTTCCGCGGCGCGTTGACGCGTCAGGTCAACGGTTATGCCGAGAGCATCGCCAAGAAAGAGAAAATCTCGCTGACCGGTGACGACTGCCGCGAAGGCCTCACGGCGGTGCTGTCGGTGAAGGTGCCGGATCCGAAATTCTCGTCGCAGACCAAGGACAAGCTGGTGTCCTCGGAAGTGCGTCCGGTGGTCGAGAACGGCATCAACGAAGCACTCGCCGCATGGTTCGAGGAGCATCCGACCGAGGCCAAGACGATCGTCAACAAGGTAATTGAGGCCGGCGCCGCCCGCGAAGCCGCGCGCAAGGCGCGCGAGCTGACACGGCGCAAGGGGGCGCTCGATATCGCCTCTCTGCCCGGCAAGCTCGCCGACTGTCAGGAGCGCGATCCTGCCAAATCCGAACTGTTCATCGTCGAGGGTGACTCGGCAGGCGGCTCGGCCAAGCAGGGGCGTAACCGCGAATTCCAGGCCGTGCTGCCGCTGCGCGGCAAGATCCTCAACGTCGAGCGCGCGCGCTTCGACAAGATGCTGTCGTCCGAGCAGATCGGCACGCTGATCACCGCGCTCGGCACCGGCATCGGCCGCGACGATTTCGATCTGTCGAAGCTCCGCTACCACAAGATTATCTTGATGACGGACGCTGACGTCGACGGTGCGCATATCCGTACGCTGCTGCTGACCTTCTTCTTCCGCCAGATGCCGACGCTGATCGAGGGCGGCTATCTCTATATCGCGCAGCCGCCGCTCTATAAGGTGACGCGCGGCAAGTCCGAGCAGTATTTGAAGGACGAGCGGGCTCTGGAAGACTATCTGATCGAGACCGGCCTCGACGACTGCCTGTTCCGCATGGCCTCGGGCGAGGAACGCACCGGCCGCGACCTGCTGACACTGGTGGAAGATGCACGTGTCATCCGCACCACGCTGAACAATCTGCATTCGCGCTACAACCGCACGGTGGTCGAGCAGGCTGCGATCGCCGGCGTGCTGAATGTCGAGGTGACGCGCGACCTCACCAAAGCAAACGAGGCGGCAACCTATATCGCGCATCGTCTCGATGCTTTGGCCGACGAGGTCGAGCGCGGCTGGACCGGCACTTTCCGCGAAGGCGAAGGCTTCTTCTTCGAGCGTACCATTCGCGGCGTGAAGGACGTTGCCTTCCTCGACGACGCGCTGCTCGGCTCCGCCGATGCGCGCAAGCTGGAGGAATATGCGCAGCGCCTGCAAGAGGCCTATCCGAAATCCGGCACTTTGCGCCGCAAGGATGCGGAATTCATCATCCACGGCCCCGTCTCGCTGTTCGAGGCGGTCACCGATGCCGGCCGCAAGGGCGTGGCGCTGCAGCGCTACAAAGGTCTCGGCGAGATGAATCCGGGCCAGCTGTGGGAGACCACGCTCGACAACAATGTGCGCTCGCTGCTGCAGGTGAAGGTCAAGGAAGTCGACGAGGCCGACGACATCTTCACCAAGCTGATGGGCGACGTGGTGGAGCCCCGCCGCGAATTCATCCAGGACAATTCGCTCAGTGCAAATGTGGACGTGTAAACGGAACGCGACGCTCTGATGATGTCAAAACGCCCGCTTCATCGATGATGAAGCGGGCGTTTTTGTTTTTGCGTTCGCCGATTGTAGTTAGTTCGGGATCTTCGCCTTGGCCTTGGTCACGATGCTCTCCATTCGCGCCGACTCCTTGCCGATGAACGCGCCGAACTCTTCCGGCTTGTCGGCGATCACAGTCAGGCCGAGACCTTCAAGGCGTGACTTGACGGTGGGGTCGTTCAACGCGTCCACGATGGCCTTGTTGAGCTTCTCGACCACGTCCTTCGGGGTCGCGGCGGGAGCGACAAAGCCATACCAGATGCCGGCGAGAAGATCGGGCGCACCGGCTTCCGTCGAAGACGGCACGTTCGGCAATTCCTTCTTGCGCTCGGGCGCGGTGACAACGATCGGCTTCAAGGTGCCGCTTTGTGCCTGCTGGACGACATTCGAGAAATTGTCGCAGATCATGTTGACGCGGCCGCCGAGCACATCCTGGATCGCCGGCGCCGGCCCTTGATACGGGATATGCGTGATATCGATGCCTTCGAGAACTTTCAGCGTTTCGCCGCAGAGATGGCTGGTGCTGCCATTGCCGGCTGACGCAAAGGTCAGCTTGCCCGGCTCCGCTTTCGCCAGTGCCACCAGTTCCTTCAGATTGCTGGCCTTCACCGCGGGATCGACAACGATCATGTTCGGCGTCGAGGCCGCATTGGCGATCGGCGTGAAATCCTTGGCGGGATTGTAGACGGGCTTCTCATAGATCCACTGATTGATCGCGAGCACACCCGTCGTGCCGAGCAGAATCGTATAGCCATCCGGCGGCGCCGAGGCCACCCGAACCGCACCGATGGTGCCATTGGCGCCGCCACGATTTTCGATGATGACCGGGACGCCATTCAGCGACTTGGAGATCAGCGGCCCAAGCAGCCGCGGAATCGAGTCGCTGGTGCTTCCAGCGGGAAACGGCACTACGATCGTGATTGCCTTTTCGGGAAAGCCGGACGCTTGCGCGCCGGCAACCGCGAGAGACAGCGGCGACAGGAGCGCCGCCGCAACGAATGTCGTCAACTTCATCGATAAATCCTTAGCTTCGTGTTCTGAACATTTTGCATGAGGTTTGAGAACCACAACCTCGGCGCCTTCCCTCACGCAACTCTTGTCCAGTCGACGGTCACGCGCCGTCGATTAACGCGTCAGAAACAGCAGGCGATTACTCGGGCGCACCGACATGCAGAGCGGCGGCGCGATCGAGCGAGTCGAGCATGGCGATCCGACGCAGCAACGCACGCCCTTTCTCCGGATCGGCAGCCGCAGCACGAATATCGTCGCGGAAGCGGGCGCGATCGGCCTCGTCCTTCGCTTCGAGATTCTTCTTGTTGCGGATGGTGTCTCCCTGGATCGCCTGCATCGTCACCGTGCGGCGCTGCAGATCGTAATCAGCGAGGATGCTCTCGTCATCCTTGCCGTTGATCACCGCGCCGAGCTTCGATGTCAAGTTCAGCGCATCGTGAATTCCGCCATTCATGCCCATGCCGCCGAGCGGGTTGTTGATGTGCGCGGCATCGCCAGCGAGGAAGGAACGCCCCTTCTGGAAGTTGCCGGCGACGCGCTGATGCACGCGATAGAGCGTGGTGTGGGTGATCGGCGCTTCCATATCGGCGGGAACGACGCGCCGGATCGACGATGTCACATAAGCTTCAGACAGAGCTTCTTCGTCTGACATCTCGGCAGGCACCGGCATCATCACGCGCCATGCGCCGATGATGCGCAGCAGGAAGTACCAACGCTCGGGATCGGCGACATAGCTGACCGACGAAACGCCCGGGCGCAGCGCCGTGAAATCCACCGGCGTGGTCATCACCAGGAAGCGTTCCGGCCAGGTGAAGCCTTCGAACTCGATATTCTGGCTGCGGCGGACCGCGCTGTTGGCGCCATCGGCACCGATCAGCCAATCGCAGTCATAGCTCTTGTTCTCGCCACCAACCGTGACCGAGAGCGTCACAGTGTCGCTGGCCTGCGTCGCGGAGTTCACTTCACAGCCGAACACGATCGTGAAGAGCGGATGATCCTTCAGCACATCGAGAACGATGCGCGTGAGTTTGAACTGCTCGGCCTGCAGACGGAACGGATGCCGCACCAGATCGGAGATCGCCCCGAAATCGAAAGTGCCAAGCACGCCATCGGCGGAGGAGGAATACTGCACGGTCGGCGCCTTCAGGCCCTGCGCGATGAGTTCCTTGGCGAAGCCGAGATCGTCGAGCATGTCGAGCGTCGGCGGATGGAAGGTCGATGCACGCGACTCGGCGCTCAGCGCGTCGTTCTTTTCCAGCACGAGAACCGGAATGTTCTGCCGCGCGAGATCCGCGGCGGCGATCATGCCGACCGGCCCTGCACCTGCGATGATGACCGGGTATCTTGTCGTGCTCATACGTCCACACCTCTATTCGCAATCGGATGACAGCGCCTCGGCGCGGTCAGATCGGTCAGCCAGATGGTGGAGAAAGGTCCGCCACATCGCTGACTTTCATCATGTGCGGAAGCTAGATGCCTTGCGCTTGGGCACGCAAACAATTTAATCTGCGGACATCTTGCGTTTTTGGAATGAACTATGCGCCGCAGAATTCCAAGCCTCGGCGCGCTGATGGCCTTCAGCGCAGCCGCCAAACATCTCAGCGTTACCCGTGCCGCCAGTGAACTGGCGCTGACTGAGAGCGCAGTGTCGCGCCAGATCGCACAACTGGAGACCCAGCTCGGTGTCAAACTTTTCCATCGCATCAAGAAGCGCATCACACTGACCCGCGCGGGCGCCGCTTACAGCACCCGCGTCGCGCAAACGATCGAACGCATCGAACGCGACGCCCTGGAAATCATGGGCTATGAGGCCGATGGCATGGTGCTCGATGTAGCTGCGCTTCCCACCGTCGGCACCCAGTGGCTGATCCCGCGCCTGCCGGATTTCTATGCGCGCCATCCGGGCATTGCCGTCAATGTGAGTGCGCGCAACACGCGCTTCTTCTTCAGCGAAACCGCGCTCGACGGCGCACTCTATTTCGGCCAGCCCGACTGGCCCGGCACGCAGGCCGACTATCTGTTCGACGAGGAACTGCTGCCAGTCGGCTCACCCACACTAATCGGCAAGCGCGGCGAGGTGCCGCCGCACGAGGTCGCCGAATTGCGGCTGCTACATCTGGTCACACGCCCTGATGCCTGGCGCCGCTGGTTCGATGCGGCGGATCTCGAAGGCACCAATGTGATCCGCGGTCCGCGCTTCGATATTCAATCGACCTTGATCAGTGCGGCCAGTTCCGGCCTCGGTGTCGCCCTGCTTCCTGAGTTTTTGATCTCCGACCAGCTGAGATCCGGCAAACTCAGGAAATTGTCGAAACTGACACTGAAGAGTGCGGGTTCGTATTATTTCGCCTACCCGGAAGAGAAAGCCGAAAACCCCTTGCTGCAGGCTTTCCGCGCATGGTTGCGGACACAAGCGGGATCGTCGACATAACCACCGGGACGCGATCTGCGCGGCGCTCAGGTCGTCTCTTCCGCATAAGGCGCGAGCACATCGACAAGATCGCGGCCACGAGCCGGGCTCGGCTCCACAAGTGCACGGCTCGCGACGTCGCCAAGATGCGAATGCATCAGCGCCATCGCCTTGTCGACATCGCCATCCTGCAACGCGTCGATAATCGCAATGTGCTCGTTGATGCCGCATTCAGATGAATGCGGGCGACTGAACAGCGACAGCGTGAGGCAGCAGCGATAGGCGATCTCGCTGACATAGCGGACAAGCACCGGACTATTCGTCATCGACGCCAGAAGGATGTGAAACTCGGTGGCGAGGCGGATCGAGACGGCATTCGGCCCGTCATGCGCCTCCTGCTCGGCCGCCACATGCGCCTTGAGACGCCCGATCTGGGCGGGCTTCAATTTGCCCGCGAGCTTGCGCACGATCAGGCGCTCGAGCTCCATGCGGATATCGAAAATGTCCCGCGCATCCTGCCAGCTCGGCGTAACGACCACGGCGATGCGATTGCGGCGGAGTTCGACGAGACCTTCAGAGGCGAGCTGCCCGAGCGCGTGGCGCGCAATGGTCCGGCTGACGCCAAACCGCTCCCCGAGGGAGTCTTCGGGCAGCTTGGCGCCAGGCTCCAGCGCCTGCTCGATAATCGCGCGCCGGAGGGCGCGGCAGATCATCCCGACCTTGTCTTTTGGATTCGGCGTTTCTGGCATTCTGTCGAACCTGTAGCATCCAAAGCATACAAGCGCCTGCGCGAAGTGCATGCACTTTGAGGGGCGCCTGCCCAATGATTTTGCACCGGACGGCAGCCGGCCGCAATTTGAGGAGGATTCGCCCCGGACTCAAGTGGCACCCCAATTGCATACACTTATCGTCATGATCAGTATGCAAGAACCCGAGGCTACGGCCCAGAGCACGCCCCGCGCGCCGACCGCCATCGAGCTGTCGCGGACATCGGTGACTTTCGGCCGCGGTGCCAGCGCGACGCCGGCGCTGTCCGAGACCAATCTTATCATTCCCGATGGCGAGTTCCTCGCCCTTGTCGGCCCCTCCGGCTGCGGCAAGTCGACCATCCTCAAGCTCGTCAGCAATCTCATTCGCCCGACCACCGGCGTCGTTATTGTCGGCGGCCGCGAGGTGGCGGCCAAGGCGCTGCGCATCGGCATGGCGTTCCAGAATCCGACCATGCTGCCCTGGTTGACCATCGAGCAGAACATCATGCTGCCGCTGAAGATCGTCCAGCCATTCCGGGCTGAATACCGGCAGAAGCGCAAGACCGAGTTTCGCGACAAGGCCCATGCATTGCTGGCGCAAGTCGGCCTCAAGGATTTTGGCAAGAAATATCCGTGGCAACTCTCCGGCGGCATGCTGCAGCGAGCCAATCTATGCCGCGCACTGATCCACGAACCGCGCATGCTGCTGCTCGACGAACCCTTTGGCGCGCTCGACCAATTCACCAAGGAAGAACTGTGGTCGATCCTGCAGGGCCTGTGGCTGCAACATAAGCCCACCGTCCTGCTGGTGACGCACGACCTGCGCGAAGCCGGCTTCCTGGCCAGCCGCATCTGCGTGATGAGCGCGCGGCCGGGTCGGATTCTTGACGACAGTCCGGTGGATTTCCCGCGCCCACGCACGATCCCGATGACCTTCGAACCGGATTTCGTCGCGCTGAACCAGCGTCTGCGCGATCTCATCGTCAATGCACGCAGCAGCGCACCATCACCGCAGGAGGCATAAATGAACCTCGGCCTCCGTCAGAAGCTTTGGTCGTTCGGGCTGATCGTCGCTTTCTTCGTGGGATGGCAACTGTTCTGCATCCTCTCGGGCATGTCCGACCTCATCTTGCCGCGCCCCACGGACGTTCTCGCGACACTGATCGCGCGCTTCCCAGTGCTGTGGCCGCATATCGTGCAGACATTGCTCACCACCATGACCGGCTTCGCGCTTGGTGTCGGCCTCGGCGTGGTGCTCGGCGCGATCATCGGTATATCGAAAGTCGCTTACGACACCGCATATCCGCTGCTGGTCGGCTTCTCATCGATCCCGAAGGTCGCCGTGGTGCCGATCTTCGTGCTGTGGTTCGGTTCAGGCTCGGTTCCGGCTATCCTCACGGCGCTGTCGATCTGCTTCTTCCCGATCGTGGTGAATATCGCGACCGGCCTCGCCACCACCGAACCCGAACTGGAAGATGTGTTGAAGGCGCTCGGCGCCAGCAAGCTGGACATCCTTTGGAATGTCGGTCTGCCGCGCACGATGCCGTTCTTCTTTGCCTCGCTGAAGGTCGCCGTGAGCTACGCCTTTGTCGGCGCCGTACTGGCGGAGACTGTCGCGTCCAATCGCGGCATCGGGAACGTCATGATGAGCGCGTCCTCGAACTTCAACGTTCCGCTCGTCTTCGCATGTCTGTTCATTCTCGCGATCCTCGGTGTCGCGCTCTACGTCATTTTCTCTCTGATCGAAGCGCGCGTGACCGGCTGGGCCACGCGCAAGAACGACCTCGTCGCGACCTAATCAACCTATCAACAAGGAGATCGTCATGTTGAAGAGATTAACTGCCTTCGCCTTCTCGAGCGTTCTGCTGGTCAGCGCTGCATCCGCGCAGGAAACGACCATCAAGTTCACACTCGGCTGGAAGACCCAAGGCAGCGATGCCGCCTTCTTCTACGCGAAGGATAAAGGCTACTTCAAAGAAGAAGGCTTGAACGTCGTCATCGATCAGGGCGAAGGTTCAGGCGCCACCGTCACGCGCATCATGTCCGGTGCCTGGGATGCCGGCTTCGGCGATGTCAACGCCATCATCCAGAACTCATCGACACGACCGCAGGACGCGCCCGTCATGGTTTACATGATGTGGAACCAGCCGCCCTTCTCGATCGTCACCAAGAATTCCAGCGGTATCAAATCCATCAAGGATTTCGAGGGCCGCACGCTCGGCGGCGCGCAGGGCACGCCGACCACGCGCCTGCTGCCGGTGTTCATCCAGAAAAACGGCCTCGCCGCCGACAAGATCAAGGTGTCGAACATGGCGCCGAACCTGCAGGAGCCGATGCTGATCAAGGGCGATATCGATGCGGCGCTGGTGTTCAACATTACCAGCTACTTCAACCTGGTGCTGAACCGTCAGGACCCCGACAAGGACTTCAAGTGGTTTTCGTTCGGTGAATTCGGCCTCGATCTCTATTCGAACGGCGTGATGGTCTCGCAAAAGCTGCTGAAGGAAAATCCGAAGGCAGTGGCAGGCCTCGTACGCGCCATCAACAAGGCGAATATCGCCACTGCGAAGGATCAGAACGCGGCCATGAAGTCGGTCATCGCGTTCGACAATCTGGTCGACGTGCCGGTCGAGAAGCGTCGCATGCAGTTCGCCTTCGAGAAGCTGATGGTTTCGCCCGAAATGAAGGAAATCGGCGTTGGCGACATCAAGGACGACCGCATGGCCCGCGCCATCGGCATGGTGGTGGAAGGCTACGGCCTCGGCCGCGCTCCGACGCCGAAGGAAATCTTCTCGCGCGACTTCCTGCCGCCGCGCGCCGAGCGCGAGCTGGTCTACACGGCGAATTGATCCCGGTCATGACGAAGGTCTTGTCTGCGGCTCATGTCTTTACCGGCACCGAACGAGACCTCGTGCCTCAGGCCAGCATCACTTATGCAGATGGCCTGATCACGGAGGTTTCGACCGGCGCCGTGACATCGCCGCAGACGAACCACCTTGTTATTCCCGCACTGGTCAATGCGCATGACCATGCGCGGCCCTCCATGACCTCCTTCGGAGCCTCGGGCATGCCGTTGGAGTCGTGGATCTTGCGTTCGGCCTTCGGCACGCCGCCAGACGCTTATCTTGCTGCAGCGGTCTCGCTGGCCCGTTCGGCGCGTGCCGGCTGCGGCAGCGCGATGATCCATTACACGCGTCCAAGCGGCAGACTTCCCATCGTCGATGAGGCGATCGCAATTGGAAGAGCGGCAGGCGATGTCGGCATCCGACTCGCTTTCGCATTGGCGGTACGCGACCAGAATCCGTTGATCTATGGTGACAGCGGCGATGTTTTGTCGGCTTTATCGGACGATGATCGCAGCACGATCCAGGATCTGTTCATCCGTCCGAGCCCTTCACCGGCCGAGTACCTTGAACGCGTCGACGCGATCCATGCGGCCATCGCCGGGCCGATGATCGATGTCCAATACGGACCCGCAGGTGTGCAGTGGTGCTCACCCGCCTTGCTCGAAGCGATTGCAGAGCGCTCGGCCGCCACCGGGCGCCGCGTGCATATGCATCTGCTCGAGACCATCTATCAACGACAATGGGCAGACCGCGCTTTCCCCGACGGCGTGGTACGCTTCCTCAAGGATATTGGCCTGCTATCGAACCGGCTTACCATCGCCCATTGCATCCATGCGCGACCGGACGAGCTCGACATGATCGCCGAATCCGGCGCGACCATCGTCACGAATTTCAGCTCGAACCTGCACCTGCATTCCGGCTTTGCACCGATCGCGGACGCGCATCGCCGTGGCTGCAGGATCACGGTCGGCATCGATGGCGTTGCGCTCGACGAGGACGACGATGCAATTCGCGAGATCCGCCTCGTGCAGATGGCCCATGGCGGCCTCGGTTTCGAGCGGACGTGGAGCCGCTCGGAGTTTCTGTCGCTCGCGACGCGCAACGGCCGGAGATCCATCGGCGCGCCCGGCGCGGGCGCGCTCGCGGCCGGAGAAGCCGCGGATTTCGTCCTGCTCGATATCGGCCAGCTCGATCGTGACGCGATCATGCCTGTCGATCCGATCGACATGCTGTTCTCGCGTGGCAACAGCAACTGCGTACGCGAGGTCGTCGTCGATGGCCGCACAATATACCGCGACGGAAAGCTGGTTGGCATCGATCTCGATGCACTGGAGACTGAAATCCGCGGGCTATATCGAGCGAGTGTCCCGCAGTTCAAGGCGCTGGAGCGCGCCTGGAAGCCGCTCGAAGGCGCGCTCGCAAACTGGTTCAAGCACCAGGGCTGCTGCTGATCACGCGAGACTGGAAACGCCTCAATTCACCTGACGCTTCTCGAGCTTCCTTGCCAGTGTCCGACGGTGCATGCCAAGTCGGCGAGCCGTTTCGGAAATATTGAAGTCGCTCTCCACCAGCGTTTGATGAATGCGCTCCCATTCCAGGGTCTTGATGGAGGTCGGTCGCTCGGTGAGCGCCACCTGCGTATCGCCGGCAGCTTTCTGGAAAGCCTCCTCGATGTCGTCGGTATTCGACGGCTTGGCCAGATAGTGGCACGCACCGAGCTTGATAGCTTCTACCGCGGTCGCAATGCTGGCATAGCCGGTGAGAACGACGATCAGCATATCCTCGCTCAGCGCATGCAATGCCTCGACGCAGGCCAGACCAGAGGCGCCGGCCAGTTTGAGATCGACGACCGCATAGCCCGGCACTTTGTCGCCGAGCACTTCGGTGAGCGTCTCGAAACCTTCGGCATGCAGCACAGTGTAGCCACGGCGCTCGAAGGAGCGTTTGAGGGTACGGGCAAAGCCCTCATCGTCCTCGACGATGATCAAGAGACGTTCATCGGACATGTCTGTGCGCTCCTATCGCCAGGGCAGACAGCGGCAAGGATAGCGTCACCACGGCGCCACCGACAGGCCGATTATCGGCCACCACCGAACCGCCCAGCTTGCGGACGGCATTGACCACCAGGAACAGGCCGAGCCCGCGGCCAGGCCGGCCCTTGCTCGAATTGTACGGCTTGCCGAGATTCGCCAGCATTTCCTGCGCAAAACCGGGGCCCATATCGCTGACTTTCAACACCAGGGTATCCCCCTCGCGCTCAAGGGCGAGACGGATCCACAGCGGCGAAACTTCATTGGCATTGTCGAGCACATTGAAGATCATCTGCTTCAGTGCCGAGTCGGAAACGATCGGCATGTCCTCGCCAAAGCGATTCTCATAAACCAGCGTGCCGCTCGACCGCGCACTGCGCCAGTCCTCGACGAGCTCGCCGAAGAAATCGTTCACCGAGGTAACCACAGGCGCCTCACCGCGCATGTCTCCGGCTGACATCAGGATGCCGGTGACGATCGACTTGCAACGTTGCACATCGGCCTGCATCTCTGCGATTTCGTCCATCAGCTCGGGATTGCTGGCGAGCGCCGGCATGCGCCGCCAGTCGCTGAGGATCACGGAGAGCGACGCCAGCGGCGTACCAAGCTCATGCGCGGCACCGGACGCGAGCAGGCCCATGCGGACGATATGATCCTCCTCGGCGGCCTGCTGGCGCAGCGCAGCGAGACCATTGTCACGGTCGCGCAGATTGCGGGCGATGCGCGTCATGAACACGACGATCAACGCCGCGTCGAGCACGAAACAGATCAACGTACCCCAGATATGGAGCTGAAACAGATAGTCGGCCATCGCGGGCGGCAGTGCGAGCGGGCGATGAAATACGATCAACCCGACGAAGCAGAGGCAGGTGACGACGACGATCACCCAGGTGGAGCGCGTGTTGAGCAGCATCGCGCCCAGCGTCACCTGCAACAGATACAGCGATACGAAGGGATTTGTGGCGCCACCGCTCAGATAGAGCTGCGCTGTCAGTGCGGCAACGTCGAGCAATAGCAACATGAGCAGCTCGCGGTCGCGCGCGTCGGTCTGCTTGCGCAGCCATTCCTGGCTGATGACATTGAGGAAGATCGAACCGCACAGCACCGAGACCATCGGCATCAGCGGCAACTCGACGCCCATTACGAAATGGACGAAGCCGATGGTGAGAACCTGGCCGACCACGGCGATCCAGCGTAGCTGGATCAGCAGGTTGATGTTCTTGACGTTGGTGGTTTCGTCGAGCGGTAGGGAGACGCGCGAGATCCCGGCTGCACGAGCGACGCGCGAAACGGCATCCGGGCCGACGCCTGCTCCACCAGATCCTACTGTGCTGCTCGAGAGACCCTGCATCTCGCACCATCATGCGCGACACGCGCGGCCGTGGACCGGCCGACGTGACATCCGTCATGTCATACGCGAGATGGTGATTTTTTCCGAATCTTCCACTCGTCACGCCCGACATAGAAGACGCCGGCGGCCAGCATCAGCGCGAGACCGAACCAGGTCAGGGCATAAACTGCATGATTGTTCGGAAACGAGACGACCGTCAGGCCGCCATGAGGCTGGCCGGGGGCATCCAGGGACTTGTCCGCATCGATGAAGTAAGGGGCCACTTTACCGAGCTGCTGGCTTTCGGCAATCGCCGCGACGTCCCGCGAAAACCAGCGTCCGCCTGCGGGATCGTTGCTACGCAAGAAGCCGCCCTTGGGCTCGGTGATGCGGAGAAGGCCGGTGACGGTCACCGGCGATGCCGGGGGGGCAAAAGCGCCCGCCTTGCGCTCGTCCGGGCTGATAAAACCGCGATTGACGAGAACGGTAAAACCGGCATCGGCACGCAGCGGGGTCAGAACCCAGAAGCCGGCACCGAGATCGGAGACCGCCTGCACCAGCACGTCCTTGCCGGGCGCGAAGCTCCCGGTGACGCTAACGCGGCGATATTCATCGTCGCTGCGGGAAATGGCCAGCCACGCCGCGGACCCGGGTGCAGCATCGGGTGCGGCGTGGCTGCGCTGATCGACACGTGCGATCAGATCCAGTTTCCAGGCGCGGCGCTCGACCTGCCAAATACCGAGCGCCGTAAAGCCTGCAATACCTAAGATGGCGAGAACCGCCAGGACCGAGAGCGTGACCGTGCTGCGCGGGGCGCAGTCGGGATCGCTCATCAGGGCATATTCCTCATGTCGTGGACGGGCATCATGTTGACGTTGAGATGGTACATCACCCAGAGCGAGCCTGATAGCGCGATGACCACAACGATCACAGTGAAGATCAGCGCCATCATGGTCCAGCCGCCATCCGACGTGGCGTTCATGTGCAGGAAGTAGACCATGTGAACCACGATCTGCACCATGGCCATGGCCACAATGATCGCGATGGTCCAGTTCTTGTTCTCGATCGCACCAGTCATCACCAGATAGAACGGGATGGCGGTGAGAATGACCGAGAGGATGAAGCCGGTCATATAGGACTTGAACGAGCCGTGATCGCGGCCGTCGTCGTGGCCATGCGCGTGATCGTCGCCAGCGTGTGCGTTAGCGTTCATCGCACGACTCCCATCAGATAGACGAAGGTGAAGACGCCGATCCAGACGACGTCGAGGAAGTGCCAGAACATGCTGAGGCACATCAGGCGGCGTTGATTGGCCTCGATGAGGCCGAACTTCGCCACCTGCACCATCAGAACCACCAGCCAGATGATGCCGAAGGTGACGTGCAGACCGTGGGTGCCGACCAGGGTGAAGAAGGACGACAGGAAGGCACTGCGCCACCAGCCCGCACCTTCATGGATCATGTGGTGGAACTCGTAGAGTTCAATGGACAGGAAGGCGAGACCGAACAGGCCGGTGATGGCCAGCCACATCTGGGTCGAGCCGACCTTGCCCTTCTGCATCTCCAGCATGGCGAAGCCATAGGTGATGGAAGAGAACAGCAGCATCGCGGTGTTGAGCGCGACCAGCTTGAGGTCGAACAGATCCTTCGGGCCGGGGCCCGCGGCATAGCTGGTGCCGAGTACGCCGAACGTCGCGAACAGCATCGCGAAGATCAGGCAGTCGCTCATCAGATAGAGCCAGAAGCCGAGCATGGTGCTCTGGCCGGGCGGATGATCGTGCTCGTCGGCGACGTAGAAGACCGGCGCCTCGCCGTTCAGGGTTTGGGTCGGTGCGTTCATGATGCGGCCTGTGCTGCCAGGAGCTTGGTACGTTCGGCTTCCGTGCTGATGACCTGATCCATCGGAATGTGGAAGTCACGCTTGTAGTTGAACGTGTGATAGATGGCGCCGGCAATGAGCGCGACGAAGCACACTGCTGCGAGCAGCCACATGTACCAGATCAGCGCGAAACCGAGTGCGGTGGCGAAGGCCGAGAGAATAATGCCCGCGCCGGTGTTCTTCGGCATGTGGATCGGCTTGAAGCCTAGCAGCGGACGCTGATAACCCCGGCTCTTCATGTCGTACCAGGCATCGTTGTCGTGCACGACCGGCGTAAAGGCGAAGTTGTAATCCGGCGGCGGCGACGAGGTCGCCCATTCCAGCGTACGGCCATTCCACGGATCTCCAGTGTGGTCGGCCAGCTCCTTGCGCTTCCAGATGCTGACGGCGATCTGCAGCAACAGGGCACCGATGCCGGCTGCGATCATCGCAGCACCAATGCCTGCGATGATGAACCAGATCTGCAGCGATGGATCGTCGAATACGCGCATGCGGCGGGTGACGCCCATGAAGCCGAGAACGTAGAGCGGCGTGAAGGCGACCCAGAAGCCGACCACCCAGAACCAGAACGAAACCTTGCCCCAGAATTCATCGAGCTTGAAGCCGAACGCCTTCGGGAACCAGAAGTTGATCGCCGCAAACACGCCGAACACCACGCCGCCGATGATGACGTTGTGGAAGTGGGCGATCAGGAACAGCGAGTTATGCAGCACGAAGTCGGCCGGCGGAATCGCCAGCATGACGCCGGTCATGCCGCCGATGACGAAGGTCAGCATGAAGGCGACGGTCCACATCATCGGCAGATCGAACCGAATGCGACCGCGATACATCGTGAACAGCCAGTTGAATATCTTCGCACCCGTTGGGATCGAGATGATCATGGTCGTGATTCCGAAGAAGGAATTCACGCTCGCACCCGAGCCCATGGTGAAGAAGTGATGCAGCCAGACGAGATAGGACAGGATCGTGATGACGATCGTGGCGTAGACCATCGAGGTGTAGCCGAACAGCTTCTTGCCCGAGAAGGTCGAGGTCACTTCCGAGAACACACCGAACAGCGGCAGGATCAGGATGTAGACTTCCGGGTGCCCCCAGATCCAGATCAGGTTCACGTACATCATCGGGTTGCCGCCGAGATCGTTCGTGAAGAAATTGGTGCCTACATAACGATCGAGCGACAGCAGGGCCAGACACGCAGTCAGGACCGGGAAGGACGCGACGATCAGAACGTTGGTGCAGAGCGAGGTCCAGGTGAAGACCGGCATCTTCATCATGGTCATGCCAGGGCAGCGCATCTTCACGATGGTCGCGATCAGATTGATGCCCGATAACGTCGTACCGACACCCGCGACCTGTAGCGCCCATATGTAATAGTCGACGCCGACGTCTGGGCTGTAGCCGATATTCGACAGCGGCGGATAGGCCAGCCAGCCGGTCTTGGCGAATTCACCAACGAACAGCGAGATCATGACGAGGATCGCGCCGCCGGTGGTCATCCAGAACGAGAAATTGTTCAGGAACGGGAACGACACGTCGCGGGCGCCGATCTGCAGGGGCACGATGTAGTTCATCAGGCCGGTGACGAAGGGCATCGCCACGAAGAAGATCATGATCACGCCATGGGCGGTAAAAACCTGATCATAGTGATGCGCATTCAGGTAACCTTCGGAGCCGTTGAAGGCGAGAGCCTGCTGCAGACGCATCATCACAGCGTCGGCGAAGCCGCGCAGGAACATCACAAGACCGAGGATCATATACATGATGCCGATCTTCTTGTGGTCCACGCTGGTGAACCACTCCTTCCAGAGATAGCCCCACAGCCTGAAATAGGTCAGGCCGGCCACGAGCGCGATGCCACCGAGCGCGACGGCGCAGAAGGTGGCAACGACGATCGGCTCGTGCAGCGGCAGCGATTCGAAGGTGAGGCGGCCGAAGAGAACTTTGGCCAGCCCGGTGTTTTCAGCAATTCCGGTTGCAGCAGACATGAGACTCGATCCGGATCAGGTGTTGGAAGCGCGTCGCTCAGCGGGCGACGGCGCAGGCGTGAATTGGAACGGCGCAGGCGCATTCCGGCGCGGCAGACCGGCGCCGCTCATCGGCGTCGGATCGCCCGGCGTCGTGGTGCGGTCGGCGGCTTCGCGGATCGCATCAGCGACGGTGCAGACGCTGGCGACGTAGTTCTTGACTGCAGCGGAACCGTCGAGCTGCGAGACATTGTACTTCAGCGGCAGGATGTTGCGGGCGCTGGCGAGACCCATGCCGCCCTTGCTGTCGATCGCCATCATCTCGCTCATGCACATCTTGCCGGGCTGGGCGCACTGATTGAGGATCAGCTTGTACAGATCGGCATCGACGCTGTTGTAGAGCTTCACCGGCACCTTCTCGCTCGGCTTTTCGAGCTCGAGATAGACGTCGCGGCTCAGCTTGTCCTGGCTGCCCTTGGCTTTGGCGATCCAGGCATCGAAGCCAGCCTGATCGACACCATGGAAAGCGAAGCGCATGTTGGAGAAGCCGGCGCCCGAATAGTTGGCCGAGAAGCCTTCATACTTGCCGGGCTTGTTGATGACGGCGTGAAGCTTCGTTTCCATGCCGGGCATCGCATAGATCTGGCCAGCGAGCGCGGGAATGTAGAACGAGTTCATCACCGTGGTGCCGGTAATCTTGAAGCGAATTTGGCGATCCACCGGAGCGGCAAGCTCGTTGACCGCAGCGACACCATATTCCGGATAGATAAAGAGCCACTTCCAGTCGAGCGCAACAACTTCGACGACCAGCGGATCGTTCAGCGTCGCGGCTTGGCCAGGCGCAATGCGGTCAAGGCGACGATACGGATCGAGGAGATGCGTGCTGCTCCAGGTCACTGCGCCGAGGCAGATGATGATCAACAGCGGCATCGCCCAGATGACAAGCTCGAGATGGGTCGAATGATCCCAATCCGGCTCATATTGAGCGGCGGTGTTGGACTGGCGGTATTTCCAGGCAAAGAACACGGTGAGTGCCATCACCGGGATAATGATGAGCAGCATCAAGACCACGGAAACAACCACGAGATCGCGTTGCTGCACTGCGATGTCACCCGCAGGATTCATGACCACGAAATTGCAGCCGCCCAGCAAGGCAACCAAGGGCAGCAAAAGGAGGATTCTCAGGCGGCTCAAGGTCTTACCCATTCGATAATGTCAGTTCGCGCGCACGGTTAGGCGCATTTGTTGCACGGCAACATTGGACAATTTGTCCAATGGTTCGGAACCGCGCTTCACGACAAATCGTCAACTACCCGGCATGCATTCTTGCGCCGGATTCAGTATATGCAACCTACGATACAAATGGATTGAAGATATGGCGCAAGCGACATCGACGATGGAACAGGATGCCCGTCGCCTGAACGCGGATAGCCATGGCGAGGTGAACCCGGGCGAGATCGCCATCGGCGTGATCATCGGGCGCACGTCGGAATTCTTCGACTTCTTCGTCTATGCGATCGCCTCGGTGCTGGTGTTTCCGAAGCTGGTTTTCCCGAACCTCGATCCGCTGACCGGCACTCTCTATTCCTTCGCGATTTTCGCGCTGGCCTTCATCGCCCGCCCGATCGGCACCATGATCTTCACCGAGATCGATCGTCGCCAGGGCAAGGGCGCGAAAATGACCGTGGCGCTGTTCCTGCTCGGCGTCTCGACCGTCGCCATCGCCTTCCTGCCTGGCTATGAAACAATCGGTATTGCTTCCGCTTGGCTGTTGGCCGCTGCGCGCATCGGCCAGGGCCTGTCCTGGGGCGGCACCTGGGACGGTCTCGCTTCGCTGCTTGCACTGAACGCGCCGGAAGGCCGCAAGGGTTGGTACGCCATGATCCCGCAGCTCGGCGCGCCGATCGGCCTGATCGTCGCTTCTGCGCTGTTTGCCTTTTTCGTCGATACTCTGTCGGCGGAAGACTTCCTCGATTGGGGATGGCGCTATCCGTTCTTCGTCGCTTTCGCCATTAACGTGGTGGCGCTGTTCGCCCGTCTCCGTATGGTCGTGACGCCGGGCTATACGGAACTGTTCGAAAGCCGCGAGCTTGAGCCGTCCTCGGTGCCGGAAACCATGGCCCAGCAAGGCCGCACCATTGTCGTCGGCGCCTTCGCACCGCTCGCTTCCTTCGCTCTCTTCCACATGGTCACGGTGTTCCCGCTCTCCTGGGTGTTCCTGTTCACCCGTGAAACGCCGGGTCGCTTCCTCGTGATCGAATGCATTGGCGCCGTGGTCGGCATCATCGCCATGCTGTTCTCGGGTTACATCGCCGACAAGGTCGGCCGCCGCACCCTGCTGGCGGGTTCGGCGATCGCAATCGCGGTGTTCTCCGGCTTCGCTCCGCAGATGCTCGATGGCGGTCTCGCCGGCGAACTGGCCTTCATGGTCCTGGGCTTCATCCTGCTCGGCCTGTCGCTCGGCCAGTCCTCGGGTTCGGTCGCATCGAGCTTCCGCAAGCGCTATCGCTATACCGGCTCGGCGCTCACCACCGACCTCGCTTGGCTGTTTGGCGCCGGCTTCGCACCGCTCGCCGCGCTGCTGCTGTCCAGCCATTTCGGTCTGTCATCGTCGGGCGTCTATCTGCTTTCGGGCGCGGTTTGCACACTGCTGGCGATCTCGATCAATCGCCAGTTCGCGAGCCGTGACGCTGAAGCGGTTCAGCCGTAAGCTCAGAAATCCGGTAAGAAATAAAAGGGGCCCGGCTGAAAGCCGGGCCCCTTTTTGTTTGGCGAATATATCGGTTCAGGCGTTCGCGCCGCCATCAACCGTAATGCCCGTGCCCGTGATCTGGCGTGCCGCGGGGCTCGCCAGGAATGCGACTGCAGCAGCGACGTCTTCCGGCTTGCCGTAGTGACCGAGCGCCGTTTGCGCGCGCTGGCTATCCGCCTGCTCGCCTGCCGCAGGATTCATGTCTGTGTCCGTCGGGCCTGGATGGACGAGATTCACGGTGATGCCGCGGGGGCCGACCTCGCGGGCGAGGCCGCGCGTGAACGACAACAAGGCCGATTTCGACATCGAATAAACGGTGATTCCGGCCGACGCCACGCGCTCTGCGAGGCAAGATCCAATGGAAATGATGCGGCCGCCTTGCGGCAACAGTGGGATGGCCGCCTGCGAGGCCAGCACCACCGATCGCACGTTCACGTCGAGGATCGCATCGATATCGGCGAGGCTCATCTCGGCGACCGGACCGCCGCGGGCGATACCGGCATTATTGACCAGGATGTCGAGCCCACCGAGCTTGTCGGCGGCATCCTGCACCGAGCGCTTCACGGCTGCGGCATCGGCGCTATCGGCCTGGATGGCAAAGCCACGCCGGCCCTTTGCTTCGATGGCCCGGACGACCTCGGCGGCTTTATCTGCCGAACGCTCATAAGTGATTGCAACATCAGCGCCTTTTTCAGCGAGCGCTAAAGCGATCGCGGCGCCGATACCGCGCGAAGCACCCGTCACGAGGGCGCGCTTTCCTGCTAATTCCGACATATCTTTTCCTTTATGTGTCGAACGACACAAAATTAACTAGGTGCGTTGCGGCGCATGGTCAAGAGAATTATATAACGAACGATGCAGAAATTGGATGACACGACACCAGCCACCGTACCGAAGCCGGCCCGCGGCCGTCCGCGTGCTTTCGACCGCGAGTCCGCCTTGGCGGCAGCGACGCGATTGTTTTGGCAAAAAGGTTTTGCGGCAACCTCAATCTCCGACCTCACGGCGGCGATGGGGATTGGTTCGCCCAGTCTCTATGCGGCGTTCGGGTCGAAGGAGGCGCTATATGGCGAGGCGCTGCGATATTACGGCGAGACTTATGAAGCACTGGTCTGGAGTGGTTTTGCGAAGGCCGAGACCGCGCGCGAGGCTGTCGAAGCATTCCTGATGGATTCGGCGGCCGCTTTAACAGGCTCGGTCGGACGCAATGATCCGCTGGGCTGCATGGTGACGTTATCGGCCGTCGGCAGCGAGGGGCAGGTGGAGCTTGGCGAGATCGTCAAGGCGGCGCGTGCCGCCGGGCTTGAGCGCGTGAGAGAGCGGTTTCGCCGCGCGATCAACGACGGCGAATTCGACGCTTCAATCGATGTCGACGGGCTCTCGCGGTTCTTTCTTGCCGTGCAGAGTGGAATGTCGCTGATGGCGCGGGATGGAGCGAGCCGCCAGGAACTGGAAGCCGTTGCTCGTCACACCATGCGCGGCTGGGACGACCGTATCGCCGTCTAACTAATGGGACAGCGGCACGTCGTCCTGATGCAGGATGCGTTCGGCGGCGCCTTGCAGGTCGTCATACTGGCCTGATTTCAGCGACCAGAGGAATGCGGCGAGACCGCAGAGGCCGAGTCCGATGGCGATCGGGATCAAGTAGAAATAGTCGGTCATTCGGCCGGCTCCATCCGCATGGCGATGGAATTCTTCGTGCCTGCATCGCGCTTCACATCGGACGCGCGCCGTCCGCGCAGGCGGAGCGCATTGGCGACCACGACAACGGAAGACCCCGACATCGCAATCGCTGCCACCAGCGGCGTGACGTGGCCGAGAATCGCAATCGGCACGGCAATGAAATTGTAGCCGACTGCCAGTGCGAGATTCTGCCGAACCAGCTTTTGCGCTTCGCGCGACACCGCAATGGCAAGCGGCACGGCCTCGAGATTGTCGCGCAGGAAAACGAGATCGGCGGCGTTGCGCCCGACATCCGCGGCGGAAGCCGGCGCCATCGAGGCATGCGCCGCCATCAATGCCGGCGTGTCGTTGAGGCCATCGCCGACCATCAGCACCTTTTTCCCAGCGTTGGTGAGATCGGCGACATGCTCGGCCTTGCCGCCGGGCAGCACGCCGGCAAAGGCGGAAACGCCCAGCGAAGCTGCAAGCGTACGCACCGGCGTCTCGCGATCGCCGGAGACGACTTCGATGGCAAAGCCATCGCTCTTCAGCTCGGTGACGCACTCGGCAGCACCCGCACGCAGACTGTCCTCGAAACGGAAATCGGCGAGGCGCTTGCCGTCGCGTGAGAGAACCACGGACGACTCCTCGATATCCGTGCTCGTCACGCAATCCAGCGCCCATTCGGGACGGCCGAGCCGGAGCACACTGCTCTCCATGCGCGCTTCCATGCCGCAACCGGGTATTTCGGAAATGAGGTCGAATGCGATGGGCGGCGTCGTACTTTGCGCCGCCGTGGCCAGTGCACGCGAGAACGGATGCCGCGAATGCGTGGCGATGGCGCCTGCCAGCGTCAACATCGCCGGATCGAGCTTGTCGGCATCGACGAGACGCGGACGGCCCTGGGTCAGGGTGCCGGTCTTGTCGAACACGATGGTGTTGACCTCGGCAAGACGTTCCAGCGCGCCACCATCCTTGATCATGATGCCGGCTTCGAACAGCCGCCGTGCCGCGACCACCTGCACCATCGGCACCGCGAGGCCGAGCGCGCAGGGACAGGTGATGATCAGCACCGCGACTGCAATGGTGATGGCATGATGCCAGTCGCCCTCGACGAACATCCAGCCGATCAGCGTGAGCAGCGCCGTGAGATGCACCACGGGTGCGTAAAGTGACGAGGCGCGATCCGCGATGCGGCGATAGCTGGAGCGCCCCTGCTCGGCCGCTTCCATCATCCGCAGCATTTCCGCCAGGAACGAGTCCTTCGCCGCCGCGCTTGCCGTGATGGTCAGGGGACCTGTTAGATTGAGCGTGCCGGCGCGCAGCTCGGCGCCGGGCTGTGCCGGCTGCGGCACGCTCTCGCCCGACACCAGCGATACGTCGAGCTCGGACAGTCCCTGCGTGACCACGGCATCCACCGGCACGCGCTCACCGGCCGCGAGCAGGATGGCCATGCCCGGCTTGATCTCGGCGACGGGCAGATAGGTCTGCGTGCCATCGGCCTGCTGCACCAGCGCTCCGCGAGCGGCGAGACGCGCGAGCCCCTTCACCGCGACGCGCGCGCGTTCGCGCATCATGTGATCGAGGGTGCGGCCGATCAGCAGGAAGAACAACAGCGACACCGATGCATCGAAATAGGCATGCGGGCCGTGCGTCGCGGTCTCATACAGGCTCATGCCGAAGGCGAGCGAGACGCCGAGCGAGATCGGCACATCCATATTGGTGCGGCCATGGCGCAGTGCCTGCCATGCCGAGCGGAAAAAGACGCGACCGGCATAGAGCAGCGTCGGTAGCGCGATCAATGCAGAGAGGCCGTGAAACAGATCGCGTGTCGCCGGCTCCGCGCCGGACCAGACCGAGACCGAGAACAGCATGATATTGCCGGCCGCAAAACCCGACACTGCAAGCGCACGAATCAGTTCGGAAAGCGTCGCATCTTTCGCGTCGCCATCGACCTCGAACAGATGCGCGTCATAGCCGACATCGCGCAGCGTCCCGATGAAATCGGGCGGCGTGTCCAGTTCGGCGCGCCATTTGATGGTGACGCGTTTGGTGGAGAGATTGACCCGCGCCGAACTGACGCCCTTGAGCCCCCCAAGGGCCTTTTCGACGGTGTGGATACAGGCGCCGCAATGGACATCGGGCACCGACAGATCGGTCTGCCGCAAATTACCGGCGATGGGACGGCTGGCGAGCAGGATTTCGCGCGGGTCTGTCGCCGACAGCATCGCCAGTTCTGCGCCTGTGCCACAACAGCTCATCAGAGGCCTCACTAACCCGCGCCGGACACCTCGGCACCCGGCTTCATCGCCACATAGGCGTGCCATGTCCCGTGGCCGAGCACGGGAAACACGATGACCATAGCGAGCAGGCCGGTCATGACATTGATCAAGAACAAACCCAGCGCGATGGCCGCCCAGGTCAGCATCACCGGCAGATTGGCCCAGACCATCGCCATGCTGGTGCCCATGGCGGTGAGCGCATCGACCCGCTCATTGAGCAGCATCGGGATGGCGAACACACTGATGGCAAAAGAGAAAGCGGCGAAGATGCCGCCAACCGCCGTGCCCGCGATCAGCATCGCCCAGCCGACCGGCGTGGTGAACAGCATGGCGGCGACGCCATTGATGCCGGGAAACGGATTGATACCGAAAAACAGCGCATAGATGATGACCGCCGCGCGGATCCAGACCAGCATCAAGGCAGACAGCAGGAGCCCTGCGAACAGCACCTGCCCGCCCGATTTTGGCCGCACCACGATCATCTGCACCAGCGAGACGCGCTCGCCGGCCGCGATGCGCCGGCTCTTCTCATAAAGGCCGATGGCCAGCAGGGGTCCGATCACCATGAAGCCGGCAAAGACCGGAAACAGGATGTAATCCCAGCCGAACGCGAACAATCCGCCCACCAGAATGAAGGACACGACGAAGACCAGCAGCCCGTAAGCGAGGCTTGCGGATGGCTCGATGGTCAGGTCGCGCCAGCCTGCTTTCAACCAATCGAAGGCGGCGGCGGGCGGGAGGTGACGATCTCGCGAAATCGCCGGTGGGAGCGGAGCAGAGACGGCAGGAAGATTCATGTTCGATCTCCCAACTTTCCTGGTTGGAGCCTGATCTTATCCGAAAATCGATTCGCGCCTTTCGGGATCATGCCCTAGGACCGCGGCGTACATGAGGATGAAGCGGCACTGAACTTGCCGGCCTCGGCGACTGCGACACCGCGTTTGACGTGATCGATGCAATCGGGTTGCGACGAGAAGGCGACATAAACGAGATGCGCATTGGCGACAGCGACCAGCAGCAAGCCAGCCGCGACCGACAGCCAGATCAGAATTTTCGTGTTGAGGCGCCGCGCGACGATATCCATCATTGTCCCGCACTCCGGAGATCGACGAGGTAGAGGGCGAGAATCTTGCGATCTAGAAGCGACAACCGCGTCTCCCAGCTCGGCATCTGCCCCTGTCGTCCGCCCCAGACTGACGTGAACACCGTCTGCGCATCGCCGCCATAGATCCAGGACAGGTCGCGCAGATTCGGTGCGCCGACATCGGTGTTACCCTTGGCATCCTCACCGTGACAGGCAACGCAGTTGTCGGTGAAGACCGTCCTTCCGCGCGCAATTTTTTCCGGCGCAATGGATTTGGCAACCGCCGGGATCGACAGACTTCGCACATAATCGACGACATCATCGATCTTGTCGCGCGTCAGCATGCCATCGCGGCCGAAGGCCGGCATCTGCGACAGCCGCGTGTCCGGATGCGTTGCGTTGATGCCGACACGGATCGTCTCGGCGATGGCATCGGGCGTGCCGCCCCAGAGGAAGGCCTGCGACACCAGAGACGGAAAGCCGTGCCCACCCGTCGCCGCGCGACCATGACAAGCCGCGCAATTGTCTCCGAACAGAGTCGCCCCGGTCTGACGCACGATGGTCATCAGGCGCTTGTCATGCTGAATCGCCTGAAAGCTTTCGGTCTCGATCAACCCAGCCCATTTCGCACGATCCGCTGCGGCTTCCCTCACCTGCGCCGTGACGATGTCGCGCTGATCGATGCCGAGCAGGCCTCGCGTATAGGTGACGCCGAGCGGCCAGGCCGGCATCAGAACCCAGTACACCACCGAATAGAGGAAGGCGGCCCAGAGAAAGAAGTACACCGCACGCGGCACCGGCGTGTTCAGCTCTTTGATGCCATTCCACTCATGGCCGGTGGTGAGATAGCCCGAGACGGGATCGCGTTCTTCTACCGCCATTTTCCACCCTCGAACGGCTTGTCCTCACGCGGATCGAGGATCGATTGTGCGGCAGTATCGAACGGCTTTCTGTTCGACGGCCAGAACGCATAGATCAGAACGCCGACCGACATGGCGATCAGGTAGAACAGACCGAAGGACTTGGCGAACCAGACGGTGGTCTCGTGTTCCATCGTCACTCTCCCGCTCTGGCCGTGGCGGTCTTGTGTGCGGCGTCGGTCAGCTTGCCGAGAATCTGCAGATAAGCGACCAGAGCATCCATCTCGGTGGGCTCGCCAGACGTGCCATCGAAGGCGCGGATATTGGTAGCGGCACCGTAGCGCTTGGCGACGCCCTCCGCGAAGGGCGTGTCTGGCGTGGTCTGGCCGTAGGCATCAACGGATGCATTGGCGATCATCTCGTCCGTATAGGGCACGCCGACCTTGCGCATGGCGGCAAGATGCAGGCCGAGATCATCGGTGCGCAGCTTGGCCCGCGTGAGATACGCATAAGGTGGCATCACCGATTCCGGCACCACATGGCGCGGATTGATCAGATGCTTGACATGCCAGTCGTCGGTGTATTTGCCACCCAGCCGCGCGAGATCGGGCCCGGTGCGCTTCGAGCCCCACAGCATCGGATGGTCGTATTTGGATTCGACGGCGAGCGAATACGGCCCGTAGCGCTCGACCTCGTCGCGCAAGGTGCGGATCATCTGAGAGTGGCAGGCATAGCAGCCTTCGCGGATGTAGATGTTGCGACCGGCAAGTTCGAGCGGCGTGTAGACGCGCATGTCCGGCGCATCCTCCACCGTCTGGTGAATGGTGAACAGTGGCGCGATTTCGACGATTCCGCCGATCGAGGCCGCAACGATGATGCCGATCGCCAGCGTCAGGGTCTTGCGTTCGATCCGGTAATGCAGTCCGAGAAATCCCATCGCTATTCTCCCGGCTGCAGAGCAGGCGTCACCACAGGCCGCGGCAACGGATGATCCGCCGTGCGCGTCTCCGCCGGCTGATCCTCGGTGCGGATGGTCATCCAGACATTGTAAAGACCGACCGCGGCGCCGAGGAGGAAGAACAGGCCGCCCACTGCGCGTGCGATGTAATAGGGCTTCATCGCGATGACAGTCTCGATGAAGGAATAGGAGAGCGTGCCGCTGCTGTTATAGGTGCGCCACATCAGGCCCTGGATGATGCCTGAATTCCACATGGCGAAGACGTAAGTGAGCAATCCGGCGACCGCGAGCCAGAAATGCCATTCCACGAGCACGGGTGAATACATGCGCTCGCGCTTCCACAGCCACGGCACCATCGCATAGATCGAGCCGAAGGTGATCATCGCCACCCAGCCGAGAGCGCCGGCATGGACATGACCGACGGTCCAGTCCGTGTAATGCGACAGCGAATTCACCGAGCGGATCGCCATGAACGATCCTTCGAAAGTGGTGAGGCCGTAGAACACCGCGGCCACCATCATGAAACGCAGCGTGGCGTCGTCGCGCACCTTGTGCCAGGCGCCGTTCAATGTCAGCAGCGCATTGGCCGCCGAGCCCCAGGACGGGATCAGCAGCATCAGCGAGAAGGTCATGCCGAGGGTCTGCACCCATTGCGGCAGCGCCGTGTAATGCAGGTGATGCGAGCCCACCCACATATACATGAAGGTGATGCCCCAGAACGAGATGATCGACATCCGGTAGGAATAGATCGGCCGCGCCGCCCGCACCGGCAGGAAATAATACATCATGCCGAGAAAGCCGGAGGTGAGGAAGAAGGCGACGGCGTTGTGGCCGTACCACCACTCGGTCATCGCATCCTGCACGCCGGCGAAGGCCGAATAGCTCTTGGCGTGGCCAATCGACACCGGCATCGCCAGATTGTTGACGGTGTGCAGGATGGCCACCACCAGGATGAACGCCATGTAGTACCAGTTGGCGACGTAGATATGCGGCTCCTTCCGCCGCGCCAGCGTCCGCATATAGATGATGAAATAGACGACCCAGACGATCTCCAGCAGGAGGTCGGCATACCATTCCGGCTCGGCATATTCCTTCGACTGGGTGACACCCATCAAATAGCCGGTGGCGGCGAGCAGGCAGAACAGATTGTAGCCGAGCAGCACGAACCACGGACTGAGTTGATCGGGCAGCCGCGCCCGCGACGTCCGCTGCAGGACATACAGCGACGTGCCGATCAGCGCATTGCCACCGAAGCCGAAGATCACACCGCTGGTATGCACCGGACGGAGACGACCGAAACTCGCCCAGCCGGCATCGAAGGTCATATCGGGAAAGACGAGCTGCCAGGCGACGACATCGCCGACGAACATGCCGATCACAGCCCAGATCATCGCCAGGACCACCGCGACCTTGGTGGGATCGTCGTAGTAGAGCGCCAGCCGGGCTTCATCGGGCTCCGGCTCGTAATAGGCATTGATCACGGCAAAGATGAAGGCAACGCCGAAGAGAATGACGATGCCGCCATGGACGCCGAGCGGGTCCTTGCTGCCGAGGATCGCCATCGCCAGCCCGAAAATGGTGGTCGCCAGCAGCAGGATCAGTGCGCCTTGCCGCTCCGATCTCGTCAATTGCGCGATCATCCGGTCTTCCCCTGCCCTTGGTCTCGCGACAGCGCCCACGCCGCGGCCGCGACTGTCATGCGCCGTCACGGATAGCCCGCATGACGCACGCCCCGATTGCTCCAGAGCAATTCCGGAGCCGATTTAAGTCACGACGAAATGCACCTCGATGGAAGCGTGACGCAAAAATACAACCAGCCAACCACGGCCTAGCCGGCTGCAACCGCCGTGTAGACCGTTCAGTCCTTCAGATCGTAGCGATATGACTTCGAAACGATTTGCCAGCCGTCGGCGAGCTTCATGGCGACCAGATAGTCCGTGAAGTAGCGCGGCGGGAGCTGGCAACGCACCTTGATGAAGGCCGTCTTCTCGTCGGAGCGATCGACGGTGACGATGAAGTCCTCGCGCGCCTTGCCATCGACCTTGCCGGAAGAGCGCTTGCGGACCATAGCCATCCAGTCCGGCACCGTGAGCACCTTGAGCTCGCCATTCTCCACCCAGCGCAGATCGGCGCTCGGATGGAAGATCGCGCCGAGCTTGTCGGCATCGGCCTCGTAGAGGCCATCGAAATAATGCTGGATCACGGCTTCGACAGTTGAGCGGTCATAGGCCATGGCATTCCCCCGCGGCAATCTTGCTCCGTGCACTATGACACGAAAATCGTGACCGGCATACTATACCGTCGCATAGATCGGCGGGCATTTTGCCTAAGACAATTTGTCCAAGCTTCTCAGGCTAAAAGCAGGCGCACACTCGTTGCGGCATTTCACGCTTGAGGTTTCGATGCCGGTCTCCGAGGTTCATTCCGCCATCGACAGCGACGCGTTTCTCCCCGGCGCGCAGTTCGCCGACGCGTTCAGCATCGCCGTCGAGGGGACGCATCTGACCGCGCGTGACGCCGCCGAGCGCATGTTCAGCCGGTCGCCATGGTGGGTGGATGCCCTGATGCGCCTGAGGGACGCGATGGTGGCGCCGTTCGGACTGAAAACCGCGAGCGCCGCAGGTCAGAGCGACGTCGACAAGGTCGGCTTCTTCCCCGTACTCAGCGAGACGCCGGAGCGGCTTGTCGCCGGCTTCAACGACCATCACCTCGATTTCCGCGTGGTGATCGATGTCGAGACCGCCGGCAGCGGCCAGACCGTCACCGCGACTACCATCGTACTGATGCATAACCGGCTTGGCCGGATTTATCTCACCGCCATCAAGCCGTTTCACCGGCTGGTGGTGCGCTCGATGCTGAAACAGGTGACCCGCAGCGGCAATGGCTGATGTGCCGCAGGGCTTGTGGGAACGGCCGCTGCGCTGCTCCGTTAAATGCGCATGACATTTTCCGAGTTCGACTTGCAGCGTAACGAAGACGTCCAACTCGCGCTCGCCCGCGCCTTCGACGCGGCCTGGGGGCCGTTCATCGCCCATGAGGGCAAAGCCGGCGACACCGACGACAATCGCCGCCGCCTGGCCGCACGCATCGTCGCGCTGGCGCGGTCCGGGCAAACTGACGAGCACGAACTCGGCGAAGCCGGCCTCACCTATCTGCGCGTGCTGACTGACGCGGCCCGCCTGTCCGAACGGATCCGCGAGATGCCTTCGCCAGAGCTGGTCCCCGACGATGCGGAGCACCGACCTTTCGGCCACGACGCCGTCGAGGCAATGTCGTCGGCACTGGATCTCTGCATCGAAGAACTACCGCTCGCAATTCCCGCGGACGCCGTTCAGGTGCTCTCCAACAGCATCGTCGATGAGGCCGCACGCGGCGAGCGCGATCCGGAGCGGCTGCATTTCCACGCGATGGCGACGCTCATGTCGCGTCAATGACCTTTTTTCCCGCTAGCGGCGGATCGACTTCGGCCCATTCCGATACGCAGCGTTCGAGGTCCCTTAGATTTTGCCGCATCTGCTTCAGCGAAAAGCCGATGGCAAAGAAGCGTTCCGCCATGTCGCCGGGCAGGCCCCGCGTCAGACCCTCCTGACGGAGTTTTGCGACTTCCTCGCCATAGAGCTTCAACGCCGTCTGTACCGGATAGATCGCCGGCGCCCCTGTGCCACTGCGCAGCGCTACCGCGGTCGAATGCAGGAATGTCGCCATCGCTTCGCTCACCCGCGCCAGCGGACCGACCAGCCTGACCTGCAACGGCGAGGGCAAAGGCACGACGGTGGAGCGCCCGATCATCACCAGATCGTGGCGCAGACGCAGCGTGGTACGCAGCAACGGCCCGGTATCGGGGCCTCTGGAGAGATGCGCCGCACGCTCGCGCTCGGCTTCGGCGCCGATCGCCTGCAGGCTGGTGATGGCATGGCCGATGCCATCCTGCAGCCGATGCAGCGCTTCATTGTCGCGTCCGCGCGTCAGTGCGGCCAGAAGTTCGGTGAGCGCCGTGGCGATCAGATCGAGCGCCTGCGCCGCATTGGCACGAACCTGACTATGGGCGCGTGACGGCAGCACAATGAACGACACCAAGAGGCCCGTGATGGCCCCCACAGTGACTTCGAGCACGCGGTCGATGGCTGATTCCAGTGGCGTGTTGTGATTCATCAAAGGCAGCAGCAGCACGATGATCGCCGTCACCGGCGCCACATTCAGGCTGGGATTGATGGCGGCCACGAAGGCCAGCGGCGCCACGGCCAGTACCAGAACGAGCAGCAGCATGCCCTCATTGGAATGCGGGATCAGGATCGCCACCGTCCCGCCATAGATGGCACCGCCGACAGTGCCGATCAGATAGTCCCGCGTTGCCTTCAGCGAACGCCCCACGCTCATCTGGGTGACGATGATAGCGGTCAGCACCGCCCAGAGCGGCAGCTTGAGCCCGAAGGTCAGCGCCACGATCAAGGACGCCAGCGCCGCCGCTGTCACGCGAATACCGAGGCCGAGCTCGATCGTATGAGCGCGGAAATAGGCAACTACGCGTTTCAGCGCCCCGAACATTTCCCGGAATACGGACATGTGACGATCGATCCCTGAAATGGATATGGCGACCGGCTCGCATGGCAGGTCCACGCCCAACCAAGCCGGCTTGAAACGCCGATTGAGCTTGCATAGAGCTAATTCGATAAGAGTGAGGAAACACAATGGCCAATGAGACCGCAACGCTTGCCGCCTATGTCGCCAATCTGAAATTCGACGACATTCCGCAGGAGGTGCTGGAGCGCGCCAAGTGCCTCACCCTCGATTATCTCGGCAGCACCATTCGCGCCCGCAGCGAAGCAGAGTCCACGCCTGCACTCTTGAAAATGCTGGAGACCCTGTCGCTGGACGGCAAGGGCGATTCCACCGTGTTCGGCGACAGCAAGACCTGGACGCCTGCGGTGGCCGCCCTGCTCAATGGCGCGCTCGGCCACTCCCTCGATTTCGACGACACCCATGCGGACTCTTCGCTGCATCCCAGCGCCCCGGTCGTCCCCGCCGCCTTCGCCGTCGGCGAGATGGTCGGCGCCTCAGGCAAGGACGTGCTGACGGCCATCGTGGCCGGCTATGAAGTGTGCTGCCGGCTCGGCAATGCACTCGACCCGACCTCGCACTACGCGAAGGGTTTCCACCCCACCGCGACCGCCGGCACCTATGGCGCCGCCGCCGCCGCCGGCAAGCTGTTCGGCCTCTCCAAGGAACAGTTGATTTCTGCCTTTGGCGTCTCCGGCAGCCAGGCCGCGGGTTCACTGCAATTCCTGGTCAACGGCGCCTGGAACAAGCGCTATCAGGTCGGCGCCGCCGCCATGAACGGCGTGATCGCGGCCACGTTGGCGCGTAATGCATTCATCGGCGCGACGGAATCGGTGGAGGGCAAGCACGGCCTGCTGGTCGGCTATAGCGACGACGCGCATCCGGAGAAGGCAGTCGCCGGCCTCGGCTCGGTTTATGAAACCATGAAGATCGGCGTAAAGCCCTATCCGAGCTGCCGCTACACCCATGCCGCCATCGACACGCTGATCGCCATGCGCCGCGAACACAATCTGACGCCCGAGCAGGTCAAGCGCGTCGAGATCGGCCTGCATCGCAATGGCATCACGCTGACCGGCGACGCATCAACCAAGCGCCATCCGACCTCCATCGTCGGCGGCCAATTCTCCATGTTCTTCACCGGCGCGCTGGCGCTGGATCAGGGCTCGTTCGGCTGGGACGATTACAAGCGCCTTGGCGACAAGGCCATCGACACGCTGGCCGACCGTTTCGACGTAGTCCAGGACGAGCGCCTCGAAGGCAAGCGCCATCCCTTCGGCGCCCGGGTCAGCATTCACACCGAAGACGGCGTGCATGAACGCATCGCGCCGGATCCGTCGGGCGAGCCGGATTCCTTCCCGGATGCAGTCGCCATGCAGCAGAAGTTCCTGCAGCTCGCGCGCCCTGTGCTCGACACGCGCGCCGACAAGTTTGCAGACGCGATCCTCACGCTCGAGCGTTTTGATCGCGTGGCGACGGCGACGGCGCTGGGGCGCTGACGAACGCAGCGATTATCACCGCACTGCAACTACGAATAACGCGGCCCGCCCGTTTACACCTTCTCACTCCCATTGCTATCGTTGCGACAATAAGAAGCAACGGGAGGAGACCATCATGAAGCGTATGTTTGCGATCGCGGCTGTTGCTGCGATCGGCGTAAGTGCCATTGCCATCAGTCAGCCGGCAACGAGCCAGGACGGCTGGGTGACACTGGTCGATGGCACCAAGATGGGCGACTGGGACAAGGTCGCCGATGCCAACTGGACCATGAAGGACGGCGCTCTGGTCGCCGACAAGCTGACCACGGGCAAGGACCCCGCTTATCTCGTCAGCAAGAAATCCTACAAGGATTTCCAGATCAAGGCCGAGTTCTGGACCGACGAAGACGCCAATAGCGGCATCTTCATCCGTTGCAAGACGGCCAAGGTGATCGACTCCAAGGAGTGCTACGAGGTCAACATCTTCGACAAGCGCCCCGACCCGACCTATGGCACCGGCGCCATCGTCGATGTGGCCAAGGTCAACCCGATGCCGAAGGCGGCGGGCAAGTGGAACACCTATGAGATCACCGCCAAGGGACCGAAGATGACGGTGATCCTGAATGGCGAGAAAACCGCCGACGTCGAGGACGGCAAGCTCGCCAGCGGCCCGATCGCCCTGCAATACGGCTCCGGCGTGGTGAAATTCCGCAAGGTGCAGATCAAGGAACTGTGATCCGCCAGGGCGGACAGAGCGTCGCGAAATCTGCGACTACTCCCGCCCGGCCTTTTCCTGCTAGGGTGCCAGCCATGAGCTGGCACCCTTCCAACGACCCCATCCTCGGCGATCCCTTCACCTGCGACGCGCTTGAGCTCGCCATCGTGCCGCGCACGCGCGACCTCGGCGACGGTTTTGCCGTCCGCCGTGCGCTGCCCCACGGCAAACGGCAGATGGTCGGCCCTTTCATCTTCTTCGACCATTTCGGCCCGATGCAGTTCATCGCCGGCAAGGGCATGGATGTGCGACCGCATCCGCATATCGGCCTCGCTACGGTCACCTATCTGTTTGATGGCGCCATCATGCATCGCGACAGCGAGGGCAATGTGCGCGAGATCCAGCCCGGCGCCATGAACCTGATGACGGCCGGCCGCGGCATCGCCCATTCCGAACGCACCCCGGACGTCCAGCGCGCCAATGGCCAGAAAATGCTGGGCCTGCAGAGCTGGATTGCCCTGCCGGTCGGCTCCGAAGAGATCGATCCGTCGTTCCAGCACTATGGCGCGGACAGCCTGCCGACCGTGCAGGACACTGGTTTTTCCGCCCGCGTGATCGCCGGCAAGGCGTTCGGCAAGGCTTCGCCCGTGTCCATGGTGTCACCGTGGTTCTATGTGGAGGTCACTGCCAATGCCGGCGCCACGCTGCCGCTCGATCCCGATCACGAGGAGCGTGCGATCTATGTGGTGGATGGCGAGATCGACATCGCCGGCGATCGCCATGAAGGCCCAAAACTACTGATCTTCCGTCCCGGCGACGAAATCACCATCAAGGTGCAGCGCGACACCCGCATGATGTTCCTCGGCGGCGACGCGCTGGAAGGGCCGCGGCATCTATGGTGGAATTTCGTGTCCTCCAGCAAGGAGCGCATCGAGCAGGCGAAAGAGGACTGGAAGACCGGCCGCTTCGCCCATGTGCCCGACGAACACGAATTTATCCCGCTGCCGGAATAGGGTAACGTCGTCGCCACGACGCCCCGGCAAACGGCCGGGGCCCTGATTTCGAAAGTGACTGACATGACCACGATGGCCTCGAGCGACCTGCCCCTTCCCAAGATCGGGCGTGGCAAGGTCCGCGATATCTATTCCGTCGGCGAGGACCGCGTGCTGCTGCTGACCACCGACCGCATCAGCGCCTTCGATGTGGTCATGAACGAGACCATCCCGATGAAGGGTGCGGTGCTGACGCAGATCAGCGCCTGGTGGTTCAACCAGCTCAACGGCGTGGTGCCCCATCACATGCTCTCCGTCGATGCCGACGAGATCATCAGCGAAGTGCGCGCTCTGGAAGGTCATCGCGACGCCATCGTCGGCCGTGCCATGCTGTGCAAGCGGACCACCGTCTTCCCGATCGAATGTGTGATCCGCGGCTATATTTCAGGCTCGGCCTGGAAGGAGTATGCCGCATCGGGCACGCTGGCCGGCGAGAAGCTCGAAGACGGGCTGCTCGAAAGCCAGAAGTTCTCGCAGCCGGTGTTCAGCCCGGCCACCAAGGCCGAGACCGGTCATGACGAGAACATCACCGTCGCCCGCATGCGCGAGATCGTCGGCGAGGAAGACGCCTTCACGCTCGAGAGCATGACCCGCGCGGTCTACACCCAAGGCGAGGAGATCGCCCGCGAGGCAGGTATCATCATCTGTGACACCAAGTTCGAATTCGGCCGAGACAAATCCGGCCGGATCATCCTGATCGACGAGGTGATGACACCCGACAGCTCGCGCTTCTGGGCGGCCGACGTCTACAAGCCGGGCCAGCCGCAGCCGAGCTTCGACAAGCAGCCGCTGCGCGACTGGCTCGATGTAGAGCGCAAGGCCGGACGCTGGAACGGCGAGGCCCCGCCGCCGACGCTGCCGCAGGAGGTGATCGACGCCACCAGCCAGCGCTATCTGGACGCCTATCGCCGCCTCACCGGCGCAGAACTCACTGTCGAATAGGCGTTTTCAGAGCCCTCTCAGAAAAATTTCATTGTCGGAAGATCGTGCGCTCGTCTACCAGAGATGGCAGCGCATGCGCGGTCGCGTGCGTCCTGGAAGGTCGGCACGTGGGCAATCGACAGATCGAGGCGCAGCTTCCTCTTTGCGGAAGTGACTGCGCGTGAGCAGCATCGCACTGACCCCCGCCAATGTCCGCGGCTGGCGCAACGACCTGTTCGGCGGCGCCATCGCCAGCGTCCTCACCATCAGCTTCGGCCTGTCCTATTCGGTGCTGATCTTTGCCGGACCGCTGGCCTCGTTCCTGCCCTACGGGATCGCCGCGACCTTCATCGCGGCGAGCGTCGCAGCTGCGGTAATTGCCCTCGGCAGTTCGTTCCCGTTCGCCATTGGCGGCCCGGAAAGCTCCACGGCCGCCGTGACCGCGATCCTGTCGGCCACCCTCGTCGAGCATATCGTTGCGCAATCCGAGCCGACCGCGTTGCTCGGACCGGTGCTGATTACCTTGTCCGCCGCGACCATCATGACCGGGCTGGTGCTCTGCGGCCTCGGCATCACCCATATGGGCCGCGCCATTCGTTACGTGCCCTATCCGGTCATCGGCGGCTTTCTCGGCGCCACCGCTTGCCTGATCGTGGCAGGCGGCGTGCAGGTCTCCACCGGCTTCAAGCTGCAGATCGCCAATCTCGGCAAGATCGCCACATCAGTGGCGCTGTATGAACTCTGCGCCGCCGGCGCGGTCGCGCTGGCGATCTATGCCATCTGGCACAAATCGCGGAAGCCGATGGCGCTGCCCGCGATCCTGCTCGCCAGCATCGCCATCGCCCATCTCGTCTTCTGGCTGTCCGGCACATCGATCCTGGAAGCGCAGACCATGGGCTGGACCTTCGCGTCGCCGCCCAAGGCCAGCCTGACGCTGCCCTGGAGCTTTCTCGCCGAGCCCTATCCGTGGGACGCGCTGCCGGGCCTGATCGGCAATTTCATCGCCGTGATCTTCGTCACCGCGGTGAGCACCCTGTTCAACACCACCGGGATCGAGGTCGCCGCCCATCGCGAGGCCGACATCGAGCGTGAACTCAATGTCACCGGCGCCGCCAACATCCTCACCGGCCTGCTCGGCGGCTATGCCAGCTGTATCTCCATCAGCCGCTCGGTGCTCAATCTCAACAGCGGCGCCACCAGCCGCCTGTCCGGCATGACCGTGGCCGTCATCACCGCTTGCATGCTGGTAGTCGACCCGACGCTGCTCGCCTACATGCCGCGCTTCGTACTCGGCGGGCTCCTGCTCTATCTCGGCATGGAGCAGCTGCATCGCTGGATCATCGATAGCCGCAAGCGGCTGTCGCTGCTCGACTATCTCTCGCTGATCGCGATCATCCTCATCATCATCAAATGGGGCTTCGTCGCCGGCGTCCTGATCGGCATCGTGATTGGCTGCGCCACCTTTGCGCTCAGCGTGTCACGCGTCTCCTCGATCAAATACGGCTTCGACGGATCGGAATATCGCTCCTCGCTCGACCGCTCGCTGGAAGATCAACGCACGCTGATTGCCCATGGCAAGGAGATCCAGGGCCTCAATCTGCAGAGCTATCTGTTCTTCGGCTCGGCCAACCGCCTCTACCTGCATGTGAAGACGCTGCTGCGCCGGCATCCGGAATGCCGCTATCTTGTGTTCGACTTCAAACTGGTTACCGGCATCGATTCATCGGCGGCGCATTCCTTCGCCCAGATCAAACGTATCGCCCGGGAACACGGCACCCGGCTGGTGCTGGCCAACCTGCACCCAGCCGCTAATCGCAATCTGCGCGCCAGCCTGTTTATCGACGACGAAGTGCGGATCGCAGCCGATCTCGATCGTGCGCTGGAATGGTGTGAGAATGAGGTGATCGCGCAGCATCGCGGACTTGCCGAGGAAGAGGCAAATCTGCGCGACTGGTTCATGCGCATCCTGCGCACGCCGGAGGATGCAGAGGAGCTGATGCGCCGCTGCCAGCGCATGGAAGTCGTGGCCGACGAAATCGTCGTCAATGCCGGCGACGCCGCCGAATGCATGCATTTCATTCTCGATGGTCGTCTCGGCATCATGGTGGCCGGCGGCGACGGCCGCCTGACCCGCGTGCGAAGCCTCGGCCGCTACACGACGGTCGGCGAAATGGGCCTCGTCGCCTATGCCCCGCGCAGCGCGACGATCCAGGCGGAAGTGGCGAGCATTCTCTATGTACTGCGCGCGGATGCGTTCGAGGACATCAAGGAGAACCACCCCGCACTCAGCCAGAAACTGCTGACCTATTTCGTGTCCGTCATGGCGGAGCGGCTGGCCTTTGCGAGCCGCATGATCGCGGTGCTGCGACGCTGAGTAGCGCCATTCCGGATCGTTACTTCGACAGCCGCGCACTCTTCGCCGCACCGGTCACCACTTTTGGCGCCATCGCGCCGGCTTCGATCGACCAGTTCGTGACGTTGAGGATCAGGGTCGAAAACACCATGGTGACGCTGTTGGTCGCCATGTTCGAAACCGAATTGATCGTCACGTCACGGCTCGGCAGATACATCAGTCCGGTGTAGCTGCTGTTGCTCGTGCCATTGATCGGCAGATTGGTGTTGCCGAGCCCGGTCGGCTCGAACATCAGGATATTGGCATAGGTGCCGGATGTCGGTGCCGACAGATTCGCCTTCACGCCGCCGTTGAATGTCAGGGTCGCATTCTCATCGGCGAGATAGAAGGTGACCCCCGTTCCGGTCACCGTCCAACCCGAATTGAAGATCATCGCCCCGTTCTTGACGACGTAGAGACCCGGATTCAGCGTCACGGTGCCGGATCCGTTGAAATTGGTCGATCCACAATAGACGCCGGGATTCAGGGTCGCCGTTCCCGGGTTATAGACCTTGTTGCTGTAGTCGCACGCACCGATGCTGACGGACGGCAGCTTGCCGGCAAACGGATCGGTCACGGCCTCGCAGCTCGTTTCCACCGGCGGCGTGACACCGCCATTCTTGATCACCGTCGATCCCTTCAGGCAGATGCGCTTCACGTTGAGGGTTGCGTTGAAGATCGCGACCGGGTTTTGCGTGGAAAGGCCGTGGATTTCGCACTTGGGCGCATTGAGCACCGCCCCCGAATTCACGAGCAGTGCCTGGGACCGCAGGGGATTGACGAGAAGGATGCAGACGTCCGACGTCGCCGACGGGCCTGCGGTGGCCGTTCCCTCGGCCTTCGCGGTGATCGTCTTGATCCCGAACACACCGAGGAAGGAGGCTGACACGTTCGACGTCGCGGTGCCGCTCAATGAGCCATCCGAACCCTGCGTAAAGGATGCGCTCGCGACGCCTCTAAGCTCAGAGTTGTAGTTTCCGGTAAAGAAACGCGAAGCTTCCGCGACCTGCAGCGACGCCGGTTGTGTGACCCCCGCCAGCAGCGCCGTATCGAGGGCTTTCTGCAGCGCGGACTCCACGCTGGCCGCGTGGGCATAGTCGACTGCGGCCCCGACGAAGCCGATGAGCGGAACGAGGGTGATGGCGAAGATCATCGCAACATTGCCCGATGTCCCGTCCCTGAACGCCGTCAGGAGCGACCGAAGGTTTTTGGTTTGCCGATGCGAAGACATGATCAGCCTTATGTCGGAATGTATCGGTAACGCATCCGATTTAGGGGTGCATAGTTACCCCCGACATTGGGTTCCATGTCTTATCAACTCGTTAAAATGGAACCCGAACTTTGAGCCAATCCCTCAGATTTCGTGCCACGGGAAACCAAATTCCGGTGCGGTAGGTAAACGAAGAATGGCCGGGCAAACCCGGCCATTGCGCTTTGTCGGAAAGGAATTGCTAAGCGCCCGCGCTCAGATACCCGACATCATGATGTATTTGATCTCGACATATTCTTCCATGCCGTGACGCGAGCCTTCGCGGCCCAGACCCGACTCCTTCACGCCGCCGAACGGCGCGACTTCGGTCGTGATCAGGCCCGTGTTCACGCCCACCATGCCGGATTCCAGCGCTTCCGCCACGCGCCAGACGCGGCCGAGATCGCGGGAGTAGAAGTAGGACGCCAGACCGAAGGGCGAGGCGTTGCACATGGCGATGACGTCGGCTTCGTCCTTGAAGCGGAACACCGGTGCCAGCGGACCGAACGTCTCTTCCTGCGCCACGATGGCATCCGGCTTCACATTGGCGAGCACGGTGGGCTCGAAGAAGGTGCCGCCCAACGCATGGCGCTTGCCGCCGGTGACGATGCTGGCGCCGCCCTTCACCGCATCGGCGATATGGCGCTCGACCTTCTCCACCGACTCCATGTTGATCAGCGGCCCCTGGGTGACGCCCTGCTCGGTGCCGTCGCCGATCTTCATCGCTGCGACCTTCTTCGACAGCTTCTCGACGAACTGGTCGTAGATGCCATCCTGAGCATACAGACGGTTCGCACAGACGCAGGTCTGGCCCATGTTGCGATACTTCGAGACGATGGCGCCTTCGACCGCGGCATCGATGTCGGCATCGTCGAACACCACGAAGGGAGCGTTGCCGCCGAGCTCGAGGCCGAGCTTCTTCACCCCGACCGCTGCCTGCTTGTACAGGATCTTGCCGACTTCAGTTGAGCCGGTGAAACCGACGAAGCGCACCGCCGGATGTTCGCACAGCACCAGACCGATGGCCGGTGCATCGCCGGTGATGATGTTGAGCACGCCCTTCGGCACACCGGCGCGCTCGGCCAGCTCCGCCAGCGCCAGCGCCGAGAGCGGCGTCTCGTTGGCCGGCTTGAGCACCACCGTGCAGCCTGCGGCGAGCGCCGGCGACACCTTGCGGGTGATCATCGAATTCGGGAAATTCCAGGGGGTAATGGCGCCGCAGACGCCGATCGGCTGCTTGATGGCGAGCAGGCGCGCATCGGCGCGCTGGGTCGGAATGGTCTCGCCGTAAACGCGGCGAGCTTCCTCGGCAAAGAACTCGATATAGGCGGCACCGATATCGACCTCACCCAGCGCTTCAGCCAGCGGCTTGCCTTGCTCTGAGGTGAGGATCAGCGCCAGGTCTTCGCGGTTGGCGATGATCAGCTCGAACCACTTGCGCAGGATGTTGGAGCGCTGCTTGGCGGTGAACTTGGCCCAGGCCGGGAATGCCTTCTCGGCTGCCTCGACAGCCTGCGTCGTTTCCTTGGCACCCATATTCGGCACCTTGGCAATCTCGGCCATGTTGACCGGATTGCTGACCACGGTCTCGCCGGTGCCGACCCAAGCGCCATCAATGTAGCACTTGTCGCGCAGCAGCGAGGGGTCCTTCAGGCGAGCGGCAAGCGAGGAAGTGGCGGGTGACATGGGCTATTCTCCTGCAGAAAATCTCGCGGACGTATAGCCGCGGAACAATGCAGGAGTACAGGCCCGATTGCCCTCGCGCGGCGAATGGCAGCCATCGCAGCCGGCAGTCCCGTGCGAACCAGGAGCTGAGCTAAGTCAGGCCGCGCCGCGCATATAGGCTTCGCGCCGGTCGATCATCCGCTCAAATGCGATCTTGGCAGTCGCACGGCTGGACGTGGGAAATGTGCGATATTCCAGATCCGGCAGCATCGCTGCATCGCGGCGCCCGAACCAGGAAATGAAGGATTTCGACGGCGCCGAGATTTTCGCGAGCGCCTGCGCCAGATTGTCGGTGGCCTCGAAGGCGAACAATGCCCCGCTCTGGGCAACCCGGACTTCGAAGAGGCCAGCACCGATCGGAGCTTCGATGATCTCGCCACGCGATGCGCGGGGATAGCGCTTCCATTCGGTCCAGTTCGCAATCATCGGTCGTACTCCGCAGCCCTGCGCTGCATCTGCCATACTCGTTAGTGTCGGAAGGCGCTTTCACGTTCAGGTCAAATTTTGAACATGGCTGCGCCGGTTTTGTTCCGGCGGAGACCGCGCGATCATCACATAAAGCCAAATGGGTATGAGCCAGCGCCGGAACCAGCGACTTTTAATCACTTCAGCGAGATCACCCGCTTCCGTATGACACCGTAAAGCCGGTAGCATGATCCAAAATAGCACGTGAACATCCAAGGGTGGACATCCATGCCGTCGAGCGCCGACATCGACCGTATCCTGCTGCAAGCCTGCGAGAGCGGCGCAATTCCCGGTGCAGTTGCGATGGCTGCAACCGACAACGAGGTAATCTATCAAGGCGCCTTCGGCAGACGCGACATTAGCAAGAATCCAGCGATGACCGCCGATAGCGTGTTCTGGATCGCCTCAATGACAAAGGCGATCACCGCGACGGCCGCGATGCAGCTCGTCGAACGCGGCAAGCTATCGCTGGATGCGCCGATCGGCGAGATACTGCCCGACCTCTCGGCCATCCAGGTGCTGGATGGGTTTAACCACGACGGCGAGCCGCTGCTGCGCCCGGCGCGGCGACCGATCACACTGCGGCAGTTGCTCACCCACACCGCCGGCTTCTGCTACGACATGATGAACGCCGATATGGGACGCTGGCTGGAGAAGACCGGTACGCCCGTGTTCCGCACCGGCCTCAATGCCGCGATGCGGGTGCCAATCATGACCGACCCTGGCACGCGCTGGGAATATGGCACCAATATCGACTTTGTCGGCAAGGCCGTGGAAGCCGCAAGCGGACAGCAACTGGACCTGTACTTCCGCGAGCACATTCTCGAGCCGCTCGGGATGTCCGACACGGCGTTCAGGATCGGCGATGCACAGCGCCAGCGGCTGGTGAAAGTGCACCGGCGTAATACCGACGGCTCGCTGGCGCCGATCGACTTTGAGATCAAGCAGGACCCGGAATTCTTCGCCGGCGGCGGCGGGCTCTACGGAACTGCACCGGACTACATCAAATTCACGCGGATGATGCTGAGCAAGGGCACAGGCAACGGCCATCGCTTGCTGCAGCCGGAGACCGTTGCACTGATGAGCGAGAACCATATCGGCGATCTTCATGTCACGCCGATGTTGTCAGCATTGCCGGCCGTCACCAACGACGCCGAACTCTGCCCGGGCATCGAGAAGAAGCACGGCCTCAGTTTCGTGATCAACATGGCTGCGACGCCCGAAGGCCGCAGCGCCGGCAGCCTGGCTTGGGCTGGGCTTGCTAACACTTACTACTGGATTGACCCTGTACGAAACGTCACCGGCGTGATCCTGATGCAGGTGCTGCCCTTTGCGGACCGCACCTGCCTTCAGGTATTTTCTGACTTCGAACGCGCCGTCTATGCAGGGCTCGACGCGAGAAAGGCAGCGTAACGCTACGCCGCGCTCTTGTCGGCGACATGCAACACGCCGCGCCGAATCTGATCTTCCTCGATCGATTCGAACAGCGCCTTGAAGTTGCCCTCGCCAAAGCCGTCGTCACCCTTGCGCTGAATGAATTCGAAGAAGATCGGTCCGATAGCATTGGCGGAGAATATCTGCAGCAGCACCTTTGTCTCGCCGCCCTCGACCACGCCTTCGCCGTCGATCAGAATACCGTTCTTCTGCAGGCGCTGTACGTCCTCGCCATGTTTCGGCAGACGCGTGTCGATCTTCTCGAAATAGGTCTCCGGCGGCGACGGCATGAAGGGCAGACCATCGGCGCGCAGGCGTTCGATGGTGGTGTAGATATCCTTCACACCGCAGGCGATATGCTGGATGCCTTCGCCGTGATAGGTGTTGAGATATTCCTCGATCTGGCCGCTATCGCCAGCATCCTCGTTGATGGGGATGCGGATCTTGCCGTCCGGGCTGGTCAGCGCACGCGAGAACAGGCCGGAGGCGCGACCTTCGATGTCGAAGAAGCGAATCTGGCGGAAGTTGAACAGTTTTGCATAGAAGCCGGTCCATACATCCATGCGACCGCGATGGACATTGTGGGTGAGGTGATCAAGGTAGAACAGGCCAGCGCCCGCCGGGAACGGGTTACGAGCGCCAAGCCACTCGAATTCAAGATCATAGGCCGAGCCCTTGGCGCCGTAACGATCGACGAAATAGAGCAGACTGCCGCCGATGCCCTTGATGGCGGGAACATCGAGGGTCTTTTCAGACGCACTCGCATCGGCGGGCTCAGCGCCGAGCGCAATGGCACGGTCATAGGCCTTGTCAGCATCGACAACGCGGAAGGCCATGGACGGCGCACAGGGGCCATGCGTAGCGACAAATTTGAAGCCGTGAGTACCCGGCTCCTCATTGACGAGATAATTGATGTCGCCCTGGCGATAGACCGTGATTTTCTTTGTCTTGTGCTTCGCGACCGGCGCGTAACCCATCAGCCTGAACAGCGCATGTAGCTCTTCGGGATTCGGATGCGCATATTCGACGAATTCGAAGCCGTCGGTCCCCATCGGGTTGTCTGCCGAAATCGTGGCGGCCGGCGCATCGTGCGGAAACGGACCCATCGTATTCTCCCTGCTCTGCTGCGGACATATGTCGCTTGCGGACAGTCTGGGGCGCCCGGGGTGCAAGGTGCGTGCAATCTGGATTGCGAAATGTCATCAGTATGCACGATCCGTGCATGATGGGAGCATTTCGCGCATGATCGAGGTAGATTCGTTCGATCTGAAGATGCTGGCGGCCCTGCAGGACGATGGCCGGCTGACCAACCAGCAGCTCGCCGACAATGTCGGCCTGTCCGCCTCGCAATGCTCGCGGCGGCGGATGCGGCTGGAGGACGAGAAGGTGATATCAGGCTATCACGCCGATCTTGCGCCGGAAGCGCTCGGCTTCGGCGTCGTCGCCTTCATCCAGGTCACGCTCGCCACCCACTCGCCGGACAATGCCAAGAAATTCCGCACGCTGGTGCAGCGGGTGGACGAAATCCAGGAAGCCTATTCGCTCACCGGCGACGCCGACTATGTGCTGAAGGCCATCCTGCGCGACCTGAAGGGGCTGTCCAATCTCGTCAATGACGTATTGATGCCGCATCAGAGCGTCGCGCATGTGCGCTCGTCGATCGTGCTGGATCGATTGAAGGAGACCAGCAAGCTGCCGCTCAAAGCGCTTAGATCATAGGCCGCAGGACGGATTGGGCCTAGCGCTCATCCATCCTGCGCATGACCGTTACCCCTTGGCGAAAGAGCGCGACGGCGGTCGGTGCAAGGCATAGGCATCCGCCTTGCCGTCCACGCGCGGATACAGCTCGCGCACCAATGGATCATGACCGGGAATGATGCGGTCGGGATGACCGGCGAGCCGCTCGCAGGTCTGCCAGCCATCGACCATGTCGCCGATATTGTAGACGATCGGAAACGGGCTGCGGCGCTGCATGTTGCCGTAGTAGTGCGAAGCGTCCGAGGCCAGCACGACAGGACCGCGCTCGGTCTCCACACGCACGATCTGCAGGCCATCGGAGTGGCCGCCGACGCGGTGCAGGGTGATGCCGGGCGCCACCTCGCCCTCGCCGTTATGGAAGGTAACACGCTCGCTGTAGACGTGGCGGACCATCAAGGTGACGTCTTCGGCCGAGAACGGATGCCGGAGCAGGCCATTACACATGCAGCGACCGGTGGCATAGGCCATCTCGCGATCCTGCAAATGGAAGCGCGCATTCGGAAAACGATCGAGATTGCCGGCATGATCATAGTGCAGATGCGTGATGACGACATCGCGGATCGTGTCCGCAGCCACGCCGAATTGCGCGAGTGCATCGACCGGATTGATCGCAAGCGCACGATTGCGCTCTTTCGACGCAGCCTCGTTGAAACCGGTGTCGACGAGAATGTCGCGACCATCGCCGCGGATGAGCCAGACGAAGTAATCGAGATCGGCCGCCGTGGTCTCGTGCGGATCCGGCGACAGATAATTCATCGCCGGCGTCCGCGGCGTCATGGTGGCGTAGCGGATGGCAAAAATTTCATAGACTGGCTTCATGGAGCGTAATCCCGCGCTTCTGTTCTTGCGGCCACCAAGCCAGCTTCATGCGCAAAAATCAAACCGTTCCAGCCCTCGGAACGACGATCTTCATCAACGCGTCATGATGCGTTGAAACGCGACGCGACATGAGGGCGGCCAGTGCGTTGACGGCCATAACAGGGATGGTTTGATAATACATATTGCGTGGACTAAGGTCGCCGCGGCGCGGGATCGTTGCCGCGTCTCTAGGTGTTGGACCGGCTCGTTATGAAGATTCGAATTGCGCTGATCGCTTTGCTGACGCTCTCCTCCGCTCCGGTCTGGCAGGCCACCGCCGCCGAGGAGCGCGCTCCGCGGGTCGCACTGGTGATCGGCAACGCCAAGTATCCGGATGCAGAAGCCCCCCTCAAGGAGCCTATCAACGACACCCGCGACATTGCGGCCGAGCTGAAACGCGACGGCTTCGAGGTCGAGACCGGGGAGAATCTCGGCGGCGACGGCATGCGCCGCGCGCTGGAAAAGCTTTACGGCAAAGTGACACCGGGCACGGTGGCGCTGGTGTATTTCAGCGGCTACGGGATCCAGTCGTCGCGCCAGAGCTACATGATCCCGGTCGATGCCCAGATCTGGACCGAAGCCGACGTCCGCCGCGATGGTTTCAGCCTCGAAACCGTGCTCAACGAACTCAATGGCCGCGGCGCCGGGGTTAAGATCGCGCTGCTGGACGCCTCGCGCCGCAATCCGTTCGAGCGCCGGTTCCGCAGCTTCTCCGCCGGCCTCGCGCCGGTGATCGCGCCGAGCAACACGCTGGTGATGTATTCGGCCGCACTCAGCTCCGTGGTCAGCGAAGCCGGTTCCGATCGCAGCCTGTTCGCCACCGAACTGCTCAAGGAGATCAAGGTCCCGGATATTACCGCCGAGCAGACGCTGAACCGCACCCGCGTGAACGTCACACGTGCCTCGCGCAGCGAGCAGGTGCCGTGGATCTCATCGTCGCTGGCAGAGGATTTCGCCTTCGTCCCGGGTTCGCGTCCGTCATCCGTGGCCGCAACGCCTGCGGCTGAGCCTGCCCCGGCACCGGTCGCGCCGCCGCGTCCGGAGCCTGC
>WPCJ01019909.1_pt1 | contig 64367 bp, 49 predicted proteins | sample 5399831 | NCBI WGS metagenome assembly WPCJ01 (sample SAMN12869470, study PRJNA574797) | sludge metagenome | isolation source: wastewater treatment of pH10 | place: China:Beijing | collected 2019-05-20
CAAAAATATAAAAATTAGTTATATAAAAATAAATTAAGTTATTTATATATATGTAAATATTAATTCACACTTTATTATAGTTTTATTTTGAGTGAACCTTTTGCATAATTTATAATCTTGGGCAACACTTTAGGTTAACTTTATTGAAGATATTTGATGGCTATATCTGTGGTGGCTGCCTGAAAATATCTCGCAAAGGCGCATAGTCACAAAGATATTTATTTAGGTATGGGGCAAACCTTAAATAAGTGGGGGAAAACTTTTTAATTATCGGACTACTCTAATTTTTTAACTTTTTAAACTCTATCTTTTTTGAAATCAAAAAATCGGTTATTTCCAATACGTTATTATTATTGATAAGAGTTGACGTCCTAGCATCGGCATAACAGAATTCAAGGAAAATTTCTATTTCATCTTCTTTTAATTGTAAAGTATTGAGAAAAAAGTCTTTATTGAAATTATCAGAAATATATTCCTTCATTTCTATGTTGGATATTACCTTGTCTTTTTTCTTTCCTTTGAAAAGATTTCCAACCATTTTACCTATGGCTACAAAATCAAGACCGTGAATTATGGCACCGTTATAGACCATCATATTCGTTGGAGAATTCAGTATATTATCTACCGAACGCAGTGGAGCTACAGCCGGAGGTTCGGGTTTCACATCATCTACTTCTTTTTTAATCTCTACTTCTACCAACTGTATCGCTTCCTGGTTCATGTTTGTTTCAACACCCGTTTTTCCAAAATCTTTCTGATTAAGAGTAATCCTTCTGGATGTATAATTTTTTCCTGCAAAAATAAGGACGTCACCAACTTTTGCCTTGATAGAAAATTTTCCCGAAGCATCTGTCACAACCACTGAACCGCTTGTTTGATTGATAACTTCAATTCCGGCAGTTGGAAAACCCTCGGTGGTTACCTTTCCATGCACTGGGTTTTCAGACTGGCTGAAAGCAAGCTGAACTGCAAATAAGAATAGAGCAATAAGAGAAGTAATTTTCATCAATTCAGTAACGGTTTAAAATTATATAAGCCTTTCAAAAATAAGCTTTTTCTTTCATCATTGGATTTGGGACAATTCTTTTACAACAAAATTAACGTCTTTCTGCTGTTTTAAATGACCATGCACAAGTTTTATGGTAAATTGATTTGCCCTACTGACTTAAATAAATTCTCTTTTACATATAAAACAAACTTAGTAACTCAGTAGCTTAGTCACTTAGCACCTTTTTTAACCACAGATTGGAATGATTATACAGATTTCTTTTAAACAACTTCCTCTTGTACACAACACATAAACTTAGCACCTTTGAACCTTAGCATCTTAGTACCTCTTTAGCCACAGATTGGAATGATTGTACAGATTTCTTTTAAACAACTTCTTCTTGTACACAAAACACATAAACTTAGCAACTTAGCAACTTAGTACCTCTTTAGCCACAGATTGGAATGATTGTACAGATTTCTTTTAAACAACTTCTTCTTGTACACAAAACACATAAACTTAGCACCTTAGCAACTTAGTACCTCTTTTGGCCACAGATTGGAATGATTGTACAGATTTCTTTTAAACAACTTCCTCTGGTACACAAAACACATAAACTTAGCGCCTTTGAACCTTAGCATCTTAGTACCTCTTTTAATCTCTTTCCATTTTTCCGAAAAAAACTTACCTTGCAGAAACATTTATCATAAATGAAACTTCACGAAATACTGAACCAAATATATCCGCTTTCTCAAGAAGCGGCTCAAAAAATCCTGAGATATAGCAGCGAAATACAATTGTCAAAAGGACATACGCTCCTGGAAGCTGATAAAAACGAAACTTCTATTTATTTTATCAAAAAAGGCATGGTCAGGGCATTTGCTCCAAAAGAAGAAAAAGACATTACTTTTTGGTTTGGCAAAGAAGGCGACCCTATTGTTTCCATGAAAAGCTATGTAGCCAATCTTCCCGGTTATGAATGTGTGGAATTGCTCGAGGACTGCGAATTGTATGAAATACAAAACAAAGACCTGCAGCTGCTTTTTCTTGAAGATATCCAAATAGCAAACTGGGGGCGCAAATTTGCAGAACGGCTTTTGGTGCAAACCGAAGAACGTCTTATTTCCAAATTATTCAAATCTGCAAAAGAACGCTATCTGGAATTGTTGGAGGAAAATCCGGATTTTGTCCAGAGAATACAGCTTGGCTATATTGCCTCTTATTTGGGAATTACACAAGTAAGCCTTAGCCGAATCAGGGCTGAAATAAAATAAGAAAGAATGCTAATTTCAACCATTTTCTCTTTTACCTACAAAAAACAAACTTAGCACCTTAGAATCTCAGCAGCGTAGCAACTTTTTTTATTCCCGCACAGATTAGAGCAATTGCACAGATTAATAAATCTTTGCCGAATGAAAAAGATGCCAAAACTTATTTTAATAATTTCTCTTTTACTTAAAAGCACAAAAACTTAGTAACTCAGTACCTTAGAAGCTTAGAACCTAACAACACAAGTACCTCTTTCACTTTTTATCATTTGTAAAAAATATTTTCATCCTAAGAACCGACCTTTGCTTGGAATTTTTAAAGAAAAAAGTTTATGAACTGGATTATATTAATCATTGCCGGATTGTTTGAAGTTGCTTTTACCTTTTGTTTAGGTAAAGCTAAAGAAGCCACAGGCAATGAAGCTTATGCATGGTACGGTGGTTTTCTTGTTGCGTGTATAATCAGTATGACATTATTGATTAAAGCCACACAAAATCTTCCACTTGGAACGGCCTATGCTGTATGGACAGGTATTGGGGCCGTAGGAACCGTATTGCTTGGAATATTTGTTTTTAAAGACCCTGCCAATTTCTGGAGAATCTTTTTTATTGTAACATTGATTGCTTCCATTGTAGGACTGAAAGCCGTTTCAGCTCATTAATAAACAATATCTGAAATACATTAGCGGGCTGTTACAGCCCGCTTTTTCCGTCTGCCCAATAGGGTTCTGTTTTTATCTTTTTACTACTGATTCCTTTTGACAGCAAAAACTTTCGGAATGCCTGAATTGATTTTGTCCGTCCTGTCAGATAAAAAACCGTATCTACTGCTGTTAGCCAAAAATCTTCTTCCCATTCCTTTACAATGTCGATAACAGGCCGAGCGGGAAATTCTGATGATTTGCCTACAATTTTTACGGAACTGCCCAATCTTTCTGCCCAATACTGATGCGGTTCATCAAGTTCTGCAAAACCAAAGAAAAATTCGCCTCTGCGTTCCGCTTCTTCTTCCATGCATTTCATCCAGCCTAAGGAAGTTTCATCGCCAAATAAAAAATGGTTTACCCGGTTTTCAGAGTAATAAAGTTTTCCACCCGGACCCAACAACTTTGCCCTATCCCCCATTTTTAAACCTTCTGCCCAGTTGCTTCCCGGTCCCAGGCCGTGCAGATAGAATACAATTTCACAAAATCCTGTTTTGGCATCAAAAGCAGATAGCGTATAATGGCGGTATTCCGTATCATTAACCCGTACTTTAACTACATTGCCCGGCATAAATTTTATCTTTCTGAAATCGCCTTCAAAACGCACTCTTTTTAATTTTTCATCTAAATATTCTACATTGGTTATAACTGTTTCATACATGAATCGCTGATACACAACTTCCATGGTATCTCCCAGCCATTTTGGTACTTTTGTCATTTTTGATTTTTATTTGTTTAGATTGATTCTAAATAATTATCTTTGTACAAATGTCTGCTATTCTTGCCTATTTTAGTTACGCAAGACGGATGTTGTTTTACGCAAAACGGATTAGGATGAGAATTACCATAAATGATAGCGATTTGGATGAAATTATTTTTGAAAAAGATTTTCATGCAGCTTATGACGGATTAACAGATATTGTGAAACAGGAAACCCAACTGTTTGATAACAAGATTGGGTATACTGACATTTCAGAAATATGGTTTGATGGTGTACATACGTTACGTCGGCGTTCGCAATTGAATCAGGAAGTTTGTTTGATTGCCAAAAGTGACCTCTCTGTATTTGAGATGCATTTTTCTTTGACCGGAAGCGCCGAAGTAGAATCGCTCAATTCCAAATTTGATTATTCATTCGGACCTCAGCAGCATAATTTCTTTTATTCCAGTAATTTTGAAGGAAAGTTTCGGGGCGGCAAACAGGAAAAACCCAACGAGGTTTTTGAAATCCATTTTACAGAAAACTATTTCAACCGTTTTGTTGATTCTGAAAGCAAGACTATTGATAAGTTTCTGAAGCAAATTGACAAACAGGAAATCAGTAATTGCCTGAGTCCGAACCATATGCCCATAACAGCACAGATGAATCTTATCCTTTCACAAATTAACCAATGCCAAAGGAAAGGTATCTTAAAGCGATTGTACTTGGAATCAAAAATCCTAGAACTCTTCATGCTTCAGATTGAACAGTTTGAAAGCATACAATTGACCCCACCTTCCGAAAAACTAAAAAAAGAAGATGTAGAAAAGATTTACTATGCTAAAAAATTGTTGGAACAGAACATATCAGAACCTTATTCACTTTTAGAGCTCGCCCATAAAGTAGGTCTTAATGATTTTAAACTCAAAAAAGGTTTTAAAATACTTTTTGGTACCACTGTGTTTGGCTACTTACATGAAATTAGGATGCAACAGTCAAAACGCATGTTGCTGGAAGAAAATAAACCGGTTAAGGAAGTAGCGGCCTACTGCGGCTATCAGTATGTACAACATTTTACGACTGCCTTTAAAAACAAGTTTGGTATTACACCGGGCAAACTTGCCCATTCATAAAAAAATCCGCTAAAAAGCGGATTTTTTATCGATAACTCGTGTATGCTTTTTATACACGGCCTTTCAGCGAACTGAAAACCCATGCAATGGCAAAAAAGCCTATTCCTACTGCTCCAAAACCCCAACCGGCTACATCGTCATAACGAAAGATGCCTAAGCCAATTAGCAGCAGCCCCATCAGGACCATAACAAAGGTTGCCCAGCCCAGAATGGTGTTTTTATTCATTCCCATAAATATATTTGTTTGCTCTTTTTAAAAAGAAGTGAATTGCAAAGTTCGGTAAAATATTTGTTTTGCCGAAAGGAAAATGTTTTTTTGAGGTTCTGAGATGCTAAGGTTCTGAGGTACTAAGGTTTTTCCTTAGGACCTTAGTACCTTTTTTCTTCTTTTCTCTTACTTCCTAGCAATTAACAGTAAATCGGTTACTGGAACTTTTTTAGGGCCGTCATATTTTTTGCGGCCTTCGTCAATAATAGTAAATCCGTTTGTCTGTAATGCTGTCAGTAAAAAATCTGCGGGATAATAGTGCATGTATATGGCATCGCCTGAACTTCCTTTTTCCCATCCTGATGTTTCATAGTTGTCTTCCATTGTGCTGATAAAAAGCAGGCCATCTTGTTCCAGCTTATGGTAGGCATCTGCAATGAGTTTTTGGGTTTCTTCTTTGGAAAGATAAGGCAGGCAAAAAGCACATACAATACCATCGTAGGTTTTGGAAACTTTACTTAAATCACGACAGTCCATCAACCGGAATGTTGCTGAGGGATTATTGGCTTTTGCCAATTCAATCATTTTGGGTGCCAGGTCCGTACCTAATATTTTAAAATCAGGACGTTTTCCGAGCAAATATTTGGTCACATTACCTGGTCCGCAAGCAAGTTCCAGGATTGAGGCATTTGGTTTTGTAATATTGTCGCAAAACAGATTCAACGAATCGGCATATAGTCCAACGTCCATAAATTTATCCTGATATCTATCGGCCAGCTTATCAAAAAGAGCTACGGCTATCTTTGTTTTATCAGTTACCTTTGGTTTTATGGGTATCCAGATTTCTTCCTCTGATTCCGGGTCGCCGTGTTTGTATTTGTCGCCTAACAATTCGAAATGTTCTCTGCTATCAAGTACATAATCTGAATTGGGAAGCCAGGTGTTAAAAATATATCCAAATACTTCTGCTCCGGTTTCGGGTCCGCCTTTATGTAAAAAAACAGCATATTCCCCACTTTCTAAGGTATAACTTTCCATACCATCAGGAATACTTTCAAAATTACCTACAGCAACAGCCGCCCATTTCGTAAATTTCTTATCTAGTCTAAAATTTTCAAAATAGGCGGCATCATAGATTTGCATGGAAAACAAATCAGTATTCAGGTTATTTGTTATTTCCTTACGTCTGGGCATAAAAGCATTCCAAAGTGCAAAGGTTTGGTTATTCGCCAGCGACATTTCCTTATGTATTCCAACAAGGCATGTCATGGGAAGTGTTTTTATTATTGGCTCCATCATACTTATTTTAATCGGTCGTAATAATAAGCAAAAAATTCCCGGAATAGCGAATAAAAATCCCTGTATTCGGAATAATCAGGACTTACGCTGCTTACGTTTTCAAAACCTTCTTTCCTAAACAGCATTTTGGTTCTTGTCACGTGAAAATATTGGGAAACCACAATAACACTGTTGTAATGCAGGCTGTCTCTCATTTGAATTGCATTTGCTACAGTAGCTGTAGTATTATTGCCTTTATTGTCTACAATAATCAAAGAATCCGGTATTCCTTTTCCTATCAGATATTCTTTCATTTTGTCACCTTCCAAAAAGCCTTCTTTTCCAAGTCCACCGCTAACAATAATCTTTTTTACGCGTCCATCTTTGTATAGCTTTAAACCGCTTTCCATTCGTTTTTCCAACCGTTCAGACAAAGTACCATCTGTATTTACGGTTGTTCCTAAAATTACTGCAATATCAGCCGATTTCCCTTCGTCTTTATTTCCATCAATGATGGTGTAGATGATGTGTGTGGCAAACCATAGAAATAGAAGAATGATGAGTATTTTTAGTATTTTTTTGTAGGTCATGGGGGTAGTTTTGTGTTTTAAAAATAATAAAAAACTGCAAGATTGACTTGCAGTTTTTTATTATTTTATGGAGTCTTTTTTTATTAAAGCGTTATAGAACTTTATATAATTATTTAAATCAAGTTATAATTTTAGATAGTATCATTTTTTATGATTTCTAAAAAATATTTTAAATTAAAATATTTTTCAGCATACATATCCTTTTTAATAACATTATTAAAAAATTCTAGGTTACTTTCATCATATTCAATGAGTTCTTTTACAAAAACCAAATAATCGGGTTTATTTGTTATTCTAAATAGAATTAAACTAGCTAGTAATTGCTCATTTTGATGATAAACTTTATTATCTCTTATGTAAATTAAATTTTCTAGTAACGTTTCTATATATAAAAACTTAATATTTTCGCTTATATAATGTAAGCATCCTAAAACTAAAAAATTATTGTCCTCAGCATCAATTATTAAAAACTTAAGAATCTTACTGTAATTAATATTTAAACCAAAATCAGCTGCAAAGTATATTAAATCAGATAAAAATTCTTTATTCTCATTTTCGAGATTTAAATTGATAAAATTTTCAATATATGATAATTCTTTTTCATGAAAATGAGCATACTCTGTTAAAAAAGATTCTACAAGCTCTTTCTCCTTTAAATTTAAAATGAAACTTATATCATCTAATGAGAGATAAACTTTATCTTCACATAATTGCAAGATAATTTTATGAGCTTCTATAAAATTTAGTTTTTCTATATTTATTAACTTTTCATTCATTATTTTTTATCTTTAGATTGTCTAGATGATCTTATACCTCGAGCCTTTTCATCAGCTTTTAATTTTTGTTTTTCAATATTTGTTCGTTCACTTGGAAGTTTAGATTCTATATACTCACGTTCCTCAGGTGATAACTTTTTATTATTACTACCTCTTTGAGCCATATTATCAACACCTCTTTCATGTGCTCTTTGAACACTTTTACTCATTTCATCATAGTGACCTATCGTTGTTGTAGGAGCGTCTATACTACTCACAGAATCAAATAAACTATCTAAAATATCTGGTCCATAATATGCAACGGCAACAATTGTTGCGATTCCCATAACTATTTCTCCAACAGGTGTTGGTTCAGCAACAGCTATAGTCCAAGCTGTTGCAAGACCCGATACAACGTCCGAATTATCCTCGTGATTAACCTCTATATCATTAAAGTTTTCAATATCTTCTGTTTCATAATCTCCAATTCCTTCCTGATTCGTAATAAGAACCTCATCTAATTGATAACTACCTTGAGTAATATCTGAAATTATATCACTCAATGGCTTTGGCGGATCGGTTGGATCATCAAAATCCTCTGCTTCCATTCCATCTGGATCAATAAAATAAACAGGATTATCAAGGGCATATGCATATGGGCTAAATCTTCTGCTTGTTTCTGCCAACGGATCCATATTCATCCATCTTCCTATTGCAGGATCATAATTTCTAGCTCCATAATCATAAACTTCAAGCCCTAACTCGTCCTGATATTCTTTTTCGTTGTATTTATAATTGTATTCCAATACCGGAACAAAAGGAATTGGAATATCCGGATCGTCTGGAAACGGTGGCCTTAGGGCCAAAGCTCCATTTCTTTGCTGATGAATCAATATATCTGAACTGTAATTTTTATGTTTAAGTCCAAACGGATAATAATGATTTTCCTCAAGAATTTTTAATTGCCCCGGATTTTGCGGATCTAAAGCGTAACTCATTCGTATATTTCCCAAATGGTCTTTATAATTATATACATAACTATATACATAACTATTATTAACCTCAGTCGCTCTTACATAACCTTCAGCCGTAGGGAAAAAATTCAGTTTATAATCCCTGTATTGAAATCCATTCAGATAATCTATCTCACCACGAACGCCTAGTAACGGACTCGTAACCTTTTTACCTTTTTTAACTCCTGTTGCATCGTAAATATATTCAATTTTATTGGTTTCGGAACCAAAAACAATTTTTACCGGCAAATTTAAATGATTATAGCTTATAGAAGTTATTCCTTTATTTTGATCCAATGTCAAATTTCCAAAATCATCATAGCTGTAGTCATCATCCGGATCCAGATCTCCATTAGCAACATCGTCTTTAAACCCTTCCGGACTTCCCGTCGAATCTGACACTTTCATCAGCCTATTGGGAAAGTTAGGATTATATGCATATTCCAAAGCATCAATTGCTATAGGATTATTTTGAAAATCAAAGGCCCCATTACGGGATAACCATGTAATATTTCCATTAGAATCATAATCTAAAGACTCATTGTAAGCATTGGTAAGAGTGCCTTCTTTATAATAATAAGAATTGATAAGCCTATCTAATTTGTCATATACATAACCATAGCTCCTGTGAAGGTTGTCGCTTGCACTTTTCCAATGTGTTTCCGCAATATTTCCATTATAAAGCGGGGGTACATTATAAATGGAAAGTGTTGTATTGTTATAATTAATTCCAAAAGCAAATAGATCCGGCCTCGAACCTATCTGAGCAAGATTATCAATGTCATTGATTTTTTTTAGCCAACCTCGAACATTATAGCTATAGGATATGTCTTGCAATCTTTGGGAATTACTTGCTACATCACCAACGCCTTTACCAATAAGATTACCCAGTTCATCATACTGGTTGTTTGCTAACATTTCAATAGCTCCTGAACCTATTTGATGGGTATGTGTAAGCAATCTTTCCTGAGCAGAGTAGGTAAAATTATTTCGTACGGTAATTTCTGTATCAGAATTAAGTCGCTTATGTTTTTGTATGGTGTTAAGAACTTTTCCTCTCCAATCCAATTTGATATCTGTATAGGTATATCCGCCCAAATAACTACTAACGTAATTTCTTATAGGTCTCGATTTTGAGTCATACAGTATATAAGAGGAATCCCCTATATATGTACCTTCATTCAGCAATGTCCTGCTAAAGCCACCTGTCAGTAATCCTTTTACATTCGTTAAAACTGCCTGTCCTTCCACAGTTGAGGGAACAGTTGGATGTCCCGGAAATGTATAATCATCATAATACGATACCGTCAACAAATACATACTTACATTTGGCAAGGTATTGCTTGAATAGCCTATCGTGATTCCATTAACCATATTAGAAGAAACCCTTGTTTCATTCATAGTGCTTGATGCTTCCATAGCTAGTTGCATGGCTATCCTGTTATCACTGGATATACTCATATGTCCATTATACCATCCTGTATAAGCCTGTCTACCGAGTGCATCATATTTTGTAATCAACCATCCCAAATTATTACCTCCAAAAGGAAACAGAGTAGGCCCAGAAGCTATCAATCTATCTTGCTTATCATACACCATAAATTCCCAGTTTTTCCCTGGTAATCTTTTCTCTACCAACCTGTTTCTATGATCATAAACATATTGATAACATAATCCTGTTAATTTTTGCTCTGTTATGGTTCTGATTTCAGAAGCCAATGGAGGTAAAACATAGCTCAGATTACCAAATTGGTCATAAACATAATAAGTATCATAAGCCTTAAACCTTTTTTGCCCATTAATAGTTCCAAATAGGGTAAACTTTCTTTTAAGAACTATTCTACCCTCTTTATCCTTGAATATTTCTGTCGTACTTTCTTTTCCGGAATATGAAGTCCAATCTTCATTTTTTATTACACTTTTATAGAGAGTGTTTACGGCATGATAATTCACCGTGGTTCCATATTGAAGTGAAGGAACATAAGCTCTAAAACCATTGTTCCATACTGCATTGGCCCTAAATAAGCGAACATTATCCTGGCTATCGTTATATAAATATTCCTGTTTGACTGTACGATCGCTTCCTGTAGCAGGAACCGCCAATGCCCAGGCTTCTCCTGGAGATGACTGCTTTAATACCCTATTCAAAGGAGAAGCTTCATAATATTTCTCACTAAAAGGTTTCGAAGTCGTCTCAAAAGTCGGATTGCCACTTCCTGTTCCTGAACTGTAAAAAGTTGATTGGCCTGATATGGCATTAGCATCATAATTAAGACTGGCACCCTGGCCTACAAAAGGAAGATATTCTTTGGCAGGACGACCATAAGCATCATATTCCATTGGAACAACAATATCCTTGCCTGTTGCAGATTCTCCATAGGCTCGTTGCTGTATAGGTCTTCCTAAACCATCATAATAAGTAATAGTAATAGCTTTTGATGTTGTGGAGAGCGTATCACTATCTCTGTAAATTGTTTTCTGAATATAATTTTGATCCTGGCTTTGCCCAAAGACCGTTATACAAGAAAGTATCTGTACTAAAAATAATATCTTTTTCATATCTAGTTTTGGGTTCTGTAATGGTATTTATTTTGTGAAATCATCTTGCCGTCATTATCCTTTACCGACTTCAATCTTCCTAAAGAATCGTATTCATAAGTAGTCTTATAGCCTTTTTCATCAGTTGTTGTAGTAATACCAATCAATGGCTTATAAGTAATTGAAGTCATCATATTCGAAGGGAGACTATTTCTTAAAGTCGTTAATGCCGTAAGCAATTCTGCCTCAGTTCCTGAATTAGATTTTTGCTGAACCGTAGAAATTAGGTTCGCTGGAATAGCATCATAATTGACATTCATAATTCTAGCTATAGGATAAGTTTGATTGTACCCCCAAATAACAGAAACAGGGAATTTATTTTCTTCAGTATACTGAAGAATGTTGCCTTTAGCATCATATTTATCATAAGTAATTTTTTTCTCTAACCCAACACCATTTTCACCTTTTTGCCGATATAAAAACTTAGGAAGCAATAGATTACTTGTTGTTGCATCACTAGCATAAACTGTTTTATCTTCTGATATTTTTACATCATTCCTATATTTTTCAACTTTTACAGGCCTGCCTATTACATTTTTAGTTACCAAGGCACTCATGTAAGGTTCCGTTGATAATTCTGGATCATTAGCATAAAAGAACTTGTTCTTAATAGTACCATCAGAAGCTGTTACCTGTTCTGTTTTAACAACTCCATTGTTGTTATAAGTAAAGTCCTTATTAATTTCCAGAGTCTGGCTCTGACCTAAAGCGTACTGGTATATAGTTTCTTTAGTCTTAAGGAAATTTTTAAGTTCATACTTTTTTACAACGTTAATCAAATGACCTAGATTGTTATTCTCATCTTGTGTACGTATAGGACTGGTAACCGGTTTAATATATTGATATTGTCCATAAGTATTATCAGTATATTCATTCTTACTTTTCTTTAATAATTGATTTGTTTCATCATAAATCAATTCTTCAAGAAGTTGCCCTCTTTTATAACCATTATCAGTAAAAATTTCCGATTCAATACCACTATTTGAGATTATAAAATCAGCCATGCAGGCATTGCTCACTAAGCTTGTGGTCACATTTCCATCTTGCGGATATAATCTTAAAATATAATCCTTAAAATCCTGGACTTCATTCGTCGTGAAATATGATTCTATTCTACCATTACCAATTTCTTTTTCCACAACTTTAGAATACCCTACATACGATCCGGAAGTAATATCTTTATTAACATTACTCTTACCAAATATTTTCCAATGAAAAATATCTGGGGTTATGGTTGTTGAAGTTGCCGTTGGCGGAATAGCACGCGTATCAACATTGACATTAAAAAATTTAATTTCCGGATGTCCAAAATAAGGCATGGAAGACAAACTACCCGATGATTTACCTGAATCGTTTAGATAAGTATATTCTATACTTCTGGCCACATTTCCATCACTTAAAGTTTGTTTCTGTATTCTTACACCGCCTCCTTTTATATTTTCTCCCATAAACTGGAATTGATTGCTTTCATAAAAAAACTCAGAGAAACCACCTGTAGGAAATGTGATTTTATTTAACGACCAGGCTTTTGCATACTCATTTGCCTCCCTGTTAAAATAACCATCAATTATGTTTGGGGTTTTATTAGGCACAGGAAAAGGCACCAAACTCTTTTCAAAATTATTCGGATAATAATATAATTTTGGTCTAGGCTTTAAGGAAAGCATCTGTTGACGACTAGTAACATCAGCGGAGTTATTATAAAAACCTAAAAAGTCGATAGCAAAAGATTGAACAGGTGGTAACTTAATATCTTCTATATAACCAAATTTATAAGAAGGCTTCCCATTTTCTTTAACGGCAGTCAGTTTTAATCTTTTGTAACGATAAGGGTTAAATACACCATCCGGATTAAATTCTCCCACTCCATAATTTGAAACAAAGTAATCATACGAAAAATCAATAGTTTTTATGATCTCATTTTTATTGTTTTTGACGATAATCTGAGTTATAAAATCTCCGTTAAATAAATCTTCGCGTTGATTTGCTATACCCGATACATATCCACCTTCGTTATTGTATTTGTATTCAATTGTGCCTTCATCAAAAACAATTCGCTTCAGTCGTTTTTTCTGTACATCCGCTTTTTTATTTTCATAAAAATTGTAGGTATCAATATCTGCCTGAGTCCAGTAAAAACATGGATACTGATAAACAGCAGACTCGGAAGCTTTCATATAATTATATGATTTTTGTAAAGATCTTTCTAACTGATCATTTTGAACATTCGTCAAAGAATAAACATTCTTCCATGGATTAGAATGTGTTATGTCATATTCAAAATTAATTTTCTTTCCTGTATTGGTATCTTCAATTTGTGATATATGCCAAGCCGATATAGCAGCTGGATTAGGGTTCAAAAGCGCACTATATCCTATGTTATAATATTCTCCTAAAGAACTTTTAGGAAAATTTATCGCTAAATCATAATCATTAAATATATATTTGATTCCTTCTTTTGATGTCAAAGTTATAGAAAAGAAATCCTGGGTTGGGAAATCATAACATTTACTAACCGATCCATCATTATTCCTAAAGCCCAACTGACTATCAAAAAGCTGTTTCCCCTTTACAGCCGTAATTTTTGTACCTTTTGGATTAATTTCTACTGGAGTATTTATATTTTGAAAGAAAAAATTCGTACTAAATTCAGGTGAATAAAAATTATACTGGTCAGGTATAAAATCAATCGTCCTGTCATTTACTGTCAAATGTCTATTAAGCGATTGGTTTAAAAAATAACCTATCTTACCATATCTTTGTTGTCTTATATTAACATCATGATTCAATTCTTGCTGTGTCGAAAATGTATATCCAGAATTAGGTACGCTATTATAGCCAACCGAATTAAAATCATTTCCACCATTGATATTTCTGGTAATAACACATTGGGATAGGCTCCATCCCAATCCTACATCTGAAGCCACTTGGTCTACTTTAATACCTCCCGTATTGTAGGATAAAGCAATAGGAAAAGTTATATTACCACTTTTAATTGTGAAAACAGGCACATCAACATCTGCCTTACCTGTATATTTTTTTATTTTATTTAGTTCTATTTTTTCAAATGAAGCTACATCAGGATTTGAATTTGTAAAATTCAGGTCCAAATTATTTATATCTTCTTTATTGGTTTGTGCTCTTGATACCATCGTGAGCATCAATAAGAGAATTGAAAGTTTAATTTTCATGTCTTGAACTTTAGTTCTTGTTAATTGTCTTTATTACTTTTATTCCGTCATTTTGAACATTTGTCCTGATTTCAATTATATAAACTCCTTCAGGAAATGCTCCTAAATCAACCGGAATCATGTTGTCTTTAACTGCAAAACTTTGCATTAATCTTCCTGAAAGGTCAAAAATATTGCAGGTCCCTTTTTCATAATCATAACCTACCACAATATTTGTAAACTGCTGTGTTGGATTTGGAAATGCTTCAATCATGTTGCCTTTTTCCTTTTTCTTATCCTTATCTTTAAGTTTTACAACCCAAAAATCCTGGCTTCCTATGCTACTATATCTATCTTTGGACGGTTTTCCATTTGAAGTACCTGCAAGAAGATAACCCCCATCACGAATCTCAATTACTTTTCGTAAAATGTCTTCACCTCCGCTACCTACAGTTTGTGTCCAAAGTTCTTTTCCGTCACTGCCAATTTTGATTGCAACATAATCATTGATTCCTTCCTTTTCTTTCTTCTTATTATTGCCAATGATTTCACTTTGGGCATATCCTCCCAGCAATAAGGTTCCATCATTATTTTCCACCATAGAAATTAAAAAATCAACATTACCTACATTATACGTTTTTTGCCAGATTTCTTCTCCTCCTTCTGCTAGTTTTACTACCCAAAAATCTGTACCGTTTTGATTGCTAACATTTTTATTGCCTGTTGGTCCTGAATTAGAATTTCCTGCTGCTACATAATTGCCATCCTTGGTCTGGCATATAGCATACAGTTGATCATCTTTATCTCCCCCATAGGTTTTCTGCCATTCAGTAGCTCCATCTTTATCTAATTTTACAATCCAGTAATCTCCTGATCCGTGACATCTTTCCGTTTTATTACCTGATTCAGGCGAATTAGAATAGCCGCCAAGTATATAGCCACCATCACGTGTTTGCTGAATACTTCTTAACATATCAGAGTATTGTCCTCCTAAAGTTCTCTGCCATTCTATTTTTCTTTTGCTGTCTAATTTTATTACCCAATAGTCAAGACTACCAAAACCAGCTTCTGACTTGCCATACAGGCCACTTTTCCCTTCCTCTTCAACTGAACTTTTTCCAGAACTTGAAGAACCTCCTATAATATAACCACCGTCAGAAGTTTGAGAAATACTATGCAATTCATCCTGTCCTTTTCCTCCAAGTGTCATTTGCCATTCTTCATTTCCTTTAGCATTAAGCTTGATAATCCAATAATCATACAGTCCCTTATTGGTATCTTTTTTCTGTGCTCCTTTTGCAGATTCAGAAGAACCACCTAAGATATAGCCGCCATCATTTGTTGGCTTTATACTTCTAAGCAAATCAGCTCCGGAGCCTCCAAAACTTTTCTGCCATTCAAGCTCCCCTTTTCCATTCATTTTCCAAATCCAATAATCGAGATTTCCTTGATTTTCTTCTGTCTTATTTCCTGTTTTATTTGATAAGGAACTGCCAGCAAGTATATACCCATTATCTGGGGTAGCAATGGCATCAAAAAGATAATCAGCTTGTTTACCTCCATAAGATTTTTCCCAGAGAATGTCTTGAGAATAAGTTGGAGAGCAAATACCTAGAGTAAGTATCGCGAGGATACAATAGTAATTACAAAATTTTACATGCATAAAATACTATAAGTTAAGGTTTGTTAAATTTTGTTAAAGATATAGTTTTTTGGCGTTTAAAAAAATATAACAAAATTTTAATTATAATTGCATTATTTAGTTAAAACAATAAAATTTTGTATTTTAAAAATGTGAAAAACAAAGAAAATATGAATACAATTTCCAAAAAACAAACATTACTCATAGCTATTAATAATTTAATTATGAGTGACTTCCATTATATTTAATTATTTACAGTATTTATTCTGATATATTTTTTGGAAGATTGTCAGGCTTATCATTACTATTATTATAAAAATCTTACACCTCTACGTATTTAGCAAAACCACCTAGGTTCATAACCCGGTATTCCAAATACATTTATCGAATCATATCAATCAAATTCTCATTCATAACTGTCATATACTTTTTTCGTATTGCCATATCTATAACAAAAAACAATCTTTGGCTTGTTATAATCAACTTATGAAAATGCATTAAATACTAAATACTAATTTTTTTTTAATAAGTGCCTCTGCAAGTTTCTTCATAAACTTTAGGTTTAGTTAATACAAAATAAAGCCCGGAGGCACTTTAAAAAACGTTCGATTGAAAATTCACAGTTATATATAATTACACACAGAATAGAATGAAGAATATAAGGTAAGAATAGCTGCTTGCGTAATTTTTTTCAGATTAGTTTATTTTGATTAACAGCAATTATAACTTATAAAAAATGAAGAGCAGCTTTCTTTAACTACTATAAAGTGCTTCCCTGCTTTTTTCATGGTTTAGTTTTATGAATACGGGAAGTACTTTTTAAATAATTACGACCAAACACTTTGGAAGATAAAGACCTCTTATAATCAACAACGGGATTTACCATACGGGGGTATAGATTTAAATTTCGTTAGTTGGAGTCAAAATTATAAGAGTTCGGGCTAAGATGTTAAGGTTGCTCTCCGAACATTTTTCATAAAAAGATTTTAATCATCATAGTTTATTAAATGGAAAATTATTGCGTTATACAGAGTCAAAAAAATTGGAGAGCGCCTTACTTTTTAGCATAAGACTCAATGAAAAAGAAAAATACGCCATACGGATATGAACCACATCATTCTGTTATGGCTTTTATATATACTAAAAATTTCAACAATATAGCGCTGTGATAGCGCCTGTTTAACTTTAATCAAATATACTTAGAATGAAAAATTTTACCCAACCCCATCGGAAGAAATTCCGAACCAAGCAATGGCTCACATTGCTGTATTGTATGGGCATGGGCATTTTTCTGTATGCCTACTCAGGACCAGAAATGCTACAGCCTCAAAAAACAACTGCTACAGCAGGTACACTAGCCTATTGTACACCAGCAGGAACAGGAACCAGCTACTTTATTAAGGACTTTACCACTACAGGTGGTTTTCTTAACATTATAAATACTAACTCCGGAATAGGAAGCGGAGGTTATTCAAATGCTACTACAAAAATTGTACGTCAATCAGCCGGAGGTTCATTTGACTTTTCGGCAGTCTATAGCTCAGGAACTTATGGCTTAGCCATATGGATTGATTGGAATGGCAATACAACTTTTGAAGCTTCAGAAAGAATTTTTAACACAACGTCATACGGTTCTTCAGCTACAGGAACAATTACAATTCCTGCAGGTACTGCCAATGGCAGCTACCGTATGAGAGTCCTGGCCGACTACAATAAGTCAAATCCGGACAATCCATGCGGTTTTAATTCAGGAAATGGAGAAGCAGAAGATTATACCTTAGAAGTTGGCGACCCGCCAACATGTATGCCACCAACAGCTCTTGGTGTTGGAAATGTTACATTTAATTCAGCTCAACTTTCATGGATGAGTGAAGGATTCCTATTCGATGTAGAATACGGTCCTTCAGGTTTTGCATTAGGTAGCGGTACACTTGCTTCATCTGTGGCAAATCCGTATACTCCTGGCGGACTTACAGCAAATACGATGTATCAGTTTTATGTACGTACTGATTGTGGAAGCGGCGATAAAAGCATATGGTCTGGCCCATACAGCTTTTACACAGGCTATTGTCTTCCGGTTGCTACCTCAACAAGTTACTTTATAAAAGATTTTATAACAACAGGTGGAATAAGCAATATCAACAATACTAATTCCGGTATTGGAGCAGGCGGTTATACCAACAATTCTGGAAACGCTTCTATGAAAGTAAGTTACTTCGAAGGTGGCTCAGTCAACTTCAGTGCAGTTTACAGTGGTAGTTCCGGTTTTGCTATTTGGGTAGACTGGAACAATAACATGTCATTCGACACTGACGAAAGAGTATTCAATACTACGGCATATGGTTCTTCGTCTACAGGAAGTATTGCCGTTCCTGCCGGAACTCCTGTGGGTAACTACAGAATGAGAATCCGCATGGATTATAATAACAACAACCCTTCTGATGCCTGCGGATTCAACTCAGGTAACGGAGAAGCAGAAGATTATACTTTTGAAGTAATACCAACACCTTCTTGCTTGCCTCCAACAGACCTTGGAGCAGGAAACGTGACCTTTACATCGGCACAATTTTCCTGGTTGGGCGACGGAACTGTATTTGACGTAGAGTATGGACCTGCAGGATTTACCAGAGGTACAGGAATTATGGCTTCTTCTGTTGGAAACCCATATGATGTTACAGCACTGACTCCTGAAACTTCCTACGAATACTATGTGCGTAAAAGTTGTGGGGCAGATAACAAAAGTGCGTGGGCAGGACCTTTCCGCTTCTATACAGGCTACTGTGTTCCGGCTGCAACATCTACAAGCTATTTAATAAAAGATTTTACTACTACGGGTGCAATCACCAATATCAATAACGTAAATTCAGGTATTGGAACTGGTGGTTATTCAAATCATACTACAATGAAGGTAAGACACTACGAAACCGGAGTTGTTAACTTTAGCGCAGCTTACAGCGGCAGTTCAGGTTTCGCAATGTGGATTGACTGGAACAAAAACATGGCTTTTGATGCCGACGAAAGGGTATATAATACGACTTCCTATGGCTCATCTTCAACAGGAAGCTTTACTATTCCTGCCGGAACGCCTGTTGGCGAATACCGTTTGAGAATCCGTATGGATTATAACAATAGTAATCCTTCAAATGCATGTTCATTTAACTCCGGAAATGGAGAAGCAGAAGACTATACTCTTGAAGTAGTTACACCTCCAACATGTATGCCTCCAACAGAATTAGGAGCTGGAAATATAGTATATACAACAGCACAATTTTCATGGATGAGCGAAGGAACCGTATTTGACGTTGAATATGGACCTGCAGGTTTCACGCAAGGAACTGGAACTATCGTTTCTTCTGTTGCTAATCCATACAATGCTACAGGATTAACACCAGATACTGCATACCACTACTATGTACGCAGAGATTGCGGTGCGGGTGATAAGAGTCCTTGGGCAGGACCTTTCCGTTTCTTTACCGGACCATGTAAGCCTGTGGCAAATACGACAAGTTATTTTGTAAAGAACTTTACAACAACTGGCGGCTTTATAAACATCAACAATCTGAATACAGGTTTTGGTACAGGAGGTTACTCCAACTATACAGCCATGAAAGTACAACAATTTACAGGCGGAACTGTAAACTTTAGCGCTGCATATAGCAGCGGTTCCGGATTTTCAATCTGGATTGACTGGAACAACAACATGACCTTTGAAGCTTCGGAAAAAGTATTCAACACTACAGCCTATGGTTCAGCTGCTACGGGAACTATTACTGTTCCTGCTGGCACACCTCTGGGCAACTACAGAATGAGAATAATGATGGATAACAATACAAGTAATCCAAACAACCCTTGTGAATTTGTTGAATATGAAGATTGGGATTGGGGTGATGTATACTATAGCGGTGAGGCAGAAGACTATACTTTTGAAGTAACTACTCCTCCAAGCTGTATGCCTCCAACAGAATTGGGTGCCGGAAATATGACTTTTACAACGGCACAACTTTCCTGGATGGGTGAAGGAACCGTATTTGATGTGGAATATGGTCCTACAGGTTTCACGCAAGGAACAGGAACACTAATGTCTTCTGTAGGAAATCCTTATGATGCTACAGGATTAACATCAGATACTAATTATCAATACTATGTGCGTAGAGATTGTGGTTCCGGAGATAAGAGTCCATGGGCTGGACCATTTAGTTTCAGAACCGGATACTGTCTTCCTGCTGCTACATCTACTTCTTACTTTATCAGAGATTTCTCTACTACAGAAGGATATGTAAATATTAGCAATACAGGTACTGCAATAGGAACCGGAGGTTATTCCAATTTCTCAACCTTAAAAGTACAGCAATCTGAAGGCAGAACAATCAATTTTAGCGCAGCATACAGCGGTGGTTCCGGTTTTGCTATCTGGGTAGACTGGAACAAAAACATGGCTTTTGATGCTGACGAAAGAGTATTCAATACTACAGCGTATGGCGCATCATCTTCAGGTACCATTACTGTTCCCGCTGGAACTCCAATAGGAAGCTACAGAATGAGAATCCGTATGGACTACAACAACAGCAGTCCTTCAGACGCTTGTGGATTTAATTCAGGAAACGGTGAAGCAGAAGATTATACACTAGAGGTAATTGCTGTGCCATCTTGTATACCTCCAACAAATCTAAACATTGCAAGTATGACTCCAACATCGGCACTTCTTGCCTGGACGAGCGAAGGAACATTGTTTGATGTTGAATACGGACCAAATGGATTTACACAAGGCACAGGAACTACACGTACCGGTGTAACAAGTCCATACAGTGTTACAGATTTAACTGCAGATACTGCTTACCAATTCTATGTGCGCAAAGACTGTGGTTCCGGAGACAAGAGCCTTTGGGCTGGACCATTCCGTTTCACAACGGCATATTGTACGCCAACCGCTACCTCAACAAGCTACTATATTAATAGCTTTACAACTACCGGTGGTGCGACAAACATCAGCAATACAAATACAAGTATAGGAACAGGCGGTTATTCCAACCACACTACTATGAAAGTACAACAATATGAAGGTGCTTCTGTAGATTTCAGTGCGGCATACAGCAGTGGTTCCGGTTTTGCCATCTGGATTGACTGGAACAACAACATGACTTTTGAAGCTTCTGAAAGAGTATTCAACACTACTGCTTATGGTGCTGCTGCTACTGGAACTATTACCGTTCCGGCATTGACACCTGTAGGAAACTACAGAATGAGAATCCGTATGGATTTTAACAACAACAGTCCATCTGACGCTTGTTCGTTTAATTCAGGAAATGGTGAAGCAGAAGATTATACTTTTGAGGTTATTACTCCGCCATCCTGCCCTGCTCCAACAGGAGGAACAGCCGGAAATCTTACAATTGCAACTGCACAACTATCATGGGTAAGTGCCGGAACTTTGTTTGACGTTGAATATGGACCTAGAGGATTTACACAAGGTGCAGGAACTATGGCTTCGGGGGTACCTAACCAACACACCATTTCAGGACTTTCAGCCAATACTGCTTACCAATTCTATGTACGCAGAGATTGTGGTTCCGGAGACAAGAGCACATGGGCTGGACCATTTGCATTCAGAACTGCTTGCGGAACACAAACGGTTCCTTATCTGATTGATTTTGAAGATGCAACTACACCTGCATTGCCAGCTTGTACTTCAAATCAAAATGCCGGAACGGGTAACAACTGGAAAACAGACAATATCAGCAGAGCCGGATTCAACTCTAAGGTACTGAATTACAGCTACAACTCTTCTAATCCGGCCAATGCATGGTTCTATACTAATGGTGTACAACTGGAAGCGGGAACTAACTATACGCTGAAATTCCAATATGCTAACAGTGGTAATACTACATATGTAGAAAGTGTGAAAGTTAACATCGGAACTGCTGCAGATTTTAATGCGATGACAAGGAATTTAGCTGATTATCCGTCTATTGTAAACGACTCTCAGTTAGAATCGTCTACTACTTTTACAGTAGAAGCCAGCGGTATATATTATTTAGGTTTCAATGCTTATTCAATCACAGACAGGGCTCAGATTTATATAGATAACATCTCTGTTGATGTGGCTTTATCTAATCCTGATTTTGATGCGACATCCTTTAAGGCATATCCAAACCCGGTTAAAAATATCTTGAATCTTTCGTACAGTAAGAACATTACAGATGTTGCCGTATTCAACCTTATCGGACAGCAAGTGATGACAAGAACAATAAACAATGACAAAGGACAAATTGATATGTCTGGTCTGCCAGCCGGTACTTATATGGTTAAAGTAACTGCTTATAATGCCATGAAGACTATCAAGATAATCAAACAAGATTAATAATTGGATTAAGTTTAGGTTTCTTTTAAATCGGGCATATAGCAGATAGAGATAGAAATAGGGCTTCTTGTTCTATATATGCCCAAATTATTAAGATCGCGGTGGTAGTAGATCTTAATGTCCAGAAGCACTCCAGGTTTTCCTGGAGTGTTTTTTTTATTAAGAGGTAATATTTTTCCTAATGAGTAAAAAAAATGCGCACTTTAAAAAAGTACGCATCAATTATAAATTGGTAATTTCTTCTTTTAACCGAATATCTTTGCCAGCATTTCTTTCATCAAATCACCTGGCGGTAACCCATTGGCTCCAACTCCTTTACTTTTTACGTCAATATCGCGAAGAGAAGCCACAATTTGGCTCACTTTTTTCATTGGGTAATTCTTAATAGCCACATCATATTCCTTCACAAAAAAAGGATTAATACCTAAAGCAGAAGCAACGCTTTTTGGACTGCGATCTTTCAAACCATGGTATTTGAGCAATTGGACAAAAAAACCAAAAGTCTGGCCTACTGTTAACACCAGTGGATTGTCTTTCGGATTGTCTGCAAAATATTGTGCTATCTGATAGGCTTTTTTTACGTTACGCTCGCCAATCGCCTTACGGAGTTCAAATACATTAAAATCTTTACTGAAACCAATATTTTCTTCAATCACTTCCGGTGTTATGGTGCTACCTTGTGGTAAAATAATGGCTAATTTATCCAATTCATTGGCTATTTTACTTAAGTCTGTACCTAAAAAATCAACCAACATTGCCGCGGCTTTAGGCTCAATATTTAATTTTTTTCCGGCCAACACCCGCTTTAGCCAGTCGCCTACCTGATTTTCATACAGTTTCTTGCTTTCATATACAAGACCGGTCTTATCTAAAAACTTGGTCAGTTTCTTTCTTTTGTCTAGTGTTTTATATTTATAGGCAATGACCAGCACCGTCGTGGGCATCGGATTTTCAGCATAACTTTCCAGCTTGTCAATGCTTCGCGAAAGTTCTTGAGCTTCCCTTACAATGACTACCTGACGTTCGGCCATCATTGGATAACGTTTTGCCGTAGAAACTATATCATCAACAGATACATCCCTTCCATACAGCACGGTCTGATTAAAACCTTTCTCATCTTCAGAAAGAAGGTTTGCTTCCATATATTCCGTAAGCTTATCGATATAATAAGGCTCCTCGCCCATCAGGAAATAAATTGGCTTGATGTTTCCTGCCTTAATATCATTGACAATTTTTACAACCTCATCCACTGCTTTTATATTTGGTATTTATCAAAAACCAAAAATAAGGCTTTAATAGCAGAACTATCAAAAAAAATACAAAAGCTCACATTATTTGTATTTGAGTTTTTTTTGGGATTAGACCTATTCTCAAATCCTGTTAATGATTATATAAAAAAAGAACTTATTGCCAAAACAGCAATAAGTCCCAAATCCATGACAGTGTAGGTCGCTGCCAGCTAAAACGATGATATTATCTGAGGTTGTGGTGAGTGCGAACGGACAAAATTGTGCCCGTTCCCACTTCTTCCTTTTTTAAAACACCATCTACAAATATCTGCAATTTTAATGTTGAAGCGGCATCTATTCCTACTCCATTCGCTGTAAAATTTACTACACTTGCATTTTCCGGCAGAGCAATTTCCAAACTTGTCCAGGTAGCCACGCCCAGGCCCGATACTGTAGTCTGGTTGGAATCATATCCATATAAAAGATGGCTGAGTGTTGAACCAGAAGAAGTTTCCGCTTTCAAAACCAATGTATGTGTAGATGCATTTGGTATATTTTCCGAACCTCCATCATCCTTGGAACATGCCGTAAAAGCGAGCGATATCATAGTCAAAATAAACAAACTAGTAATTTTCTTTTTCCTTTTTTTCATAGTTGAATTAATGATTTTAATCTTTAAAGATTTGTTTCAGATAAATCTATCTTTGGGTTAAAACAGAAATCTTTTTCAAAATTAAAATCAGAAATGCGAACAGAATTGTATCAGAACGACATCAGGCCAATTCTTCAATATAAATAAAGGAGGCACTTTCAGAACCCAGGCTGGATTGCTTGACAAATTCATAAGGAGAAAGGCCGGAAAATAATTTAAAATCTTTTATAAAATGAGACTGATCTGAATACTCAAGATCATAGGCCAATTGGGTAAGGCTCCCATAATCTGTCAAAGACAGGGCCGGTAATGACTTTTCAAATTTTGCAACCCTGGCAAATTTTCGGGCAGACACACCCACATTTTGTTTGAACCTGCGTTGCAGCTGCCGTTCAGAAATCTGATAGTGAGAAGCAATTGTTGCCAGATTTTTTTCATTATCTAAACGATCTGCCCAATTTCCAAGGAAAAGATGGTCAATAACCACATCTCCTTTTGCTTTCGATATTCTTTTATAAAAATATTCGCTGAGTATCGAAACTCTTTCAAGGTGATTTTTAGCGTTTAATAATAAAACTGGGATTTCAGTCTTGTCCAGGAGCTGGATATCAGGCGTCTGATTGGTCAGTTCAGCAGCATTTATACCAAAAAGGAAATGTAAAGCATGGGGTTGGAAACTTATTCCAAAATGAGAAAAATGACTCTCCCAATAAGCATCAGTTGGCTGAGTATCTACGCCACTCAAATAACATATGGGCTTTATAGTGCCCTGGGCATCTTTGATAGGCGAAAATGAACGAATATCCTGAAAAACAAGTCGTGGATAACGGTCAGCAAAAGAACGGATATGCAAAGCTTCTGTAGCCGATGTGCAAACATCATAACTCCAGAAATAACGTATCCAGTTTTTAAGGGCCGGATGTACGGGATATTGCTTATAATTCATAGTCCTGAATCCTCATTGCTTACAAATTGGCAGAATACAATTAATACATCAATGCTTCAATATTCTTCTGAATATTACTTATTTATTACATTCTACATCCTATTTCAATGCCAAATGTACAAATATTTAAGATTGAAAATAGCAGGCAAAAAAAGTTCATAAATCCAATCCTTAAGATTTGATTAAAGTAGTCATAGGCTCTCAATTAAAATTCTCCTGTTACGTTAAATCTGAAAGTAACCTTCATAATCTTAAATTATGTTTAAAAAAATCGTGCTATTATGTATTGTCTGCAATGCAATAGCGACTTATGCCCAACAAAACGCAACAGATTCTATCCCGGTCTTAAAACCAGACAGCCTGAAATTTAACTACAAATCCTTAATTATACCGGGAGCCCTGATAGGATATGGTGTTATTGGACTAGAAAGCGACTGGCTCAAAGGATTTAACTCTGAAATCAAAGAAGAAGTTAATGAAGATATTGATAAAAAAATAACCATAGATGACTTTACGCAATATGCCCCTTTTGTATCTGTGTATGGTTTAAATGCTTTAGGAATCAAAGGAAAACACAACTTCAAAGACCGTTCTATTATTTTAGGCACATCTTATCTGCTAATGAGTGGAACAGTATTAAGCCTCAAAGGCATCACCAAGGTTGAAAGGCCTGATGGAAGTTCCAACAATTCTTTTCCTTCCGGACATACGGCTACTGCCTTTGCCGGGGCTGAATTTTTATGGCAGGAATATAAAGATGTCTCCATATGGTATGGCATCACAGGTTATGCGATAGCTACAGGAACCGGGCTATTCCGTATTTACAACGATCGTCACTGGCTTACTGATGTTGCTGCCGGAGCCGGAATAGGAATCCTCAGTACCAAAGTAGCCTATTGGCTGCATCCTTACATCAAAAGAACATTTTTTGGAGAAAAGGAAACCAAATCCACAGTAATGATGGCTCCATTCTATAATGGAAAACAGTTGGGATGTGGATTCGTAATGAATTTTTAAACCAGAATTTTGTTACTTTGCATTCATGCAGCAACTCAATTTCAACTCCTATGATTTTCGGTTTAGGAATACAGAAGGACGGATTTCCATATTTGACGAAATCCGAAAAAAGTTTATTATCCTGACACCGGAAGAATGGGTTCGTCAAAACGTAGTACAATACCTGCTGCAGGAAAAAAAATATCCGAAATCGTATATTAACGTAGAAAAGGTCATCAAAATTAACGGACTTGTAAAACGTTATGACGTAGTAGTCTTCCAACCCAATGGCAAATTATTTCTGTTAGTAGAATGCAAATCAACAGATATTGCCATAAACCAAACCACCTTCGACCAGATTGCCCGTTATAATATGGTACTGGAGTCGGAATATTTAATGGTAACAAATGGACTCAATCATTATTTTTGCCAGATGGATTATAAAAACGAAAAATATAATTTTCTAAAAGAACTTCCTGCTTTCAATTAGATGAAGCAAACAACAGTCATGAAAAAAACAGCAATCGTCATACTCAACTGGAACGGAAAAAAACTGCTTGAGGAATTTCTGCCTTCCGTTGTGCGATTCTCTTCCGAGGCCACTATTTATGTAGCTGATAATGCCTCATCAGACGATTCTGTTACTTTTATAAAAAATACTTTCCCGTCTGTCAAAATTATTCAAAATACAGACAACTTTGGTTTTGCCAAAGGTTACAATCAGGCACTCCGATTTGTAGAAGAAGAATATTATGCCCTGGTGAATTCTGATATTGAAGTAACTGAAAATTGGCTGACACCGGTAATCGATTTGTTTGATAGCGAACCCGAAACAGCTATCATCCAGCCCAAAATATTAGACTACAAAAACAAGCAAATGTTTGAATATGCAGGGGCCGGTGGTGGATTTATTGACAAATACGGTTTCCCTTTCTGCAGAGGAAGAATATTTCAGACATTGGAAAAAGATAAGGGTCAATACAATGATACTATTGATATCTTTTGGGCTTCCGGTGCCTGCTTTTTTATACGTAAAGAAATCTACAGAAACTTAGATGGCTTTGATGAAGACTTTTTTGCCCATCAGGAAGAAATTGATCTTTGCTGGCGTGCTTTCAATCAAAATCTAAAAGTAAAATATTGTGGAAAATCTACAGTATATCATGTGGGCGGTGCGACTTTAAAAGATTCAAATCCACATAAAACATTCCTTAATTTCCGCAATTCACTTTGGATGATGCTAAAGAACCTGCCAAAAAATAAGCTCTTCCCTGTCCTTTTCCTACGCCTTGCACAAGATGGGCTTGCCGGAATTAAATTTATGACGGAAGGTAAGTTCTCCCATCTTTGGGCAATCCTCAAAGCTCATTTTTATTTTTATTTAAATTTTTTCCGATTCTTAAACAAAAGAGAATCAAAACAATACGACAATTACTACAAAATCAAAAGCATCACCTACCACTATTTTGTCAAAAAAGGCAAGGTTTTTGAAAACAAATTTTAACAATAGTTTATACTTGTTAAACTTGAAACCCTATTTTTAATCCTTAAATTTGTTAAAATTTTAAAACCGAAACCTATGAAAAAAGTCATTTTTATACTTTCGATTGCAGCATTCACGCTGACTTCGTGTGGTTCAAAAAAGAAGATTGCTGAATTAGAAGCTAAAAACAAAGAAATTCAAGATTTACTAAACACTGCCACAGTAAAATTGAATACCTGTTTGACAGAGAGAGACGCATTGGCGCATCAAATCGATTTCCTGAAAAAGAACAATTCTGATTTGATCAACAATATGGGTAACCTGACTACCTTGTCTTCAAAAGGAGCTGAAAATCTTGAAAAATCATTGGAGAGCCTGAAAGAAAAAGACTTAAAAATTACACGTCTTCAGGATGCCCTAACGAAAAAAGACTCTGTAACATTGGCTTTGGTAACCAGCTTAAAGAGTTCTGTTGGTATCAGTGATCCGGACATTCAGGTTAACGTTGAAAAAGGAGTGGTTTTCATCTCTATTGCAGACAAGCTTCTTTTCAAAAGCGGTAGCTATGTTGTGAGTGACAGGGCCAAAGAAGTATTGGCTAAAGTAGCTAAAGTAGTAAACAGCAAGCCTGATTTTGAATGTATGGTTGAAGGACACACTGATAATGTTCCTTACAAATCAAACGGAGTTTTGCTTGATAACTGGGATTTAAGTGTAAAACGTTCTACATCAATCATCCGTGTATTACAGGAATTGAACGTAAACCCAAAACAACTCATTGCTGCGGGAAGAAGCGAATACATTCCATTAGTTGATAATAATTCAGCTGAAAACAGATCAATCAACAGAAGAACCAGAATTGTGGTATTGCCAAAAATCGACCAGTTCTATGATATGATCGAAAAAGAAATGAAAAATATGACGGCAAAACAATAAGCCATCAGAATAAAGAGTAAATGAAAAAGCAGGCCCAAAAGCCTGCTTTTTATGTATCCCTAATTTTTTTTATTAATAACCAATTAAATATTTAAATTAAGAATAGCATATGGTATAAATCGTTATCACTAGTAGGATTCTTATTAATTGGTACTGCTAATTTAGCAATTATTTATCGCAACAGCCAAAATTTTACGAAAAAACCCACACAGATTATAAAATATCTATACTTCCTTTCCCTTCTCTGACTACTACAGGTTCGCTTCCGGATAAATCGATTATGGTAGAAGCCTGATTATCGCCATAACCTCCGTCTATTACTACGTCCACAATATTTTGCCATTTCTCAAAAATCAATTCCGGATCGGTGGTATATTCTATCACATCATCATCATCATGAATAGATGTAGACACAATCGGGTTTCCTAACTGTTTTACAATTTCAAGCGCTATCGAATTATCAGGCACACGAATACCTACTGTATTCTTTTTCTTGAATTCCTTTGGAAGATTGTTATTTCCCGGAAGAATAAAAGTATACGGTCCCGGTAATGCCCTTTTCAATAATTTGAATGTAGAAGTATCGATCTGTTTCACATAATCAGAAAGGTTGCTCAAATCATGGCAGACAAATGAGAAATTAGCCTTTTCCAGTTTGATACCTTTGATTTTGGCAATGCGTTCCAATGCTTTCGTATTGGTAATGTCACATCCGAGTCCGTAAACCGTATCCGTTGGATAAATCACCAATCCTCCATCCCGAAGTACTTTGACCACTTTCGCGATTTCTTTTTCATTCGGATTTTGAGGGTATATTTTAATAAACTGAGCCATATGCTGTCATTTTATATTTAAAGTTAGTGATTTTGGGAACTTAAATACTTTGCGAGAAACTATTTCATGCAAAGCCGCAAGGACACAAAGTTTATCTTGAAACAAATAGCTTCGTATCTTATTTAAAGTTACGACAATATGTCAAGTCTTGCAAAACGAAGCAATAATTTCTTAATGCCTCCTACTTCAAATTTGATTTCTGCTTTTTTGTCTGCTCCGGCACCTTCAATATTCAGCACCTGCCCTTTTCCAAAACGTTCGTGCATCACAATATTGCCAACATTCAATTTAGTATCTGATGCTGAACTACCTGAACTTGTTGGCGGATTAGAAGCAACGGGCTTTAACTTTCGAATATTCAGATTAGGTGAAGGTTCGTCATCATCGTATCTTTTTGGTGGTGTGCCATTAACCGGTTTTGACAACCTCAGCTTTGATTTGTCTACATCGCCAAAAATATCCATGTCAATCATCGGCTTGTAACGATAATTGCTTTCTGTAGGGGTTAGATATTCTAAATATTCGCCCGTAATTTCATCTATAAATCGTGATGGCTCAGAATCCATTAATTTTCCCCAGCGATAACGTGACTGGGCATAGGTCAGGTAAGCCTGGTGTTCAGCTCTGGTGAGTGCCACATAAAAAAGTCTTCTTTCTTCTTCCAATTCGCTTCTTGTGCTGACACTCATCGCACTCGGAAACAGGTCTTCTTCCATTCCCACAATAAAAACATATGGAAATTCAAGCCCTTTCGCCAGGTGAATGGTCATTAAGGCTACACGGTCATCATCTCCCGTATCTTTATCCAAATCGGTTGCGAGAGCAACATCTTCCAAAAATTCAGACAATGCTCCTCTTGCCCCGTCAACTTCTTTCTGACCTTCAATAAAATCTTTGATACCATTCAGCAATTCTTCAATATTTTCAAGCCTTGCAATACCTTCCGGTGTGCCATCTTTCTTCAGTTCCTGAATCAGTCCGGTCTTTTTGGTTACATGCTCGGCCAGATAAAATGCGTCATGGTTCTGGTCGATGACCTGAAAGCTCTTAATCATTGTGACAAAATCCTGTATCCTTGACTTCGTTCCCGAATTCAATTTAAGATCGATTTTGTCGATATGCTCCATTACTTCAAAAATAGAACGCTTGTAATGATTTGCCGCTATTGTCAGTTTTTCAACAGTTGTATCGCCTATTCCCCTGGCCGGATAATTAATTACACGTACCAATGCCTCTTCGTCCTTAGGATTGATAACCAACCTAAGGTAGCAAAGTACGTCCTTGATTTCCTTTCTTTGATAGAATGACAGCCCTCCATAAATCCTGTAAGGAATATCACGTTTTCTGAGAGCATCTTCCATAGCACGTGACTGCGCATTCGTACGGTACAAAATGGCAAACTGCCCGTTCATCATTTGAAGCTGCATCTTTTTTTCAAAAATCTCACTGGCAACAAATCTTCCTTCTTCACCATCTGTAAGGCTTCGGTGTACTTTTATCCTTGGTCCGTCAGCATTGGCAGTCCAAACCACCTTATCCAGTTTTGTTTTGTTCTTGTCAATAATAGAATTCGCCGCTTCTACAATATTTTTTGAGGAACGGTAATTCTGTTCCAAACGATAGGTTTTCACACCATCATAATCCTTTTGGAAATTTAGGATATTGTTAATATTGGCTCCGCGGAAAGCATAAATACTCTGTGCATCGTCTCCAACAACACAAATATTCTGGAACCTATCTGATAAGGCACGTACAATCAAATATTGAGAATGGTTGGTATCCTGATACTCATCCACCAGAATATAACGAAAACGATCCTGGTATTTTGCCAGAACATCCGGAAAACGAGTCAACAATTCATTCGTTTTCAACAGCAGGTCGTCAAAATCCATAGCCCCGGCTTTAAAACAACGGTCTACATAATTTTGATAGATTTCACCCAGACGCGGTTTTTTTGACATGGCATCCTGCTCCTGCAATTCCGGATTATTAAAATAAGCCTTGACAGTTATCAAGCTGTTTTTATAAGATGAAATCCGTCCCAATACCTGTTTTGGCTTGTAAACATCTTTATCCAATTGCATTTCCTTGATAATGGCACCTATTAACCTTACGGAATCCTGAGAATCGTAAATTGTAAAGTTAGAGGGATAACCAAGCTTGTCCGCTTCTGAACGTAAAATTCTTGCAAAAACAGAGTGGAAAGTTCCCATCCAAAGGTTCTTTGCTTCACTTGATCCAACAATATCGGCAATACGCTTTTTCATTTCACGTGCTGCCTTGTTCGTAAACGTGAGGGCCAGGATATTAAAAGCATCAACACCCTGATGCATCAGATACGCAATACGAATGGTCAATACTCTTGTCTTCCCAGAACCTGCTCCTGCAATAATAATCATTGGCCCGTCTTTCTGAAGGACAGGCGCCTGTTGAGCTTCATTAAGCTGGCTTATATAATGCTGCATTTTTATTCTTTTTCTCTTGCAAAAATACGCATTTAGATTGTAGAAAAATAATTGGATTTTGGAAGAAGAACAGCAGATTATATCCCAATAATAATTATTCCGTTTTATCTATAGTTTTACGATTTTTTGAGTGGCAATTTCGTTATTCATAAATTCTATCCGAACAAGATAAGTACCTTGAGCAGCCTTTGACAAATCGATCATTTTATCAGTTCCTTTCAAAATTTCTTGTCCCAAAAGGCTAAAAACAGCATAGCCCTTCACCTCCTGATTCGTTTCTATTGCCACCACATTTCTTGTCGGGTTTGGCAAGAGGCTATAAACATTGGACTCAAACTTTTTTATATCAAGAGCCTGTCCGGATCCTTGCAGGTATAACGAAACGGGGAAGTAACCTTCGCCTCCTATAAAAACAGCATCCGGTACTTCAATCTTAAAAGAATGCTGTCCGGCATTCAGATTACCTACAGAAATCTCCCTGATTGGAATAACAGAACCCGGACACCAATTGCTAAATGACTGCCATTGCTCTGGTGTTTTTGGTGCAGCTCCATAAATGCCATTACCTTGTGTATTATAAATTCTATAAGGCTCACAAGTAGGTTCTCCGGGACGGTAAGTCAATACCGGAGTGCCGTCAAATGTGATATAATGCAATCTTCTATTGTATTCCTCTCCTCCGCTGTTAGCACCATGATTTGAAGTTATCAGATAAAATTTTGCATCTGTGATAGAATTAGGAAGGTTAAAATTTATTGTCCTAACAGTCTGACCTACAACATCGGTCGCATTTTCATTATAATTATTCAAATTCTTTTTGAAATTCAACGGAAGTAAAAAAGCAGGCAGCGAAGTTGTTGATGCGCCTTCTGAAATAAGCTTTAAGGTTCCAAAAAACACATCATTCCTCCCGGAACATCCGGCAACCTGAGTATTTGCAGCATAAGGAACTCCAAAAACTTCCAGTTCCATCCAAAAATCATAAGACGCATTTAAACCTGGATCATTTAATATTTGTGACAGATTATCTACAGTAAAAGTATACGGAACTTCGTCTGGTTGCCTGTTTTTATTCATAAAAGGTGTGATAAACCTACCTAATTCTATTCGTCTTACGTTATCAGGATTATAACTCACCAATCCTTTTGGAGCCAATACCAGATTCACATTTCCTATACGGTCATAATTATCACATGCGGCCTTAATTGTTACCTCAATAGTCATGGAAGATCCATAAGGCATCTGTAATCCTCCATTAATTCTTTTAGCGTACAAATCATTTCTATGTCGAATAACACCATCGGGAGTCGGAAAATTTACGACTGCGGCATATCCGTCATAAAATAAAATCTCATCAAAAACAGTAAGTACATTTTGGGCTTGAACTTTTATTTCGGACAACATCAATAATCCGAAAGTTAAAAACAGTAGCGTTTTTTTCATAAATTAATTTATTTTAAATTCAAGTTATATTATTTAATGTAAAAATATAAATATTTAAAATAAAAACAATTTTATAACAATTTAAAAATTAAACACTAATTAACTTGACTCTACGTTACCAAACTATACACTATCAACTATACACTATCAACTAATAAATAAATTGACTATACTTAATTTATTCTATTTTTGCATTTATTAAATAAATTCTATGGACACAACTAAAATAATTGAGCTGTTAAGCTATACATTACCCGCAGTAATAACAGGAGGCGTAGCTTTTTACTTTTTTAAACTACACACAAAAAACGAAGAAGGACGCCGCAGATATTTAATACAAAGAGATGCGCAAAAAAGTGCCCTTCCAATCCGATTACAGGCTTATGAAAGAATGGCCCTGTTTTTAGAAAGAATCAATCCATCCAACCTGTTAATTCGTATTGCACCAAATTCAAGTGACAAAATGGACTACCAAAATCTGGTTGTCATGCATATTGAAAATGAATTTGAACACAATCTTACGCAACAAATCTATCTGTCAGACGAGTGCTGGACTATCATCACAACTGCAAAAAATGCCACAATCCAGATGATTCGAAAAGCAGCTTTAAATCCTGAAGTCGATACTGCCAATAAATTACGGGAAGCGGTGTTAAATGAATTGCTGGAAAAACAATCCCCTAGCAACAATGCATTAGCCTATATAAAAGACGAAGTCGGCGGACTTTGGTAAAAATAAAAAAAGCCTCAAAATTTGAGGCTTTTTTCATATCTGGATCTGGCTCATAGTCTCGCTCTTGTTTTTAGCGTATTCATAGCCCTGATGCCACCAATCGTGCATCAACTTTTTATTAAACACCAATGGATTATCTGTCAACTTAGTGGGCGTATAATAAAAATTGAGCTTGACATTTTTAGCAGCTGCAGCCAACCTTCCAATAATAATATCTTTCCGTTCTACCTGATCAATAATTGTCCCGAACAAATCAATAGTGAGTGAGAATGGATTTTTTCCAATAACTTTTTCTGACGTATTCTGTTCTGTTTCCAATACGATGACATCTATTTCAGTTGCACCACGATTAATTGCTTCCTGTATCGGGATAACATTAGAAATTCCACCATCGGCATATTCAAACCGGTTTTTAGTGACAAGACTCATAAATGGAATATAATTACAGGAAATCCAAATCCAATCGCAAAAATCTTCGTAACAGCATTCTAATATGGATTTATACTCCACACAGTTTTTAGTGATATTGGTAACGGCCACAACAATTTCTTTTGAAGAATTTTGTAATTGATCATATTCTTCCTTGGATAGATTGTCTTCAATATAATTTTTCAGGTTCTTGCTTTCACCAAAAGTGCGTTTGCCTTTCATAAACTGCATAATAACATTAAAGTGATTAATTGTAATCACTTCCTGGTTTTTTTTATGCTTAACGATGAAAGGATTAACACTGAAAATTTTATTCATGTCAATATTTGTACACAACTTAAATATTTTGTCTACTCTATTTAAAGCCAAATGCGGAATCAAAAGACTTCCTGCTGACGACCCTATAAATAAATCATAATCAATATTTTTTTCTTTCATGAGATATTGGGCCACGCCACCAGCAAATGCCCCTTTGCTTCCTCCACCCGAAATGACTAATGCTCGCATAAATTCTTTAATGTTTTCTCTAAAAATAATGTTATTCTGTCAAATTGAGACGAACTTTAACAATCCTATGGATTTAACAATTTTTCCAGAATAGTTTTCTCATTATCCTGCAATGATGGCAGAAGTTCTAAATAGTACAATCTGTAGCGTTCTTTTTTGGCCAGTTCCCGTATTTTATCTCTTGCAAATTTGGAAAACTGCCATTTGTGATGGGTCAGCGGATTGACAAGCGCTTTTAAAACATTTGTGTCATTCCCATTTATATACAAAAGATTGGTTATGGCATTCTGTCGAATTGAACTCTCATAATCAGGTGAAGTATAATCTAAGAGTTCATCATAATAAGCAGGTTTGTGTTCAGGCTCAAAATCTTTTGTTGCCAGGGCCATTGTGAGCCATAGGATTCTAAGATTTTTATCATTCATGCCAGTCCAGTTACGGGATTTGTCAAGATATTTGGCACGGTCATCCGGAAACTGTGACCATAAAACATTTAAGGCAATTTCTTTTGTCACATACGATTTGTCATCCAAAAAAGTTTCAAAATCAGGCCTGAATGATTCCGGAAACTGGTTGAGTGTTTTTGCTACAGCCTGTCTCACTTTAATATTGTTTGACTGCATGGCCTGTCTGATAATAGGTTCCTTTTCAGAAAAATCTACAGATTGTAACTGAAAAAGTATTTCTTCCTTTACCGGATAATAGACATCAGATACTATTGTTTCCCCAAAGACCTGCTGTTTCTCCGTCAAAGGCTTTTCTGCCATTGAAAGTACATTTAAGTATTGTTCAATGAATTTATTTTTCTTCAATATTCCTAAAGCTTCTGCTACTTCAAATCCGGATTGTTCAAGCCAAACCTGTTGGAATTTCCTGGTATCATAATTAGAAACAGCATTAATTTCTGCCAAAAAATTAGCCGTGCTGACATTTTTAAACGCATATTTTTCAAGGTATTTTTTAACGGCCTTATTAAAGTTTTTTGCGCCTATATTTTCTCTAAGTACATGCAAAGCCCAGGCTCCTTTTTGATAGAATGTCAGCGAACTTGCTTTTTCATTTAGCAGCGGAATCGTATCAGTTTTTGAGGCCTGTTGGAGCCTTTCAGCGATTTCATAAAGCTGCCAGTTAAAATGGTCTTCTCCAAACAGCTCTCTTTCTGCCAGTAGAGCATAATAGGTTGCAAATCCTTCCTGCAGCCAATGATGCTTTCCGGAAGTGGCCGTAATTAAGTCTCCAAACCATTGATGGGCCAGTTCGTGGGCATTTACGTTGATATAATTTCTGTCGTTATAACCTATTTCGTCCACCACATAATCCTCAGAAAAAATAGTGGCTGTTGTATTTTCCATTCCTCCATACAAAAAATCTCTTACAGGAACCTGACGGTAAATTCCCCATGGATATCTGACTCCTATTTCTTTTTCAAGAAAGTCAAAAATAGCCTTGTTGTATCTGTAGGTATATTCAAATTTTGAAGCATCTTCTTTAGAAAGGTATATTTCCAAAGGCGTACCGGAAGCTGCCGTTTCGGTTTGTTTTGCAAATTTTCCAATAGCAAGCATGACCAGATAGGAACTCATGGGCTTTTCCATCTGGTACTCCCATTGCTTTTCATTTCCTTTATCCGACACGCTTTTTAATTTTCCATTAGACAAGACTTCAAAATCTTTGTCGTATGAAATACTCAATCCAAAGACGACTTTTTCATTTACATCGTCAAAACTCGGTAGCCAATGACTGGTATATTTCCCTTGTCCCTGTGTCCATATTTGAAGGTGTTCCTTCTCTCCTATAAAATACAGTGTCTGCTTAGGAATGGCCTCATACCCAAACGTCAGCGTATTTTTCCCTTTCTTAAAGCCTTTGTAGAGCTGCAATTCTTTACCTGAATTTTTAAATTCCGTAACGGCATTGTTAACCTTCAGATTTGAAAAAGCCATATTCCTGGCATCAATACGGATGGTGTCAATGGCTGAAAGTACTTCAAAGGTATAGGTCACTTGTCCCGATATTTTTTTATGGGATGGATCTAAAGCAAGCGTAGCATTTAAGGTTTTAAAATCAACCTTTTGGAACTGCTGTGAAAAAAGACAAGAAGGAACAAGAAGGAAAGTATATAGTAATCGTCTCATTTTAAAAATATCTTGATTTCAAAGTTACGAAGGTTTCAGAAACAATTGCTGTTCCTTTCTGAAGAACTTTTTTGATTCGGATTGCGATGGATTTGCTATATTGTATCGCGAAAACCTATCATAATTATGGTTGATAAAAATCCTGATTTGCAAAAAACGGTTCGATTTCTGGAGGGAATCGGAATACCGGTTACTGAAAAAAAACTGAATGACAGTACTTTCCTTCCCGGATTGGCTTTGGGTCCCGGAGTTATTTATGTGGATTATGAAAAGCTAAAATATCCTGGCGACCTGTTACACGAAGCAGGGCATCTGGCCGTTACAACTCCGGCAGAAAGAAATGTTGCAGGAACGGAACAAATGGCCCCGGAATGGCCCACACAGGGAGAAGAAATTGCGGCCATGCTTTGGTCATATGCCGCTGTAAAACATATAGAACTGCCTGTAGAATTTGTATTTCATCCTAATGGCTATAAGGATAATTCTGAGTGGCTAATTTCTAATTTCGACAGTGAGAATTATATCGGATTGCCATTGCTGGAATGGGCAGGTTTGGCTTATGGAAAAGAACGTGCCCTGAAAGAAGGAAAGCAGGCTTTTCCTGTAATGACAAAATGGTTAAGAGAATAGCACCATGGAAAATTTAGTACGCTCCATAAAATTCCCATTGTTTTTTGATACCGAAAGGCTTAAAAACGACCTTAGTAAAATTATTGATAAAAATTGGACGGCCCATTATAATGCCAGGGATTACACAGGCGAATGGACTTCCATAGCCCTAATGTCTGAAAATGGAAAATCAGACCAGATTTATGCCTCGCCCGTTTCTGAAAAACTGGTACCTACCGAAATTTTAAATTCATGTACCTATTTCCAGGAAATCCTTGATAGTTTACTATTTGAAAAAACAGCTGTCCGTTTATTACGACTGGCTGTGGGTGCCGAAGTGAAACCACATAGTGACAACTGCCTTGGTTATGAAGATGGCTGTTTCCGACTGCATATCCCGATAATTACCAACAGCGAAGTCGAATTTATTTTGGATGGAAACCGGTTAGTGATGAACGAAGGTGAATGTTGGTATATTGACGCTAATTTTACGCATTCTGTTGCCAATCGCGGTAAGGAAGACCGCATTCATTTAGTTATTGACGGGTTAAGAAATGCATGGACGGACGAATTATTTTTCAAAGAAGCCAAACCTGACAGATTTATAAAACCGGAAGCCTCCATGAGTGAGGAACAAAAAAGACTGATGATAGCCGAACTGCAACGCATGAATACGCCTGCCGCCTTAGAACTATTAAAAACTCTGGAATAGGCTAACAGAAAGAAAGAAAGAAAGAAAGAAAGAAAGAAAGAAAGAAAGAAAGAAAGAAAGAAAGAACTATCCCACTTCTCCATCTTTGCGACTCTGCGCCTTTGCGAGAGAAAATTGCACGGAAAGGCGCAGAGCAGCTAAGCTAATTATTTTTCGACCACCGTATTTTCCATAACCAGCACATCAAGGTCTGTTATTCCAAACAAATAGAGTGCTTCTTCTGGCGTTTCAACTATAGGCATCCCTTTCTTATTCAGGCTGGTATTAAGCAAAACGGCAATGCCTGTTTTCTTATAAAAGGCTTCTATAAGCTTGGCAAACCTGGGATTCCAGCTTTCTTCAACGGTTTGTACCCGGGCCGAACCATCTTCATGCGTGACATTTTTTAATTCTTTATAATGTATTTCACGCGTTCTGTCAACCAGAATCATATACGGACTATAACGTGCCGATTCAAAATATTCACCAACTTTAGATTTCAATACGGCCGGTGCAAAAGGGCGAAAATCTTCCCGAAATTTAATATCCAGATTAATATGGTCTTTCATTTTTTCAATACCGGGATGTGCCAGAATACTCCTCCTTCCTAAAGCTCTTGGTCCAAACTCTGAACCGGATTGAAACCAGGCTATGGTTTTTCCTTCTTTTAGTTTTGCTGCGCAATAATCCAACAACTCCTCTTCATTGGGTATTCTTTTCGGGACATATTTTTTGTTTTCTTCTTTTTGGAATGCAGCATCAATTTCTGCTTCAGAATACGGCCTCCCAAAACAGGTGCTGCCATCATGAGGCATTTTTGGCATTTTCAGATATTCTAACCAGCCATAATAAGCACAACCCAAAGCCAGACCATTATCTCCTGCAGCAGGCTCAAAATAAATTTCGCGGACGATTCCGGAATCCTGCAGTTTTGCATTGGCCACGGCATTAAGTGCTACACCTCCGGTATAGCAAAGATTGGAATGGGGAAACTTTTCCAACCGGTTATGGATGCACTGCAATACAGCCTTTTCTACCTGTTCCTGTGCCCAGCGTGCAATGTTGGCATAGTATTCAAAATGTTCTTTAAAATATTCATATCCGGTTGACGGATTATCAAATTTTTTCTTCCAATCTTCCTTAACAAATAAATTTCCCGATTGAAATTCAAAAGCCTCAAAATCATATATGCAGGATTTCCCATATGGAGCCAATCCCATCAACTTGCCCACATCATCCATATCGCCAAAAACATAATTGCTTACGGACGCATAAAAACCACCAATAGAGTGTTGGGTCGTAGGTAGTGAAAAGTTATCGGATTGATTCGACATTACACTAAAATCCTTGACTAAAGGCACTAACTTTTGTCCGTCAAAATGATAAAAGCTATCTTTTTCACAAAGCATCCTTACCTCGTTTAAATATTCAGAAGCAATCTGTTTCTCCTGCTCAGGATGCAACTTTAAAAACTGCTCAAGTGGGCTTCCACAACCATCAATTACCATCACATTGCATTCCGAAAAAGGAGAAGTTCCTACTGCGCTGTAGGCATGGGCTAAATGATGAGAAATATCTATAATCTCGATTTTTTCATGACCTGAAAAAATCCGCTCTCCTTTAAAATAATTCCGGTTCGGGATGTCAAAATTGGCACATTGAACCACAAGAGTAAGGTCATCTAATCCTATTCCTTCAGCATCCAGACAATATTGTATCGCCAGCATGTCATTACCTCCATCATGCTTTTTGCGACTCAAACGTTCTTTTTCGATACCTACACAAACACGCCCGTCTTTGAGTAAAACTGCCGAACCGTTATGTGAAAGACCTGTTCCCAGGATATATATAGGTTTTACCATAATTTTGATTCCTATTTCTAAATTTCAAATATATCATTTTCTTTAGCCAAAATCTTACTTTTATAAATCAAAACCGCAATTGAGGAATCTGTTTTCCAATCAAAATACCATTTTATAGTTTTCAATTAATGGCTTATATTCGTGTTTTCATATAGCAATGCAAAACAATTTATTAGAAACCCCTATTGAATACCTAAAAGGCGTCGGGCCAGCCCGCGGCGAATTGCTTCGCAAAGAATTAGGCATTCACAAATATGGAGACCTGATAAATTTATTCCCAAACCGATATATTGACCGCACACGTTATTACAAAATAAATGAACTGCAGAATACCAATGCTGAAGTCCAGATCATTGGAAAGATTATCCACATCAAAACCGTTGAGCAAAAAAAAGGAAAACGTCTTGTGGCTACTTTTGTTGACGAAACGGGAGAAATGGAACTGGTTTGGTTTCAGGGACAAAAATGGATACGTGAAAATTTAAAGCTGAATACCGTATATGTTATTTTCGGGAAATGTACTTCATTCAACGGTCAATTCAATATGGCACATCCCGAAATGGAATTGCTTGCAGAACATGAGCAGAACCTTCGTTCAGCCATGCAACCCGTTTATCCTTCTACGGAGAAACTGACCCAAAGAGGAATTTCAAACCGCACGATTAACAAAATCATGCAACAGCTTTTTATTGAAACGCAAGCCGCTTTTAAGGAGCCACTGCCTGATTATCTTCTGGAAGAATTAAAGCTGATTCCAAAAAATGCTGCGCTGTTCAACATCCATTTCCCTAAAAGCCCTGACTTACTGGCCAAAGCACAATTCCGATTAAAATTTGAAGAATTGTTTTTTATACAACTGCAGCTCATTACAAAAAATCTGATTAGAAAGAACAAAATCAAAGGGCATCCTTTTGAAAAAGTAGGCGTCTATTTTAATGATTTCTATAACAATCATTTACCTTTTGACCTGACTAATGCTCAAAAAAGAGTACTGAAAGAAATCCGGAACGATATGGGAAATCCCGCACAGATGAACCGTTTACTGCAAGGTGACGTGGGTTCCGGAAAAACTATTGTGGCTTTAATGAGCATGTTATTGGCACTCGACAACGGATTTCAGGCCTGTCTTATGGCACCTACAGAAATTCTGGCAAACCAACATTTTAACGGATTGATGGAATTGGCTAAACCTTTGAATATAAATATAAAATTACTAACAGGTTCCACTAAAACTTCAGATAGAAAAATCATTCATGAAGAACTGGAAAATGGCAGCCTGCATATCCTTATTGGCACTCATGCCCTGTTAGAAGACAAAGTGAAATTCCATAATTTAGGTCTTGCTATTATTGACGAGCAGCATCGTTTTGGAGTAGAACAACGTTCCAAGCTTTGGAAAAAGAACGAAATTCCTCCTCACGTTCTGGTCATGACAGCAACACCAATTCCAAGAACATTAGCCATGAGTTTATATGGCGACCTTGATATTTCTGTAATTGATGAACTGCCACCGGGAAGAAAACCCATTCAAACCGTACACCGTTATGACTCCAGCCGATTAAAAGTCTGGAAATTCATCCGGGACGAAATAGAAAAAGGAAGGCAGATTTATATCGTTTATCCCCTGATTCAGGAATCTGAAAGTATGGATTATAAAGACCTTATGGATGGTTATGAAAGTATTTCAAGAGATTTTCCTTTGCCAAAATACAGTGTGAGCATTGTACACGGAAAAATGAAACCGGCCGATAAGGACTCTGAAATGCAACGGTTCTCACAAGGCAAAACCAATATTATGGTGGCCACAACCGTTATTGAGGTCGGGGTGAATGTCCCAAACGCCAGTGTTATGATTATTGAAAGTGCAGAACGCTTTGGCTTATCACAATTGCACCAGCTTCGCGGACGCGTAGGTCGTGGTGCGGAACAAAGCTATTGCATACTGATGACAGGACACAAATTAAGCAATGACAGTAAAATTCGCATGGAAACGATGACAAAAACCAATGACGGATTTGAAATAGCCGAAGTTGATTTAAAACTTCGTGGCCCGGGCGATATTATGGGAACCCAGCAAAGCGGTGTATTGAACCTGCAAATAGCTGATTTGGTAAAAGACCGGGAAATCCTGCAACTGGCCAGACATTGTGCCGTTAAGTTATTAAAAGACGATACACCAATGGTAAAACCGGAACATCAGAACCTGCGTCAGGCTTTTATCGAAATGTCAAAAAAGAAGAATATTTGGAACTATATCAGTTAAGAACCCTTAAACCTCAAAATACATGATTTCATACAACCCTAAAGAATGGCTTTCGTTTATCTTCTACTTTCATAAGGGCGATACTTTCCGGAAGCTTTTCTGGATAATGATTCTTATCGCCCTCTATTCAGCCGGAATTGCTTATCTGGAATTGGAGTACTGGAAGCTGTCTGCCAATAGCCTTGTGAAAAACATAACGGTAATGCACAACATGCTCGGGTTTGTCATTTCCCTTTTATTGGTGTTCCGAACCAATACCGCTTATGACCGCTGGTGGGAAGGCAGAAAAATGTGGGGTGCATTGGTTAACAACAGCCGTAATCTGGCTATAAAGCTGTCCGTAATGCTGACGGATAAAGAAGACAAAGAGTTCTTCAAGAAAATCATCCCTGCCTATGCTTCTGTACTGAATCTGCATTTAAAGATGGAAAGTATCAGTCATGAACTTTTTGACGATAAAACCTTATCACAAGACCACTACAAGCACAAGCCTAACCAGATAGCCAAAACAATGATACAGCGCATCAACGAAATGTATAAGGATGGGAAAATTACCGGCGACCAGCTCATTGTCCTGAATGCCGAAATACAATCTTTTACTGATATCTGTGGTGCTTGCGAACGAATCAAAAACACTCCTATTCCCTATTCCTACAGTGCCTTTATTAAAAAATTCATCTTTACGTATGTACTGACATTACCTTTTGGCTATGTTTTCCAATTGGGCTACTATGTCATTCCTGTAGTTGTTTTTATCTTTTATGTACTGGCGAGTTTGGAGCTTATTGCAGAAGAAATTGAAGACCCTTTCGGAAATGACCCGAATGACCTGCCAACACAGAAGATTTCTGAAAACATTCAAAAAAATGTGGAGGAATTGATTTATTAATAGCTTGTTTAAGTGATTATTGCCACTATTGCGACTCCGGATCTTTGTGTAATAATGTTGCTCGCAAAGGCGCAGTGTCGCAAAGAAAGTAATTGAAGTGAATATTCTTTTTTATCTTCTTTTTGATGATAACTCTTTAAATCTGTGTCATCTTTTAATCTGCGGCTAAAAGTTACTAAGCAGTTAAGGATCCTGTAGCACTAAGCTTATGTGATTTTGGGTAAAAGAGAAAGTTGTTAAAGCAGACCTCTTAAATCCAGTGCCAACATTTAATATGTAACTGAAATAAAAATTTATAATCCAAAAGCTTTTTAGATTCAGGCATAAAGTTCTGGTTTATTAGCATAAAAAAGTCGAAGCAATGCTTCGACTTTTTTATTTATTTCTATCAAGATTAATCAACCCTTGTCAGGCAAATTTCTCTAGGAGCCGTAATCAATAACGGGAACGACTCAATGGTCACGGAACTGGAATCGAGACCAAATGCTTTCTCTTCTGAAAGTCCCATTTTCTTCAGGATGTTATAACAGTCCAAAATCCATTTTTCATAGAATGGCAAATCGTTATCATAAGAAATAAATTTCTCTATCAATATAAACCTAAAGTCGCCAATGATATTGTTTTTATTTAACGAAGCATAACGGCTGGTTACGTCTACTTCCTTATTTTTCACCATGTCCTCTACTACCTTTTTAAACATCAGGCTGATTCTTGGTGCCACACGGAAACCAAGCCTGAAATCGATACGGATTACATCATCGTGAATAAATTCATTTACACGATATTCCATTGTATACGGCTCATCCACAACATGAACATGGACAAACCAATAAATATCGGCACGTTTTGGCTGTTTGTTCAAAATCGAATACATGATTTTCGATTCAATTTCAGTCCTGTGGTCAGCACTTGTCAGATAAACCAGGTTCGTAGCATATTTTGGCACGCTCAAATCTTTGCTCAAATCTTCCAGAACCGGTAGGTAATCTGACAGCTTAACAAACACCAAGTAGCGGTTTCTGATTTTTCTGGCAAAGTACCAGACAAACATCGTTGCCATAAGCATCATTGCAATAAGCAATGTGATATAACCTCCATCTGAGAATTTATGAAGATTGGCAATCAGGAATGAAATTTCTATAACGGCATAGGTCGTAATCAACACCGCAATAAAAATCTTATTGTATCTTTTTAGAATCAGGTAGTAATTCAAAAGTGAAGTTGTCATCAACATCGTCATTACAATTGCCAGACCATAAGCGGCCTCCATACCTGAAGATTCCTTAAAATATAAAACTACCAAAACGCAACCTATCCATAACATCCAGTTTAATGATGGAATATACAATTGTCCTTTAAGTTCCGTAGGATATTTGATTTTTACTTTGGGCCAGAAATTCAAACGAATGGCTTCGTTAATCAATGTAAACGAACCGCTAATCATAGCCTGGCTGGCAACAACAGCAGCCAAAGTCGCAATTCCAATTCCGAAAGGCAGAAACCAATCCGGCATAATGGCATAAAACGGATTTGTTACTCCGGCCTCTTTCAGGGTTTTCCCTTCATGTGAAATCAGCCATGCTCCCTGTCCGAAATAATTGAGCAAAAGCATACTTTTTACAAAAATCCAGCTTACACGAATGTTTTCTTTTCCGCAATGTCCTAAATCAGAATACAAGGCTTCTGCTCCTGTTGTACATAAAAACACAGCGCCTAAAATCAGGAATCCCTGCTTATGGTTCATCAAAAGTTCATAAGCATGATAAGGGTTAAAAGCCGAAAGGACATTGATGTTTGTACTCAATTGGATTCCTCCCAGAATTCCGAGCATCGAGAACCAGGTAAACATAATTGGTCCGAAAAATTTACCAATAAGTTTGGTTCCGAATTGCTGTAAACCGAAAAGAATGGTGATAATAGCAATAACAATAGGAATAGTAGGAATGTCGGGATTGATTACCCTAAGACCTTCAATTGCCGAAGAAACTGAAATCGGAGGTGTAATAATTCCATCGGCCAAAAGCGTACTTCCTCCGATAATAGCCGGAAAAAGCAGCCACTTTACTTTCGTTTTTCTGATTAAGGTATATAAAGAAAAAATTCCTCCCTCTCCCTTATTATCAGCCCGAAGTGTTATAATTACATATTTTACGGTAGTCTGTAATGTCAGTGTCCAGAATATGGCCGAAATGGCACCTATGATATCCCTGGAATTAATAGGGTCGCTCCCAACTATCGCATTTAAAACGTACAACGGTGAAGTTCCGATGTCACCAAAAATAATCCCTAAAGTAACTAATAATCCGGCAGCAGATAATTTGTGAATATGTTTTCCCACGGAAAGTCAATTTAAAAGATACAAAATTACAAATAATTACCATATCCAAATTAAAATCAGGCAGGTATTATTTTAACAAAATTTTTAGAAGTCTGAAACATTGTATTTTCCTGTCCGATATTGTTCGGTTTCCAATAATTTTAAGACATTTTTCTTTAATTTAGAAGCCTTAAAATTCTTTGAAAAATCAAAAAAACCTATCTTTGCAACCTTACAAAAAATAATACCAAAAACAACAATGAAAATTTCATATAACTGGCTTAAGCAATTTATCAAAACAGATTTAAAATCTGATGAGACCGCATCACTCCTAACCGATTTGGGATTGGAAGTAGAAGGTATTGAAAAATACCAGTCTGTAAAAGGCGGTTTGGAGGGTATTGTTGTAGGCCATGTCCTGACGTGCGTTCAGCATCCCAATGCCGACCGTTTGAAAGTAACTACGGTAGACCTTGGAACCGGTGCCCCGGTGCAGATTGTTTGTGGCGCATCCAATGTAGCTGCCGGACAAAAAGTACCTGTAGCTACTATAGGAACTACACTATATGACAAGGATGGAAATTCATTCCAAATTAAAAAGGGAAAACTCAGAGACCAGGAAAGCCACGGTATGATTTGCGCAGAAGATGAATTAGGCCTGGGAACGAGTCATGACGGAATTATGATTCTTGATGACAAATATGCTCCGGGAACACCGGCATCAAAAGTTTTCAGTATTGAAAATGACGAAGTATTTGAAATAGGGCTGACTCCTAACCGAGCCGATGCAATGAGCCATCTTGGAGTAGCCAGAGATTTAAGAGCCGGTATGCTCCAGACTAATGCACATACTGAATTGATTACACCTTCTGTCAGCAACTTCAGGGTTGACAAAAGGACGTTAAAGATGGATATCAAAGTTGAAGATGCAAAACTGGCACCAAGATATTGTGGTGTGACAATTTCCGGAATCGTCGTAAAACAATCACCGGAATGGCTGCAAAACCGACTAAAGGCTATTGGACTGACTCCAAAAAATAATATCGTGGATGTTACCAATTATGTAATGCATGAATTGGGACAGCCTTTGCATGCTTTTGATGCTGCCAAAATAAAAGGTAATAAGGTAATCGTAAAAACAGTAGCTGCCGGAACAAAATTCACAACTCTTGATGATGTAGAAAGAACACTTCATGAAGAAGACCTGATGATTTGTGATGAAAATGGGCCAATGTGTATAGCAGGGGTTTTTGGCGGTAAAAACTCAGGGGTTTCAGAAAACACAACTTCTATTTTCCTGGAAAGTGCATACTTCAATCCGGTTTGCATCAGAAAATCTGCCAAAAGACACGGATTGAATACCGATGCTTCTTTCCGTTTTGAAAGAGGTATTGACCCAACCATTACCGAATATGCGTTAAAACGTGCGGCATTATTGATTCAGGAAGTAGCCGGAGGCGAAATTACTTCTGACATCATTGATATCTATCCAAAAAAGATCGAAGATTTCCCTGTATTCCTGAATTTTGCAAAAGCAACGAAAATTATCGGGCAGGAAATATCAAAAGAAACCATCAAGAAGATTTTGGTTTCGCTTGACATAAAAGTAAACAGCGTATCGGATGCGGGATTAGGTCTGATTATACCTTCCTATCGCGTTGACGTGCAACGTGAAATTGACGTGATTGAAGAAATACTAAGAGTTTACGGTTATAATAATATCAACTTCACTAAAAAATTCAACGCTACCGTTTCCAATGCGGCAAGAACAGAAGATTACAAGGTGCAGAATATTATCGCTACCCAATTGAATTCACAGGGATTCAATGAAATGATGGCCAATTCGCTTACTTCACCGGAATATGTAAAACTATCTGAAATGCTTCGCGAAGAATTCAACGTATTAATCATGAATCCGTTGAGCAATGATTTGTCTGCAATGAGACAGTCGTTACTATTCTCCGGATTAGAAGCTGTTTCTTATAATATTAACCGAAAAAATTCAGACTTAAAATTGTTTGAATTCGGGAAATCATACCACAAACTACCTTCCGGATATACCGAAAACAAACACCTTACCCTGTTTACGACCGGAAATCGTTTGGGAGAAAGCTGGAATACGCCTCAAAAACCTTCGGATTTCTTCTTATTCAAAGGTTATGTAATGGGAATCCTGTCAAGACTGGGGATTGAAAAAACAAATAACAAACCGGTTGAATCTGACGTATTTGCAGAAGGAATTGCCATTGCTGTTGGAAACGATATCATTGTGGAGTTAGGAACAGTAAAAAAATCGGTTCTTAAACATTTTGACATCAAGCAGGAAGTTTTGTTTGCCGACTTTAACTGGAATTCAATATTGAAATTGATTTCAAACAAAATTAAGTTTACCGATATTCCTAAATATCCTGAGGTAAGGAGAGATTTGGCGCTTTTGGTTGACCAGAATGTAGCATTTGATTCTATTTACACTGTTGCACGCCAGACTGAAAAATCTTTACTCAAAGACATCAATCTGTTTGACGTATATGAAGGCAAAAACCTTCCTGAAGGTAAAAAATCCTATGCGGTTAGCTTCATTATTCAGGATAGTTCAAAAACCCTTACAGACGACCAGATTGACAAGATTATGGGCAAATTAAAGAACAATCTCGAAACAGAGCTTGGAGCTGTTCTTCGTTAAGACTTACTTTATAAAATAAAAAAATCCCGATTGTATCGGGATTTTTCATTTATAATTCAAAAATAGTATCTAGTTTGAATTATGCTTTTGGCATCACTACAGTATCAACCACATGAATAACTCCATTAGACTGATTCACATCAGCAATAGTAACTTTTGACTTATTTCCGTTTTCATCTGTGATGTAAAGAGTTTTACCATCCATCCAGGCTGTCAGCTTACCGCCTTGAACAGTTGCGAACACAGCCTTTCCGTTTCCTTTCTTTATGGCTTTAGCAATATCAGCTGAACTCATTTTTCCTGCTACCACATGATAGGTTAAGATGGATTGCAATTTTGATTTGTTTTCCGGCTTTAACAAAGTCTCAACGGTTCCTTTAGGCAATTTGGCAAAAGCTTCATTTGTTGGAGCAAAAACGGTAAAAGGTCCTTTTCCCTGCAAAGTCTCTACAAGACCTGCTGCTTTTACTGCTGCTACCAATGTGGTATGGTCTTTTGAATTTATTGCATTTTCAATAATGTTTTTTGAAGGATACATTGGAGCTCCTCCTACCATTACTGTTTTTTCTTTTTGTGCAAATACGGCAGTTCCGAATAGTAATGCAATTGCGATTGATAAAAATTTGGTGGTTTTCATAATTAAATGTTTTTTTGTTTATAAAGGCATTTACGCAAATACATTTGTTTTGGTTTTTAGATTTTTGATTTTTGATTTTAGACTTTGGGCTTTAAGCTTTAGGCCTTACGCTTAAAGCCTAAAGCCTAAAGCTTAACAAATAAAAAAGCCCCGCATTAGCGAGGCTTTTTTTATTTGTTTTCTTCTCTATTTAGTTAGGAGAAAAAGTTTTGTCAATACCGTGAATAATTCCATTGCTTTGGATGGCATCTGTGAACACCAGTTTTGCCTTATTTCCTTTAGCATCTGTCAAATAGATAATACTGTTTTCAAGAGTAATGATAAGAATATCGCCATCAGCGGTTTTGATTTCACCTCTTCCTTTACTCATTCGGATTAATTTTCCGAAATCTGAAGCATACCACTTGCCCGGAATCATATAGTAAGCCGCAATATCTTTAGTACGGTGAATATTTTTTGGATCAGTCATGAATTCTAAATTTTCTGAAGACCTGCTGATGACATCATTGCTAGGTGCCAAAATGGTATAAGGTCCTTCTTCGCGCAGCATTTGCTCAAACTCTGCAGCTTTAAAAACCTTTGCTAAAGAAGAATAATTCTGCGAAGCCGTAAGGTTATCGATAATATTTTTAGTTGCGTCAAACTTTGGGTTAACGACATTCATATTTGCCCTTTTTTGGTTCTTTTGGGCAAATGATGCAACGCTTAACAATAATGCAAAAAGAATAATTGCCAGATTTTTATTAGTCTTCATAGTTAGTTTTTAAAAATACATTGGTAATAGGGAACAGAATTCCTTTATTTTAGGATTTCAAATGTAAACAAAATTTTAATATTATCATTTAAAATAATTAAAAAAGCCCCACATTTCTGTGAGGCTTTTGTATTAAAATCAGTCAGGATTAGTTCCCTCCTTTCTCCATTTTAGCTTTCAATTCAGCAAGAATATCATTATTATCTCCTAAAGTAGATGCAGTAGCATTACTTGAAGACATTGTAGTATTCTCAGAAGCAGCTTTCACGTTTTTCTCTTCTTCTTCACGGAAGATAGCAGTGTGAGAAGCAACTACTCTTTTGAATTCTTTGTTGAACTCGATCACTTTGAAATCAGCTGTTTCACCTTTTTTCAATTTCTTACCGTCCTCTTTTTCAAGGTGACGGGTTGGGATGAAAGCAACGATATCATCACCGAATTCTACAGTAGCTCCTTTGTCAACGATTTCAGAGATTTCTCCAGTGTGGATAGTTCCAACAGCGAATGAATCTTCGTATTTATCCCAAGGGTTAGCAGTAGTCTGTTTGTGACCTAAAGATAATTTACGTCCTTCAACATCCAACTCCAATACTACTACGTCAAGTTTTTCACCAACGCTTACGAATTCAGATGGGTGCTTGATTTTCTTAGTCCAGGAAAGGTCAGAAATGTAGATTAATCCATCGATTCCTTCTTCCAATTCTACGAAAACACCAAAGTTTGTAAAGTTTCTAACGATACCTGTGTGTTTAGAACCTACAGGGTATTTAGCAGTGATATCAGTCCATGGATCTTGAGTCAATTGCTTGATACCAAGAGACATCTTACGATCTTCTCTATCCAAAGTCAAGATAACAGCTTCAACTTCATCACCAACTTTTACGAAATCCTGAGCACTTCTCAAGTGAGTTGACCAAGACATTTCAGAAACGTGGATTAGACCTTCAACACCTTCAGCAACTTCGATGAAAGCACCGTAGTCAGCGATAACTACAACTTTACCTTTCACTTTGTCACCTACTTTCAGGTTAGCATCAAGTGCATCCCATGGGTGAGCGTTTAATTGTTTTAAACCAAGTTGGATTCTTGTTTTCTCATCATCGAAATCAAGGATAACAACGTTTAGTTTTTGGTCTAATTCAAGAACTTCGCTTGGGTGGTTGATTCTTGACCAAGAAAGGTCAGTAATGTGGATTAATCCGTCAACACCTCCAAGGTCAATGAACACACCGTAAGAAGTAATGTTTTTAACAACACCTTCTAATACTTGTCCTTTTTCTAATTGACCGATAATTTCTTTTTTCTGTACTTCGATATCAGCTTCGATAAGCGCTTTATGAGAAACAACAACGTTTTTGAACTCATGGTTGATTTTCACAACTTTGAATTCCATCATTTTGTTTACATACTGATCGTAATCTCTGATTGGCTTCACGTCGATTTGAGAACCTGGCAAGAAAGCCTCGATTCCGAATACGTCAACGATCATACCACCTTTAGTTCTGCATTTAACGAAACCGTTAACGATTTCACCTGTTTCATTAGCTGCAATAACTCTATCCCAAGCTTTGATAGTACGAGCTTTTCTGTGAGAAAGAACCAACTGACCTGTTTTGTCCTCACGAACGTCAATTAATACTTCTACTTTGTCTCCTACTTTTAAGTTTGGATTGTAACGGAATTCGTTTAAAGAAATAACACCTTCAGATTTAGCGTTGATATCAACGATAGCATCTCTGTCAGTGATTCTAACTACAACACCTTCAACTACTTCTTCCTGATCTGTAGAGATAAAAGTTTTTTCAACTAACTCTTCGAATTCTTTCAGGTTTTTTTCGTCAACAGCATCAATACCTTCTTGGAAGTTGTGCCAGTTAAAGTTCTCTAAAAATTCCGCTTGTGCTTTTGTTTGTTCAGACATTTGTTCTGATAAAAATTTGTATCCTATGTTTTCTCGAGTTTCTTGATGCAATAGAAAACACAGAAGTGTTTTACATAAATAGTTGATACCTAAAGGAAACTCTTCTTCGCCAAAAGGTGCGCAAAATTAATAAATATTTTTTAATCTGCCAAATAATTTCAGAATGAAGCTTTTATCCTAAATGTTTATAAATCAAAACCTAAGAAGAATGGCTATTATTTAACTCCCAAAACATCCAATAACAAAAAAGAGCCTCAATCTGGAGCTCTTTTAGTTTTTTAATGTGATATATTTTCAACATCTTCCGGCTTGTGCTTGTGTTTGAACATTACCGCAAAGGCTATAGCGATAATTAAAGCATATGTAGCAAAAGCCAGCCAGATATTATGCCAGTTTTTAATTCCGTCAATTGTAAAATATTTTTGGATAACAAATCCACTTATTGAACTTCCTAATATGGCACCAAAACCATTTGTCATCATCATGAAAAGTCCCTGTGCAGAAGAACGGATTTTTGAATCTGTTGTTGTTTCTACAAAAAGAGAACCTGAAATGTTGAAAAAGTCAAAAGCCATTCCATAAATAATATTAGAAAAAATAATCAATATCAGTCCAAAGCTTTCTGGTGATCCGAAAGAGAAAAATCCAAATCGCAATACCCAAGCAAGCATACTAAATAAAATTACTTTCTTTATTCCAAATCGTTTGAGGAAAAATGGAATTGCTAAAATAAACAAGGTTTCCGAAATCTGAGAAATTGAAATAATTATTGTAGAATACTTAACTACTGCAGATTCTGCATATTCAGGAATATTTTTAAAATCCTTTAGATAAGTGTCTCCATACATATTTGTCAATTGAAGAGCGGCACCCAAAAGCATTGAAAAAAAGAAAAAAAGCGCCATTTTTTTCTCTCCAAATAGCTTGAAAGCGTCCAAACCAAGTTTTTTAGCTAAAGAAGCATTTTTATCTATTAATCTTTGCGGAGGACATTCTGGAAGCGTAAACGAATAAATTCCTAAGAAAATAGCTCCTAGTGAAGCGATATAAAATTGATTTGCGCTCAATGAGTTTCCAAAGAAATCTGCTAAAAGCTCACCTACTTCTTTTCCGAAAGCCAAAGGCGAATAGTTATCACTAAATATATTGGTAATCCACATGGCTACAATAAACCCTATAGTCCCCCAAACCCTTATTGGAGGAAAAACTTTAACTACATCATAATCATTATCTTTTAATATCTTATAAGACAATGAATTAGAAAGAGATAAAGTTGGCATATAAAAACACATTCCTATCAGAAGTACCCAAAAGAAACTAGCAGGATTATCCATTCTTGCCAGAAAAAAAAGAGTAATTCCATAAAGTATATGAAGTGTACCATATAATTTTTCTGCATTTATCCATTTGTCTGCAATTATTCCCATCAAAGCAGGCATAAAAATGGATGCAATACCTAGGGTTGAAAATACAATTCCGAATTCTTCGCCTGACCATTTTTTAAAATCGAAACCATACGTTCCAAGAGTTGTTAACCAAGCTCCCCATACAAAAAACTGGAGAAAACTCATCAGAGTCAATCTATTCTTAATTCCCATAAAATATTTTAATGCTAATTATTGTAGTAAAATTTACAGCCCGTAAATCTACTATTAAAAATGAGATAAACAAAAAATTACAACGTTTTAGCTACAGTATTTACCAATCCTAAAACTTTGTCAAACTGTTCCTGTATAGAAAGGTGCGAATTATCTATTTCAATAGCATCATCCGCTTTTGTTAAAGGTGAGTCTTCCCTGTGAGTATCAATATAATCGCGTTCCTGAACGTTTTTGAGCACTTCCTCATACGTCACTTCCTGTCCTTTTTGAAGCAATTCCTCATAACGCCTTCTTGCTCTGGTTTCAGGACTTGCCGTCATAAACAGCTTTAATTCGGCATCTGTAAAGACAACGGTTCCTATATCTCTTCCGTCCATTACAATACCTTTATTTTTTCCCATATTTTGCTGTTGTTCGACAAGCTTGGCACGAACTTCCGAGATTTCGGCAATCCGGCTCACAAAATTGGATACTTCAAGTGTCCTGATTTCGGCTTCAACATTTTTTTCATTGAGAAAAATCTCGGCATAACCCAAATCGGGATTAAAAAGAAACTGAAGACTGATTTTAGGAAGTGTTTCTATCAATGCTTTTTTGTCAAAATGGGTATCCGAAATAAAGTCATGCTGCATGGCATATAATGTCACAGCGCGATACATGGCTCCCGTATCGACATAGATATAGCCTAAGTATTTGGCCAGTTGTTTTGCCAGCGTACTTTTTCCCGTAGACGAAAAGCCATCAATGGCAATAGTAATTTTTTTATCCAAAATAATTTATTGAAGGTTAATCATTAATCCGAAAAGGCTCGTACTGGCCGCAGCGGTATACCTGGAATAGGAATAATCAAATCTGATTTTATTGAATCGTAATCCAAAACCGGCTGAAAGTCCTGAAAAATTACGTTGTTCTACAATACGCAATTCTTCCGCTCTTCTAAAATTATATCCTAAACGAATGGAAAAACTTTTTTCAGGAAAAAGCTCAGCTCCTACTATAACGTGTCTTAATGCATTATTTAAAAAACCGACTTTTTCCTCCTTACTTCCACCATCTAATGAGCCTTCTGCCCTGTTTGGATTGGAAAAAGCGATATTCCATTGCTGGAGATTTTCGAAAGTCAGGTGCCAACGGATTGGCACATTTTCTAATTCCTGAGAAATTCCGGCTACAATTTCCATCGGCAATTTTTCATTCGTATCCTGATAGGGTTTTATCTGGACACCCACATTGCGTATTGCCAGTCCAATATTGATATCATTATAATCATCTACATACAAGGCTCCCAGGTCCATAGCCGCACCAAAAGAATTGTAACTTTCCAGGGTTGATGATATTAATTTAAGATTGGCTCCTATAAAAATGTCGGTCCAGGGAACATTATAGGCATATCCTAAAGAAAGTGCAATTTCGCTTCCTGTAAAATCAGCCGTTTTTTGTCCGTTTTCGTCATATCCTTCAAAATTGCCATAATTGACATAATTTACGCCGGCATGGAAAGTCTGGACATGGCGGTCATAGGTATAGGCATAGGCTGCCGTTCCATAGGTTACTTCTCCAAAATAGCTGCCATAATTTACGGAAAGATGATTATCCATTTCCGGATTGATGGTTGCAGGGTTAAAGAATCCCTGATTGACATCATAGTCATAAATCGTTACGGCCTTTCCTCCTAATGCTGCCTGTCTTGGCGAAGTCATCAAATTTAGAAACTGATAAACATATTTACCGCCAATCTGGCTGAAACCTTCAGCACAAAACAGCAATAAAAAAACAATAAACAGTTTCTTAAACATCTAGGGATTTTCCTTATTTTTCTGAATATATAACGCAGATGCGAAGATATTATTTTTTAAGGCAAAAGATAAAACAGAAAAGGCAAAAGTTGAAAATTAATTCACTTTTGCCTTTATAATATAAGCTATGCGTTTCTAAAGATTATAACGCTTTTGCATTTTTAGCTTTCTGGTCTGTTATGGCTATTGCCAGAACCTCGCTCATCTCCTTCACATAATGGAAAGTCAGTCCTTCCAAATATTCAGGTTTGATTTCATCAATATCGCGCTTGTTTTCATGGCAAAGAATAATTTCCTTAATATTTGCCCTCTTGGCAGCCAATATTTTTTCTTTAATTCCTCCCACCGGCAATACTCTTCCACGAAGTGTTATTTCTCCGGTCATAGCAAGGCTTTTCTTTACTCTTCTTTGTACAAAAGAAGATACCAAAGAAGTTAACATGGCAACTCCGGCGCTTGGTCCGTCTTTTGGAGTAGCTCCTTCAGGAACGTGAATGTGTACGTTGTAATTCGAAATTACATCGGGTCCTATTCCTAGTCGTTCGGCATTGGACTTGATGTATTCCAAAGCAATCGTAGCCGATTCTTTCATTACCGTTCCTAAATTCCCTGTCATGGTCAAACTTCCTTTTCCTTTTGATAAAATCGATTCTATAAAAAGGATATCTCCGCCAACACTTGTCCAGGCTAATCCGGTAACCACACCTGCTACCTCATTATTTTCATACTTATCGCGTTCCATTCTGGCCGCACCAAGAACTTTTACAATGTCTTCGTCTGTAACTTTTACATTATACTCTTCTTCCATTGCAATAGATTTGGCCGTATTTCGGACCATTTTGGCAATTTGTTTTTCCAAACCTCTTACACCGGATTCTCTTGTATAGCCTACTACAATCTTTTCCAACTGTTTCTTTCCGATAGACAAATCTTTAGTAGTCAGTCCGTGCTCTTTCAATTGTTTTGGAAGCAAATGCTGTTTGGCAATTTCTACCTTTTCTTCAATGGTATAGCCTGTCATGTTGATTACTTCCATCCTATCTCTTAAAGCGGGCTGGATTGTTGACATATTATTGGAAGTAGCAATAAACATAACACGGGAAAGGTCAAATCCCATTTCCAGGAAGTTATCATAGAAATCTGAATTCTGTTCCGGATCCAGAACTTCCAGCAAGGCAGAAGACGGGTCACCATTATTACCGCTGGAAAGCTTATCTATCTCATCCAGTACAAAAACAGGATTTGCCGTTTTTGCCTTTTTTAGACTCTGGATAATTCTTCCGGGCATGGCTCCGATATATGTTTTTCTGTGGCCTCGAATTTCAGCTTCATCGCGCAGACCTCCCAGAGAAATCCTTACATATTCCCTGCCTAATGCTTCGGCAACGGATTTTCCAATCGAGGTCTTACCTACACCAGGAGGCCCATACAAACAAAGGATTGGAGATTTCATATCATTTCTGAGCTTTAAGACCGCAAGATGTTCAATCATTCTTTTCTTCACATCTTCCAATCCAAAATGATCCCTGTCTAATATTTTTTGTGCTCTTTTCAGGTCAAAATTATCTTTAGAAAATTCATTCCAGGGCAGTTCGAGATATAATTCCAGGTAATTTCGCTGTATTCCAAAGTCCGGAGACTGCGGATTCATACGCTGCATTTTTGAAAGTTCTTTTTCGAAATGGGTTTTCGTTTTTTCGTTCCATTTCTTCTTTAGTCCTTTCTGACGCATTTCTTCGATTTCTTCCTCTTGAGAAACGCCACCCAATTCTTCCTGAATAGTTTTCATCTGCTGATGAAGAAAGTATTCACGCTGCTGTTGGTCCAGGTCAAAGCGAACTTTAGACTGTATATCGTTCTTCAATTCCAGTTTCTGCAACTCGACATTCATATAACGAAGTGTCGACAAGGCTCTTTCTTTCAAGTCGTTAATTATCAACAAATCCTGTTTCTCTTTAACCGAAAGATTCATATTGGAAGAAACAAAATTGATCAGGAACGACTTGCTTTCAATGTTTTTGATAGCGAAAGTAGCTTCCGTAGGAATGTTTGGACTCTCTTTAATAATCTGGATAGCCAAATCTTTTACCGATTCGATAATTGTAGCAAATTCAGCATCATCATTATCAGGACGCTTTTCAGGAACCTCTTTGATTGTAGCTTTCAAATAAGGCTGTTCAGAAGTGACAGCATCAATTTCAAAACGTTTTTTTCCCTGCAGGATTACGGTTACGTTTCCATCAGGCATTTTTAAAACACGTAGTATTCTGGCTACGGTTCCTATTTTATTGATGTCTTCCGGTGACGGATCTTCATCTTCCTCATTGATTTGGGAAACCACTCCAATAACCTTACCTCCGGCATTAGCATCATTAATTAATTTAATGGATTTATCACGTCCGGCTGTAATTGGAATTACAACACCCGGAAATAGTACGGTATTTCGTAATGGCAGAATCGGAAGGTCGTCCGGAAGCTGCTCATTATTCATTTCTTCTTCGTCTTCAGGAGTTAAAAGAGGGATTAATTCTGAATCGTTGTCGAATTCCTGGAGTGACAGATTGTCAAGTGTGATTATTTTTTGATTTGGCATACTATATTTAAGTCATTTTGTCATTAAACATTTTTAGAGACGGTTTTACTTTGCACCCGTAAAAACAATATCTCTTTGAAAACCAATAGAGTACTATAACAAAAATACTATTGGCTTTTATATAAAATCAATCTTTATGCCATAAAAAAACCCGAATTTTCATCCGGGTTTTTTATTAGGTGTTACAAATTATTCTATTGTGTAAGGAACATTAGTAAAAACTCCATTTGTTAATTGTTTTGGTGTTCCACCAGGTTCCCCTGTATTTGCATCAATCATATATACCTTACAATTAAATGTTCCGGAAATCTTTTTGTTTACTGCATCATTTGCTGTTATCGTTACATTACCTATAACGACATCATCATCTAAAGTTAGACTATAGTATGAACCTAATGGATTCATAGCATTTGGATGATATGAAATGGCAGCTCCATTTCCAGGTAGATCGTATGAAGATCTATTTAATTCCGTAACATCTATCTTCACCATTTTTAAATTTGTATTTCCAGAAATACTATATGTAATCCAAGGCTGACCAGTTTCCGGATTTATAATTGGCGCATGTGTAATAGGATCAACCGGCATTTGTTTTACTGCAACTACATTGTTTGCTACAAAATCAACTCCGTCAATTTTTACTCGAAAACTTCCTCCTGTTGTACCCCCAGGCGTACCTCCAATGCTTGTCCCTACAGAAATTGGTCCAATCCAGGAACTAACTTCGCTTTCTGAACAGTTAGAACGTACATAAAAATGATAGGTGTTTGTGGAAACCAGACCTGTGATAGTGACATTGGTAACATCAGAAAAAACAGATGTACCTTCTCCAATAGCAAATCCGGTTGGGCCATATTGTACTTCCCATGAAGTTGCCTCTGAACTTGCTACCCAGCTTAGGTTTACATTAGTACCTCCGATAAAATTACTGGCCTGAAAAGATGTTGGCGCCACACATGACGGTTGCGGATTAGGGTCAATCGCACTGTCTAATGGCTCATTATCACAGGAAATAAAATTAAAAGCTGTGAAAATCAGCACAAAAGCAGTTAAAAATTTTAATTTATTCATTCTATTTTTGTTAGGTTGGGTTAATTAGGTTTCCAAATATATATTTTTTATTTGAAACGCATAAAATATATTTTTATTCTTTCGCCACTGACTTTGGCACTCTAAAAAGCAAAAGAACTCCAACGATAAAAAAGACAGCCAGGAAAACGATAGAATTCCTCATGGAGCCCGTAATCTGGTCAATCAGACCATAAACACACATTCCTATTACAATACCTATTTTTTCGGCTACATCGTAAAAACTAAAAAAGGAAGTGGTGTCTTCCGTTTTTGGAAGAAACTTAGAATAGGTAGAACGTGACAGCGCCTGAATTCCTCCCATTACAAGACCTACAAAACAGGCTGTTACATAAAAGTGAATCGGTTCCGTGACAAAATAAGCACAAACACAAATTACTACCCAGATTGAGTTGATAACAATCAAGGTTTTTATGTTTCCGAATCTATTAGATAGTCTTGCTGTCACTATTGCGCCAAGTACTGCTACTAATTGGATAACCAAAATACTAATAATCAAACCTTTGGTTTTTTCTTCCGTATCTGCCCAATTAATTTCCTGCTCTCCAAAATAAGTAGCCACCAGCATTACCGTTTGAACTGCCATACTGTAAACAAAAAAAGCAGCCAGATATCGTGATAATGATAAGTGTTTCAGGAGTTCATTTTTTACTTTCTTCAATTCCCTGAAACCACTCAAAAGGATGTCTTTTGTAATTTTGTCTGCGTTCTTATTCCCTTTTGGAAGATAATAAAAAGCATATTGGCTAAACAACAGCCACCAAACACCTGTGAGGGCGAAAGAAACTTTCATCATCTCAAGTGCCTCCATACCTTCTTTGCTTAAAATCAGGTACAGGCAAATGAGTAATAATATGACACTGCCAATATATCCCATGGAGTACCCTCTTGCACTTAGTCCGTCCTGTTGTTCTGTAAAAGCTATATCCGGCAAATAAGAATTATAAAAAACCAAACTTCCCCAAAAACCTACAAGCCCAAAGAAGAAACAAGTTATACCAAAATATATATTATCAACTGTAAACCAATACATTCCAATACAGGAACTGGCACCCAAAAAGCAGAAAAATTGCAGAAATCTTTTTTTATTACCTACAAAATCTGCTATTCCTGAAAGAAAGGGAGAAATAAAAGCTACCACCAGAAATGCGAAAGCGGTAACAAAACTTATCAGTGCGGTTGCTTTAAAATCATACCCTAAAAACTGTACATCGGGAGTTTCCTTTGAGAAAAGAAATCCAAAATACAGAGGAAAAATAGCGGAAGATATAACCAGAGGATACACTGAATTTGCCCAATCATAAAATGCCCAGGCATTCATTAATTTCTTACTTCCCTTAGGTAAAGCTGTTTGCATAAGTTTGTTTTTTAGGTATAAAAAAAGCTGTCCGTTAGAACAGCTTCGAAGATATTATTTTTTTATCTAATCCAGATTATCTTTTATTTAAATGTCACACCGTATTTTGCAGCTTCAGCTTTTGCCTGTGGAATCAACGCTTTCAGGTTCGCGATTCTTGTCGCATTAGACGGGTGCGTACTCATAAATTCCGGTGGTGCATTGCCTCCTGAATTTGCCGCCATTCTTTCCCAGAAGGCAACTGACTGTTCCGGATTGTAACCCGCTATCGCCATTAAGGTCAGCCCTACTTTGTCTGCTTCGCTTTCATGGCTTCGGCTAAACGGTAGGGTTACGCCATATTGTGTACCCACTCCATAGGCCTGCATTGCAATTTTCTGAATAGATTCGCTTTGGTTTCCTACGGCAGCTCCAACTCCAACGCTTCCTAACTGCTGTAATACATCGGCACTCATTCTTTGTTGTCCGTGGTTTAGCAAGGCGTGCGCTACTTCGTGTCCCATAACCACTGCCATACCTGTTTCATCCTTTGTAATAGGAAGAATTCCTGTATAAAAAACAATCTTTCCGCCAGGCATACACCAGGCATTCACTTCTTTACTTTCTACCAGCTTATATTCCCATTGGTAATCTTTCAAATAACCTTTATAACCATTGGCATTCAGGTATTTTTCGGCAGCATTTTTAATTTTTGTTCCTACGGTTACCACTCGCTGTGCGTCTGCAGTTCCGTTCACCACTTTATTTTCCTTTAAAAAAGTACTATACTGCTGAAAAGCTGACGGTAAAATCTGCGAATCAGGAACCAGTGCCAATGTGCTTTTTCCGGTAAACGGATTGGTCGCACAAGAATAAACAATACCAAATATTGCAATCGGTATTAACAGATATCTTCTTTTCATGAGAACTATTTTGATTGGTTATTACTCAAATTTACTAATTTACTTTGATACTTAATTTCTACGAAATCTTTATTTATTGTTAAAATATTAACAATCTCCATGCCAGGCTTCATTATTTGAAACGGCTAAACCAAATATCAAAGCAACCTGTTGATTTAGAAATGATTCTATTTATAGATTTTGAACACGGAAATATCTTTTATATTTAATTTATGATTCCTAAATTTAATATACTTTAACTTGCATAAAAATTGGAGTATGTCTGAAAAACCAAAAACGCACCAGCAGTCACTCAAAATACCAAAACCCATCCTGATAACTGCCAAAATAACCGAAGCAATTTCGCCAAAACTGGCTATGAAATTTGCAGCTAAACTTTTTACTTCGCCTATTAAGCACAAACTCCCAAAACGAGAAATTGGGATGGATAAGAATTCACTTCAGCAAAACGTATTTATTCCAAACTTAGGTAAAGAAATTGTCGTATATAATTATGGTAGCAGTGATAAAAAAATATTGCTTGTTCATGGTTGGTCCGGCAGAGGTACCCAATTGGTTAAAATTGCTGATGAAATGCTAAAATTAGGGTATTCGACCCTAAGTTTTGATGCACCGGCACATGGAAAATCTTCTGGAAAAACCAGTAATATGGCTGAATTTATTGTCTGTATTCTGGAATTAGAAAAAAAATTCGGACCATTTGAATATGCTATAGGCCATTCATTGGGAGGTATGTCAATTTTAAATGCTATAAAAAGAGGATTAAATGTAAAAAAAGCGGTAATTATTGGAAGTGGCGATATTGTGGAAGATATTATGGATGATTTTATTGAGAAATTGGGAATGAATATTGCTATCAGTAAAAAAATGAAAGCCAGTTTTGAAAAGAAAATCAAGGAACCTATGGATAATTTTTCAGCCTACAGGGCCGCAAAGGAAGTAACCATTCCTGTATTGGTTATCCATGATAAAGAGGATGAAGACGTTCCTGTTAAAGCAGCCTATCATATCCGGGAAAACTTAAAAGACGGCGAATTAGTCATAACAGAAGGTCTTGGTCACCGAAAAATATTGGGTGATACTAAAGTCATTAAAAAAATTATAGAATTTCTAAATTAAAAATTATGAGACACTATATTGTATTGCTGGTTTCTATTTTTGCTTTTGTGTCCTGTCATAGCCAGGAAAAAAAGGAAATTTCAAAAAAAGAAACACCAAAACAAATCCAAAAAACCGATGCGGAATGGAAAAAAGAACTGACACCGGAACAATATGAAGTGCTTCGAAAAAAAGGAACCGAAAGGGCTTTTACCGGAGAATATTACAATCATTTCGAAAAAGGCAATTATGTTTGTGCAGCATGCGGAAATGTTCTATTCACTTCTAATGCCAAATTTCATTCTGATTGCGGCTGGCCTTCTTTCGACCAGGCTATTAAAGGTTCTGTAATCTATAAGGAAGATACCAGTTTTGGAATGGTCAGAACGGAAGTCATGTGTGCTAAATGTGGCGGACATTTGGGTCATGTCTTTGATGATGGACCTGCTGAAACCACAGGAAAACGTTTCTGTACTAACTCAGTTTCTATAAAGTTTGTACCTGCTAAAAAATAATGCTATGAAATATCCAGTAAACAAAACGGAAGAGGAATGGAAAGCCGAGTTGGGTTCCGAACGTTATAAAATTTTACGTCAAAAGGGAACTGAATTTCCCCATTCCGGAAAATACAACCTGTTTTTTGAAAAAGGAACCTATTGCTGTGGTGCTTGTGGAGAGCCATTATTCGAAAGCAGTTCTAAATTTGATTCCCACTGCGGATGGCCTTCTTTTGATGAAGCATTGCCTGGAAAAATAGAATATGTTAAGGATACTTCACACGGTATGCTGCGTACTGAAATTCTATGTGCAAACTGTGGTGGTCATTTAGGCCATGTTTTTGATGACGGTCCAACGGAAACGGGACAGCGCTATTGTGTCAATTCTTTATCTGTAGACTTTAAAGAAAAGTAATATGGATCTATTTAATGAGCAGACAGATTGGGCAACAGCCCTAAAACCATTGATTGCTAAATATAAAAACAAACAACATCCGTTAGAGTATAAAAACTTATATCAGTTGTTGGTTATGGTTGTTTTATCTGCACAGGACAGCGATGCACATATCAATAAAATTGCTCCCAATTTGTTCCAGGCGTTCCCAAATATGAAATCTCTGGCTCAGGCGGATGAGAAATCCTTACTTCCTTATATTGAAGAAGTTCGCTTTCATGGTAATAAAATCAAATGGCTTCTTGAAATTGCTGAGAGTATAAAACAGGATAAAAATATTCCTGTGACAATGAAGGAATTGACTGCCCTGAAAGGTATTGGAAGAAAATCTGCCAATGTCATCATGAGAGAAGCAGGAGTTCCAGCTGAAGGTATAATGGCCGATTTGCATGTGGTGAGAGTAGCTCCCCGATTAGGAATTGCAAAGGGAAAGGATGCTGACAAAATTGAGAAGGAAATGATGGAAGTATTGCCAAAATCAATGTGGTCAGAAGTTGGAATGGCAATATCATTCTTAGGCAGGGAAACCTGCAGACCATCCAATCCAAAACACAGTGAATGCCTAATGAACTCTGTATGTGAATTTTATAAAAACAAAAAATCCGGTAATTAAACCGGATTTTATTGTAATATTTTAATTAACTCACCATTTGCTGTAAACAGGGCTGTAATGGAAGCATTGTCTTTTTTTAAGACCAGTTTATACTCTCCATCAGCAGCAACACCAGCCTCAACTATTTGGTAATCACCATATTTTGCCTTTATATTGATAAGGGCTTCTTTCTTAACTTCTTCCGGAGCTATCTTTTTATATTCCTTTTCCTGTATAAATGAATCATTTTTCAGGGCTTTTACACTTTCAAAAGAAGCAAACAAACCTAAACTCAGGAACAACATCGATAAATAAAGCAACTTTTTCATAGCATTGAATTTTATGTTACTATATAAAGTTACCTTATTCCGAATTGGGGGAAAAGAATTTTAGAAAAACTTTATCATTCCTATATTTTAGTTTTCCCAAAAACAAAAAAGGGTTCCCAATCGGGAACCCTTTTCAAAGGAAGGCGGCGACATACTCTCCCACAGGATTGCAGTACCATCTGCGCAGGCGGGCTTAACTTCTCTGTTCGGAATGGGAAGAGGTGAGCCCCGCCGCAATAA
>WPCJ01108412.1_pt1 | contig 63710 bp, 38 predicted proteins | sample 5399831 | NCBI WGS metagenome assembly WPCJ01 (sample SAMN12869470, study PRJNA574797) | sludge metagenome | isolation source: wastewater treatment of pH10 | place: China:Beijing | collected 2019-05-20
TCCTGATGCTCGATGCTACACGTGGGATTGAAAGTCAGGATCTGAATATCTTCTCACTTATACAGAAGAACCGGAAAGGATTGGTTGTTTTTGTCAATAAATGGGACACGGTAGAAGAAAAGGACAATATTGTCATTAAGACTTTTGAGAATGCAATCCGTGAACGTCTGGCACCTTTTACCGATTTTCCGATAATCTTTGGGTCTGCGCTCACTAAACAACGAATTCTCAAAGTGATGGATACCGCGAAAGAAGTATATCAGAATAAAAAATGTAAAGTACCTACCAGTAAGTTAAATGAGGTGATGTTACCAATTATTGAAAGGACACCACCTCCATCTAACAAGGGAAAGTTTATAAAGGTCAAATATATCACCCAATTAGCCAATACTCAAGTACCTTCATTTGTTTTCTTCTGTAATCTGCCGCAATGGGTCAAAGAACCATATAAACGGTTTGTAGAAAACAGAATGCGCGAAAATTGGAATTTCTCAGGAACTCCGATAAATATTTTTTTCAGGGAAAAATAATAAAAGTGAGAAAATGGGACAGTGGGACGGTAGGAAAGTGAATAATGAAAAAAATGAACTAATCGTATGAAATCACAAAAATATTGCGTTAATTTGTATTATCTTTGCAAAGGTAGGCGAATGATAAAAACTGCTATCTTGTTTTAAAAAGGATAAAAATCGAAACGCAACACATAGGCATTAAAAGCCTGAATAAACTAAGGGACTACTGATGAATACGAAAAACAATCTTGACAACGAAAAATTACCTGTTAAAGAAGAACAAAATAATAAAGACCTGCAGTCTGAACTCCCGAAAGAGGATTCAGCGGTAGAGATCCCTCAAACTGAGATTCCTGCTGTAGAAGAACCCGAAAAAGATGATCTGCCGGAAACGGGAGATATTGCTTCTGAAGAGGTAACCGGGGAAGAGTTGCCCGAAAGCAAAGGGCAAGAGGATGAGACGGAGCAAACTGTCGTCAAGAGCACGAATTTGAATTTGGAAGAAGTTATTCCGGAAGAAAAAACTACACAAGAGAGTACTACCACAGAAGAAGTTATTGAGGAAGAAAAAGGCAGCGAAGAAAAAACTGTAAAGGAACCGGAGCCGATAGATGTTAGCGAAGAGGCAACTGTTGAGGAAGAATCCACCATTGATTATGATTTGGATGACGGTAACGGTGTCTCAGATTCAGAAGATGAAGAAGATACTGATGAAGACTCGTTTGCAGATGATGTTTCCTTAACCTTACTCCCCATTGAAGAGATCGTTCGTAACCTGCGTGATCTGTTGACCTCTGAGAGTCCTAAACGCAAGGATGTGGATGAATATAAAAATCAATTCTATCGTTCTTTGCGGAATGAAACAGAATCACAAAAACAGGAATTCCTCTCAAAAGGAGGAGAAGAGATTGATTTCATAGGTAAAGAATCGGAAATCTATACCGAAGGAAAGGAATTAATCCAGAAAATAAAGGAAAAGCGGGCGGATATCCTCGCAAAAGAAGATGCCGAGAAAGAGAAAAATGTAGCCAGAAAACTGGCTATTATAGAACAGGTCAAAGTATTGACCGAGACCCAGGGGCAGGAGGATTTTAATAAAATCTACCAAGAGTTCAAATCTCTTCAACAGGAGTGGAACGAGATTAAACTGATACCCCAGGAAAAGGTGAACGAATTATGGAAATCGTATCAGCGTTATGTGGAGAAGTTCTATGACCTGGTGCGTATCAATAATGAGTTCAGGGAATATGATTTCAAGAAAAATCTGGAGATAAAGACTGAATTATGTGAAGCTGCGGAGAGACTCAATGATGAAACGGATATCGTTTCGGCTTTCCATCAGTTACAAAATCTGCATCAGGAATGGAGAGAGGTCGGACCTGTTTCCAGAAAGGAGAGGGAAGAGATATGGAATCGATTCAAAGAGGCTTCAACCCAAATCAATAAAAAATATCAGGCCCATTTTGAACAGTTAAGGGAAAAAGAAAATGAAAACCTGGAATTAAAGACTGCGCTTTGTGAGAAACTCGAAGCAATTGATTACAGTCAGCTTAAATCAGTCAAAGATTGGAATAACAAAGTAAAAGAGGTTCTCGAAATACAATCGCAATGGCGCCAAATAGGATTTGTACCGAGAAAATGGAATACAAAGATCTATAAACGTTATCGTGCTGCCTGTGATTTCTTTTTCAGGAGTAAAAACGAGTTCTACAAATCTCTTCGTGGGGAGATGGAAGAGAACCTCAAGAAAAAAGCCGCTCTTTGTGAACGTGCTGAAGCCCTTAAGGATAGCCAGGATTGGAAAAGTACGACAAGGGAAATGATTGAAATCCAGAAAGAGTGGAAAACTATTGGTATTGTTCCTCACAAATATGTCGATAGTATCTGGAAACGGTTTATCTCAGCTTGTGATTACTTTTTTGAACAAAAGAAATTGCACACTTCATCACAATATGAACAGGAACAAAAGAATCTGAATGAGAAAAAAGCCATTATCGATAAAATAAATCAGCTGGATACCAGCCTTGAAACAGAAGAGGCATTGGCTCAGTTGCATGAGTTGATGGATAAATGGTATGAGATTGGGCATGTGCCTTATAAGATGAAGGATCGTATTTATAAGGAGTTCTACGATGCGACCGAAGCTCAGTTCGACAGGTTGAATATTGGTAAGGCTGAGAGGAAACTGGAAGCTTATAAAAGCACGATTTCCGATATGGCACGATCCGACAACTCGAAAGGTCAACTTCTGAGGGAACGCGAAAAACTGGTACGCCAGTATGAACGCATAAAAAATGAATTGCAGACTTACGAAAACAATATAGGGTTCCTCTCGGTTTCTTCCAAAAAGGGAAATCACCTGTTGGACGACATGAATCAGAAGGTAGAAAAAATTAAATCAGAGTTGATCTTATTGGAGAAGAAAATCAGAGCAATCGAGGATGAATTGTAGCGATATATCTCCTAGAGAACAGTTAAGCGACCGGACAATATATCCGGCCGTTTTTTTATATCTTTTATATACCTGATTTTTATTGATCTGAGTATAAAATATATATCATTATGAGAATAGATTTTTTGTTTTTTGTTGTATTGCTCTTCTATTCGTTCCCTTCCTATGCAATCTTCCCGCAATCTCAAGTTATCCCGCAAGAAAAACAGATGATGTTCGGAGATACCTCACGTACCGGAGTGCCATTTTCCAAGGATCCCCATGTCGTTTTTTTTGATGGGCGTTATTTGATGTATTATTCCATACCTCCGATGAAGGGAGCGGAAAATTCGGGGTGGAATATAGGGATTGCAGAAAGCGAAAACCTGATCACGTGGGAGAAAATTGGTGAAATTGTTCCCGACCCGGAAGCGGAGTATGAGAGAAACGGATTATGTGCTCCCGGTGCATTGGTAAGGGATGGGAAGGTGCATCTTTTCTATCAGACTTATGGAAACGGACGCAATGATGCTATTTGTCATGCTTTCTCGGAAGATGGCATCTGTTTTGAACGAAACCGGACAAACCCGGTTTTCAAGGCTGAAGGTGATTGGAATTGCGGCCGTGCAATCGATGCGGAAGTATATGAATTCAAAGGGCAATACTTCCTCTATTTTGCCACGCGTGATCCGGATTTTAAAATACAGATGTTGGGAGTGGCTGTAGCTCCGAAAGAGACAAACTTCAACAGGGAAGATTGGAAGCAGCCTCTTAATGCTCCTATTTTGTATCCACAATTGGATTGGGAGGGTGAATGTATAGAAGGAGCTTCCGTTACCATCCAAAATGGCAGAATGTATATGTTCTATGCCGGGGCTTACAATAACTGGCCCCAACAAGTAGGTGTAGCGGTTAGTGACGATGGGCTCACATGGCAAAGAGTGTTCGATGATCCATTCCTTCCTAATGGGAAACCCGGAGAATGGAATGAGAGTGAATCGGGTCATCCCCATATATTTACAGATGCTGATGGAAGAACATACTTGTTTTTCCAGGGAAATAATGATAAAGGGAAAAGTTGGTACATTTCAAACAAAGAGGTTTTTTGGAAGGATGGCTTACCATCACTGGTTAACCGATCAGGTCAGTAGATTTGCCACGGTATTTTCAGGTATAATCAGGAGATCAAAGGGGAATAACCCTTTATTGATCTCCTGATTTTTTTGTTTACCTGATCTGGCTGTTATGTTAATTTGATATATTTTACTTCTCCCTAACGGGGTATTAGTCAATAGCATATAAAATTATGATAAATTTTTAATACATTTTGAGACGATTATGACATGACAAGTGTAAAGAAGAAAGTTATTTTGCTAATATAATAATTGCATAAATGAAAGGCGAGGCATTAATCTATTCCATCCGGAGGAAATACATTTATTCCTTTTAACAATAGAGGCGATAAGCGTCTGATTAGCACTTATTTTTATAATTTTTTTACTTAATTTATAATCTAAACAAAATGTGAGAATGAAAAAACAAATTTTCAATTTATCGAAAGGGGTTTTGTCCGTACTGTTGTGGACATTATCCTTATGTTTGTATGCACAGGGAATTACCGTAAGAGGTGTGGTTACTGATACCCAAGGAGAACCACTGGTTGGCGTAACGGTGCAGGTAGAAGGCGCATCTACCGGAACCGTTACGGATATGGACGGTAATTTTGTCCTGCAAAATGTACCTTCAAATGCAACCTTGGAAGTATCGTATGTAGGAATGACAACACAGGTTGTTTCTCTTAATGGGAGAACATCCGTAAGGATTACATTGGAAGAAGATGCAGAACTGTTGGAAGAAGTGGTAGTCATCGGTTACCAGACAATCCGTAAGGCTGACCTGACAGGATCAGTTTCCGTATTTAATCCTGACGAGATGAAAAATACGATCGTAACCGGTACGGTGGGTGACGCATTGGGTACCCTTCCCGGGGTAACCGTACGTACTGCCGGTGCACCGGGTAGGGAAGGAAAAGTGGAAATTCGTGGTACGGGTACATTTGGAAATAGTACTCCGCTGTATGTTGTCGATGGGGTTGTCTCCGGTGCAAACCGGGATTTCAATTTTAATGATATTGAAAGTATTCAGGTATTGAAAGATGCATCAGCAGCAGCTATTTACGGATCAAGAGCCGGTAACGGGGTAATTATTATTACCACCAAACAGGGGAAGGAAGGTAAAATGAAGATTGATGTATCTTCGCGTGCCACCATGCAATGGTTACCCAGATACAACCTCACGAACCGGGATCAATGGATTGAGTTGAACGACCTGGCTTTTGCCAATGCAGGACGGCAGCCGGCCAACCATTTCGATGGAAATACCGACTGGCAGGAAGAGGTATTTAAGACCGGTATCGTACAGGATCACAATATATCTTTCTCGGGGGGTAATAGCGGTAGCCGCTATTTTATTTCAGGTAACTACCAGCACAATTCCGGGACAACTATTGGTACCCAAAGCGAACGTTTTACTTTGCGGTCAAATACCTCGGCTACACGTGATTTTGGAGACAATGTTACGTTCCGTATCGGGGAAAATATTACATTAAGTCATTTTGCTGTAGATGAGCTGAATACGAATCCTATTGTCGATGTATATCGTATGCTCCCCACCATTCCTGTTTATGATGAGAACAATGCAGCCAGGGGTGGATACGGTTACGGTGATGGAAGCAGGGATGTTACTTTTGGAACAAATCCTTTTGCAAAGGAAGATTTTGAAGATACCAAAAACAGCAACTTACGCGTCAGAGGAAATCTCTTCACTGAACTTGAATTGCTGAAAGCCTTGAAATACAGGTTTAATCTCGGATTTGATTTTAGTAATGACAGACATTCTTATTTACGGAAAGAAGGCTATTGGACATACAATCAACCCTATGATCCTTCTTCTTTAAATAAAAACCAGGCTCAATACCAGGGATTGGTATTTGATAATACGCTGGAGTATAACAAAAAAATTGGCAAACACGATATCTCTGCGGTATTGGGTACAAGCTATTTTACTTCCACCTATGAGCAAATCTGGGGAACAAAGAACGATGTATTGATGACGAGCGATGGTCGCTATTTTGATACGCTTGATGCAGCGCTTTCAAATCCAAAAACAGGAAATTACAGGGACTTACAGAAATTATTTTCGGTATTCGGCCGTGTAAACTATAACTACGACGAAAGGTATCTGTTGAGCTTCACTATGCGTCGCGACGAGTCTTCTAAATTTTCGCCTGACAACAGGGTAGGATATTTTCCTTCCGTATCGGCAGGGTGGAGGATCAGTAATGAAGATTTCTTTGAATCTTCCTGGATAGACGATCTGAAGATAAGGGCCAACTACGGGGTGTTGGGTAATTCAAATATCGGTGTATGGGATTGGGTATCATTTATTACCACATTCCCTCAGGCTGTCTTCGGAACAGGCCAGAATGTACACACCGGTATGACACAGATCAGACTGGCAAATAATGACTTAAAGTGGGAAAGGCTGACTCAGTCGAATGTCGGATTCGATGCCATGTTGCTTAATAACAGGTTGAATCTTTCAGTAGATTACTTCCTGAAAGAAACAAAGGATGTACTGGCTCCTATGCAGATACTGATGGTGACCGGCAATAACGGTGGAAATCCTTATGTAAATGCTGTTACCCTGCAGAATACCGGTGTGGAACTTTCTGCTACCTGGCGCGACAGAATAAATAGCGATTTTGGTTATAGCATTAATGTAAACGGTTCTTTCCTGAAGAATAAGATCACGGAGATTGCCTATAATTTGAAACAATTCACTCAATGGGATACGAAATCTCTTCCCGGAGAGCCGATAGGTGAATGGTATCTGATCAAAACAGACGGATTATTCCGTACCCAGGAAGAAGTATATGCCCATACCAATAGTGAAGGGAAAATCATTCAACCCGATGCCAAACCCGGTGATGTGAAGTATATAGACTACAATGATGACGGAATAATAACCGATGACGACAGACAGCACTGCGGATCTACCATTCCGAAATTCGAGTTAGGCATGAATCTTGGTTTTGAATACAAAAACTTCGATCTTCAAATCCAGATGGGAGGCGCATTCGGACATAAATCGTTCAATGGCCCGAGAAGCGCGTTCGACCGTTTTGATGACAATTCGAATTACCGCGTGAGTTACGACCCATGGACTCCGGAAAACCCGAATGCCAAAGATCCACGTCCCATTTATGCTGATTCCCGTAATGTGCGAGGCAATCAGGATCGCTGGTTAGAGAACGGAAGCTATCTCAAAGTAAAACAGATGGCGTTGGGATATAACCTGCCGAAATCAATGCTTGGCAGTACGTTCAGTAATATTCGTGTATATGTAAATGCGCAGAATCTGATCACATTTACTTCTTATACGGGATTGGATCCTGAGTTCCTCAATACCAATATCTGGGATCGCAGCTATGATGGGGGATATTACCCAAATCCCTACGGAGTAACTTTTGGAGCACAAATATCATTCTAACCCTCAGAAAACTTATTACAATGAAAAGAATCATATATTTATTATTTGCTGTTTTCTTGTTAAATGCTTGTGATGTGACTGTGGAGAATCCGAATACCATCACTACGGCAACATTCTGGAAAACGGAGACCGATGCACAATACGGCATCAATGCAGTGTACAATATGTTTTATAAACCGGGAACATATAGCCGGTGGATATGGTTCCGGCTGGATCTTACCTCGGATGAAGGGTTTAGCCAAAGTCCCTGGGCAGAATTGAAAGAATGGACCGATTTCAGGTATAATAACTACAATTTCTGGGAAGGCAACGCCTGGACATACAGGGACTGCTACGAAGCAATATTCCGGGCCAATCAGGTATTGTATTTTGTACCTGACATAACGTTTGCCGACGAAAATGAAAAAAACAGGATTCTTAGCCAGGCATACTTTCTGAGGGGTCTTTACTATTATAATCTCGCTTTGTTATGGGGAGGTGATAATAAGAGTCTGGCTATCGTACTCGAACCGTCTACTCCAGGGATGCAACCCGAAGGGCATACCGGTACCGAAGTATATCAACAGGCTATAAATGATTTTACTGAAGCACAGAAATTTTTGCCGGAAGAGTGGGATGATGCCAATAAGGGACGCGCAACAAAAGGAGCGGCACTGGCTTTCAGGGCAAAATGTTATATGCAACTGCACCAATGGAATGAAGCCAAGAATGATTTACAATGGTTAGTGGAAGGTGAAGGCCAGAAGTACTACGATCTTACCGCCAATTATGCCGATAATTTCAGGAGAGACACTGAAAATAATAGAGAGTCTGTATTTGAGATTCAATATTCCGATGTGAATAAGGCGCCCGCAGGTGATGGTGACTTTGATGTAAATCCTAATCTGGGATTGAACCGCGGACAATTTTTCGCTCCTCCCGGAATAGGATGGACGGATGGTGAAATACGCCCGTGGCTCGTTGCCGAATTCAAAAAAGAGAAAAATCTGAATGATGGGTACGATATCCGTTTGAAACATACTGCATTTTACAGTGAGCAACATCTGGATTTTCCTGATAATGAACGGATATATGGAGAGGTCAGCAATCAGGATACGTGGAACAGGGACAACTGGAAAGGGCGTGTGTTTTACCGGAAATACAGTTCGGAGCATTATCGTGATTTTGATGATTATCATAATCCCACTAATGTAAGGCTTGTACGGTTTGCAGACGTATTGTTGATGTATGCAGAGTGTATCGTTCAATCGGGAGGAAGTGTCTCTGATGCTGTTGCACATGTCAACCGGGTAAGGGCAAGGGTGAATATGCCGGCACTTGCTGTAAACCACGCTGCTGCGACTTCCGATAAAGATGCTTTCCTGAAGCGTTTGCAGATGGAAAGAGCGCTTGAGTTGGCCACGGAAGGTCAACGCTGGGCCGATATCAAACGTTGGGGATTGGTCGACAGCCAGGCCGGCATAGACGAACTGAAATCGCGTGATTCCGATTTCAACAATTTCGTGATCGGCCGTCATAGCCGTCTGCCTATCCCGTCTGATGAAGTGAGTAATAATCCTAATATTGAACAAAATCCTAATTATTAAATTAATGATAAACCTTCCTGGCTTTCGGGTCAGGAAGGTTTTTAAATTACAATAGAGATGAAAAAATACCGGTATCTGCTGTTTATATGTTTCTTTGTCGTAGTGTCGTCCTGTAAAGGAGCTGATAAACCGGAAGAGACTATCCATAATCCAGTCCCCGTGAGATTGGCCGATCCGTTCATTATGTTATACGATGATGTCTATTATGCTTACGGCACCAATGCGAATGACGGAATTGAAGTATATACATCGGATGATTTGAAAGAATGGAAAAAAGCACCGGAACTGGCACTGCACAAAGATAATTCATACGGTGACAGATGGTTTTGGGCACCGGAAGTGTATTATGTTAACGGAAAGTTTTACATGTATTACTCCGCTGAGGAACATATTTGTGTTGCGGTAGCTGATTCTCCGTTCGGCCCCTTTAGACAGCCCGTTCAAAAACCGATGATCGAAGGTGAAAAAACGATTGATAATTCGTTGTTTATCGATGATGATGGTAAACCGTATCTGTTTTTCGACCGTTTCAATGACGGATTAAATATATGGGTTGCAGAACTGGAAGAGGATCTGATGACCATCAAAACGGAAACATTGCATCCCTGTATTCATGTCTCTCAGGAGTGGGAACAGGTCTGGCCCCGGGTCAATGAAGGAGCTTTTATTGTGAAGCACAATGGAATATACTATATGACTTACTCTGCAAACAGTTATGAAAGCCAGTTTTACGGGATCGGCTGTGCCACCGCCACAGATATTTTCGGTGAATGGACAAAATATACTGACAATCCCCTTTTGCAAAAACCCGGAAATCTGGTCGGGGTAGGGCATAGCGCTATGTTCCGGGATAAACAGGGTGATTTGCGTATTGTTTTCCATGCACATCATGATGATAAGAATATTCATCCGAGGGCAATGTATATCGCAAGAGCCGGATTTAAAAAGGTAGATGGCGTGGATAAGATGTATATTGAAGAACAATACGATACGCCGGTGATGGCTGAATAAAAATATTTCCTTATCTTGTTGTCGGAAAATTGCTGGATGCTTTCCGGAATATATGACAGGTGGTTTGTGCTTTTGGTTCAATGAGTAAGAAGAAACAGAATTTACACCATATTATTTTGTTGTTCATTATTTTGATGATGGACAGCGGGAAACTGTTCTGTTTACCAGGCTATTCCTTTAAACATTACAATATAAATAACGGATTATCCCAGAATACTGTTTTTACCATTTTTCAGGATAATCAGGGCTTTATGTGGTTCGGCACGAAAGACGGCTTGAACCGTTTTGACGGCACTTCATTCAAGATTTTTAAATTTTCTCCCGGCGGAAACCTGCGTGACAATGTGTTTCATCGTATTCTTCAGGATAAAAATGATAATCTCTGGGTAGGAACGGACGACGGGATCTATATTTATAATCCCCGTAGAGAGGAGTTCAAACGTTTCGAACAGACTACGGCCGATCATGTATCGATGGATGGAGTCGTCAGTGATATCCTGTTGGATAACGACGGTGATATGTGGATCTCCGTGGAGGAAAAAGGCGTTTTTTGTTATAATTTCAGGGCTGATACGCTTACCTATTATCCTATTCCCCAGACTCCCGGGGGGATGCGGATGATAAGCCTGTGTCTTGGCAGGGATGGACATGTTTGGGCATTCCCCTATAATCTCCCTTTCATCCGGATCGATAAGAAAACAGGAGAGGTTTCCGAGTATCGTTTAAAAGATGATCCGGATTTGGTATATGATACAGGTGAAATATGGAAAGTGGTGGCAGACGAGTATAACCAACTGCTGATTGCTTCTTCTACGAAAGGTATTATAAGTGTAAATACCGTTAATATGACACATCGTATTTTATTGGATGAAGACGCATATGGTGAACCAATATTTGCCCGGTGTTTGGCGAGGATTGATCCGCAGACGATCTGGATCGGTAGTGAATCGGGATTGTACATCTATAACACTGAAACCGGAGAGGTTGGCAATCTTCGTCACAACAGGTATATTCCATACTCCTTATCCGACAATGCGATCTATTCCATTTATAAAGACCGGGAAGGAGGAATCTGGATCGGCTCATTTTTTGGAGGAGTCGATTACTATTCCAACCAGTACAACCAATTCGAGTTATTCTATCCTGTTGCCCAGGATAACGGTATGAAAGGTAGCCGTGTGCGTGAATTTTGCAGCGCTCCCGACGGAAAAATATGGATAGGTACGGAAGATAACGGCCTGAATTTGTTCGATCCGGTAAGGAATGAATTTTTGCCGTTACCGTCCGTCTTGCAATCGCTTTATACGAATATTCATGCTCTGTATGCTGATGGAGATTATCTATGGATTGGTACCTTTTCGAAAGGATTGAACCGGTATAACCTGAGAACAGGAGAGTTGGTTACTTACATACAGTCTGATGACCCGAACTCTATCAGCCATAACAGTACTTTTGCCATCCATAAAGACCGCCAGAATACATTGTGGATAGGCAACCTGTCTGGGTTGAATATTTATAATTATAATGAAGATAACTTTACCCGTATTGAGGAATTTCAGGGAATTTATATTCAGGATATTTTTGAAGACACAGATGGGAAGATATGGGTATCTACTTTTACTAAAGGTCTTTACCGGTATGACCCTGCTACCCGTGAGTGGGACGTTTTCCTGTATGATCCTTCCGGTGCAAGAAACACATTATACAATAAGTTGACAAGCGTTTTTGAGGATAGCCGGAAACGGCTGTGGGTTACGACGGAAGGCGGAGGATTTTACCGTTTCGATAAACAGACTGAAGAATTTATTACATTCAACAGTGCCAAAGGGTTGCCAAATGACGTGGTGTATCAAATAGTAGAGGACGATAATACCAATTTATGGCTCTCCACTAATTCAGGGCTTGTCTGTTATAATCCTTTATCGGGAACTTTCAGAAATTATACAGTGGATAGTGGATTAAAAACCAATCAGTTCAATTATAAATCGAGTTACAAGGCTTCCGATGGAACGATCTATTTCGGTTCTACCGATGGTTTTGTGCGTTTTAATCCTTCGTCCTTTAGTGAATCCAAACTTGACGTACCCATTGTTTTTACGGAACTATTTGTAAAAAATGAACGGGCAAGTCCTGCGGACGAACGATCCCTATTAAAGGAAAGTATCCTCTATACCGATGAATTGATCTTATCTTACAGTAAAAATTCGTTCAGATTGGAATATGCTGTACTTAACTATTCCAATTTGAATTCAAATTATATTGTATACAGGCTCGAAGGGTTTGATAAAGAGTGGATCAATGCGAAAGATAAGCAGGATATTGTATATTCCAATCTGATGCCGGGGAAATACAGGCTTATAGTCAAATTGAATGGAGATGAAGAAAATGAAAATGCAGGGAATATAAAGACGCTTGCCATTCAGATACGTCCGCCGTTCTGGTTGAGTGGCTGGGCTTATTTAATTTATTTCTTGCTGCTTACATTCTCAATTATACTATTATTTCGTGTTTTGAATATGCGTGAACAACGCGTTCAACGACGTAGAATGAGAATATTTGAACAGGAAAAGGAACGGGAACTATACCGGTCGAAGATTGATTTTTTCACCAATGTGGCGCATGAAATCCGTACACCTCTATCATTGATCAAAGCGCCTCTCGATCATGTGATCATGACTGAACAGGTATCCGATAATGTAAAGGAGAACCTGCAGATCATGAGCAAGAATACCGATAGGCTGCTCAACCTGACCAATCAGTTGTTAGATTTTCGGAAGACCGAATCGGATGCCTATTCAATGAATCTGCACAGGGAGAATGCTTCGGAACTGATCAGGGAGACATTTCTGCGTTTCACCCCTCTGGCAAGGCAACGTAATTTGACCTTTGAACTTGATCTGCCAGATAATGATATTTTTGTGCTGCTTGATAAAGAAGCTTTCCTGAAGATAGCCAGCAATTTATTGAATAATGCCATTAAGTATTGCGATAGTTGTGTACGAGTGAAGGCATATATTTCAACCGATGAACAGAATGGCATGTTCCATCTGCTTACAGAAAACGACGGAGAGAAAATTCCGGATGAATACAGGGAGGAGATCTTCAAACCTTTTGTGCATCTTGATAAAGAGAAAGATGGTAAAACTGCAGGTACAGGTATCGGGTTGGCGCTCTCCAAATCTTTGGCTGAACTACATAAAGGAAACCTGGTTTTGGAAAATGAGGATGAATGGATCCTTTTTCACCTTACACTGCCGGTTGGTGAGACCGATAAAGTTGTATCTGGAGCAGAGAGAGAATTGGGAAAAAGGGAGCCGGATGCAAATGTTGAAAAAACGGTAGCGGCTTATACCATACTTTTGGTCGACGATGATGTGGAATTGTTGCGGTTTGAAGAAAAGTTTCTATCGTCACATTATCATATAAAGACGGCAGAAAATGGGATGCAGGCACTGGAAATACTCCGTGAGGAAAATGTGAGTCTTATTGTGAGCGATATTATGATGCCGGAAATGGATGGTCTGGAACTAACCAAAAGGGTGAAACTCGATATTGAATTCAGCCATATACCGGTGATACTGCTCACGGCAAAAGTAAATGTAGAATCTAAAGTACAGGGATTTGAGACAGGCGCCGATGCCTATATTGATAAACCTTTTTCTTTGGAAGTGCTGATGGCGCAGATCGCTAATCTGTTGCAGAACCGGGAAAAGCTACGCGAAACATTTCTGAAAAATCCGTTTATCGGTGCCAACAGCATAGTACGCACCAAATCGGATGAAGAGTTTATTAAGAAATTACATGCTATCGTACATGAAAATCTCGACAATTCCGAATTCATTGTGGAAGATATATCGGAGCAATTCAATATGAGCCGTGCCAGTTTTTACCGAAAAATAAAAGGTGTGCTGGATCTCACTCCCAACGAGTATATCAGGGTAGAACGTCTGAAAAAAGCAGCACAGTTACTCAAGGAAAAAGTTTACAAAGTAAATGAGATCTGTTATATGGTTGGATTTAATTCACCTTCTTACTTCACCAAGTGTTTTCAACAGCAATTTGGGGTTTTACCCAAAGATTTTGAATAAAAGAAGTCAGAATGAGATTGTATTTGTACTTTTTGACCAGTTTGTACTTTTTTGTTTATTTATAAACATCTATTTTCGTAAACTCGAAATTGTAATTTTATTTAAAATAATATCAACATGAAATCGAAGCTAGTTTTATTTGTTTTACTTGTAGCAACTTTTACTGTTTCAGCCCAGTGGCAACCGGCTGGAGACAAGATTAAAACCCGGTGGGCAACGCAAATCGATGTGAATAATGTATTGCCCGAGTATCCAAGACCCATTATGGAGCGCGGTGAATGGCAGAATCTTAACGGGTTGTGGAATTATGCCATCCTTCCGGTTGGGAAACAAAAACCGGCTAATTTCGACGGCCAGATCCTGGTACCGTTTGCCGTAGAATCAAGCCTCTCGGGAGTACAAAAAAGGGTGGGCAGCGACAATGAGCTATGGTATCAGCGTGAGTTTACCGTACCATCTAAATGGAGAAACAATAAGATCCTCCTTCATTTTGGAGCTGTGGACTGGAAAGCGGATGTATGGGTGAACGGTGTGAAAGTGGGACAACATACCGGTGGATATACCCCTTTCTCTTTCGATATTACTCCTGCACTTGTCAATGGCAATAACACACTTGTTGTAAAAGTGTGGGATTCCACTGACGAGGGATACCAACCACGCGGAAAACAAGTGAATAAACCGGAAGGTATCTGGTATACGCCGGTAACCGGGATCTGGCAGACGGTGTGGCTGGAGCCGGTACCTGAAACACATATCGAAAATATCAGGATTACGCCTGATGTAGATAAAAATATATTAGCTGTTCAGGCTATCACTAATGTGTGCACTTCTGCTGCTAAGGTAGAAGTGAAAGTAAAGGAGGGTTCCCGTGTTGTAGCAACCGGGCAGGCCATCAACAACCTGCCGGTGGAAATCACGATGCCGGAAAATGTAAAACTCTGGTCGCCTGACAGTCCGTATCTCTACGACCTGGAAATTACCCTTTGGGATGGTAATAAGCAGCTCGATAAAGTGGCAAGTTATGCCGCTATGCGTAAATATTCCATGAAGCGCGATGATAAGGGAATTGTACGTTTACAACTCAATAACAAAGATCTTTTCCATTTCGGCCCCCTCGACCAGGGATGGTGGCCCGACGGACTCTATACAGCACCTAGCGATGAGGCTCTGGAATACGATGTGGTGAAAACCAAGGAACTTGGGTTCAATATGATCCGTAAGCATGTGAAAGTAGAGCCGGCACGGTGGTATACACACTGCGACCGTCACGGAATAATTGTATGGCAGGATATGCCTAATGGTGACAGGGGCCCCGAATGGCAGATGCGAAAGTATTTCGACGGTGTGGAAAGGGTGCGTTCCGCCGAGTCGGAGGCCAATTTCCGTAAAGAATGGAAAGAGATCATGGATTATCTCTATTCTTATCCGTCGATTGGCGTGTGGGTTCCTTTTAATGAAGCGTGGGGACAATTCAAAACCCAGGAGATTGCCGAGTGGACAAAACAATATGACCCCTCCCGCTTAGTGAATCCTGCCAGCGGTGGTAATCATTACACTGTGGGAGACATACTCGACCTGCACCAATATCCCGCTCCCCAACTCTATCTGTACGATGCCCAGCGTGCTACCGTGCTTGGTGAATATGGCGGAATCGGATGGGCTAACAAGGAACATCTCTGGGAACCCGATCGTAACTGGGGTTATGTGCAGTTCAATAGTTCCAAAGAGGTGACCGATGAGTATATCAAATATGCCGAGCAACTGAAACAACTGATCCGTCAGGGATTCTCCGCCGCTGTTTATACCCAGACTACCGATGTCGAAGTCGAAGTAAACGGATTATTGACTTATGACAGGAAATTGGTCAAAGTAGATGAGGATAGAGTGAGAAAAGTGAATCAGGAGATATGCAATATATTAAGCAAATAAATCTATTTCTGTTCCTGTTTTTCACTTTCATGACTTGTCAAAGTGAGGAAAAACAGGGAAGTGAAGATTATTTCATTGAATGGGAAAAGAATACCCTCATCTGCATTGCAGATGAGGGTGGCTATCCCCGTCTGCGGAGGTTAAAGGATAACTCTCTTATCGTGGTGTATGAGAACAGGAGAGGTGATCTGATGGTGAAAAAAAGTACCGATGAAGGTACAACCTGGAGTGAACCGGTGATGGCATACGAAGCATTTAATTATACAGATGAACAAACCGGTGAAAGTACAAGAGTGAATATAGCCAATCCTGAAGTAATCCAACTGGACAATGGTGACATCCTTCTTGCCTCTAACCTGCGTCCACGTGATGAAGGTGTTTTCCCTTTTTCTATCGCATTGAAAAGGAGTAGGGATAATGGAGCTACATGGACGGAGGCGGATATTCTTTACCAGGCCGGAACTTATTTCAGGGACGGATGTTGGGAGCCTTCTTTCCTCATATTACCCAACGGTACATTACATCTTTATTTCGCCAATGAATCGCCTTATCGCGATTCCGATGAGCAGGAGATCTCTATGCTCTATTCCACTGATAACGGTGCTTCATGGTCGGAAGAACATACCACAGTCTCTTTCCGGAAAGGGAAACGGGATGGAATGCCTGTGGCAGTACATGATGGCAGTAAAATATATGTGGCTATTGAAGACAACTTGTCAAAGCAGTTTAAACCCTGGCTGGTACAGAGTCCGGTTGAACAGGCCTGGGCAAACCCTGTTCTGGAAGATTCACCTTATCGTTATTCGGCTTTGAGAGACCCACTGGGGAGTGAGGTCTATGCCGGAGCTCCTTATCTGGTACTTACCGATAAAGGGGTCTATGTGCTCTCTTACCAGACTACGAAAAACAGGTCTTCCGATTGGGAACTGTCTACCATGGAAGTTGTAGTGAGCGATAGTCCCTCTGGTTTCAGGAATCCTTCGCAGCCTTTTGATGTACCACTGTCGAAAGAGGCAAAATGGAATTCATTGTATGATTTAGGAGATAATACCATTGCTGCTCTGGCTTCTACAAACTTTAATTCCGATAAGATCGGTGTATGGATGATCAAAGGAAAAATTATTAAAAAATAAAGAATGATTCGCGTAGTTACATTTCTTTTTCTACTTACTGTGTTTACTTCATGTAAAGGTAGTGAACCGGTAGATAATAAGCCAGTTAATGATAAAGAGAATATTTATAAAAATCCCGTAGTTAATTACAGTCTTCCCGATCCCACCATTATACGGGCAGATGACGGTTATTTCTATCTCTTTGCAACAGAAGATATCAGGAATATGCCTATTCACCGTTCTGAAGATCTGGTCAACTGGGAAATGATAGGTACCGCATTTACCAATGCAACCCGCCCTACATTCGAACCCAATGGCGGATTGTGGGCACCCGATATCAATTTCATCGACGGAAAGTACGTGCTGTACTATTCCATGTCGGTCTGGGGTGGTGAATGGACCTGCGGTATCGGCATTGCAACAGCAGATAAACCCGAAGGTCCTTATACCGATCACGGTAAACTTTTCCGCAGCAACGAGATCAATGTGCAAAACTCTATTGACCCTTTTTATATCGAAGAAGAGGGGAAAAAATATCTCTTTTGGGGAAGTTTCCGTGGTATTTATGCCATTGAACTCTCGGATGATGGCCTTTCCCTGAAACCGGGTGCTGAAAAACAACAGGTGGCCGGGACAGCCTATGAAGGAGTGTATATACACAAACGGAATAGTTACTATTATATGTTTGCTTCTATCGGATCCTGCTGTGAGGGACTGAACAGTACCTATACTACTGTAGTAGGTCGTTCCGATAATCTTTTCGGCCCTTATCTCGACAAGCAGGGCAGGTCGATGATGGATAATCATCATGAGATAATTATTCAAAAAAATCAGAAATTTGTGGGAACAGGGCATAATTCCGAGATTGTGGAGGATAAGGAGGGACAGGACTGGATCTTCTATCACGCTGTATCCGTAGATAATCCCAAAGGACGTGTGCTGGTAATGGATCAGGTGCAATGGGAAAACGACTGGCCTTATGTTGAAGGAGGCAGTCCATCTTTTGAAGCCGAAAAACCTTCTTTTTAGTTAATCTGTCCAACTATTTGGTTAATGTATGCAACTAAATCGCCAAATATCGTCATCGGAGGATTTGGTTGTATACGTCTGACTTAAAAATGATCAATCAATAAATTAATCATATGCAAATCAAAAAAATCACTTTATATTCTATCGCTATTTTGTGTCTGCTGAATGTGAGATACATAACTGCTCAGATTCCTGTAACCAACATAGATGCTTCAATAGCGTTAAAAAATCCCGGTAACAACGCCGTCCACTATCCATTGAAAGGAACAACGGGAGAGCGGTCAGTTCAATTAAAAGCAGATAAGGATATTCCGGTTGTCATTACACGGACAGTGGAAAAGAATAGAATAGAAGTGGTGATCTCAGCTCAGGAAGATATCTATTTTAATTTCAAACAGCGGATCAATACCACTTACTCTCATGATGATTGTCAATTCTATATGCCCGGATTTTGGTATCGCCGTAATCTGCGTTCACCCAAAGAAGCGCCTTCTTTTCATACATCCGATAGCTGGACGGTACGTGAAGACCGGTTGAGTGTGCCGATGACCGCTGTTTTCAATGAAAGGACAGGGGAGTATCTTTCAGTTATGCGGATGGACGATTTTAAGGAAGAAGCGCTTACAACACATAAAGAAGGAGAAGTGATCGTTTCCGGTAAAACATCGATTGGTTATACCGGATTTGAAAATGTGAACAGTAATGCCAATATCTCTTTCGGGTTTCCCTATTATGAAACTCCGAAGACGTATATCCGGAAACTCACGTTGGCGCCGCCGGTAGAAGCATTCCAATATCTTGAAAAAGGAGAATCGATTAAACTGACATGGCTCCTGCAATCGGGTAAAGTCTCTGATTTTTCGGGACTTATTCGTCAATTATGGGAATACAGTTACGATACCTGGCGTCCAAAACCAGTGGATATCCCTTTCAGCGATGATTTCGTAAAAGAAACCCTTACCGGATTTTTTACCCGGAGCTTTGTGAGCGACCATCCCCTGAAGTTCAATTCGGGAGAAGCAATGGTCGTGGCTACCTGCGAAAGTGTAGGCCGGGCGGAGATAGGTTTTGTCGGTAGAGTCCTGCTCAATGCATTCAATGCATTGGAATACGGACAGCAGAATAATCGTGCCGAATTGGTATCCAATAGTTATTCCGTTTTCGATAGTTATCTGGATCATGGTTTTACACCCAACGGGCTTTTCCGTGAATTTGTGAATTTTGATGATGACAGAGCGAAACCCAATACACTTACGCTTAGTATTCGTCGTCAATCCGAAGGCTTATATGCTATGTTTCATTTCCTTCAGTATGAAAAAGAGAACGGTCGAAAACATCCGGAATGGGAGAGTAAAATGAAATCTCTATTGGAGAAAATCCTGCTTCTGCAAAATGAAGACGGAAGTTTTCCACGTAAGTTTAATGATGACCTGACTATCGAAGATAGAAGCGGTGGTAGTACGCCTTCGGTAACGGTACCATTGGTAATGGCTTATAAGTATTTTAACGACAAAAAATACCTGAATGCCGCTAAAAAAACAGCTGATTATCTGGAGAATGAAATTATTTCCAAAGCCGACTATTTTTCCTCCACATTGGATGCCAACTGCGAAGATAAAGAGGCCTCTTTGTATGCTGCAACGGCAATGTACTATCTGACACTGATTTCCAAAGGGAATGAACAGCAGCGCTATTCCGATCTCTCCCTTCAAGCATCCTACTTTGCCCTTTCTTGGTATTACATGTGGGATGTGCCGTTTGCCCGGGGACAGATGATAGGTGACATCGGTCTGAAAACCAGGGGATGGGGAAACGTATCGGTAGAGAACAACCATATCGATGTGTTTATCTTCGAATTCGTTTCAGTGCTGAACTGGCTATCTAAACGATATGATGAACCTCGTTTTGATGATTTTGTCAAAGTCATTTCTTCATCTATGCGGCAGCTGTTGCCGTTTGAAAACCATATGTGCGGTGTGGCAAAAACAGGATATTATCCCGAAGTGGTACAGCACACCAATTGGGATTACGGACGCAATGGAAAAGGATTTTATAATGATATTTTTGCTCCGGGATGGACGGTGGCATCACTGTGGGAACTACTCTCTCCCGGCAGAGCTGAAAAATTTTTATCGAAGTAAATCATAGGTACATAAATAAAATCATGTAAATTTGCGAAAGAATTTATTAAATATAAAGGAAAAATGATAAAAATCAATCGATTAATCCTGATGCTGGCAATCATAGCCATAGCCGGATGTACCAACAAACAAAAAGAGGCTCCCGCGGAGGAAACAACACTCTCGGGATTGAAGAAGAGCGACTTTCAGGCAGTCGTAAACGGTGACTCGGTCAACCTTTATGTACTGAAGAATGTGAACGGTGTGGAGGTTACCGTAACCAACTATGGTGGACGGATTGTCTCAGTGATGGTTCCTGACAAAGACGGGAAACTACAGGATGTAGTACTCGGTTTTGATAATATTGATGATTATGTCAATATCAATAACAATTTTGGGGCGACCATCGGACGTTATGGCAATCGGATTGCCCACGGAAAGATCACGGTGGACGGAGTAGAGTATCAATTGCCTCAAAATAATTTCGGGCATACCCTGCACGGCGGACCGGAAGGATTTGACAAGCAGGTCTTCGATGCTGTCCAGCCGAACGGGCAATCAGTGGTATTAACTTACCTGTCGGAAGACGGAGAGGCCGGATTTCCCGGCAACCTGAATGTGAAGGTGACGATGACGTTGACAAATGATAATGCCATCGACCTGCAATATGAAGCTGAAACGGACAAGGAAACCGTTGCCAATCTGACCAATCACTCCTATTTCAATCTGTCGGGTGATGCCAATAACACTATCCTCAATGACCTGTTGATGATTAATGCGGATGAGTACACTCCCGTGGACGACACATTTATGACGACAGGGAAAATCGAAAAAGTGGAAAGTACGCCGATGGATTTCAGGATACCTACTGCTGTGGGAGCGCGCATCGACCAGTATGATTTCGACCAGTTGAAAAACGGTGACGGTTATGACCATAACTGGGTGTTGAATACCAAAGGAGATATTTCACAGATTGCGGCTACGGTTTATTCGCCTGTTACCGGCATTCAACTAGAGGTATATACCGACGAGCCTGGGGTTCAGGTTTATACCGGAAATTTCCTTGACGGAACAGTTACCGGTAAATATGGTGCTGTATATGGCAAACGCAATGCAATCTGCCTGGAGACACAGAAATATCCCGATTCGCCCAACAAACCCGATTGGCCTTCGCCCTATCTGAAGCCGGGAGAGAAATATACCAGCCGTTGCATCTATAAATTCACAGTACAACAGTAACCCATTGTAGGTAAAACAAAAAATCGGGCTGTAATCGTTGGATTATAGCCCGAAATTTTTTCCCTTCCTACCGGGTAAATGTTAGTATTGAACTATTTCTTCGGCTTATTTGCCTTTCTACTTGTCTTTGTTCCTGAGCGGACAGTCATGCCTGATCCGAAATGCTTCTCATAATATTTACACCATGGACTGAGACCGCAGATCTCGCATTTCGGTCTTCGCGCCACGCAGATGTATCGCCCGTGCAGGATAAGCCAGTGGTGCGCTTTCGAGAGCAATTCTGACGGAATATATTTTACCAGTTCACGTTCCGTTTCAAGTGGTGTTTTGGAATTGTCGGTCAATCCGATGCGGTTTGCTACACGAAAAACATGCGTATCCACGGGCATGGCGGGTTTATCGAATGCGACAGCCAGCATCACATTGGCTGTTTTACGGCCAACGCCCGGGATGGTAAGCAACGAGTCGATATCGTTAGGCACTTCACCCCCGAAGTCGGAGAGCAGCTTTTTCGCCATCCCGACCAGATTCTTCGCTTTGTTATTGGGATAGGAGCAGGATTTGATGTATTCGAAAACTGCTTCGGGTGTTGAAGTGGCCATTACTTCGGGCACAGGGAACACTTCGAACAAAGCGGGTGTAACCATATTCACCCGCTTGTCGGTACACTGCGCGGAGAGTATCACCGCCACCAGCAATTGATAATCGTTCTGATAATGTAACTCCGTCTCGGCTGATTCCGCATTTTCTATGAACCAGTCGATTACCTTTTTATAACGCTCCTTTTTGGTCATATCGCTGCATTGTGAATATTATCCGGCTGCAAGGTTACTTTCCCAAACCGCTTTTTCCACCTCTTTAAATGCAGGAAAAATAGATTGTTTGTGTTTTTTTACAAAGTAGAGGATTTCGATTCCTACTATATTTTTTTCGCTATCGTAATCTAATACAATATTATTCTCTTTTTCTTCACTTTCGACAATATTGTTTTCGGAAAATTTTATATATAAAGCATCGGCCTCTTTGTCATATTGAATATTCATGTTATTTCCCTTTCTTGTTTCTATCAAAATAAGCTGTTATTATAATATTATTCATCTTATTTACTACTACTTTAAGCCATTTATCCTGATATTCTGCTATTATTTTATAAAAATGGGTTTCATCTTCTGCTATATCTATCTGTTCATCGGGATGTTGGACGGTCTCTAAAATCCATTTGGTTTTTAAATTTCGCTCCTTCATCCTTTCACTTAGATGGTTCGAGACTTTCAAATTGTTTATCTCCATAACTATACAAATACAAAATTAGTTCATTTTTGTGAGAACGGAATTTTAAAAATGATAAACTGATTCGATGGTAGCCAATAAACGTTTTCGTTAAACTAAATGAGCATTATATTACCGTTTTATTTCGTCCGACGATGGTATGAACCGTGCACTTAGATCGGGATCTTCCATGTCGGGATCAAGCGGATAGATCGGGCGTTGAACTCTCTCATACGGTAATCTCAACAGATCCTGATCCACACCACCGGGTGTAAGCGCCATCACCCAATCACCGCGCATATCGTACAATTCTGGTACAAGGTATCCTATCTTCACCACTAAAATATCAGCTTCTCTCGGGTTTAATCCCAGATCGGTGAAGTTCTTCTCATAGTGGTAGGCCGTCCTTTTTTCCGTTACAATGGTGTAGATATTGCCACTTTTCACTACAGCTTTGGCATTGTCATCATCTTCATCAATAGCCGTCACCTCTCCCTTCAGGCGAATAGGCGGCGCATAACGATTGTCCACTTCGGCGCCGGCCATGCCGTCTACCTGTCCGCCAACCCCTGCCTCGATGGCTTGTCTGACCAATTCCGGGCCGGGAATGGAAGCATAAATCAATGTTTTGCTTCCGGAAGCACGGAACTCGGGACGTTTGAACAGTTCATGCAGAGTCCAGGTGACATCTCCCGCACCACCGGCAGTGGGATTATCTCCCATATCGCTGATAATGAACGGTTTTTTATCGCTTGCCAGTGCTTGTTTTAATGCATCATCCAGATAGGTGGTGGGGGCAACGAAGTCAAATTCTTTCCTTACATTCCAGAAATAGCTCGCTAATTTTTCAGCCGCTTTGCCTACGGCTTCCTGGTCGTCTCCATATGCCATTACAACTCCGCCATTGCGCGGTGCGTCAGCCCAGGGATAAGATAACCATACGGAAGCATCGGTCACCTTATCCCCATCGAGCAGGCCGGGGATCTGGCCGGTAAGGGTCTTTCCCGGTTCGATACGGGTACTGGTCTGTTCACCCGGAAGGAGGATAGGAACGCGGATCCATGCTTTATAAGCAGGTTTTCCTTTGCCATTTTCTAACCTGTCAAGCAAGTTCATGACGGCCCTTTTTTTCGTTTCGATAGCATCCTCGTGGGGAGAGAGCCGGTAGCAGGTAATCAGGTCGGTATTCTGGGCCAGACGGTGCGTTACACTGCCGTGCGGGTCCATTGAGGTGGAGATCAGTACATCAGTACCCACCACATCACGAATACGCATCAGAAAATCACCCTCGGGATCATCTAACCCCTGTACGCTCATTGCCCCGTGGATATCGAAGAAAAGTCCGTCCAAAGGCAAGGTCTCTTTCAACAGGTCCAAAGTCTTTGTCACCAGCGACTCGTATGCTTCACGGGTGACAATACCTCCCGGCATAGCGTGTCCACGGAGGGTGGGAAGCCATTCTGCACGGTTGATTATTCCCGAGTCGGGAGACATAAAGGGATAGTAAGAGAAGATATCTTCCCCGGTACGTGCCCTGAAAGCCTCTTCATGTGTCACTGCCGGTGAAAATGTACTGGATTCGATGGCAATACCCGCGATGGCAATTCTTGGTAATTCCTTTTTAACAGTGCCGCTGTTACAGCCTGATGCCAACAATATCAGACCTATTGAAAATGCGATAGTTATTTTTTTCATCTCTGTAAAATATTATGATAAACTATTGATTACATGTATAGTATGTATGGCGACCAGGCAGGCTGTCTCTGTCCTAAGCCGGGAATCGCCCAGAGTAACCGGTTCAAAGCCGGTCGCAATTGCTTTCTCCACCTCTTCCTGACTGAAATCTCCTTCCGGTCCGATAAGGAAAAAGGCGTTTTCATCCTTTTTATAGTGCTGAGCCAACTGCTTCTTAGGAAGATCATAGCAATGCGCTATATATTTTTTTCCATTGAACGGTTCTGAGATTACCTTTTCAAATTGGGATAATTCATCAATTTTGGGTAGATAAGATCGCTGTGACTGTTTCATTGCTGAAACTGCGATCTTCTCCAGACGCTCAGTCTTGACCTCTCTACGTTCAGAATAATGACAGAGCATTGGGGTAAATCTATCGATCCCGATTTCCACGGCCTTCTCGACGAACCACTCGTTCCGTTCCATCTGTTTGGTAGGAGCAAAAGCGATACGGAGATTATACCCCCACCCTTTAGGTTTTTCAATACAGTTTTGAATATCTACCAAGCATTGCTTTGGATTGGCCTGAAGCAGTGTACATTCATAAAAAGATCCTTGCCCGTCTGTCACAGTAAGTTTATCGCCTTCCCGCATACGGAGTACTTTTACACAATGTTGCGATTCCTTTTCGGGAAGTAGGGAGCTTTCCAAAAGAGTGGGTGAATAGAAGAGTGTGTCAGCCATACGCCTAAGTTCAGGATTTATTCTCCCTTCGGTTTATCTCATCACGTAGGCGGGTCGCCAGCTCGTAATTCTCTTCCTTCACTGCATCATCAAGGCGATTCTTGAGAATATCCAATCTTAGACCCGATAGCTCTTCTTCCCCTTGAGGAGGCTCATTATTCTCCGGTTCAATAGCACCTACAGGAGCCTGTTCATCGAAGACGATTGCCATTTTTTGCATGATTTCCTCTGTAGTAAAGATAGGGGAGTGAGTGCGGATAGCTAAGGCCACTGCATCGGAGGTACGGGAGTCGATGCGGTACTCTTTGCCGTTTTGTAGTAGCAACAATTCCGAGAAGAATGCGCCGTCTTCGAATTTATGGATCAAAACTTCCTGTAATCCAATCCCCAGTTCATTCCAGATGGAACATATCAGGTCGTGCGAAAGAGGCCTAGGCGGGATAATTCCTTCCATTACAATTGCAATGGATTGCGCTTCAGGTGTACCAATGACAATCGGTAACCGTCGTATGCCATTTTCCTCTGCAAAGATAAGTGCATAAGCCCCGGCCTGTACCTGACTGAAAGATATTCCCAATACGGACAGTTTGACTTTTTTTGACACAGTTGATTCGTTTTTTGATTAAAACAACTTCAAATGTAATGAATTTTTTTCTGTTTTGTATGAGAATTTAGAAAAAAGATGTACCTTTGCACTCGATTTGAAATACGGTGGATGTAGCTCAGCTGGTTAGAGCGTCGGATTGTGGTTCCGAAGGTCGCGGGTTCGAGCCCCGTTCTCCACCCACTCTCACAGAAGTGAGTTTTATCCTTTTTAGATTTGTTTTAGGTGATCACGTATTTTACATACGTGATTTTTTTTGTCCGCCCGGCATGAGCTGTTTTCAGATTATGACCTTGACCTGCGTCGAAATTCCGCACAGGTGATTGCTGTAGCTGTAGCCACATTTAATGATTCTGAAGTAGCTCTTCCTTCCGGGAAATTGGGAATAAAAAGTTTCTTGTTAATCAACTTCTCAGTCTCACGGCTAATGCCTCTGCCTTCACTTCCCATAACAATGAAACCATTATTTGAAAGGGAGGTAGAATAAATATCTTCTCCTTCCAGGAAAGTGCCATAGATGGGAGAATGCGATTGCTGTCTCAGGAGGTCTTTGATATCGGTATAAAATACTTTTATACGGGCAATGGCTCCCATGGTAGCCTGTACGGTCTTGGGGTTAAAGATGTCGACACTATCGTAAGAGCTTATGATATGTTCGATGCCAAACCAGTCGGCGATACGGATAATAGTTCCCATATTTCCGGGATCCTGGATACCTTCGAGTACAAGGCATAATTGATTACTGAAATCAATTTTTTCAATCTCTTGTAATGGACGATAAAAAACACCAATAATTTGCGGTGCTGTTTTCAGAAAAGTAGCCTTTTTTAATTCGTTTTCATCTGCTGCAATAATCTCTTCGGCCTTTAATTCGGGATGGGATGATAAAATGGAAGGTAATGCAGCGATCAGTTGACAACGACAGGCTCCTAACAGGTCGAAAACCAACTTCGTACCTTCTGCCACGAAAGTATTGTGTTCGTTGCGAAATTTTTTCTCGTTCAACGACCTGATATATTTTATTTTGTTTTTACTTAAACTCATTCTATTCGTTCATTACGTTCACGTTGTTTGCTTCGCGTTATTTGGTTTTACCGCTGTTTGCTTCGCATTCTTCGGCTTCGTCGTTGTTTCCCGCCTTGTGGAATTATTTCAAATTACAGTCGAACAACTGCGGAGCAACCATCGAACAAAAGTGTAAAAGTAGCAATATTCCTCGTCCGGATTGCCAATTCACCACGAAAATCCATGAAATTGCACCAAAAAATGCGTCAAACATATCAATTATTTCAGTCTGTAAATTAAAAAAAGAATTACCTTTGTGAATAATAACCCTTTCAATGTTGAATTATATCTGAGTTGTAAATTAAGACTTTATATTTTACCGATATTTTATGAACGATAACACCTTACTGAACAAAGCGGCCGATAATATTCGAATTCTTTCGGCATCAATGGTAGAGCGGGCGAAATCAGGCCATCCCGGTGGAGCAATGGGAGGCGCCGATTTTATTAATGTCCTTTTTTCTGAGTTTTTAGAGTATGACCCCGAAGATCCGGCATGGGAATTGAGGGACCGTTTCTTTCTTGATCCGGGGCATATGTCGCCGATGCTTTATTCTGTACTTTGTCTCAGTGGCAAATATTCATTGGATGAATTGAAAGAATTCCGCCAGTGGGGTAGTCCTACCCCCGGGCATCCCGAGATTGATGTGATGCGGGGTGTGGAGAATACATCCGGGCCGTTGGGACAAGGTCATGCTTATGCCGCCGGAGCAGCCATTGCTGCCAAATTTTTACAAGCAAGACTGGGAGATGTCATAAATCACACTATTTATAGTTTTATTTCCGATGGAGGTATCCAGGAGGAAATTTCGCAAGGAGTAGGGCGTATTGCCGGTCATTTGGGATTGAATAACCTGATCATGTTCTATGATTCTAATAATATACAGCTCTCCACTACTACCGATGCAGTTACCAGTGAGGATGTAGCGAAAAAGTATGAAGCATGGAACTGGAAAGTAATTACGATAGATGGTAATAATGTTGATGAAATCCGTCGTGCATTGAAAGAGGCCAAGACCGAGAATGAGAAGCCCACACTGATCATAGGTAACACCGTAATGGGGCGTGGTGCGTTAGCCGCGGACTGTACCTCATTCGAATGCCAGGTTTCCACACACGGACAACCATTAAGTGCTGCCGGCGCTGATTTCGACCAAACCATCAGGAATTTAGGTGGTAATCCGGAAAACCCTTTCGTGATTTTTCCTGAGGCAGAAGAACTCTATGCCGGACGGAAAGAGCAACTGAAAGAAATAGTATCAGCAAAAAGAGCAAAACAGGAGGAATGGGCAGAAGCCAATCCCGGACTGGCTGAGAAAAAGCATAAATGGTTTGCGCGTGAGTTGCCTTCTATCGACTGGGCCGCTATTCAACAGAAGCCGGATAACGCTACCCGTGCAGCTTCAGCTACCGTTTTGGGTGAGTTGGCGAAACAAGTGGAGAATATGATCGTAGCATCAGCCGACCTCTCCAATTCGGATAAGACGGACGGTTTCTTGAAATATACAAAAGCGTTTGTGAAGAATGATTTTTCCGGTGCATTCCTTCAGGCCGGAGTGTCCGAATTTACGATGGCTTGTCTTAGTATCGGGATGAGCCTTCATGGAGGAGTTATCCCTGCTTGTGGAACTTTCTTTGTCTTCTCTGACTATATGAAGCCTGCCATCAGGGTAGCTGCATTGATGGAAACACCGGTCATTTTCATATGGACTCACGATGCATTCCGTGTCGGGGAAGATGGTCCCACCCATCAACCGGTAGAACACGAAGCGCAGATACGCTTGTTAGAGAAATTACAAAATCATCACGGTAAGAACTCAGTGCTTATACTTCGTCCTGCCGATGTCCATGAGACGACTGTCGCATGGAAGATGGCGATGGAAAACAGTACGACACCTACGGGGCTGATCCTTTCCCGCCAGAATATTAAAGATCTTCCTACTTCAGGTAAATCTCGTTTCAGTGAAGCATTGAATTCCGGAAAAGGTGCTTATATCGTTCAAGATGATGCGGATTATGATGTGATATTGCTTGCTTCGGGATCAGAAGTGTCTACCTTGGTAGAAGGTGCAGATCTTCTACGGGCTGACGGAGTAAAGGTACGCATAGTCTCTGTCCCGTCAGAGGGATTATTCAGGACCCAATCTCCCGAATACCAGGATTCAGTATTGCCCAAAGGGAAGAAGAAATTTGGCCTTACTGCCGGACTTCCCGTAACTTTGGAAGGGCTGGTCGGTTCCGATGGGGCAGTATGGGGGATGACATCCTTTGGATTTTCGGCTCCCTATAAGATCCTCGACGAGAAATTGGGATATACCGGAAAAAATGTTTACGAACAGGTGAAGAAATTGTTATAACATGTCTTTATTCGATAATTCAGAAAAACCTATAGGGTTGGCATCCGACCATGCGGGCTATAAAGTAAAGCAATTCATCATCAAAGTGCTTCAAGAAAAAGGGATTCCCTACAGAGATTTTGGAGCCTATTCTGAGGAAAGCAGTGACTATCCCGATTTTGCTCATCCTTTGGCAAAAGCCATAGAAAACGACGAGTGTTACCCGGGAGTAGCCATTTGTGGGACAGGGATAGGAATCAGTATTGCGTTGAATAAGCATCAGGGAATACGTGCCGCTTTATGCTGGAATCCCGAAGTAGCCTTCCTTGCAAGAGCTCACAATGATGCGAATATCCTGGCACTGCCGGGCAGGTTGCTGAGTGAAGAGGAAATCTATGAAATATTGGTGACTTTTTTGAATACACCTTTTGAAGGAGGACGCCACCAAAGGAGAGTAAGTAAAATCCCTTGCGGATAATCTTATATGACACCCGGCTTGTCCGGCTTGAGATATTCTGTAAATAGAACTGTTTTCCCTATTCAAACATATGAAGAAGAGGAGAAGGTATACTACACTTTTGTTATTACAACTTATCTTTTGGTTGGGTTGTAGTGATATAGGGATGCAATTCGATAATCACCCGAGGGGTAATTTCGATGCATTATGGACTATTCTGGATAGAAATTACTGTTTTTTTGAATATAAGGATATTGATTGGGATAGTGTATATAAGGAGTACAGTGCACGTATAACTTCCGATATGGACAATGATGCCCTCTTTAAATTGATGGGGCAGATGCTTGCGGAATTGAAGGACGGGCATGTGAATTTAACCGCAGCACACGACGTAACCCGTTATTGGGAATGGCAGGAAGATTATCCATCCAATTTTGATGTATCAGTACAAAAACATTATCTGGGAAATGATTACGGCATTGCTTCCGGAATGAGATATAAAATATTGGAAGACAATATCGGTTATCTCTATTACGGTAGTTTTTCCAATGATATAGGACATGGAAACCTAGACCAGGTATTAAACAGGATGGCTATTTGTAGGGGACTTATCATTGATGTGAGGAGTAACGGCGGGGGAAGTCTCACCAATGTCGAAAAGATTACCAGCCGATTTTTTAATGAACGCCGCCTTATTGGTTATATTTCCCACAAAATCGGTCCTGGACATAACGATTTCTCCACCCTATATCCTAAATATGTAGAAAGTTCCGACAGGGTACGTTATCAGAAACCGGTAGTTGTGCTTACCAACAGGGGATGTTACAGTGCTACCAACGAGTTTGTCAGCATCATGAAGTACGCTCCCAATGTAACTGTAATGGGCGATAAGACAGGGGGCGGTAGTGGATTGCCGTTTACTTCCGAACTGCCCAATGGCTGGTCAGTTCGTTTTTCGGCTTCCCCTATGTTCAATGCAGAAAGAGAACATATCGAATTCGGTGTAGAACCCGATATATATGTGAATATGGAAGGAGAAGACAAGGAAAAGAATAAAGATACAATAATTGAGAGAGCACGTACCTTGTTGAAAAATCAGTGATTATCTGTTGGGAGTAATATATTCAGAACTATACCGATAAACTAATAACGTATGATGTTTGAGGAAAGGATCTATATCGAAAGGAGAGAGAAGTTGAAGAAACAGTTTCAAACAGGGAAACTGCTTTTTCTCGGGAATGATGAATGCGGTATCAATTATGCTGATAATACCTATTACTACCGTCAGGATAGTACATTCCTCTATTACTTCGGAATCAGTAAACCCGATTTGATCGCTTTGATTGATATCGATGGGAATAAGGAGTATATCTTCGGGAATGATCCTACGGTCGATTCAATTGTCTGGACAGGCTCCCAGCCTAAGATCAGTGAGTTGGCTGGAAAGGCGGGTATACACCATACAGGCGATTTGTCGGCATTCCGGAAGAAAATCTCGGGTCTCGACAAGCAATCGGTCAAGTACCTGCCGCCTTACAGGGCTGAACATTTTCTCAAACTCAACGACTTTCTTGGATATTCGGTGGCGGAAGCCACAGCTAAAGCGAGCAGGGAGTTTATCGTTGCGGTGGCCGGGCAACGTAATATCAAATCGCAAGAAGAGATAGAGGAAATTGAAAGGGCAGTCGATGTGACGTCCGATATGCATTTAGCCGCCATGCATTATGCCCGTGCGGGGATGACCGAAGCGCAGGTAACAGCCAGGGTGCATGAAGTGGCCATCGCAGCGGGAGGAAATCTTTCCTTCCCAATCATCGGCACTATCAACGGACAGTTCTTGCATAATCATTATCACGGAAACACCCTAAAGGAGGGAGACCTGTTTCTCCTGGATGCAGGATATGAGACTCCGTTAGGATATGCCGGTGATATGAGCAGCACCTTTCCGGTATCCCGGAAATTTACTGAGCAGCAGAAAGATATTTATCGTATCACACTCGACGCACATCATAAAGCGATTGAACTGGCTAAACCGGGTGTCAATTTCAGGGATGTGCATCTTCATGTGGGGGAAGTACTCTTCGATGGACTGAAAGCGTTAGGATTGACCAAAGGGGATACCAAAGAGGCTGTCGCCAATGGAGCACATGCGCTTTTCTTCCCGTGTGGCACCGGACACCTGATGGGACTGGATGTACACGATATGGAAAATCTTGGTGAGCAGATCGTCGGTTATGCAGGTGTGCCGAAGAGTACGCAGTTCGGATTGAAATCACTCCGTCTGGGACGGGAACTGCAACCGGGTTTTGTAGTGACTATTGAGCCGGGTATCTATTTCGTTCCGGAATTGATCGATCACTGGGAAAACAATAAAATAAACGGCGATTTTATAAACTTCAATGAGGTCAATAAATATCGTGACTTTGGAGGAATCCGCAACGAAGAGGATATCCTAATCACTGAAACGGGTAACCGGGTACTCGGAAAACCATTCGCCAAGACAATTGAAGAAGTAGAGCTGGAACGCGAAAAAGCCTGGCTTGGTTGATGTAATGATTAGATGATGTGTAAATGTGATGATATAAATATGATGTGCTAATATGCCAATGTAATGATGTGAATAATTGGTAATTAGTAATTGGTAATTGGTAATTGGTAATTGGTAATTGGTAATTAGTAATTATAATCATCAAATAAGTAAATCTACAAATCAATATAACATGTACTGTAGTCAACACATAATATCCCTATACCATAACAACGGGAAGCGCTTGTTCTCCTGCTGGATGTGTTGATGTGCTCTCTTTCTGTTCGTTTTTTATTTACTCGGATCCTTCCGGGTAATTTTCCGCTTATCTATCTATTTACCCTTAAAATTTACGAATATGTTTGAAGAGCTTAAAATAAAAAATAATGTCCCTGAACGAAAAGCATATCAGGAGGGCAATTTCTATACAGGCAGTACTCCGAAACCGGGAATGAACGACCGGATACGTACTCTGCGGGAAGAGAGCGTCTCAACCCCGGCATCCCTTTCTATCGAGCGGGCACTGATAGAAACCGCGTTCTATAAAGAGAACAACGGAAAATATGCTACTCCTGTGATGCGTGCGTTGAATTTTTTGGAGATATGCGAAAAAAAGAGCATTTACATCGGAACGAATGAGCTGATCGTAGGTGAACGGGGAGAGAAACCCAAGGCGGTATATACATTTCCCGAACTGACCTGCCATTCTGTGGAAGATCTGCATGTGTTGAATACACGTGAACAGCAACGTTATGTGATCAGTGAGGAGGATATCGATATTTACCGGCGTGAGGTAATCCCTTATTGGAAAGGTCGCTCACAGCGTGACCGTATTTTCAACCATGTCCCCGGTGAGTGGAAAGCGGCTTACGAAGCCGGTCTGTTCACCGAATTCATGGAACAGCGGGCACCCGGACATACCTGTATGGATGGAAAAATCTACCGGAAAGGGATGCTCGGTTTCAAAAGGGAGATAGAGGAAGAAATAACCATACTCGATTATTGCAACGATCCCGAAGCGCTTGATAAAGAAGACCAGTTACGTGCCATGGCCATATCCTGCGATGCTATCATCCGTTTGGCGGAGCGTCACGCAGAAAAGGCCGAGGAATTGGCCCGCCATGAAAAGGATCCGGAACGGGTAGAAGAATTGAACCGTATCGCCGAAGTATGCCGGAGGGTTCCGTCCCATGCTCCGCGTAACTTTTGGGAAGCGATCCAGATGTATTGGTTTATTCACTTGGGAGTAATTACCGAACTGAATGGATGGGATGCATTCAACCCCGGCCATTTCGACCAGCATCTGGCGCCGTTCTATCAGAACGATCTTGAAAACAGTATATTAACACGTGAGGAGGCAAAGGAACTGCTCTGCTGTTTCTGGATCAAGGTGAACAACCAGCCGGCACCGCCGAAAGTGGGGATCACAGCCAATGAAAGCGGCACCTATAATGATTTTACCAATATCAATTTAGGAGGTGTGAAACCTGACGGCTCGGATGGTGTGAATGATGTTTCTTACCTGATGCTTGAGGTAATCGAGGAGTTGCATATCCTTCAACCGGGCAATTCGGTGCATATCGCCTCAGTAACCCCTAATCGTTTCCTGCATGCGGCTATCAAAGTGATCCGTCAGGGGCATGGTTACCCGTCGGTATTCAATCCCGATGTCTATATCCAGGAGATGCTGCGTTCCGGAAAATCTTTGAGAGATGCCCGGGAGGGAGGATGCAGCGGATGTATTGAGGTGGGTGCGTTCGGAAAAGAGGCTTATCTGCTGACCGGCTATTTAAATGTTCCCAAGATACTGGAAATTACACTCTTCAACGGCGTTGATCCCGTGACCGGAAAAAAGGTAGGTATCGAGACCGGTGATCTGCGTAATTTTACATCCTATGATGAGTTATATCAAGCCTTTCATGCCCAATTGAAATATATTATCGACCTGAAAATAAAAGTCAACCACTACATCGACCGGATGTATGCCCGCTATTTCCCGGCTACTTTCCTGTCGGTGCTGATTGATGACTGCATCAAAAAAGGACGTGATTATTATAACGGTGGCCCGCGATACAATACAACCTATATTCAATGTACGGGGCTGGGAACAGTAACCGATTCCCTCTCTTCCCTCAAAAAACATGTCTTTGAGGTGAAAGATATCAGAATAGATCAGTTGCTGTACGCGATTTCCGTCAACTTCGAAGGAGAAGAGGTGTTGCGCCAGCGGATCATCAACCACACTCCTTTCTTCGGGAACGACGATGATTATGCCGACAACATTGCAGTGAAGGTGTATGACGATCTGTTCGACCTGATCGATAACCGGCCAAACGGGAAGCCGGGTGGTAAATACCATCTGAACATGTTGTCCACCACCTGCCATAACTATTTTGGAAACGTGATGGGCGCCATGCCTAACGGGCGTCTGGCAGGAAAAGCCATTTCCGATGGTACATCACCCTCACACGGATGCGATACGCACGGCCCTTCTGCGGTGATTCGTTCCCTCAGTAAACTGGATCAGGTGAAATCGGGGGGTACGTTGTTGAATTTACGTTTCCTACCCAGCCTTCTCCGGCGAGACGAAGACGTAGCGAAATTGGGAAACCTTATCCGAAGCTATTTTGCACAGGGAGGACACCACGTGCAATTCAATATTGTGGATACAGCTACGTTGATCGCGGCCCGCGACAATCCCGAGGAATACAAGGATCTGCTGGTGAGGATGGCGGGTTACAGTGATTATTTCAACGACATGCACGAAAACCTGAAACAGGAGATTATCGAACGTACTGAAAACGAATCGTTCTAAAACGAAAGTCGATGCCTTTCCTCTTTGACATAAAACGGTATTCGATCAACGACGGCCCCGGGGTGCGGGTTACGGTCTTTTTCAAAGGCTGTCCGCTTTCGTGCCGATGGTGTCATAATCCCGAAAGTATTTCTTTTAAGACCGAGAAACTGTATAATAAAAGCAAATGTATCGGATGTGGATCGTGTGTGGCGGTATGCCCCGAAAAGGCACTTACGTTGACTGAAACAGACGGAGTGATTACCGATTTCGAAAAATGCATTCTCTGCGGAAAGTGTGCCGAAGTGTGTCCCACTAAAGCCATCGAGATGAGCGGGCGAAATTATTCCGAAGAGGAAGTGATGACTGCCGTACTAAAGGAAACCAATATGATTGATGCTTCGGGTGGTGGGGTTACTTTCTCAGGCGGTGAACCGTTGATGTACCCCGCAGCATTGAAAAGCCTGCTGATCAGGTGCGGACGGGAAGGGATCCATCGGGCAGTCGATACCTCGGGTAGTGTGAGATCGGCGGTGGTGGAAGATATCCTGGAACATACCGACCTTTTCCTGTATGACCTGAAATTGATGAATGCACAAACCCATCGAACGTGGGTGGGAGCAGATAATGCCCTCATCCTGAAAAATCTCAGATTGATTTCCGATAACAATAAAGAATATCATATTCGTATTCCTTTGGTGGAAGGGGTAAATACCGATGATGAAAATATAACGGAGACGATCGCTTTTCTGAATGGATTGCTGCGAAAACCGACCGTTGTAGGGCTACTGCCTTATCACAATATCGCTTCGAAAAAATATGAAAAGTTAGGGAAGGTGTATAATGATCAGGGTATGGCGGAACCATCCAAAGAAAGGATGGCACATATTCATTCTGTTTTTACGGAAAACGGGTTGAATGCGGTTATTGGAGGTTAAAAAATAAGACTCTTTCCCGTATTGCCCGACGGCTCTTCCCTCTGTCTTACTGTTTTGTTCTATGTCATTTCAGGGAGACTGATTGTTTCTATTCCGTATCGTGATCGGTAAAATCCTTCGGGAGTTTTCCGAATTGTTTCTGGAAACATTTTGCAAAGTAAGATGGATTGTTGAATCCTACCCGGTAACACACTTCATTTACCCTGTATCTTCTTTCGTTTAACAGTTCAGCCGCTTTCTTCAGCCGCATGGACAGAATAAGCCTGTTGGGCGTTACTCCCGATATCTGTTTTATCTTTGCAAACAATCCCGAACTGCTGATACCTATTTCTTTTGCCAGATTATCGATAGAAAAATCGGAATTTTCAATATTCTTTTCAATGATCTCGTTCAATTTTACCAGAAAATCTTCATCTGTTTTGTTTCCTGCGATACTTTTCAGGGAAGCATACGGTGTCCGGGAGAATTTTTGAAACAGTAATCTGCGTGATTCCAGCAGGTTCCGGATGCGTGCGGACAAATAGGAAATATGGAAAGGCTTGTCTAGATACGCATCGGCGCCCGTCTCAAAGGCTTCGATCTTTGATCCGACATTTGTTTTTGCCGTTAACATAATCACCGGAATATGGCTCCATAAAAAATTCTGTTTGACGGTTTTGCAAAATGTGATGCCATCCATATTCGGCATCATCATATCCGTAACGATGATATCTATTGGATGATTTTCCAGGATGTCAATACCCTCATTGCCATCGTTTGCAGTATAAACGAGGTAATTGTTCTGGAACTGTTTCCGAATGAAGGCCTGCATATCCTTGTCGTCTTCCACGATCAGCAGCGATGGTTTTTCATCATTACCCGAATCGCAGCAAACGTTACCTGAATCGCAACTCTCGGGTTCTATACCGGAACTCATTTGTGTTTCCGTAGAATATTCTCCGGGGAGAGGATATTCTACCTGCCTGTTTATTTTAGGAAGAACAACTGAAATGGAAAAACTCTCACCGGGATTATTTATTAGTTCTATTTTTCCGTCAAGTGCATCCACTATCGATTTTACCAGGAATAACCCGAGGCCTGTACCGGAGTTGTATTGTCCCGGTGCCTGATAAAACGGTTTGAATATATGCTCGGTTTCCGATTCAGACAAACCGGCACCGTTATCTTTTACCGATATTTCATAGTAATCTGCGGAGAGATGTGCATTCAATTTCAGTAATATGTGATCGGTGGTGTATTTCGATGCGTTGCTCAACAGGTTGCTTACCACTTTTGTGAGGTTTTCCGCATCGGTCATCGTTTCGAAAAACGTATCGTTACAGATGTATTCAAACAGAATGTGTTTATGTTCGATAAACGGTTTAAACCGCTGATAGATTTTTGACACTAAGAGGTATATATTCTGGTTGGACAATGATATCTGGATACCTCTCTTTTCAATCTTTGAAAAATCGAGTAACTGATTTACTAATGTTAAGAGGCGTTGACTATTACTTCTCATGATATCCAGATTCTCCTTGATTGCATCCGGCATTGCGTCCGAGGCTTCGATTACCTGTTCCAAAGGAGCGATGATCAAACTTAGAGGTGTTCTTATCTCGTGTGCCACATTGGTGAAAAACTCTATTTTGGAGCGATACATTTCTTTTTCCTGTTCGCTTCTGATCCTGACGATTTTTTCTTCATTTTTTCGTTTGTCCTTTTCCCGAAGGAAATGAAACAGATAGATGATACTGGTAATGACGAGTAGTATGTAGAATGTAATTGACCACCCGTTCCACCAGAGAGGTGGTTTTATGATCATGCGCAGGGCATATCCCTCGTTATTCCATATCCCGTCGTTATTCGATGCTTTTATTCTGAATACATAATTTCCGGGTGGAATATTGGTATAGGTCGCTCTCCGCTCTTTACCGGTGTTATTCCAATTTTTGTCGAATCCTTCCAACATAAAGGAATACTGGTTTTTCTCGGGAGCAAAAAAACTCAATGCCGTAAATTCAAAGCTGAATGAATTCTTATTGTGTGTCAGCATAAGCACCGGCCGGTTTTGTTTGTTCCGGGATAAAAAATTATTTATATCTGCCGGCTTGTTAAACAGTTGGAAATCCGTTATTTCAATGGTTGGGATATGCGTGTTTTTGTTCAACTGTTTGGGATAGAATGTGTTAAATCCGTTGGGTGTACCGAGGTATATTTTTCCGGAGGAGGTTTTAAAGCCGGAATTCGGTGTAAACAGATCACTCAATAGACCGTCACTTTTGGTAAACTGGCGGTATTGCCTGGTGGAAGGAGTATAACTGATTAAGCCTTTCAGTGTGGTGATCCATAGATTTCCGTTTTCGGCAAAGACCTTACAAATATAATTGCTCTGAAATTCCACTTTTTCATCGATAAAAATATCATTTTCGGCGTCGTACCGGCATAATCCGTGATTTGTGCCGATCCATAACTGTTGCTTTTCATCGGTCCCCAGGCAAATCACATCGTTACTGATTAATGAATTTTTGTTATCGGATTCGAACAGGTATTCCGTCCATTGGCCGGATTCGAGATCGAATTTTTGTAATCCCCTATTGATCGTCGCAAACCAGATATGGTTTCCTGTCTGTAAAATATCCATTACTATTTCATTCAGATGACGGGCACGAGTGAAATTATCCGATTGCCGGTTATACAGGTTTATTCCTGATGAGGTCCCAATCCAGATATTTGCCAGCGAATCACGATATATCGAATAGATGTTATTCGCATCCAGTGTGTTTTTATCTGCATGATCCGAAACATAATGTTTGATCTTCTTAGTGTGAAGATCCATTACATTGAGTCCTCCTGTATATGTTCCTACCCACAGGTTGTTGTTATCTATCAGGAGAGCATGCACATTATCAAACGACAGGCCATTCGTCTTATCCTTATAACTATATGCATGAAATTTTCCGGTTTTTACATTCAGTTCGTTCAGTCCGCCGTCTTCGGTCCCGATCCATATATTTCCCGACGGATCTTCGCAGAAACAGCTAACCACGTTTCCCGTAACAGAATTCTCGTGTTTGATATACGTATATCCTGTGAAATAGTTTCTGTTGGGCGACGCATAATTTATTCCGCCGTAATATGTTCCGATCCAGAGACCCCCTTCGTTATCCTTATAAATGGGATACACAAAACAATTGGAGAGCATTGGTTCCCGGAAATGTTGATCCGGCCGGTTGCCGGCTATGGGTGATATTTTGAAGGAAGTAAGCCCGTCATTCGACCCGATCAGTATGGTGCCCGGATCGTATTCCGTTAATTGATGGATATGCAGGATCCTGTCCTTACCGGGGATATGTAAATGTCTTTCGGTGATGATTCCTTTGTGTTTATCTACTGCGATTAGGCCGTTTGTCCATGTTCCGAACCACAATGTCCCGAAAGTATCTTCCAGCATGCTGTAGGCACGCAATTGTTTTTGTTCATCGAAACACATATCCGGAAAGCCGGGAGTAAATTTTCCCGATTCCTTATTAAACCTGTATATCTGGTGTCCGGTATTGTCCACCGAAGCCCAGATAATATTTTCTTTGTCTTTATAGATACCTGTTACCCAGATCTGTTCGTCCGGATTTGTTTTGAATTCCTCGAAAGAATGCAGGGATAGCTTATTATTTTCATACACAAAAACCCCCTGCCTTGCAGACGTGATCCATATTTTCCCGTTATCGGGAACCAGATTCTGAATTCTTCCTGAGACCTGAATGCCTTTTTCGGTTTTTAATATAAACGGATTGAACCCGTCTTTTCCCAGGTCAAACGTACATACTCCTCGTTCAGTTCCGATCCAGAGTGTTTGATCCCCATCTTCAATAAGACAATATACATAATTGTTTATCAGGGAATTTTCATTTCGGGGGGTATTCCGGTAGGCGGTAAATGTGTAACCATCGAATCGGTTCAACCCGTTTTCGGTCCCGAACCACATAAATCCTCTCGAGTCCTGGAGAACAGCATATACCGTATTCGAGGATAAACCGTCCTCTACCTTGTAATATTTGAAATTCAGTTCAATGGAGAACGATTTCAAACACGATATCCAAAATATGAAGAATATGGAAAGTATTGTTTGCATGGATTTTTACGTCTATGTTCAGGCTTATTTTAAATTCCCCTCAAAGATATAGTGTTAAATTGACACTTAAAATAGAATTATGTTATTTTTTTGGATTTTTTTTGTATTACAAGTTCTTTTTTCACCTCAAATTTGCAAACAGAACCAGTGGGTTACACATTACTTTCGAATATTATTTTTCACTTTTTTATATTTTAACCCTATGAGAGCAAATTCAAAAAACAACAAACCCGAATTGAAATGCTATGTCTGTTTCATTTCATTTTTACTACTATTCTTCATCTACCCGGAAGGATCGCTATTCGCGAATAGGAATGAATATCTGCAAACTTCTGTGAAAATCGGGGGAATAATTGTGGATGAAGCAGGGATTCCGATTATCGGAGCGAATATCATCGAAAAAGGAACCGTTAACGGTACGGTAACCGACGCGGAAGGAAATTTTTCACTTGATGTGAAGGATTCGAATGCGGTATTAGTCGTTTCCTATATTGGGTATAAAACGGCTGAATATCCTATTGAGCAGGATCGACTGATGACAATCACGCTGATAGAAGATTTAAAAATTATGGAGGAGGTTGTCGTGATTGGTTATGGTACCCAGAAAAGGGTGGATGTGACAAGTTCCGTGGCAAGTGTGAAATCCGAAATGTTTAATAAAGGAGCCATCCTTGATGCGGGACAATTGGTACAGGGCAAGGTGGCAGGGTTACAAATCTCACTGCCCACCGGTGATCCGTCGGCCAGTACTTCCGTTATGCTTCGCGGTAATTCCACCTTAATGGGATTAACGTCTCCGTTGATATTGGTAGATGGTGTGCCGGGATCATTTGCTACGGTTGCGCCTGAAGATATTGAGTCGATCGATGTTTTAAAAGATGGTTCCGCAACCGCTATATACGGTACGCGGGGTACCAATGGGGTGATTATTATCACGACTAAAGGCGGAAGACGCGATGCTCCGGCAACCATTGAATATAACGGGTATGTATCGATTTCCCAACAAGCAAGGGTTGCCGACTTTATGAATGCGAGTGAACTGAGAGCGCGATTTCAGGAAGGTTATGAATTCTCGGGGGCAAATGATCAGGATTATGGGCATGATACGGATTGGCTAAAGGAGGTAAGCCGGACAGGAATTTCCAACGTGCATAATCTGACATACAGAGGTGGTAGTTCCCAAACAAGTATCATTGCCAATCTTACGTATGACAAAAAAGAGGGAACATTCAAAAAATCCGATTCTGAAAATATCAGGGGACGTTTAGAGTTTGCACATCGTATGTTTGATGATAAACTGATCTCAAATATTTCCTTAATAGCAAATGAACAAAGTACCGGCCCCGGATTTAATACCAATGTGTACCGGTACGCATGCATTCAAAATCCGACGCAGGGAATTTATAATGAAGATGGTTCCTATGTGGAGCGTCCCGTTTATTTTTATGACAATCCGGTTTCGTTATTGAATGAAACAATTGGTATGACGCGTTCCCGTAATCTTCGTTTTACAGGGAGTGTGGAGTTTCGTCCTTTCGAAAATTTTGCCGTAAAAGGGATGATAACGCGTAAAGGACAAAGCTACCTTAACGGTTATTACTACACAAAAAAACATCCGACAACCACTGAAAGTGGTTATAACGGGTATGCATCACGTTATACTTCGGATTATATAAATAATCTTGCTGAGGTTACCGCTGACTGGAATCACACATTTAATAAACAGCGGATAAATGCTGTTGTTGGATATAATTATGAAGATTCTTCGAGGGAGAATTTTAGTGTTTCAAACAGAGATTTTCCGACGGATAGCTATACATATAACAAATTAGAGTCCGGGTTGGCTTTGTCTAAAGGTGAAGCAAGCATGTCCTCTTACAAAAGTGCAGAAAAGCTGATCGGTTTATTTGCCCGGGTAACGTACAACTATGACGACCGCTATCTATTGATGGCGTCGATAAGAAGAGAAGGATCTTCAAAATTCGGTGCCGATCATAAATGGGGTAATTTTCCCGGAATATCGGCCGGATGGCGTATGAACGAAGAGTCCTTTATGGAAAAATATACATGGTTAGACAATTTGAAACTTAGGGCTGGATTTGGTATTACGGGAATCAACATCAATGATCCCTATGTATCTCTTGCTTCGTTGAATTATGACGGCTATTTTATGTATGGAGGTGAGTGGATAAATACACTGATACCGGTCAGGAATCCGAATCCCTCGTTGCGTTGGGAAAAGAAGTATGAATATAATGTCGGGCTGGATTTTGATGTATTCGGAGGGCGTTTAGGGGGAGCATTCGATTGGTACCTAAGACAAACAAAAGATGCCCTATGGAATTATTCCGTACCGGTGCCTCCCTATCAATACGGTACTATTACGGCCAATGTGGGGCAGATAGAAAATACCGGATTTGAAGCATTGATCCGTGCTATTCCGCTACAATCGAGAGATTTTGAATGGAATACAAGTGTGTCGTATTCTGTTAATAAAAATAAACTTATATCCATATCCAATGATCAGTTCTCCATGTCGACAGACTGGTTCACCACAGGACATACGGGAGAACCTATTCAAACCACTACACATCGTGTAAAAGTGGGTGACCCCATAGGGAATTTCTTCGGACTCAAATCAGTCGGTCTGAATGAAGATGGATTATGGGTTGTGGAACGATTAAAGAAAAACGATGCGGGAGAAGTTATAGAAAGATATTATGACTTGGCCAAAGATGCCACTGATGAAGACCGGCAGGTGCTTGGAAACGGCGTTCCTAAATACTATCTGAATTGGAACAATCAGTTGAGATTTAAGAATATAGATATATCTATAGGGATGCGTGGAGCTTTCGGTTTCCAGATTCTGAATTATCAGAAAATGTATTATGGAAATCCGACTATCCAGTACAATGTGCTGAATTCGGCTTTCGATCAATATGATGTTGTTGACCTGACAACAGGTAAACCGACAGGAAAAAAGGCGACCATTAACGACTCACAACGCTATATTAGTGAATTTGTGGAAAACGGTGATTACTGGAAAATCGATAATGTAACCGTAGGCTATACTTTTAATATGACCAATGTTAAGTATATAAGAAACCTTCGTCTTTATATGTCGTGTTTAAATCTCGCGACCATCACCGGATATACAGGTATCGATCCTGAAGTGCAGATAACGGGTTTGGAAGCCGGTACCGATAGTAGGGACAAATACCCTACAAACAGGTCATATACTTTTGGTATTAATATAACATTTTAAAAAAGTAATATTATGAAAAAAATAAGATTTGGATTTTTGTTTTTGACTATACTTCCATTTTTTACTTTCTATAGTTGTTTCAATCTCGATGAACAAGTTTTTTCGGAAGTAACGGAAGAATCTTTCATTCCGACGGAAAAAGATATGGCCGCTTTGCTGGCAAGCGCATATTCTCCTTTGACCTATACCATGAACTGGCAGGGATATTTCGATCTACAGGAAGAACCCGCTGACTGTATTATTACGCCTACCCGCCCGAACGGGTGGGATGACGGAGGGACGTATCGCAGGATGCACCAGCATCAATGGACTTCCGAACAATGGCAACCTTATAATACTTATCTGACATCATATGAGGGTATTAATAATGCGAACAGGGTCATGGATCAGGTGAAAAGCGGTTCTTTGCCGGTAGGGGATCTGGGTGATGCTACCATTGCCGAATTACGGGCTATACGTGCTTTGTGGTACTCTATTCTTTTGGATACCCATGGGAATGTACCCCTGGTTACCGCTTTTACGGATGAAATTCCTGAACAGGCATCCCGACAACAAATATATGATTTCGTGGTAACGGAACTGACGGAAGCTATGCCTGATTTAAGTGAGAAAAATGACAGGGACACCTATGGACGTATGAACAAGTGGGCAGCATATATGGTGTTGGCAAGGGTTTATCTGAACGCTAAGGTCTATACCGGCACAGAACAATATGCCAAAGCACTCGAATGCGTAAATGAGATCATTAAATCGGGATTATTTGAACTTTCTACCGATTTTTCTGATAACTTTACAATTGATGTGGATTATAGGAATAAAGAGTTTATTTTTGCTGTTCCTTACGACAAGATTTATGCCGGTGCCGCCCAACATGCTAAATGGTATCCACCGGTTGCCCGTTTCCATTTCGGATCCACCTTTCAAACCTGGGACGGGTCATGTGCCAATCCCCAATTTATCAATTCCTATCAGGAGGGTGATAAGCGACTGGAAAAAACATGGTTAATGGGACCTCAATACAGTATTACCAATCCTACACAATTGGTATGGACTTGTCTGAACTATCTACCTTCCCTTACCTGTTTCAAAGGGACGGAGAACCATACCAGTATTGATTACGGATATAGAGTGGCAAAATGGGAATTCGATAATACGGCAACCTTTAACTGGGGGCATGATTTCCCTTATTTTCGGTATGCCGAGACATTACTGATTAAGGCAGAATGTTTGCTTCGGTTGGGGCAAGAAGAAGAGGTTGCAGCAGATTTGGTCTCCCAGATACGGAGGCGGGTGTTTGATAATGAGGAACAAGCAAAAGTAACAGTGGCTGACCTGAAAGCCGATACTAAAATAAAATATGGTACACTCGACTGGGATAATAATCTGGATGTATTGGGTGATCAGACACCAGTTCAATTCGGAGGTTTATATGACGAATGGGGATGGGAATTTGCCTGCGAAGCGCAGCGGCGTATTCACATGATCCGTTTCGGGACATTTTCCATTAAAAACTGGTTCAATCATATTGCGGTGACCGATGGCCATACAGCCATTTTCCCGATTCCATACGAAGAATTACAGTCAAACAAAAATTTATCTCAAAATCCGGGATATTCAATGTAACAGACGAATTAACTAATTATAAATTTAATGAGAAAAACGTTTCTACTATCCTTGGGTGCCTTATCTGTTTTCGCTTGTAGTAACCTGTCGGAAAAAAATACATGGGTACAGCTTGGTGAAATCACTGAAGTTTCATTTACCGACGTCCGTTTTAATGACGAATTCTGGGCGCCGAGAATGGAAATCAATAGGACGGTTTCGATCCCGTCGGCGTTTTATCAGTGTGAAATAAATGGGCGGTTCGATAATTTTGCATTAGCCGGAGGATTGATCGAAGGAGAACATCAGGGTGATTTCTCCTTCGACGACACCGATCCGTATAAAATCATCGAAGGTGCATCTTATGCATTGGCTGTAAAATACGATCCGGAGTTAGACGCATACATGGACAGTGTTATTACATTGATTACTGCCGCTCAGGAGGAAGATGGATATCTCACTACCTGTGTCACCAATAATTGTACCCGCCTTTCACGTTGGTGGGGTAGTTCCCGTTGGGAAAAGATCAACAGTCATGAGTTGTACAACTGCGGGCATCTTTATGAAGCGGCGGTTGCACATTACAAAGCGACCGGAAAGCGAACATTACTGGATGTGGCCATAAAAAATGCCGATCTGGTGTGTGATGTTTTCGGACTTGGAAAAGGACAGATAAAATATCCGTCGGGACATCCTATTATAGAAATGGCGCTTGTAAAATTGTATCATGTAACGGGAGATAAGAAATACCTCGATCAGGCACGTTATTTTGTGGATGAAGCCGGTCGTTTATCCAACGGGAGGAAACCGGGTATTTATAGCCAGGATCATAAACCGGTGCTTGAACAGGATGAAATTGTCGGCCATGCTGTCCGGGCCGGGTATTTTTATTCGGGAGTAACGGACGTAGCCTCTTTGCAGCATGATCAGGAATTGTTTGATGCAGTGAACCACGTCTGGGATAATATGGCAGGAAAGAAACTCTATATCAACGGGGGAATTGGCTCTCGGGCGCAGGGAGAAGGATTTGGCCCGGATTACGAACTCAATAGTTTCAATAATTATTGTGAGACTTGTGCTTCCATTGCCAATGTGTACTGGAATCAACGGATGTTTTTGGCAACAGGCGATTCTAAATATATTGACATATTGGAGAGGACACTCTATAACGGGGTTCTTGCCGGTGTTTCGTTGAGTGGAGATAAATTTTTCTATGACAATCCATTGGCTTCACATGGTGTGCACGAACGTCAGGAATGGTTCGGATGTGCCTGTTGTCCGGGAAATGTCACCCGTTTTATGGCATCTGTTCCGGGGTATGTGTATGCTACTCATAAAAATGATGTATATGTCAATCTCTTCGTGAGCGGAAATGCAAAGATAACTCTTGAAAAGGGTGAGATCGAGTTGGAGCAGATAACGAAATATCCGTGGGAAGGAAATGTGGAAATCAAGCTCAATAGAGCCATTTCGAAAGAATTTGCGATACATGTCCGGATTCCCGGATGGGCAGTAAACCGACCGGTACCGACTGATCTCTACCGGTATGTGGATGATGAGAAACCACACGTTTCCTTAACGGTCAACGGGAAAACGATAGAAGTTAAACCGGTACATGGATATGTGGTTATCGATAGAAAATGGGAAGAAGGAGATAAAGTTTCTTTGCATATGGATATGCCCGTGAGAAGGACACAAGCGCATGATAACGTGTACTATAACGAAGGATTATTGTCGATGGAACGGGGACCTGTACTGTATGCCCTGGAAAGTGTTGACCAGCCCGAAGATTTTCTTTTCAATATTGTTATACCCAGAGATGCCAGAATTTTGTCCCGTTTCGATAAAGCACTGCTGAATGGTGTTGTCGTACTGGAAGGCGAAGCATTCATGGTCAGCAGGGATTCTGTTAGCGGACAATTATTGGGAGCACCTTTTACATTTAAAGCAGTTCCTTACAGCACCTGGAACAACCGGGGACGGGGACAATTGGTTGTATGGACACCCGAAAAAGCGGAATATGCTATTTTAAGACCGGAACCGACTATTGCTTCACAAGCTGAACAGGTTGGCGGTTGGGGATATAATGACCAGTTCGAACCAAAATCATCATCTGACCTCAATACACCCTATCACTATTGGTGGTTGAAACAAGGCAGCGAAGAGTCTGTCGGATATCAGTTCAACAAACCGGAGACGATTTCAAGCGTGGAGGTCTATTGGCTGGTCTTTGATCATTATGATGTTTCATACAGAACGCCGGAATCATGGAAACTGCTGTACCGAGAGGGGAATACTTGGAAAGAAGTGAAAAATCCGTCCGGTTACGGAGTAGAACCGGATCAATACAATAAAGTTATATTTGATCCGGTCACCACCACAGAATTAAAATTGATAGCCCAATTACAGCGTAATAGAGAAGGTGTGTCCCAAGATCAAGATTTCAAAGGTTATTCAGGGGGTATTATTGAATGGAAGGTGAATAATTAATTGTTTGATAATGAAATGTAAGAAGATTTTCCTTATAGTGATCTTAGTGTTTTTCTGTGGATTCGAATTTGCACAGTCTCTCTTTTATGCTGAATTATCGGATAAGGTTGTTGGTACTGTTCCGCCGGAATTGGGTCTTGATCCGTTTTATAAGAAATATCTTGATGCCGGTGGTATTCCCGTCGTTTCATCGGAATATGTTTCCAATGAAGCGCTTATCCGCACACAATACGTGATTACTCTCATGCTTTCCAAGCGTTCGGATGTGAAACGGGTTATGGTGGAGAGTGGTTGTAAAGTTATGATAATCGGCCGGAATGAAGAGGTGTGTGATTTACCGGAATACGCACATATCTGTGATACACCTGAGAATATAACTTATTGGAACAAGAGGGCACGAGGCTTTGGTGGTGCACCTGAAGATACGTTCAGCGCAAGCTTTGGGGAGGAAAACGTGCTTTGTCTGGAGGGCGACCGGTATAAGGGTGAAAGTATTCTGGTACATGAATTTGCCCATCTTATCCATACGGTCGGTATTATTGGCATAAATCCCGATTTCGATACCGAGTTGGAGATGCTTCGCCAACATGCTATTGAAAAAGGACGTTGGGAAAACACCTACGCCATCACCAACAAAGAGGAATATTTTGCCGAAGCCGTTCAGACTTTTTTCGACTGTAACCGTTATTCGGAAATGCCCAACGGAGTACATAACGCTATCAATACCCGTGAAAAACTCAAAACATATGATCCGGAGATGTATGAGTTGCTTTTGTGCTATTTCCCTGAATCGGATCTGGCTCTATGTAGTGATAATTATAGTAACTAGAATTTAAATATATAATCATATGAAACGAACAGTAGGAATTATTTGCGTGGTTTTACTCATTGTAAGTTGTCAAAATCAGGGAAATCAAAAAACTGCGCAATTGCAAAGATCAACACAGTTAAGCGAGGCAAATGCCCTGGTCCAACTGGTGGATACACCCGAGATAACAGTGCCGCCGGCCACTTTGAACCTTGATCCGTTTTACAAGAAATACATGAATGTAAACGGGATCCATGTAATCAGTTCATGGCGGGTGCCCGATTCCTGTTTTTACGCCGCGTATATAACCATTAAAGCGCTGACGGATATGCTACCGGCGGAGGTGCTGGAATCAATGACGAGCCGGGATACGCGGATCGGGATTATGGCACGTTACGAGGGAACCACCGATATCCCCGAACATGCCCATCTTGTCAATGACACTTCCCTGAACTGGGATGTGCGTGCACGGGGATTGGGTGGGACGCTTGGTTTACCGCTTACCACTTGTGCCGAGGAGAATATCCTGGCATATCAGATTGATAAATACCATGCGGAAGATATTCTGATCCATGAATTCGCCCATACGATACACGATGTAGGTATTTCGCCGATAAACCCTGAATTCAACGATCGTCTGAAAGCGTTGCTGGATGCCGCCCTTAAAAACGGACGATGGGTGAATACATATGCTGCCACTAATATCTGGGAATATTGGGCGGAAGGCGTGCAGAGTTGGTTTAATGTCAATGCTGAGGTAGATATCGACGGAGGTGACGGGAAGCATAATAAAGTGAATATCCGTGAAGAGTTGAAAGTGTACGATCCCGGATTGTACGAGATCTTATCCGAATACTTTCCCGCAACAGACCAAAGGATCAGCCGTCATAAAACGGAAAATTTGTATAATTGGGAGATCTCAAAAAATAAGTGAGTGAATAGTTAATAGTGAAAAATTAAAAATTAATTATATGTATATATGGGCACCAGACTCTTGTGTATAGATGTGATTTTGAAAAAAGGTGGGAAGGTGATTAGGTGGGAAAGCGCGAAGGTTGATGTGTCAATTTTCAATTCATGATTTTTTATTAAAAATCAACATTGCTAAATCCAGAATATCAGAATTTTGAAATCATGAAATTCCAAATCGCAAATTTAAAAAGTCTTGTGTCCTGGTTCTTGTATCTAAAATTATATCTTATGAAACGACTGATAATAACAGCTTGCATTGTATCTGTTCTAACCCTTTTTCCCTCTTTTGCCCAGTCACCCTGGGATAGAATTGGCCAAAAACCCTCCACGCTATTTATGGGGATGGGGGAGGAGACATTTACAACAAAATCTTTTTCTTTGACTTTGGTAAATGCCTCTCAAACGGTGAAACATCTGACTCCGCTTTCAGATATGTCCTTTGATTATACATCCGGTGACAGAATAGAACAAAGGGATAAAGACGGGCTGTACCATTTGGGAGATATAAATATTACTCTGAGAAAATCAGTAGATGGGAACTGGAAACAATATTCTACTGCATATAATCGTAAGCCGGTACAGCAATTGGCCGTGAACGGTAATATAATTGCTGCTGCCGACCTTGCCGCCACTTTACCTGAAGATATACCTGTAGGCGTAAAGAGATTCTGGGAGACCGATAAAGGGGATCTGGTGCTGCGGTTTGAGATTACGAATCGCTCTTCGGATAATGTGGAAATAGGATCCTTGGGTATTCCCCTTATTTTTAATAATATACTGGAAGGGAAAAATCTGGATCAGGCACACCATGACAATGTGTTTTTTGATCCCTATATAGGAAAAGATGCGGGCTATCTTCAGGTAAACCGCTTGCATGGCAAAGGTGCCAGTTTGTTGGTGTTACCTCAGGATAATGCTGCATTCGAGGCATACAATCCGCTCAATGATGACCCAACCCCGAAAGGTGTGGTGTTTGAGGGATTCCATGAGTGGCTTATCCATAGTAAAGCAAATGCGGAGACGGAATGGAAAGATGTGGAGCCATGGAACGAACCGACCTCGACCAATCTGGTTCCGGGAGAGTCGAAAAACTTTTCTATCAAGTTTGTCCTTGCTCCGTCTATCAGAGGAATAGAAGATGAATTGATTTGTCGAAGAAGACCCGTCGCGGTAGGACTTCCCGGATATGTTTTGCCAGCTAACGAAAAAGGAAGGCTCTTTATAAAATACCCGGAAAGGATAAGAAGTATTTCCGTTTATCCGGAAAATGCACTGATATTGACGAAAAAAGGTGAAACACCCAAAAGATGGTCGGAATATGAAGTGCAGGGAAATAGCTGGGGAAGAGCCAGAGTTACTGTCAGCTATGCGGATGGTGTGCAGCAGGCTATTCATTATAAAGTGATTAAATCGCAACAGGAAGTGGTGGATGACCTGGGTAACTTCCTTACTACGGCACAATGGTATGAAAACAAAAACGATGCTTTTGGCCGTTCACCCTCCATCATGAACTATGATTATGACAGGAAACAGATCCTTATCCAGGAGAGACGCGCATGGTTTGTTGGCCTGAGCGATGAAGCCGGAGCAGGCAGTTGGTTGGCTGCAGTGATGAAGCAACTTGTGCGTCCCGATCATCAGGAGATCCGCAAAATAAGAAAATTCATCGATGAAACGATGTGGGGCAGGATACAGCATAACTCCGATTCTACGAAATACGGCGTGAGGAAGAGCCTGTTTTACTATGAACCGGAGTTGATGCCGGAAGGTACCTATAGCGATTCAATCCGGTTCAGTGGCTGGGAAGCCTGGTCGAAAGAAAATGCCGAAGATCTTGGACGTTCCTATAACTACCCGCATGTGGCGGCGGCTCATTGGGTGATGTATCATCTTGGTCGAAACCGTGGCATTCAGGGAATAGATTGGAAACAAAGTCTTGAAAATGCTTGTCATACGGCCATTGCGATGATGAAATTTGCTCCTTACTATGCACAATTCGGGCAGATGGAAGGTTCTGTTTTCCTCTATATCCTTCTGGATCTGCAACGGGAAGGATTTACGGAAATGGCTGTTACTCTGGAGGCAGAAATGAAAAAACGGGCGGATCACTGGCGTTCGTTAAACTATCCGTTTGGCAGTGAAATGCCCTGGGACTCCACCGGACAGGAGGAAGTGTATATGTGGACATCCTACTTCGGTTATGCCGACAAGGCGGATGTTACCCTCAATGCGATTCTCGCCTATATGCCTACACTGCCCCACTGGGGTTACAACGGCAGTGCCCGCAGGTACTGGGATTTTGTATATGGAGGTAAACTGGCAAGAATTGAACGCCAGCTACACCATTATGGTTCGGGATTGAATGCGATACCGGTACTCGCTGCCTATAGGGATAATCCGGAGGATTTCTACCTGTTGAGGGTAGGACATGCCGGCTCGATGGGGCCATTGGCCAATGTGACCGAAGATGGTTTTGGCCCGGCTGCTTTTCATTCCTATCCTTCCACACTGGATATCGATGGTTATGCAGGTGATTACGGTAGCGGATTTTATGGCTATGCAGTCAATGCAGGTACCTATATCTACAATCATCCTGAATTCGGATGGGTTGCTTTCAGTGGCAATATTGAAAAACAGGGAGAATGGATCAAGACCGAAATTACCACGGCAGGTAGGAACCGTGTTTTTATTGCATCGGAATCTCTTCACCTGACGACTGTCGCTGGACAAATGGAGCAGATTGATTATAATCCTGTAACCAAAGAAGTAGTCATTACATTTGACGGGGATGCATTACTCGATTTGACTGTCCCGGATGACAGGGAAATAGTCCTTCCAAAAGAAATAACCAAAGAGGAAAGAGGCTATTATGTAATTAAATCGACAAAAGGAAAAGAGAATACACTACGTTTTAAAATCGAGAAAGTGGAAAAACTGCAGTCAAATGCAAATTCTGCGGACATTCGGATCATTACCGGAATCGAACCCATCCATGTGGATTGTCCGGTAGGTACCGTGCCCCGATTACCTTATCAGGTATGGGTAACCTATTCAGATGGCAAGTCCGAATACCGCCAAACCCGATGGTCTAATTCGGCACTTGCCACAGAACTGGAACAGGCAGATCCGGAGAAAAACCCTGTAGGGCATGAATATGCCGTAAAAGGTTTCATCATTGGAGATAACACTACTCAATATGGGTATCCAGTTACGGCTACTGTCAAAGTGGTGGATGAGACCTATGCAACGCCTTCCCATATTCCGGTTGCCAACCCCGTTCCATTGGACAAAGTGGTTATTGATGGGGACAACAGGCTGACTTCCAACCGGGATCTGGCTATTCTGCAGATCCTTAGTTGGGATGTTTCCCAACAGTTGTATAACTACCGGGATACATACGGGTTAAGTACCGAAGGATATACAATAGCCGATGGGTGGGATTCTCCTACCACTAAACTCAAGGGACATGGGTCAGGTCATTATATGTCTGCGCTGGCTTTTGCTTTTGCAAGTGCTGTCCATCCGGAGCATAAAAGTCAGTTACGTGATAACATGCGACGGATGGTCAATGAATTGCGTGAGTGCCAGGAACGTACATTTGTCTGGAATGAACAGTTAGGCAGGTATTGGGAAGCACGGGATTTTGCACCCGAAGCCGAACTGCGTACCATGAAAGGTACATGGGAGGATTTTGATGTTCATAAAACCCAATGGGGAAAATATGGTTACGGATATCTCAATGCCATTCCGGCCCACCATCCGGCGCTGATTGAAATGTATCGTGCATATAATAACTCTGATTGGGTATGGGCACCTTACTATTCTATCCATAAACAACTTGCGGGTCTGATCGATATAGCGACCTATGTGGATGATCCCGAGATTGCCGGTAAAGCCCTGCTTATTGCCAAAGATATGGGATTATGGATCTGGAACCGCTTGCATTACCGGACATATGTGAAAACGGATGGAACACAGGAAGAGCGCAGGGCCAATCCGGGTAACCGTTATGAAATGTGGAATATATATATTGCCGGGGAAGATGGTGGTACGGGTGAGTCGTTGGCACGGCTTTCAGAAATGGTAACTGACCCGGTAGAGAAAGCGCGCCTTCTCGAAGCATCTAATTATTTCGATAGTCCGGCGTTTTATGATCCGTTGGCTAAGAATATCGATGATATCCGTACCCGTCATGCCAACCAGCATATCCCTAAAATAACCAGTGCGCTTTGGAGTTTCAGAGGCAATAATAATCCCTACTATTATCATCTGTCTGAAAACTTTTGGAATATGATACAAGGCCGTTACCGTTATGCCACCGGAGGAGTAGGTAACGGGGAGATGTTCAGGCAACCCTATACCCAGATCCTGAGTATGGCGACCAATGTAACATCCGACAATCAACGCAATCTGCATCCCGCACCTAACATCAACGAAACCTGCTGTGCCTATAACCTGGCTAAACTGACCAAGGACCTGAATAGTTTTAACCCGGACGATGCCAGGTATATGGATTATTATGAAAGGGTACTGTACAATCAGCTCATTGGATCGTTGCATCACACTTGTTATCAGACTACCTATCAGTACGCGGTCGGCTTAAATGCTTCGAAACCCTGGGGCAACAGGACGCCGCAATCTACCTGTTGTGGTGGTACCGGTTCCGAAAATCATGTGAAGTACCAGGAAGCGACGTATTTCGTTTCGGAGAACACTATTTGGGTCGCTTTGTACTTGCCGACTACTCTTTCGTGGGATGCGATGAATGTGACCATTCAACAGGATTGTTTGTGGCCCTCCGAGAATTCAACCATCCGGTTGACGCAGGGAACCGCTGGCTTTGCTATGAAATTACGTGTTCCCTATTGGGCTACAGAAGGTTTTGATGTGAAACTGAACGGCGTTTCAATCGCTTCTTCCTATCAGCCAGGCACATATGTTACTATTCCGGCGCGTACCTGGATAACTTCCGATGTGGTGGAGGTTATCATGCCTTTTACCAGACATATTGATTTTGGCCCTGACAAGTTAGAAACAGCTGCTACGGGTATAAACGAAACAAATACTCCGTTCACTCCCATGTGGGTCGGTACGCTGATGTATGGTCCTTTGGCTATGACGGCTACCGGCATAAACAGTTGGGAACAGGCTACTATCGACGTGGATTCCGATTTGGGAAATATTGTACAAAACAGACCTGTTGGAGCCAAAACCGGTGTGAATGCCAGTCTCTATACACTGACGCTGGGAGACAAGACATTTCAGCCGGATTATTACAGGCATGACAATACAACACATTATTTCAGGATCAATCTGCCCGGTGATCCAAACGTCGGATTGGAAACAGCTCAAATGACCATAGATAAAAGTATGTTGAAAGAATATCTGCATGTGGCTATGGAGAGGAAATCCGCACAGGAAAAGTGGAATGCGCTTACCGTGAAAATACCGGAATATGCTCCTTGGGCACCACATGGTTTTTCCCGTCTAATGAAACAGCTTGAGCTGGCGCAGAATATCCTCAGCGATACGGATAAGAATTATAATCAAACAGAAATAAATGAAGCAGCATCAGCGCTTAATGCAGCTATCAATACAATGAGGCCGGGTAACCTGCCGGAGTTGGAAGATCTGGGCGATTTGTTGAGTTTGCTTACCGATGCCAGGGCTGTGAAACAATCCGGCCGTACAAGTGTCCTGACCGAAGCGATTCAATATGCGGAGATGGTAGTGGAATATGTAGGTGACGGAAGCGGGACACACGATATGATAGAAAGTGCGTTGGTTAAACTTACGGCAGCACTCGACAAAACAGACCGTACGAAATAGAACGTTTTCGTTAAGCAATATGAGCAGAAGACAAGCCTGCTTGGATTATGCTATTGCGAGAAAACGACTAAATTTTTTGAAGATTTTTTGGGCCTGACACCATTCTATTCTTCCAGGCATGTATTACGGGAAACAAAAAATAAAACCGGATAAATAATATTCCTATAAATATTTCATAAAATGAAAACTCTGCTCGCTTACTTTTTTTTATTCCAGATTTTTGTATCATCTGTTGGAGCACAAAACGCAGATAGCTTATACCAATTGGCAGATCGTTATAATGAACGGTTCGCTTCAAAGTTTTATTACAACGCGACAAATATCCAGGCTGTAAATGATTCGCATTGTTTTGTCTATATGACACAAACCCCTAAAGGGAGAGAATTCTACATGATCGATCCTGAACAGAAAACACAAAAAAATGCATTCGATCAGGGACGTCTGGCTGCTTCCTTGTCAAAAGTATTGGATAAAAAAACAGATGCATATAATCTTCCTTTTCGGCAGATCCGATTGAGTGATCGGCGGGATTCCATTTTTTTTCGCGTTGAAACAACCGATTATTATGCCTTGTTGGCAGATTATGAAGTTTCTAAGAATCCGGTTCAGAGCTTCCGTGAAGAGCCCTATTGGGGTAATGTATTCAAAGAAGATTCCAGGGAAAGGGTCCCCTCTCCGGACGGAAAAAAAGAAGCTTATATCTCGGAAGGGAATCTCTGGGTAAAAGATAAGGAAACAGGAAATATACGGAAGTTAAGCAATGACGGTTCACCTTACGAATATTACTCGTCGAATATCTATTGGTCGCCCGATTCGAGAAAGATCGTATGTTGCAAATATCGCCCCGGAGGTGATCGCAAATTATTGTTGATCTCTTCTTCTCCAAAGGATCAATTGCAGCCTAAAACAGAGACATATGATTATCTGAAACCGGGAGATGCACTGCCTGTAAGACGTCCGGTTGTTTTTCTGCTTGATGAAGAAAAAGTAATTCATTTTGAGGTGCCGGATGTTGATTCCCAGTATGATCTGTCCAATATAAAATGGAATAAGAAAAGCGATTCCTTTACGTTCGATTTCAATAAAAGAGGGCATCAGCAATTCATCGTATATGCCGGAGATGTCCATTCGGGAACGCTGCGTCCGGTAGTTAACGAAGAAAGTCCTACGTTTATTTATTACTACAACCTTTACCAATATTGGTTTAAGGAGAGTGATGAACTGTTGTGGATTTCGGAGCGTGACGGATGGCGGCATATCTATCTCTACGATGTTCCGTCGGGAAAAGTAAAAGAACAGTTGACAAAAGGAGACTGGGTTGTAAAAACGATTGTGAATGTGGATGAAAAAAAGAGACGAATTCTTTTCAAAGCATGTGGCATGGATAAGAATGAAGATCCCTACCTGGAAAAATATTATATTTTAGATATCCGTAGTGGGAAAATAACACCGCTTACCCCTGAGAATGCCCATCACAACGTTACTTTTTCGCAGGATCACCGGTATATGTTCGATGTGTACTCAAGAGTAGACTTACCTCCTGCACTTGTAATCCGTTCTGTTGAGGATGGAGGAAAAATAGTATATAAGCCTGCTATGCAGCCGGATATCTCCGGAGTTACCGCATCCGGATGGCGGATGCCGGAAGTCTTCTCTGCAAAGGGACGGGACGGTGAGACCGATATCTGTGGAATGATCATTCGTCCGTCCAATTTCGATCCGACAAAAAAATATCCTGTCATCGAATACATCTATGCCGGACCACACGATTCTCACGTGCCCAAATCATTTGCCGTGGAATACCGGCCCAGTGCCCTGGCTGAACTGGGATTTATTGTGGTGATGATCGACGGAATGGGAACGGCAAACCGGTCCAAGGCTTTTCACGACGTATGCTGGAAAAACCTGAAAGATGCCGGCTTTCCCGACAGGATTGCCTGGATAAAGGCGGCTGCAGAGAAATATCCGGAAATGGATATCGAACGGATGGGAATTTACGGAGTGTCAGCCGGGGGACAGAACACCATGTGGGGACTTTTGTCATATCCCGACTTTTACAAAGTGGGTGTGGCCTCTTGCGGTTGTTATGATAACCGAATGGATAAGATATGGTGGAACGAGCAGTGGCTGGGATATCCTATTGGAAAAGAATATGAAGAGAATTCGAATGTGGAGAATGCACATCTCCTGAAAGGGAAGTTAATGTTGATCCTTGGGGAGATGGATAATAATGTAGATCCGTCGAGTACATTGCAACTCGTGGATGAATTGATTAAACATGATAAAGAGTTTGAGTTTGTGATGCTCCCGGGTGCCAGACATACTTTAGGTGAAAAATACGGAGAAAGAAAACGGCGCGATTTTTTTATGAAGCATCTTTTGAATGTAAAAGCAACGGAATGGAATAGCAAAAATTCGAAGTGAGCTTTGCTCCATTTACTTTTCTATAGAGAGATTAAGTCCAGGGTCATTGAACCCTGGCTTTTTTTGTTAAAAACACCTGTTTGGTCATTTATCCACTTTATTTTATCATTTGTCCACCTTGTTTATTCCAGGAAAAAAGATATTTGTACCTTAAATAAGTTATCTAAATTTAAAGTAAAATTATGTTTGGGTATGTTGTGGAATTTGTATGCCCGGCGTTTTGCTGAACTACCTTGTGTTTTTTGACTATTAAATAAGTATCTGTTATAGTAGATCAGCTTTAGAGTGCTCGTCTGTTTTTATCGTGAAAGAGAGAATGATTGTGAGGAATTATTTAATTTTTTTAATCTTTAGTTCAATATGCAAACAAAAAAATTAATTATTTTTTTATTTTCACTGTTTATCTTATTGATATTCAGTTTGGAGATAATGGCACAAAATGCTGTTGTCGGTAATGTGGTTGATGGAAATAATACGCCATTAATCGGGGTGAATGTTATTGAAAAAGGAACTACAAACGGAACCGTGACGGATGTTGACGGTAATTTTACTCTCAATGTTGATAATGGTGCAACTTTAGTTTTCAGCTACATTGGTTATATAACACAGGAAGTTGTTGTATCCGGCAGAAAATTGAATGTAGTTCTCCTTGAAGATACGGAAATGCTCGAAGAAGTTGTGGTGGTAGGCTATGGAACACAATCAAAAAGGAATATTTCAGGTTCTATCAGCAGTATAAAATCCGAAGATATTATTCGGTCGACATCCACAACTTTAAGTGGTGCCCTGGCCGGTAAGGTACAAGGTATAACCACCAGGGCTGCAGATGCAAGGCCCGGTAGGGGAGTGAATCTGCAAATCAGGAATATGGGAAATCCGTTGTATGTGATCGATGGTGTTCCCTATGGAGGGATTACCGGCGCCGATGCCTTTGGTATGTCGCAAGGGTCTGGAGAAGATATCTTTAATAATTTGTCGTTAGAGGATATTGAAAGTATTTCAATCCTGAAAGATGCTTCTGCAGCTGTTTACGGACTTAGAGCAGCGAACGGGGTTGTTTTGGTTACAACAAAGAAAGGTAGAAAAGATGATAACATAAATGTGAATATAAATGGTTATTATGGCCTTCAGAATTTTACTAGATATCCCCAACCCGCAAATGCATATCAATTTGTGAGGGCAAGGGTGGAGTCCGAGCAGAATTACGGTAGGAATCCGGCAGCCCTTTACAGTCCGGAAGAATTGGCTAAGTGGCAAGCGGGGACTGAACCGGGGTACAAGAGTTATGATTATCTGGATATTGTTACACGTAGGAATGTTCCCCAGTATTATTTGAATGCGAATGTTTCGGGTGGAACAAATAGGGCGACCTATTACCTGTCTGTGGCGCATACGGATCAGGATGCGATACTGAGAGATTTCTATTATAAGAGATCTAATGTACAGGCCAATCTGGAAGCTAATTTGACAAGTGGATTAACAGTAGGTACGCAGATGAGCGCCATATTGGAAACTACACATAATGTGGGTGTACCCGGATTAGATGACTATTTTAACCCCTTGTTGAGTGTTTTCACGATGTGGCCTATAGAAAGTCCTTATGCCAATGATAATCCCAAGTATATTCACCAGACACATAATGTAAATGTGAATCCGGCTACATATAAAGATGACGTGACCGGTTGGGTCGACCAGATTAACCGGACTATGAATGTAAACCTCTATGCACAATATAAATTTAATTTCGGGTTGACATTGAAAGGAATGTACGCTTATAACTATAGGAATGATGATTTTGACGGATTTGAATATACATACGATGCCTATAGGTACGATCCCCAGACGGATACCTATTACACACAACCCGGATGGGGTAATCAAAACCCCTGGCGTGAAAAGCACAAAAGAAATGTAGTACAGCGTTTCCAACAGTTTTCAGCTTCATACGACAAAGTCTTTGGTGATCACACTGTGTCGGCCGTATTAGCTTATGAACAGTCGGACTATGATAACACCTACCTGGTTATCCACACTGTTCCTTCCAACAATTACATTGAAAAAATGTATCTGGACGAACAGGATTACCTTGCGGACGACTGGAGTTATCAGGCGCGTGCAGGTTATATAGGGAGGATAAACTATAATTATAAGGAAAGATATATCCTTGAAGTGCTTGGGCGTTATGATGGATCTTATCTTTACTATACGGACAGTCAGTTTGGCTTCTTCCCGGGGATATCTGCAGCATGGAGAATTTCCGACGAGAGTTTCTTTGCTCCTCTTAAAAGTGCTGTGAGTGATCTGAAATTCAGAGCTTCTTATGGTGTTACAGGAAGTGAGATATGGAACACGGCTAACTTCAATGAACCTTTCCCCATGTTTAGTTATCTGGGAGGGTTCAATTTTGGAGACGGGAACTCCGTTTTGGATGGAAATTTTGTCAACGGGTTAAGACCAAGAGGATTGCCGGTGCGTAATCTGTCATGGGTAGAGAATAAGACAACCAATGTAGGGATTGACATTTCCCTGTTAAACTATAAGCTGACTGCCAGTTTCGACCTGTTCGAAAGAAGACGTACAGGGTTGCCCGCTGCCCGTTATGATGTTAAATTACCTTCTGAGGTGGGTTATAGCCTGCCGAGGGAGAACCTGGAATCGGATGCACACCGGGGTATTGAAGGTCTGGTTTCTTATACGGATCATATTGGAGATCTTCAGTACAAGGTTGCGGCAAATGCTTCCCTTGCAAGGAGAAGATGGCTGGAGGCCTATAAACCCAGATTCGGTAATTCCTGGAATGAATACAGGAATTCCAGCGAAGACCGGTGGACGGGCATTACATGGGGGTATCAAATTATAGGACGTTTCAAGTCAGCAGAAGAGATTGCTAACTATCCCGTAAATATTGATGGCAGGGGTAATACGGATCTGTTGCCCGGCGATTTTATCTATAAAGACGTAAATAATGACGGTATTATCAATTCTCTTGATGAGAGGCCGATAGGTTATGCTTTAGGTGCCCAGCCATATATCAGTTATGGATTGAATATCGGGTTGAATTGGAAGAACTGGTCTCTCACTGCCGATTTCGCCGGTGCAACCATGCAGAGTTACAGGAGAAACTGGGAACTTAAGTTCCCATTCCAGAACAACGGCAGCGCACCGCACTATATGTTTGAAGACCGTTGGCACAGGGAAGACCCTTACAATCCCAATAGCAATTGGGTCTCGGGAACGTATCCGGCCATCAGGCAAAACCTGAGAGGTGATCACCCGATCTATTGGACAAATGACTTTTGGGTAACCAATGTGAATTATTTCCGGTTGAAGAATGTGGAGTTGGGATATGTCCTGCCTAAGAACTGGAGTGAAAAAATAGGTTCTTCCCATGTCCGTTTATATGTCAACGGAACAAACATATTCTCATTGGATAATGTAGGGAGATTTGAAATCGATCCGGAAATAGCTTCGGAAAACGGACTGGTTTATCCGCTTCAGAAAATGCTTTTATTCGGTGTTAATCTAACGTTTTAAAAATAATCGTATGAAACGAGCATGATAACTGTTCTCATCCGAGTTCATCACTAAATGCGAGTTCCATACGACACCATTGAAAATAAATAATTTTAGTCGTATGAAAAAAGATATTCAATACTATAGCATAATAGCTTTATTATCTGTTATTCTTGTATCGTGTCATGGGGATTGGCTTGACAGGAATCCTAAAACGATCATTATGGAAGAACAGGTTTGGAACGATCCGAAGCAAATCGTGGGTTTGCTGGCCAACTTCTACAATCGATTGCCTGTATTTACCGGACTTGAGGGCAATTGGAGGGATATGACAATGTTTGATGATGCTATGTGGTCTGGTTACTCAGGAGAGGAGTGGAGGAATCAGATGTCGTCTTACGGGAACAATCTGGGAGAAATATGGGATTATGGACTGGTACGTGATATTAATCTTTCGCTTGAAGGCATTGACGAATATAGTACAGCACTTAATGAAAGTGAAAAAAACCTTTATAAAGCAGAACTAAGATTCATAAGAGCCTATTATTATTTCGAAATGGTAAGGAGAATGGGAGGAATACCGCTGATTACCGAACAACTGGTATATGATTTTAGTGGCGATCCTACTTATTTACAACATCCCCGGGCTACGGAAGCGGCTGTTTATGAATTTATTGCCAATGAAATGGATGAAATCAAAGATCAACTCGGCAATGAAGGGAGTACGACGAGAGCCAACGAGTTTATTGCACTCGCATTGAAGAGCAGGGCCATGCTGTATGCTGCATCCTTAGCAAAATACAATAATCTTATGGCAGTACCCGTTACAACTCCCGGTGGGGAAGTCGGGATACCTGCATCTAAAATTGAGGAATATTACAGAGCTTCTTTAGACGCTTCGCTGGAAATTATTAATTCGGGGAAATATTCATTATACAGAGGCAATCCTCATTTAGGTGAGAACTATTATGAAATCTTCGATAAGAAAACAGGTAATAATGAAGTGATTTGGGTAAAAGATTATAAAGCGCCTGATAAAAGACACTGGTTTTCTTACGATAATATTGCCCGCGGATTAAGAGAGGATAATCTGGCTTCTTCTTGTGTAACCCCATCGTTGAATCTGGTGGAAAGCTATCCTTATCTCGACGGAACAGCCGGTACGCTGAAAAACAGGACCAGTGATAACTCCGATTACATATATTACGATGACCTATCGGATATTTATGCCAATAAAGATTGGCGCTTATATGGAACTGTCCTCTTCTCGGGAGCATCATTCAAAGGTTTGTCGGCAGGCATTCAAGCCGGAGTGAAAGTCTGGAATGGTACATCATACAATACTATTGAAGGAGAAGATATCGGAACAATGTATACCGATGGTGGAGTATTGGTCGGAAATTCAGGACCTCACCGTTCCATGCAGGAAGTTTCCAATACTGGCTTTTATTTGAGGAAACTCATCCAATCAGGGGCAGGGACAAGTACCCGTGGTATTTTGAGCGATAACTGGTGGATACATTTCCGTCTTGCAGAGATATACCTGAATGCCGCGGAAGCTATGATGGAGCTGGGCCTTCCGGATGCGGTCAGGTACGTGAATGAATTGAGGGAAAGAGCAGGACATCCTGCTAACAGTCTTTCGGATTTGAATTTGGATATCCTGATGAATGAGAGACGGATCGAGTTGGCGTTTGAAGATCACCGCTATTTCGACCTGAAGAGATGGAGAAAAGCACATACTGTTTGGAATGGCGATGCAAATAATCCCAATACAATGATTTATGCCCTTTATCCTTACCGGGTAGTAGGTGGCCCTAATGATGGAAAATATGTATTCGATAAAATGATCGCACCGCGTTTCAGGAATCCGAGATATTTTCAATTGGCTAATTATTATACATTTATTCCTCAACATGCAAGGGATAATAATCCTAAAATTGTTCCAAATCCATTTCAATAAAAAAATGAAAACGATGAAAACGAAAATATTTTTGACAACATATATCAGCACTATTCTCCTTCTGCTGCTTTTTAGTTGTGAGAAAGATAATTTTAGTGCTCCGGAGTCCATGTTATCCGGGAAAATAACTTATAACGACGAATCAATAGGTGTCAGGTCAAACGCCCTGCAATTAGAGTTGTGGCAACATGGTTATCAGAATTTCACGAAAATTCCCGTACATATCGATCAGGATGGAACTTTTTCCGCCATGTTGTTTGATGGAAATTACAAATTAGTCCGTATGAACGGGGCTCCGTGGGAAAACAATACAGACTCTATAGATGTGGTAGTTAAAGGAAATACTGTAGTGGATGTTCCCGTTGTCCCTTATTTCACGATAAGTAATGCTGCTTATTCCAGAAATGCCAAACAGATAACAGCCACATTTACGGTCAACAGGGTAAGTAATCAGAGAGAGTTGAGGGCGGTTCGTCTTTTCCTGGGAAGAACTATTATTACCGATAATGGGTATAATATTGCGAGTGCAGAAAAACCGGCATCCGAAGTTACACTCGGTACAACGGTTACGTTAACCGTTACTATACCGGATTCCCATACTGAAAAGTTCTTATATGCAAGAATAGGAGTGGAGACAGAGGGTATAGGCCAATTATTGTATTCTCCTTCGGAAAAAATTCAATTGGATTGATGATGTAGAGAAGATTATAAATTAAG
>WPCJ01064121.1_pt1 | contig 63124 bp, 73 predicted proteins | sample 5399831 | NCBI WGS metagenome assembly WPCJ01 (sample SAMN12869470, study PRJNA574797) | sludge metagenome | isolation source: wastewater treatment of pH10 | place: China:Beijing | collected 2019-05-20
GGTGCTACCGGCACGCTGGCTGCTGCTGTCGGCGCGATTGCTGCCCGGCCCTGCTGCATCTGCTCGATACGGTTTGTCAGGCTGGACACCTGCATGGTCAGGCCTTGGATCTGGTCGGACAGCCGCTTCAGCTCGGCCTGCTGGGCATTGAGGAGATCCGTGGCCGTCTGGATCGAACTGCCGGTCTGCTGCTGGAATGCGGCGAAATCCGCCGTGCTCACCGTCGGCTCAGGAGCGCTGGCCAGAACGTCCGCATTCGAAGCGCTGCTGGATGCCGGGCTGGCCACGCCATGCAGCATGTCGGTCACAGTATCGAGATTGAACCAGAGCGCTCCACCTGCCGCACCGACCACAAGCAGCAGCACCACGACGCCGATCATCCCGACGGACCGCCGCTTGCGCAGCGTCACCGGTGGCGGCCCGACATTGATCTCACTTCCAAACGTATCAGCCACTGAACTTTCCCCGTGCTTCGCATCCCCGTTCCCGCGGTCGAATCGAGCGCACGGAATTCTCCGGGTGAACTACCCAAGCATTCGGCCTGGCAGCGACTTATCTGTTTCACCGGGCTTGCGAGAAGCTTGCGCCGCACGCCTGCCAAGGAATCTACAAGATGGTGCCACGGTTTAGCGCGCATGGATGTTGCAGCGGCGCATCACCGCGCGACCGAATGAAAATCGCCGCATGATTGTCTTTGACTGTGCGGGCTCTCGTGACGTTTGGTCAGTGCGGGGGAGAAGGACCACGACCATGATCGACACTGTCACCGCACTGTTCGGCGTACTGAGCGCTAGCATTCTTGTTGCTCACGCTTACGACGGCTTCCGCGCCCGCTTCTGATTTCCGACCGGCGTGACCGATGCCGCAGGCGCGGCATTCGCAGATGTCAGCCCCCGCACTACTCCTTGTCAGCTCCGGCGTGTCGACATTGCCGCGCGAGCCCGCGACCGTGACCTGGTCGTCATTGGCCACAGCCATGCTCTGGCAAGCCAACCCGTAAACCACACTCAGGTATTGTTCCACGGCTGTTGCCGGCTGGTGACAGCCTCCCCTCCCAAGACTCGCTAGAATTTTCCTGATCGCCGGATTCCCGGCGGCCGAAGGTTTGGCATGAGACGGTTTGGATTGGCATTGTTGATCGCGATGTCCGGCGTGGCCACAGCCACGGCGGCCGATCTGCCATCACGCATCCTCACCAAGGCGCCAGGCGTCACCGATCCCGCCTATAACTGGGGCGGCTGGTATGCCGGCGGACAGATTGGCGGAGTCTGGGGATCGAGCGACGCCGGCAACGCGTTCGTCAATGGCACTGCCCCGATCGCCAATCAGCAGGCATTTGCCGCCGCCGCGCCGCAGTTGAGCCCAACCGGCTTCAGCGGCGGCGGACAGATCGGCTACAATCATCAGGTCGATCGCTGGCTATTCGGCATCGAGGCGGATGCCAGCTACACCGGCCTGCGCCAAAGCCGCACCGTAACGGCCCCGTTCCTCACTGGCGGCGCCCTCACGACGACCGGTTCCGTCGGAAGCGACTGGATGGCGACACTGCGGCCCCGCGCCGGTTATGCGGTCGATCGCACGCTGTTCTATCTGACCGGCGGCCTCGCCCTCACCGATCTCAATTTCGCATCGTCCTATGCCGATACGGCCGGCCAGAGCGCGACTGCCGGTTTCAACAAAACCAGGGTCGGCTGGGTCGCCGGCGCCGGAATCGAACACGCCTTCACGAAGAACTGGACCGCCAAGGTCGAATATCTCTATGCGGATTTCGGCAAGCAATCGGTGACCGCACCGGTCATCGCCGGAGCAGGCTTGGCTAATGGCCTCATCGCTCAGGACGTCGATCTGAAGACCAACACCGTGCGCGGCGGCCTGAATTATCACTTCAGCGGTCCGCCGTTCGCCAAATACTGAGCTATTTGCGACCGCAAGCGTTCAAATTCCCCGCTCAGCCCGCCAGCGCCATATGCCGCGCCTGCACCGGGAAAGTCTCGACGGTCACGGTCCAACGCAGCGGCCAGCAGGTCAGATCGGGACGCACCGCGTGCACATATCCACCCACATAGGCGCTATCCGATGCCTCGCTGAAGCGCTCGTCGATCATCTCACCATGGAGATGCGCCATTCGGCAGCGGCGCATCTGCGCGTAAGACGTCGTTTCATATGTGGCCAAACAGGCCTCCCGCGATTGTATTGTCCCTTGTCGAAAGGGTCAGCGAGTCGCGGTTAACAAATCTTCAAGCATGCAGACTGGCGGCGATCGACGGCAGGCGACAAGCCATTCGCCCGGTCAGCAACGCACTTCCTCTGTCGTGAAGACAGGGCCGGGCGTACACGTCATTGGAGTTAGCCGAAGCAACCGCCGTGCCTGACAATGGGGACATACAAAGGTCCTGACCTCGCCCCCGCTGCCATCTGATTCGATCTTCATCAAAAACGACTGGGTGCGGCAGCTCGAGCATTTCAGATGCTCGGTCCTGATATTGTCATTGAGATACGCTCTGCGTCTGGACGGCATATCTGACCTCCGAAACCGGCTAGGGCATTAGCTCGCGGCGCCATCTTTGGCTTGTCCGAAAACTCCGGAATGACAACCTGAAATTGCCAAACGAATTATTTACCCGATAAAGGAATCGATGGCGTATGGAGGTACCTCACTCACGGCTGAAAATCTAGGTACCACACGAACGGACATACTGTTTTTCGCGCAGTTCGGCGACAAATCACTGAATTCGATTGCGACGCGCGCAAGGGCAACTTTAGATTTATGCACCGTCAGCGATTCCGGCGCCGGGCGCGTAGCATGGACAAGCGATATCAGCCGCTGAATATCCCGATCGAAATTGTCCGCACCGTGGTGGCGATTTCGGAAACAGGCTCTCTTACCAAGGCCGCCGAGCGGCTCGGGCTGAGCCAGCCAGCCGTCAGCTCCCAGATCAAAAGGATCCAGGGGCTGGTCGGCGGCGCCCTCTTCACCAAGACATCACAGGGAGCGACCGCGACCCAGCTCGGCAAGCTAGTGCTGCATCAGGCGCGCCGCATCCTCGACGCCAACGATCAGATGGTGCGGATTGGCGGTGCGACGCATATGCCGCAACAGATCCGGTTGGGACTGAGCACGCTGTTTGTTCGTCAGTTCCTCGATGAGCAGAACAGCGGAAACCTTGCCGATGTCATCATCCACACGGACAATTCTGTCGGCATTACGAAGGGGCTGATCGACGGCTATATCGACATCGCCTACATCTTCGAAAACCCGGAAATGTCCAGCGAGATTTCACATCTCATCGTCAATGAGATGGACGAAGAATTCGTCTGGGTGCGCGCCCGGGATTTCGTGCTCAGCCCCGGCGCTCCGATCCCGCTGCTGACCTGGCCCGGGGATGATCTGATGATCCGCGCACTGACCCGGCACGGTCTCGCCTACAGGATCGTGTTCAACGGTCCTGACTATCACGCGAAGCTGGCGGCGGTGGAAGCCGGGATCGGGATCGCCGCGATCCCCAAACGCATGATCCCCGAGCCGCTCGTATGGGCGCAGGAATACTATCTTCCGCCGCTTCCGCCGCTGAAGGCCCTGCTTTGCGCAAGATCCAATCTCGACAGCTCACAGAGTACGGATTTGCTGAAGGCGATGTCGGAGCGTTTCTTCAAGTCCAGGCAGCTCGTGAACCTTTAGGTGCAATCACCGGGGGACAAGGTAGTGCGTGTCCCACTCACTGCGCGGAACTTCCGCACCGAGTTGGTAGCTGAATGACTTGATGTCGAGGCCGTCAGGCGACGTCTCACACACATAAGACAGTTTGTACCATTTGCCTGAAGAACGGATTGCACCGCCCGGCGCTTTGATCTGAGTGCCCCGGACCACCGGATCCGCGAAGGCGTAGGCCACGAACTCGTCCGGCCGATAGCCCTTGTGTTCACGCCCCACGATCCCCATCGCCCGGGCGTCGCAGCGCTGTTCCACGCGGGTTGCCGGATCGAGTTTCAGCATCTGATCGGTGCGAGAGGACCGGGCGTCCGCAGGCGACACACCGCTGATTCCGGCGATGAGAACAACGCCAAGAGAGAGATTTTTCATAGACTTGGATCGGGAACTTGAGATCGGTTGGGAAGATAGCTTTCGGCGCAAGTTAGCATGTTCGCAGACGCAAAAAACCCCGCCACGGCAATGGCAGGGTTGCAGGCCGGCAGTCAGCCGATACGTTTATGGCTCAAGAGCTGATAGAATTCTGACGGCTTGAACTCGCGTCCACCCAGTCCCGAAATATGGACGCGCCATCCAACGTCATTCAGCTGCCGCGCCTGAGCTACGGCGATGTCTGGAATGATACGGTGCGTCACCAAGCTTCGATCATCGCGTGTCGCATGGATCGTAAATACTTCGCCGCGCCTGGATAGCCCGGACATCTCGGCTTCGCCGCCACCCTCGCTCAACACCGTCACCAACGCGGCCTCCTAAGGAACGACTCGCCCGAGACTATGGTGCGACGGCATAGTTAAGCGAACCTTGCGGACGCACCGTTCATCACGATTTGAATACACCCGTAATCCTGTCCCAAAGTGTGGGGTCTTGATCCGCGTCGTGCCTGGATTTGTCTGGCTGCGTGGCGCTCACTGGATCCGAGGCCGGGAACGTGTCCTTCAGCCCTGTTTTCAGTTCCTCATGCGTCTTGCGATCCTCCCTCGCCGCTTCCTTGACGCCCACGGCATATTTGTCATGCGGTGCCGGATCGAACTTTTCAGCCATGATCATCTCCTCCGTTGTTCGGAGAAAAACGTAGGCGAGACGAAGAGGTTCCCGGAAAGCGGCCGTCAGTCGAGCCCGCGTTCGCGGCTCAGCTTCACCATTTCCTGGATGAAGAGCGCCTTCTGCCTGTCGTCGAGCGCCGCATAAAGCGGCTCCGCCGCATCGGCGACGGCACGCTGATCGACCGCACGGTCATTAAGGAACTGAGCCTCGTTGCGCATTTGCTCAATGATGTCGTCCGGCGGATCGCGCTTGGCGCGGGCGATGCGCAGCTTCAGGCGCTCCGCGCCGTTGTTGCCGAGCGTATGCATCGCATCGCTGAAGCCAGTCCAGTTCTTTTCCTGATCGGGTGTCAGGTTGAGCGAGGTCTTGATCCTGATAATATTGGCGTCGCTGTTGGCAACGATCTGTTCGGCGGTCAATTCAGGTTGCTCGGCGGCCTTCTTGCCTTTCGCATTCTTGCCCTTGGCCTGCTTGGCATTCGGCTGAGCGCCGGAGACCGGACCGCGTACGCTGTTGTTCGAAGGAACACCGAGCACGCCACCGACAGCGCCGACGACACCGCCGATTGCGCCGCCGAGCACGCCTCCAATCGGTCCTGCCGCGCGATTTCCGTCCCGCGCGCCTTGCTGCATGCCTTGCACCAGCCCCTGAGCATGAGCTGCGCCCGCATGCGCGAGCAGCAGCACAATGGCGAGGCACAGCGCGCGATGCAGTTGGAACGATAGGATCATCGGCGTCTCCATCAGCGCTTTTGCGGCGCAACAAAATCCGCAGACCGGAATCTGCAGTATCGACCATAGTAGCTTCGCGTTGGCCAAGTCCACCCGCGGCACCATGCAGCGTTGCAGCCGCCGATGTGGACCTCGTCGCAACAAGCCTGTTAGATAAATCCGGCGCAACGAAGAACGCGGCGCATCACAAATTGCATTGTTCGAGGGGTGGAAATGGCGACCAACAAGAAGAAACTTCTGATCACCGAGTCCCTGTCGCCGCAAGGCCGCGCGCTGTTCGCTGCACGCGACGATATCGAGACCATCGAATTCAACAATCTCATTTCGGCGCCAGACTTCCTCAAGCTTATCGAAGCCAACGCGCCAGTGCATGGCGCGGCTCTTGGCGCCACGCGCTTCGGCGCAGCCGAACTCGAAGCGAGCAAGGACCTGCAGGTCGTGGCGCGCATCGGCGTCGGCTATGACGCGGTGGATGTTCCTGCACTGAGCGAACGCAAGGTGCCGCTGATGATCGCCGGCACCGCCAATTCGCCTTCCGTCGCCGAACAGGCGCTGTTCATGATGCTGACGCTAGCGAAGCGCGCGGCCGAGCTGCACGCCATGGTCAAGGACGGAAAATGGGCGACGCGCTTCACGGCGCTACCGTTCGATCTGTTCGGCAAGACTGTGCTTGTGGTCGGCTTCGGCCGCATTGGCAGCCGCACCGCGACCCGCTGCCAGGCGATGGAAATGAACGTGCTGGTCTACGACCCCTATGTGTCCGCTGACACGATCAAGGCCGCCGGCTATGAGCCGGTAAAGGATCTCGACGCCGGTGTGGCACTGGCGGACTTCGTCACCCTGCACTGCCCGAAGACGCCGGAAACCACAGGCCTGTTCGACGCGGCCCGCATCGCCAGGATGAAGCCGACGGCCTATCTCATCAATACCGCGCGCGGCGGCATCGTCGTGGAGGCTGCGCTCTATGATGCGCTGACCTCCGGCAAACTGGCGGGCGCGGGTCTTGACGTGTTCGAAGCCGAGCCACCGCCGCTTGGTCACGCGCTGTTCGAACTCCCCAACGTCATCATCGCTCCACATGTCGCCGGCGTGACTAGGGAGGCGCTCGACCGCATGGGCCTGCAGACCGCCCGCAACATGTTGAGCGCCCTCGACGGCGAGCCGATCCGCGCCAATGTCGTGAATGCGGACATCCTGGATTGAGGCTACCCAGCCTGGCCGGCCACGATAAATGGCCGCCGGCGCGCCCCAAAAGGGCCACAGGCGTTGTGAAAGTGTCATATGGCCGGCGCGCCACCGGCCATAACGCTTTAATTTGCCTTTGGACTTGCCTTTTGGATTTGCCGGGAGCCTCGCTTTGACCCAGAACGATCCGACCGATCACGCCCTCGCCGCCATCGCCAGCATCCTCGACAGCAAGGAGTCCTCGCTGTCCCGGACCGCCGACGCGGATCAGGATGGCAAGCACGAGACGGTCACGGTTGTCGCCGAGCGCATCACGGTGACCGTCGAGCAGGAAACCGTTATCGCCGAGATGGATGCCCCGACCACGGCGCCGGAGCCGGCCACAGAAGCGGAGCCGCAACTTGCCGCCATCGAGCCCGCTGAAGTCGATGGCTATACCCGGCTCGGCCCCGGCCCGCTCGACGCCATTCGCTTTCGCTGGACGGCGCGCCGCGATGGGGATGGCCAGTATTTCGTCGATGAGACCATTGGCAACCATTCGCGGCCGATTTCATCCGGTCCGATGCTGCGTCAGGACGTGGTCGCATTCATCAATGCGCGCGAAACTGCGGCGCGCGAACGCTTCCACAGCCTGAAGCGCCAGATGACACTCAGCCGCTACGCGCCTGAGGCTGAGGCGGTCAGCGACAACTGAGACCGACCGAACTTTTCGGAACGGCGGTATGAACCCGGCGTTTCCTCCCTACGACGAAGAAGCACGACGGTTGCGGTGAGGTCTGCGCTCTGGAGGCGAGACGCGACTCATGGATCGGAACCGGATGCGCAAACGTTCAGGGGACCAACATGAAGCGCTTAGCCGTCCTTGCCGCCATTCTGCTGGCCACGACTGCTGCCCATGCGGGCGACAGCTATTCCTTTGACATCGGCGATCAGCAGGTCACCATCGATGCGCCGAAAGATTGCCGCTCGGCGGATTGCATCTCGATCTCGATTCCGGGCGTGTTCGAATACAACACCAAACGTGTCCGCCGGGATCGCGACCAGGACAACCGCGAGATCAAGACCGCACCAGGCCCGCGCGAAGAGCGTGCGAGACCCGCCGAACCCTCGACAGCTCAAGCTGCGAAAACCGCCCCCGCGCCGGCACCCGCCGCAGTCGCTCCGGTAGCGCCACCGGCACAGGCATCGACACCGGCCGCCAATCCGCCTGCAGCTGAAGCAGCGAAGCCGGCGCCATCCGCGGTCGCAGCGAATACGCCGCCTGCCGATCCCGCAATCAAACCGGCGCCCCCTTCCGCTGCGGCTGCGTCGCCACTCGGCATCTGGATGACGGAGAAGAACGAAGGCAAGATTCGCATCGAAGCCTGCGGCAATGACATCTGCGGCTATGCCATGGATAAGAAGACCGAGGCCAATGGCGAAAAGATACTGATCAACATGAAACCGGGCGACAACAAATGGGCCGGCAAGATCTACGATCCGAAGAGCGGCAGCACCTATGACTCGACCATCGCTTTGAAGGGCAACGATGCCCTGAGCGTCCAGGGCTGCGCCTTCGGCGGCATGTTCTGCGGCGGTCAGACTTGGACGCGGGTGAACTGAACTCCCGTGTCGTTGCCCGGCTTGACCGGGCAATCCAATAGACACCGGCCGCAGTGATCGAAGCGAAGCACGCCGAGTATCAGGTCACCCGGTTAGGCCGGGTGACGACAGCCAGAGCTAGCCAACCGGCTTGCCATACTGCTCGTCGGTCACCTTCTCCATCCAGTCGGCCGTCTTGCCGTCCAATGCTTCCTGCATGGCAATGTGGACCATGCCTGTGGTCGGCGCGGCGCCGTGCCAGTGCTTTTCACCCGGCGGAATCCAGACGGTATCGCCCGGCTTGATTTCGACGATCGGCTGGCCTTCGGTCTGAAAACGGCCGACGCCTGCGACCACATACAACGTCTGACCGAGCGGATGCGTGTGCCATGCGGTACGAGCGCCGGGCTCGAAGCTCACACGAAATGTCACCAGCCGCGCCGGCGCCTCGGTGACGACGACCGGATCCTGCCAGACCGTGCCGGTGAAATACTCTTCCGGCGCCTGTTTGGTCGGGCGCGAACCTGCGGGGAAAAGCTTCATGGCACGATCTCGCTTTCGTCTGGTTACTTCTTCGACGCGGCGTAGCGCGCCTTGGTTTCGGCATTCATCGGATAGAGACCGGGCAGCGTCGCGCCGTTGTTCACTTCATTGACGATCCAGGCTTCCATGCGCTCCTGCTCCTCGCCTTCGGCGAGCACGTGATCAAGAAACGCCTTCGGAATGACGACGGCGCCATCCTGGTCGGCAACGATCACGTCATCCGGGAAAATGGCAACGCCGCCGCAGCCGATCGGTTCGCCCCAGCCGACAAAGGTCAACCCCGTCACCGAAGCGGGCGCCGCAAAGCCGTCGCACCATACCGGCAGATTGGTGCCGAGCACGCCTTCGATGTCTCGCACGACGCCATCGGTAACCAGCGCCGCAACGCCGCGCTTCTGCATGCGGGCGCAGAGGATGTCGCCGAAGATGCCGGCATCGGTGATGCCCATCGCATCGACCACGGCGATGCAGCCATCCGGCATCGCCTCGATGGCAGTGCGGGTGGAGATCGGCGACGACCAGGATTCCGGCGTGGCGAGGTCTTCACGCGCCGGCACGAAGCGCAGCGTGAAAGCCGGTCCGACAAGGCGCGGCATGCCCGGGCGCAACGGCTTGGCGCCACGCATCCAGACATTGCGCAGTCCTTTCTTCAGCAGCACCGTGGTGATGGTTGCGGTGGAGATCTTGGACAGGGTGGCAACGACTTCAGGAGACAGGGACATGCGCGGAGCTTTCCGTCAGAGGATGGTTCAGGCCGCGCATCTTGCGGTGGAATGCCACGACGTCAAGGGGCGCGATCGCACGCACGGCTCCGCCGCACGAAACGCATTGCGATCACCGCAACTTATCGTAGCCATGCGGTTTAATTTATTGAAGATGCACGACTATTTCGAGAATACGAATTCCACTCGCCGGCAAAACGCGTTATGCATGACGTGTAAGCGACAGACCTGAGACGCCATGGCCGTAGCTCTCTCCCCGCCCCGCATCCTGCCGTCCGGCGATGCCGCCATCACGGTCGAATTCAGCCGCACCATCGATGACGACGCCAATCGCCGCGTGCTGGCGCTGGACAAGCTCGTCACGGCCGAGGCCTTACCGGCCGTCACCGAGACCGTGCCGACCTATCGCTCGCTGCTGGTGCATTACGATCCGCTGCAGACCGACTTCGATGCGCTTGGGGCGAAGCTTACGGAACTGGCCTTGAAGCCCTTGCCGGAAGCGAAAGCCGCACGACGCTGGCGCATCCCCGTCGCCTATGGCGGCGAGAATGGCATCGATCTTGAGGACGTCGCCAAGGCGCTCAACATCACGCCAGAAGAAGTCGTCAGGCGTCATGTGGCCGGCGACTACAAGGTCGCCATGATCGGCTTCACGCCGGGCTGGTCCTATCTCAGCGGCTTGCCGAGAGAGATGCAGATGTCGCGCCGACAGAATCCGCGCCTGCTGACGCCGGCCGGCACCATCTCCATTGGCGGTATCCAGACCGGCGTACAATGCCTTGCCGGCCCCAGTGGCTGGCATCTGCTCGGTCGCACCGCGGTGCGCACCTACCAGCTCGGCCGCAATCCGACTTTCCTGCTCGAACCCGGCGATGCCATCACCTTTGCCTCGGTCGATGAGCAGACATTCAAGGAGCAGGACCGTGCAGCAGAGGCCGGCGAATTCGTCGCCGAGTTGATTACGTCATGAGCAAGCTGATCGTTGCCTCCGTCAGCCCCGGCACCTCTGTGCAGGACATCGGCCGTTTCGGCGCACAGCGCTACGGCCTCGTGCCTTCCGGCGCGGTCGATCGTCTCGCGATGGCCGCAGCGAATGCGCTGCTCGGTAATCCCTTGTTCGCAGCGACCATCGAGCTTGGCCCGCTCAACTCGGTCTTCACCGCAAAAGGCGGCGCAGTCCGTGTGGCGCTGAGCGGTGCACTACGTCCCGCCGATGTCGCCGGCAGCCAGGTCGCCATCAACACCACCGTGATGCTGGCCGATGGCGAAAGCCTGAATATCGGCGTCGCACGCTCCGGCACCTTCGGCTATCTCGCCATCGAAGGCGGTGTGCGCGGCGAGCCGATGTTCGGCAGCCTCGCCGTCAATGCACGTGCCGGACTTGGCAGTCCCTATCCGCGGCCGTTGCAGGCCGACGATGAATTGCTGGTCGCAACTGCGATCGCGACGACCGAGAAACGCATCGAGCTCCCTGCACCGGTCGAAGGCCCGATCCGCGTCGTGATGGGACCGCAGGACGACGAGTTCGTCGAGGGCAAGGATGTGTTCCTCGGCAGCGACTGGAAAATCTCTGCCACCAGCGACCGCATGGGCTATCGGCTCGAAGGGCCGGTGATCCAACACCTGCACGGCCACAACATCGTCTCCGACGGCACCGTCAATGGCTCGATCCAGGTGCCAGGCAACGGTCAGCCGATCGTGCTGATGCCGGACCGCGGCACATCCGGTGGCTATCCAAAAATCGCGACCGTGATCTCGGCCGATCTCGGTCGCTTCGGCCAGACCCAGCCGGGCATGCCGTTCCGCTTCAAGGCCGTCACGATGGCGGAAGCGCAGGCTGCGTATCGCGCTTATGCGGAACTGCTGCAGAGCCTGCCCAGCCGCGTCCACGACGCCAATATCCTGATGCTCGACATCAAGGCGCTACTGCATGCCAATGTCGCCGGAACGGCCATCGACGCCATCAATGACGCGACGTGGCAATTCGCCAGCGCCGACAACTAACACACACGGGAGAGTTCATCATGACCATCGATCTCAACTGCGATCTCGGCGAAAGCTTTGGCATGTGGGAGATGGGCAACGATGCCGCGATGATCGATCTGGCGACATCCGTCAACATCGCCTGCGGCTATCACGCCGGCGATGCCGATGTGATGCGCAAGACGGTGCAGCTTGCAAAGGCGCGAGGCGTCAAGATCGGTGCGCATCCCGGCTATCGCGACTTGCACGGCTTCGGTCGCCGCCCCATCGTGGGCCTCACGGCGCTCGAGATCGAGAACCTGATCGCCTATCAGATCGGCGCCCTGCAGGGCATCGCTGCGATGGAAGGTTACAAGGTCACCCACGTGAAGGCACACGGCGCGATATCCAATGTCGCCTGCGAAGACGACATGACCGCTCGTGCCATCGCCGCCGGCATCAAGGCGGTGGATCGCAATCTGACCTTTGTCGTGCTGGCGAATTCCAAACTCGTCACGGCGGGTGAAGCCGCGGGACTGCCGCTCGCACACGAAGTGTTCGCCGACCGCGCCTATGAGGACAATGGCAACCTCGTCTCGCGCAAGAAGGAAGGCGCAGTGTTGCACGATGCCAAGATGATCGCCGACCGGGTTGTCAAGATGGCGCAGACCGGCGAAGTGATTTCCGTCACCGGCAAGGTGATCAAGATGAAGATGGATACGGTCTGCATCCACGGCGACACACATGGCGCCGTGGAGATCGGCCGTCAGGTACGGGCGGGATTGCAGGCGGCTGGAATCGACGTGAAGCCGTTCAGGACGATGTTGTAGCGTCCATAACCTGTCACCGGTCGGTCAACATGCCCTCATGCGGCAAGCCTTCGATCGGGCACTCTTCGACCCCGACCGTACGCCGTGTGATGGCCTCGACATTCTCCCGCGCCTTGTCCGGGTTAGTGACCCATGTCGAATAGAAATCGAACGGGCATGCCGCGACGCCTTTGTTGCTCTCACCGGAATTGATCGTGCCGGTATAGCCGCGATGCAGCAGCTTGAAGAGATGGTTCTCCGACTGCCCGTTGCGGCGGGCATCGCGGATCAGTGACTTCGACAGCGCGGCATACTGGATTCCGTAATCTTCCTCACCGCATTCGCCGAGTGTGCGGCCGTCGAAGCCGATAATCGCCGAGTGGCCGAAATACGAATAGACACCATCGAATCCCGACGCATTGGCAACTGCGACATAGGTGTTGTTGGCCCAGGCCATCGCTTTCGCCATCAGCACCTGCTGGTCCTTGGCCGGATACATATAGCCCTGGCAGCGCACGATCAGTTCGGCGCCTTTCATGGCGCAGTCGCGCCAGATCTCGGGATAGTTGCCGTCGTCGCAGATGATCAGCGAGATCTTGAGGCCCTTCGGGCCTTCGGAGACATAGGTGCAATTGCCGGGATACCAGCCCTCGATCGGCACCCACGGCATGATCTTGCGATATTTCTGAACGATCTCGCCCCTGTCATTCATCAGGATGAGCGTGTTGTAGGGCGCCTTGTGCGGATGCTGTTCATGGCGTTCGCCGGTTAGCGAGAACACGCCCCACACTTTCGCCTTGCGACAGGCTTCGGCGAATATCTCGGTTTCATCGCCAGGCACCAGAGATGCGGTCTCATACATCTCCTTCTCGTCATACATGATCCCCTGCGTCGAATATTCCGGAAAGACGACGAGATCCATGCCGGGCAGACCGACCTTCATGCCGACGATCATGTCGGCGATCTTCTGCGCATTAGCGAGCACCTCGGCCTTGGTATGCAGCCGCGGCATCTTGTAGTTCACGACCGCGACGCCAACCGCGTCCTTGCTGGAAGAGATATCGCCGTGATGCATGGAATGGGCCTCCGTTGTCCCGCGATCCTGTGCCGAGTATCCCGGACCGGCCATACGTGGATTTACGGATGACCACGGATTGAAACGAAAATGCCCGGCACAAGGCCGGGCATGAGCGTGTTCATGGAACGGAGGGCGAAGCGATCTACAGGCCAGCCGCTTTCTCGATCACACCATTGAACGAGCGGTCCATGATCGCATTGGCGTCGAGCTTCTGCTTGATCAGCCCGTTGCGCTCATAGAGATCGATGGTCTTCTGCTCATCGGCAACAACGCCGTCATCGATCGGCGAGATCTTGATCTTTGCGCGCTGCAGCCAGGCCAGTGGAACCTCGGTCGGAATACGCATCAACTTGCCCCAGGTGTCGGCATAGCTCTGCTGATTGCTCAGCGCCCATATCCGGGCGGCAGTGAGACGGCGCAAATAGTCTTCGAGTTCGGCGCGCTTGGTCTTGATCGCCTCTGGCGTCGCCACCTGCAAGCTGAGACCGGCGGAAAGCCCTTCCGCCGTCAGGATGCGCTTCGACTGGAACAGCACTTCCTCCTGGCTCACATAGGGCTCCCAGGTCGACCACGCATCGACCGATCCGCGCGTATAGGCGACCTTGGCATCGGAGGGCGCGAGAAACACGATCTGCACGTCGTTTTGCGTCCACCCCTTCTTCTCCAGCGCAGCGAGAATAAGCTGATGGCCGATCGAACCGCGCCCCGTGGCGATCTTCTTGCCCTTCAGATCATCGAAGCTCTTGATGGCCGAGTCCTTCGGCACCACGATGGCTAGGCCTTCCTGTGTCTGCTTGATCGCACCGATCGCCTTCACCGGCACATTGGCAGCAGCTGCGAAAGTGAATGGCGCATCGCCGACCAGACCGGTTTCGATCGCACCCGCACCGAGCGCTTCGAGCAACGGCGCAGCGGCCGGAAACTCCTTCCACTCAATCTTGTAGGGGACGTCCTTGAGCACGCCGGATGCTTCCATCACGGCGCGTGAATTGCCCTTCTGGTCGCCGACGATCAGCGTCGTCTCAGCCTGCGCCGAGCCGACGAGCATGACTGCAATCAGACCAGCGGCAAATGCAAGACTTTTCATGCCGCAACAACTCCCTTGTCCACTTCGCGCGCAGCGATGAGCTGGCGCGTTGCGGGGATCAATTCGCGACCGTAGTCGATGGCATCGATCAGCGGATCGAAACCACGGATCAGGAAATGGCTGACGCCGAGATCGTAGTAATCGGAAAACACTTCGGCGACCTGTTCTGGCGTACCGACCAGCGCCGTCGTGTTGCTGTTGGCGCCGGTGAGTTTTGCGATCTCGGTCCACAGCCGCTTGTCTATCCGGGTGCCCTGCTCCGCCAGCGCCAGCAGACGCTTGGCACCGTCGGTGGCATGACCATCTGCCGGCTTGCGATAGCCGGTCTGGTCCTGCAGCGCGGTGGCGCGGGCGAGAATGTCTTCGGCCTTGGCCCAGGCCTTTTCCTCGGTGTCGGCGATAATCGGACGTACCGACAGGCTGAAACGCGGCGATGGGCGGCCGTGCTTTTTGGCAGCGGCGCGGACACGGCTGGTCACATCGCGAACCTGCGCGTAGGACTCGCCCCAAATGGCAAAGGTGTCGGCGTGCTTGCCCGAAACCTCAATGGCGGCATCCGATGCGCCGCCGACGAAGACGTGGATCGGCACAGTCGGCTTCACCTGCGAGAATCCGCCTTCGACCTGATAATATTTGCCGCGATAGTCGAACGGCTTTTCGCTGGTCCATTCCTGCTTGATGATATCCAGCCACTCGCCGGTGCGGGCATAGCGCTCGTCCTTATCGTCGAGCGTATTGCCGTCCTGCCGAAGCTCTTTGGCATTGCCGCCGGTGATGACATGCAGCGAAACGCGCCCGTTGTGGAAATTCTCGATGGTTGCCAGCTGGCGCGCCAGCACTGTGGGCGCGGTGAATCCTGGACGCTGGGCGATCATCACCTTCAGCTTCTGGGTAACCCCTAGCGCGTGCTGGGCGACCTGTAAGCCGTCCGGCGTGGTCGAGTGAAACGCAAGCAACGCACGGTCGAAGCCGGCGAGTTCATGCGCCTTGGCAACCGTTTCGATATAGCCGGGATCGATCACCGGGCCGGAGCGAACACGGGTCTCGGATGCGTCATTATTGGTGATAAAACCGATGAATTCGACGGACATGTCTTCCTCCAATTCCGGATGGCGTTGATCAAATGCCGAGAGAACGGCGACCGGCGGCGATGCGGGTGCTGTCGTCCTGAGGCGTATGCACACGTCCGCAAAGGACGTCCCGATAGTGCCGTTCAAGCGGATTAGTGCGGGTGAGACCGTGATTGCTGGTCAGCGACAGCGCGTCCTCGACGACAGCCACGGCATTGTTGGTGACGGTGAGCTTGACGATGTTGCCTTCGCTCGCCGAGAGCGCGGCGTCCTCGTCGATGTCGCGGGCAAAACTGTTCAGCAAGCGCGTATTGACGGCGAGTTTTGCCTCGATGCCGCCGACGATCTCCTGTGCGCGCGGCAGCGTCGATAGCGGCGCTCCCAGGCTCGATGGCACGCGGGTCCTGAGAAAATCGATCAGCCAGTCGCGCGCAGCACGCGCGACGCCATCATAGACCGCACCGACCAGCACGGCCTGAATGGTCGCCTGCGCCACATCCGGCGGGCCCCAAGCGGCAGATGGACGGACGTCGATCTCGTGATCAAGCGGGATCAGAACGTCATCGAACACGACATCGTGGCTGCCGCTCGCGCGCAGGCCGAGATGGTCCCAGGTCTCGACGATGCGGATGCCATCGGACCTTGCCGGCACCAGGAACAGACCGACGCGCACATCCGGCTCATCGGTCTTCGCCCACACCGTCATCCATTTGAGGATCGGCGCGCCCGTTGAATAGATCTTGCGACCGGAGATGCGCCAGCCTTCCGGCGTGCGACGGGCGATGGTCGCCGGCAAACCGCCGCGCGCAGGCGAGCCGAGATCGGGCTCGACGCGCAACGCGTTGATCAGCGCTATGTCCTGGATGGCATCACGGCCAACTTTCTCCGCAAGTCGCGGCGGCCAGTGACCGTTCTTTGCGATGACGAGATGATGGATGTAGTGCATCGCCAGAACGAGGCCGGTGGCCGCATCTGCTGCGGCGACGAGGCCGACGACGCGCGTCGCGTCGGCGACGCTGCCGCCTCCTCCGCCGATGGCTTTCGGCACCGGCAACGCAAGGAGGCCTGCGTCGAACAACTCCTGGAAATTCTCAAACGGAAAGCTCGCCGCGCGATCATGCAGCGGCGCGCGCTCGGCGAAGCCGGGTGCGAGTATATTCGTCCTGTCGATGATACTCGGAACAGCGTCCATTTCCGTCTGCTTTCAGCTTTTCTCTAAGGCTAGAGAATGCCGATCGGCAGGCGTTACAAGCAGCTCCGGGAAATAACGACAACGGTCCTGACCGGGCTCAACCGCGCAGGTGAAAATTCTCTCCGGCGAACCCGGACGAGAATTATATTCGGACGAATTTTTGCAGCTGAATCACGAATCCGCGGCCACGCCCCGGCTGCCCGCGATATGGCTGGTGAGTTTCTGCGTAACTTCGCGCCGCAGAGCGTTGAATTCCGGCGAGGCCACGTCACGCGGTCGCGGCAGATCGATATTGATCTCGCAATCGATTCGACCGGGGCCCGCCGACATCACGATGACGCGATCCGCCAGCATCACTGCTTCTTCCACCGAATGGGTGACGAAGATCACCGTCAGTTTGGTGGTACGCCAGATCTCGACCAGTTCCTCCTGCAGCTTGCTGCGCGTCAATGCATCGAGCGCACCAAACGGCTCGTCCATCAGCAATACATCGGTATCGTTGCTCAACACCCGCGCGATGGCGACGCGCTGCTTCATACCGCCGGAGAGCTGATGCGGATAGCGGTCCGCGAAAGCCGTGAGGCCGACCATAGCCATGAACCTGTCTGTGACCTCCTTTACGATCTTGGCTGCTACGCGCCGGTGCTTCGGACCGAAGGCGATATTGTCGCGGACCGTCAGCCACGGAAACAGCGCGTAATCCTGAAAAACCATGCCGCGATCCGGCCCAGGCTTATCGACTTCGAAACCATACATAGTGACAGAGCCCTGCGTGGCTTTCTCGAAGCCCGCAACGATCCGCAGCAATGTCGACTTACCGCAACCGGAGGCTCCGAGCAGACAGACGAATTCGCCTTTTCGGATCGTGAGATTCACACCGCGCAGGGCTTCGACCGGACCATTGGAAGCCTGGTAAAATTTCTGCACGCCGCTGATCTCGAGGATCGACGGCGCGCTCGCGCCGGATGTCTTGTCAAGCATGGTGCTGCGGGCTCCATCGGAGGAAGTAGTTGCTGAGCATCAGCAGGATGCGGTCCGACAGGAACCCGGCGATGCCGATGATGATCATGCCGGTAATGACAAGATCGGTTCGCGAAAGCGTGCGCCCATCCATGATGACCGCGCCGAGGCCTTCGGGTACGCCTGTCATTTCGCCGACCACAATTAGTATCCATGCGAAGCCAGCGCCAAGACGAAGCCCATTGAAGATGCTGGGCAGCGCGGCTGGCAGCACGACGGAGCGAAACTGCTGTGCACCACTGCAGCCGAGCATGTCGGCGGCCTCGAACAGCCGGACGTCCACAGACTTCACGCCGAAGATGGTATTGAGCAGGATCGGAAAGAACGCGCCGAGAAACACCAGGAAAATCGCCGCGCGCGGACCGAGACCGAAGAAGATCATCGACAACGGCAGCCATGCCGTGACCGGGATCGGCCGCAGCAGCGACAGCGTGGGATCGAGCAGCGATCGCAGTAGCGGAATACGGCCGAGCATCAGACCGAGCGGGATTCCGATGGCGGCCGCGCAGAGGAAGCCACCATAGACGCGCTGCACGGATTTCCACAGATGCACGAGCAAACTGCCGCTATAGGCATCGTCATAGATTCCGCCGAAGGCGAAATCCCACATCATCTGGGCCACGCCGTATGGCGATGGCACCAGTCGTGTGCCGGTCATGCGGACCATGGCATCCCAGATAATCAGCAAACAGGCTGGCACGATCAATGCGATCCCGACGGCCCGGACGCGCTGGAAGGCGCGCCCGGGCGGCTTCGCCTCAGACGGCGAAGCGGGCTTGGCAACCGATGTGGCCGGGACAGCCTCACGCGTTGATTCCATTGTGCCCTGCAGGCTCATGGCCGGCTCACGAAGCGGCCAGCGCTTTGACGAAACTTGCGTCGATAAACGTCTTGTAGTCCGGTTCCTGGCGGATCTGCTTCTTCGCCAGCATTTGACTGCCGTAATACTGCGCCTGCTTCATGAACTGGTCGTCGATATTCCAGGTCAGTTCGACATTCGGCGCCGCCTTCTCGATCGACGGCTTCTGCTGCCCGAGCTTCTGCATGGCGATGGCAATGAAGGCCTCGCGGTCCTTCATGGCATATTCGGCAGCAGCACGATGGGTCTTGAGTACGGCCTTGATCAGGTCGGCGTCCTTCCCGATCAACTCGCGGCGCGTGGCCAGCACCATGTTCAGCGAACCGGTGGGCGTGCTGTAAGGGTATTCGACGATCTGGCCGACACCGTTGGCCAGGCTGATCCCCGGCCCCGGCTCTGCGCCGACATAGGCATCGATGTCGCCTCTGGCGAGCGCCGGCGCCATGTCGCTGAACGAGAGGCGCACGGACTCGACGTCCTTGATGGTCATGCCCTCAGCGGTCAGCCGGTCGAGGATCACCACTTCCTGCGTGGAGCCAGGAAGAATGGCGACCTTCTTGCCCTTCAGGTCCTTGATCGTGTTGATGCCGGAATCCTTCTTCGCCACCACGGCCATGCCGCGATTGCAGGCCGACGCGACCACCACGACCGGCTCGCCATTGGCGCCGCCAAGCGTCGCCGCGGCAAAGCCAAAAATGCCGAAATCGACGGTGCCGGTGACGACGGCATTCTTGCCGTCGGTCGGGGTCTCGAACGGGATGACCTCGAACTTTACGCCGGCGGGCGCAAACTTCTCATAGAAATACGGCGTCACGCCGTGGATGAGCTTCAGCGTGCCGATCTTGACGGTGCGGTCGGCGGCGAATGCCCTGCTTCCCGCCGTCGATAGCGCGGTCGCTGCCGCCGCCAGTCGGATGAAATCTCGTCGCGTCGTCGTGAGCATGACATTCCCCTGCTGCCACTGATATCGACCGGCAGCTTAGGTGCGGCGCAATAATATCCAAAATTTATTGTTTCTATCGATACGATAAGCTGGTGTAATAATATGGATGACCGCCCCGCTCGATCTTCGCCTGCTTCAGGCCTTTATCCATCTCGTCCAGACCGGCAGTTTCTCGGAAACGTCGCGCCGGCTTGGCCGGACGCAACCCGCGGTCAGTCTCCAGCTAAACCGGCTCGAGGAAGTCACGGGCGCCCCCCTGTTCACCAAGGTCGGCCGCAAGCTGGTGCTGACCGATCACGGCGAACTCATCCTCGGCTATGCCCGCACCATCATGGGGCTGCACGACGAGTTGCGAGCCCGTCTGGCCGCACCGAAACTCGACGGTCCAGTGATCCTCGGGACACCAGATCTCTATGCGGCCTATCTGCTGCCGGCGGTGCTGTCCGACTTTCGCACAGCCTATCCTAATGTGAACGTTGATCTGACCTGCGCGCTATCGAGCAAGTTGATGGCGTCGGTCGAGCGCGCGGAGATCGATCTTGCGATCGTTACCGGAATGCCCGCCTTCAAGACCGGCGAAGTCGTCGCGCAGGAAGAGTTGGTCTGGGTGACCTCGCAGACCGGATCGATCCACCTCAACAATCCTGTGCCGCTGGCGATGCTGCCGCCAGGCAACATCTTTCGCGACTATGGGCTCGCCGCGCTTGAAAGCATCGGGCGGACCTGGCGGTTTGCATGTATCAGCGAGAGCATCGGCGGCCTGCAGGCTGCCGTGTTCGCCGGCGTTGCCGTTGCCGTTGTCGGCAAGAGCTCGATCCTGCCTGGCATGCGCGTGCTCGGTCGTAGCGACAGCTTCCCGCCGCTGCCGAAGGTCGATCTAGTGTTGTACCGTTCGGCGCGTCGATCCAATCCCGCGGTCGATGCCATGGCCAACTTCATCGTCCGGCACTTCGCGACCTCGCCGCTCGCTCCGGCCTCACGCTTTGTGCGAACGCAAACCGGCAGCGGATCGCACGAGTAGCAAGTCCATCTCACCATGTGGCGTCGAGTCCCAGCAGGCCGAGGATGTCGCGCCGCAGTTCCGCCAGATGCGGATCGCCGCGATGGCGGGGATAAGGACGGTCAACGGAAATATCCGCCTTCACCCGAGCAGGACGATCGCTGAACACGATGACGCGATTGGCGAGGAACAACGCCTCCTCCACATCATGGGTCACGAGGAGCGCGGTGAAGCCGTTGCGCTGCCACAGCGAGACGAGTTCCGACTGCATGGTGATGCGTGTCAGCGAGTCCAGCTTGCCGAGCGGTTCGTCGAGCACAAGGATGCGCGGATCGTTGACCAGCGCACGCGCCAGCGCAACGCGCTGCGCCATGCCACCGGAAAGCTGATGCGGATAGGCTTTTCGGAACGCACCAAGGCCGACGAGATCGATGGCCGCATCGACCCGTTGGCGTTGGGTCTTCAGCACGCCTTGCGCCTCCAACCCAAGCGCCACATTGTCCCAGACCGTACGCCAAGGAAATAGTGTCGGATCCTGGAACACGACGACGCGCGATGGATAAGGTCCGGTGATGGCGACCCCGTCCTCGGCCAGAGTGCCGGCACGTGGTGCTTCGAGGCCGGCCACCAATCGCAGCAGCGTGGACTTGCCGCAGCCTGACGGGCCGAGCAGCGCGACGAATTCGCCAGGCGCAACCTTGATGCTGACATCGTCGAGGACCGGCAGCACGCTGCCATCGATATCGAAGGCATGGCTGACGCCGGCGATCTCCAACGAGGCGCCTGTGGCCTCGAACGCTTTCGCGAGCGCTACCATTTGACGACTCCCTTCTGCCAGACCAGCAGGCGGTCGCGGACACGGAACAGGAGCGTAATGGCCCCCGAGCAGAGCAGCGACATCACGATCAATGCCGCGTACATATTGTTGTATGAAGCCCATCCTTGTGCCCATTGCAGATACCAGCCAAGCCCAGCTTTCACGCCAATCATCTCGGCGACGACCAGCACAGCGAAGGAGGCGCCGAGCCCCATGAACAGGCCGACAAACACATGCGGCAAAGCTGCGGGGATCGCGACCTTGGTGACGAGGAAAGACGGCCGCGCGCCGAGCGTGCGTGCCACATCGTAGTAAGCGCTGCTCACGCTGGCGACGCCGGACCAGGTCAGCACGGTGACCGGAAAGCCGGTGGCGAGCGCGATCAGGAAGGTCGAGGCGCTCCAGCTGGATGGGAACGTAAAGAAGGCGATCGGCAACCATGCAGTTGCCGGCAGCGGACCGATAAAGCGCAGGATCGGATGCACCCAATAGCCCGCGAGACGTGACCAACCGATGGAGACACCGGTGAGAAAGCCGGCGGCGGCGCCAATGAAATAACCGCCGAGCTGCAGCTTCACCGAAGCGAAGACGCTATCGAGCAGTTTCGGCAGATCGTCGGTATAGACCTCGACGATGGATTGCGGTGGCGGGAAGAACGGCAGCGGCAGCCAGCCGAATTTTGCCGTGGCCAATTCCCACACCGTCAGGAACACTCCGACCGCAAGCAGCCACGGCGCGCGCTTCAGCAGGCCCTCGCCGAAACGCCCGAGAGCCGCGTGCGCTGTCGTTGCGCTGAAAATAAACGCGGCGATCGCAAAAGCCGCATAAGCGACCGGTTCGGTCCGCGACCAGTCGCCGATATCGGGCCAGTGCAGACTGGCCCAGCCGAAGGCGAGCCAGGCCGCCCCTGCCCCGACTCCGGAGAATGTCGGCCGCAGTTTGCCTGCGAAGTCCAGCCCGCCATCGCCCGCAATCGCAAGGCTTTCGCGGTCGGCGCCGGTCGGCGCGATATCAGACGCGGAATACGTCGGCATAGATCCGCTCCGCAAATTTCGCCGTGTCGGTGCTCGGCTTGAATACCGACACCTGCTTCAGTTCATCCGCATAGGTCTTCAGCTCGCGCTTGAGCTGATCGCCGACTGGATGGTGATGATGGGTGTGGTACTTCACCATACCCTGCAGATCCTCGATGGTCGCAGCTTTCGGCGCGTAAGGCTGGAACGAGGCAGCCGCCTTTTCCGGGTTCTGCGATGCGAACATGGCGGCATCGAGCAGCGCCTGGGTCAGCGCACGGGCCACCAGTGGCTCCGCCCGCAACAGGCTGCCGCGCACGCCGACGATGCAGCAGCTGATGTCGCGATATGCGCCGTCGAGATTCGAGCCGACCTCCTTGAACTCGCCATCCTTGAGCCAGAGGTAAGCGAGCGGATCGGAAGCAAGACCGATCTGCGCTTCCCCCTTCTCCAGCGCCAGCCGCACGAGATTGCCGGGATACTGGCGAAATTCGACATCCTTGTCTGGATTGAGACCGGCCTTGGCGAGCTGGATCGAAAAGAAGTTCTTGTCCGGACCGGCCATATCGCCGACGGCGATCACCTTGCCCTTGAAGTCAGCGATGCCCTTCACATCGGACTTCGTCGGCGCCAGCGCGCGCAGGCAGCCGCCATGGGTGCCGGCGACGATCTTGACGTCAAAGCCCTGCTCCAGCGGCTTCAGCCAGCGCAGCGCCATGCCCAGCCCTGCGTCAGATTTGCCGGTGGCGATGGCTTCCAGCAACTGGTCGGTGGAGCCGCTGTAATTGACGAGCTCGACGTCGAGATTCTGCTTGGCGAAAAAACCGTGATCGATCGCAACCGGCAGCGGCGCCAGGCAGACCGCGCCTGCATTCCATGACAGTTTCAGCTTGCGCGGCGCGCCTGTAAGAGCTGGAGCATCGGACGACGCCTTGCAGATCGGAAACTCCGAAAAGTCGATCGACGACGCCTGCTTGAACGGAAACGCCTGTGCACCCCAGACACCGAGCGGAGCTGCGAATGCAGCCGCGACACCGCCTCCGAGCAGCGTTCGACGATCTATCAGTGGCGTGCGCTTGTGATCATTATCGGACATCTCGTCTCCTTGGCTCCGACACAGCACGGCCCCTTAGCGCAACGCAGGGCGTTGCAGCTCGCGCTGATGCAATGGTGAAAGACTGTGAGGATTTGCGCGGCGTGCGCGTCTTTCGACTCTCACACCGTCATTGTTGATGGTGTGAGGATGCGCTGCGGGATGTATGGGGTCAATGAAATGGAATTTTGAATGTCGTAGGGGTTGGAGAGATTATCTCCATCGGATGTGGCCGCGGGAGAGAGCGCGATTTAGCGGCTTACGTGCATTCTCTACACGGCCGGACTAGAGCAAATTTGTTCTCACCTGCTCCGTCCCTCATGGTGAGGAGGCGCAAAGCGCCGTCTCGAACCATGAAATGCCGGCACTCCGAACGTATGGCCATCCTTCGAGACGCCCGTCGCGACGGGCTTCTCAGGATGAGGACGGAGTAGATCAATATACGTCGAGCTGGAAGCGTCCCTTCTTCTTCAGTTCGCTGACAAAGGCCACGGCTTCATCGATCGAGCGTGCGCCATGCTGCGCGGTGACATCGACCAAAGCGCGCTCAACATCCTTGGCCATGCGCTTCGCATCGCCGCAGACATAGACATGGGCGCCTTCGGCGAGCCACGCCCATAGATCGCGGCCGACCTCGCGCATGCGGTCTTGCACGTAGAACTTCTCCCCGGTGTCACGCGACCAGGCGAGCGACAGGCGCGTCAGGAAGCCGTCATTCTTCATGCCGTTCAGCTCATCGGCATAGAAAAAGTCCGACGCGCTGCGCTGATGACCGAAGAAGAGCCAGTTCTTGCCCGGCGCCTGCGTCGCCTTGCGGTCGTGCAGAAAGGCGCGGAACGGCGCGATTCCGGTACCCGGGCCGACCATGACGATCGGCGTCTCCGGATTGTCAGGTAGCGCGAAACCGTGTGCCTTCTGCACATAGACCTCGAGTTCATCGCCCGGCTTGATGCGGTCGGCGAGAAAGGTCGAGGCAAGGCCATGGCGCTTGCGCTTGCCGATCAGGTAACGAACCGTATCGACGGTGAGCGACAGCTTTCCGGGCGTCGCATTGTGCGAGGACGAGATCGAATAGAGCCGCGGCTGCAGCGGCTCCAGCGCCTCGATGAACGCTTCGGGATGTGGGCGCACATGCGGAAACTTCTGTAGCGCCGCCATGACATCGAGCGTCGCGGCATCGCCGTCTGGGTCCTCGCCCTGGGCCAGCGCTCGCGCCTTGGCGCGATGCGTGCCGCCGGTGAGATAGGAGATCAGTTCGAACAGCGAATCCGGCGCGGGCGCCAGTGACACGTCGTGCTGCAGGACGTCGCGCAACGTCTTTCCGCGCACCTCGGTCGTGTGGGACGCGCCGAGCAGCGCGATGATCTGATCGACATGGCCGAGATCGTTGCTGGCGAAGATGCCGAAACTGTCGCCAACCACATAATCGAGCCCGCAACCCGACAGATCGAAATCGATGTGCCAGGTCTCCTTCTCGGACCCGGCACCATTCAGCAGGCGACGACCAAGGAAGATCGCCGGTGCGGGATTGTCACGCGAACGGCCGAGGGTGGACGGATCCGGCACGGCCGCTTCGACAGTCTCTACGACGATGGACTTTGCAGCGGGAGCAACACCGGCCGCCGGCGCCTTGTCGAGCTCTTCATAGAGCGACTTCAGCATCCGCGCGGTTTCCTTGCCGCCGGGAACGCACAGGTTCAGGCGCGGCTCCGCTTTGGAGGCGATGGCATCCGAATAATCGTTGCAGTTATAGCCGCACTGGCCGCAGTCCTGCTGCGCCATCGCCGCCATCATCTTGCGGCGGACGGGTTTGCCGTCGGCGAGCTTCATGCGATCCGCGATCGGCATGGTCTGGTCATGCCACGGTGCGCCGTCATCCTCTTCCATGATGGCGGCGCCCTGCTCTGCCGACAGCGGCGTCGCCGGCGCGTCGGACAGGAGGCCGGCGAAGAAGCCGTTGAGCCACGAGCGCTGCGCCTCGGAGAACGGTGCCGAGGACGGGATGATGTCGAGTTTGGGCGGCGTCACCATCTGGTTCATGCGGAGACCTCGTCAGCGAGCTTGCGCAGCGCAGCTGCATCGTGGCGGCGCGAGAATGTCAGGAAGGTTTCATCCGGCGAGGCGCGGTTCGCGAGATAGGCCTTCAGCAGTTTCTCGACGACCTGCGGGGCGTCTTCGGATTTGACGTTTTGATAGAGCTCCTGCCCCACATCGGCCTGTGGGCCGAAACCGCCGCCGGTAAAGATGTGGAAGCCGTCCAGCGTTTCGTCACTGTCGTCCTGTGCGATACGCGCGCCGATCATGCCGATATCGCTGATGTAATGCTGCGCACAGGAATGATGACAGCCGGTGAGATGGATGTTGATGGGCGTGTCCACTTCGACGCGGCTATCGCACCATTCGGCGATATTGGAGGCGGTGCGCTTGGTGTCAGCATTGCCGAACTTGCAGCCCGCGCGCCCCGTGCATGCAATCAGGCCGGCGCGGATTTCCGTTGTCTTCACGGCAAGCCCGATCGCTTCGATGGCCGCAATCGCCAACGCGACATTCGCGTCCTTCACGCCGGAAATGAGCAGGTTCTGCCATACGGTGAGGCGGATATCGCCATCACCGAGATCAGACGCGATCTTCGACAGACCGCGCATCTGCTCGGTCGTCATCTTGCCGAGCGGCAGCACGACGCCGATCCAGTTGAGGCCATCCTGCTTCTGCTTGTGCACGCCGATATGCGCTGTGCGATCGAATGCCGGACGAGGCAACAACGCATCCGCAGCAATCCGCGTGAACGATGCACCCAGCTTCTCCTCGACGAGCACGAGAAACTTCTCCATACCCATGCCGTCGATGACATATTTCAGGCGCGCCTTGAGCCGGTTGGTGCGGTCGCCGAGATCGATGAAGACGCGCACGATGGCGTCGGACACTTTTGTCGCGTCTTCCGGCTTCACGATGATGCCGGTGTCGGTGGCAAAATCCTTGTGGCCGGTGATGCCGCCGATCCCCAGCTTGAACCAGACGCCGGGTGCTACACCAAAGCCGTCCTTCACTTCGACCGCCTGAAAGGCGATATCATTGGTGTCTTCCAGCACTGCGATCTTGCCGGCGCCGTCGAAAGCCACGTTGAATTTTCGCGGCAAGCCGTAAAGCGAGCGGTCGTTGAGAATGTGATAGTGCCACTCGCGCGCATAGGGCCGCGTATCGAGGATTTCCTGCGGATCGATGCCGGCGGTCGGCGTACCCGTGACATTGCGGATATTGTCGGCGCCGGAGCCGCGCGAGCACAGACCGAGATCCTGGATGCCTTCGATCAGCTTCACCGCGTTCTTCGGCGGGATTTCGCGCACCTGCAGATTGGCCCGCGTGGTGACATGACTGAATGGCCCGCACAGCTCATCGCTGAGATCTGCAAGGCCCGAAAGCTGCCAGTGCTTCATGATCCCGTTCGGGATGCGCAGGCGCGACATGTAGCTGTCCTGCGTCGGCCCGACATAGAAGATGCCGTAGTAGCGCCAGCGGAAATTATCTGCGGGCGACGGCCGCGCATCGCTTGCGGCCTGCTCCCGCAACCGCGGATAGGCGTCGAACGGATGCTCCTCGCGCTTCCACTTCTCCTGATCGACCAGCTTCTTGCCGGCAGCGAGCGTGCGGTCCTGCGCCTTGATATGCGAGGCATCCGGACCGGTCGGCTCCGCGCCGCCCTTTCCGGCCGCACCACCGCCAAATCCCTTGCCGACGCGGCTGATCTGAAGGCCGGTGGTGAAGCCTTCCAGATAGCGCTTCTGTTCGTCCGTAAAGTCGACGGAAAGCGGTTCGATTTTCATGCGGCGACGAAGCTCCTGCGGGCCACAACGTGGCGGCAACGGGATGAGAAGAAACGAGACCGCTCCGCATCAGTCCGGCCGCCTTGGCCGGGTTGAATTGGATGACGGTCCGATCAGCCTCGTTGCTGCGGATATCCATCGGGATGGCCGGCAGACATCAGCGGGTGCCGGCAGGAAAGGACATTCAAGTCCTGTGCCAGCCTCAGAAGATCGTTTTAATGTGAGAAATCAGTCGACTGACGATGGGGATCGATCCCGCGAGCGCATCACTGCAGTTATTTTGCACTGCACGCACAATAATGAGGCGGCGGTGTTCGTCAGCCCTTCAGATGCGCAATCTCGAAGGCGGCAAGGTGCGCCTCGATCCGGTCGGGATCAAAAGCCGGCCCGGCAAAGGCCCCGACCGCGTCTTCCCCACCATGGCCGATAGTGCCCGCTTGGCCGACCGCGGCATCATACAAATCCGGCCGGAACACAGCCTTTGCCGTCGCCAGCGCCTGGGGACTGATCGCCGTCTGTCCCCAGCGCACCATCTGGGCATAGAGCCATGCCGCCTGCGCCGGATCGGGCCTCCCCGCTCCTTCCCGGCCGACCAGAAGATAACGACTGCTCTCGCGCCAGGTGCCGTCCGGCGAGACCTTGAGCTTGCCATCCAGCGTCCGCTGCAGCACCTCGGGCGATACGCCGATGCGAGCGGGCTTGGCGAGAATGGACGTCACCTCGTCGCGGTTCTCCGGGGCCTCGATGAACGCAGCCGCCTTCACATGGGCCCGCGTAAGCGCGGCAACCACGTCCGGGTTCTTCTCAGCCCAGCTCTGCCGTATCGCCAGCACCTTCTCGGCTGCGCGCTGCAGGATATCCGAGACGAAATGCAGGATGTGGCCGATGCCGAGATCGACAGCGACGGAATTCCAGGGCGCGCCGACACAGAAGGCATCCACATGCCCGTTGGCGAGGCTGTCGACCATGTAAGGCGGCGGCAGCACGACCAGACGCACATCTTCGTCCGGATCGACACCACCCGCCGCCATCCAGAAGCGGAGCTGGTAATTGTGGGTCGAGAATGGAAAGGTCATGCCGAAGGTCAGCGGATCGGCTCCTGCCCGCGCGCGTCCGACGACGACCCGCTTCAGCGCCTGCGCAGTCGCCATGGGATCGGCGGGATCGCCATCCAGCTCCGACATGATAGCGCCATGCAGCGCCGGCGAGACGGTGATGGCATTGCCATTGATGCCGAGATTGAACGGCGCCACGATCGGCACCTTCACATGACCGAGCCCGAGGCTGGAGGCGATGGCCACCGGCGCGAGCAGATGCGCTGCCTCGAACAGCCCGATGTTCAGTTTGTCGCGCACATTGGACCACGAGACTTCGCGGACCAACTCGACCTCAACCCCCTCTTCCTTCGCGAAGCCTTTGTCCGCAGCGACGATCAAGGCGGCGGCATCGACCAGCGGGATGAATCCGATGCGGAGCGGATGGGTCATTTCAAAAGCTCCGCTGCGGTGATGATCGACTGGGCGATCTCGCCGATTTTCTTCTTTTCGCGCATCGCCGTCGAGCGCAGCAGCACATAGGCCTCTTCTTCATTGAGGCCCTTGAGTTTCATCACGATGCCCTTGGCGCGGTCGATGATCTTGCGCTCTTCCAGCGCCGACTTGGTGCGCTCGAGCTCGTCCTGCAGCCGGGAGAAGGCGTTGAAGCGGGAGATGCAGAGATCGAGGATCGGCTTGATCCGTTCCTTCTTCAGCCCGTCCACGATGTAGGAAGATACCCCCGCCTCGACAGAGGCCCGCGCCGCCTCGGCATCGCTCTGATCGACGAACATGGCGACCGGCCGGCGAACGGCGCGCGATACCTGGAACATTTGTTCCAGCACGTCGCGGCTGGGGTTTTCGAGATCGATGAGGATAACCTCGGGATCGAGCTGGTAAATCCGGCTCAGCAGATTCTGCATCTCCGAGATGTGGTGCACATCGCCATAGCCGGCCTCGCGCAGCCCCTCTTCGAGGATCGCAGCCCGGATTGGGCTCTCATCGACGATGACGATCTTGGGCGACTTGTCGGACATCGGGCACTCGGCTGGACACGCATACCCATAGCACGCGGCAGCGCAGCATAAAGCCTTGAATTTGTGGGCAAATGGGACTACCTGCTGCCCTTCAATCAGGCAGATCGAACATGCAACAGGCCGCCGCGCCCAAAATTTCCTTTGTCTCGCTGGGATGCCCCAAGGCCCTGGTGGATTCCGAGCGCATCATCACGCGCCTGCGCGCCGAGGGCTACGAGCTCGCCCGCAAGCATGACGGTGCCGATATCGTCATCGTCAACACCTGCGGCTTCCTCGACAGCGCCAAGCAGGAATCCCTCGACGCGATCGGCGAAGCCATGGCGACCAATGGCAAGGTGATCGTCACCGGCTGCATGGGCGCCGAGCCGGAGCAGATCGAAGCGGCCTATCCGAACGTGCTGTCGATCACCGGTCCGCAGCAATATGAGAGCGTGCTGGAGGCCGTGCACCGCGCACTGCCGCCGGTCCACAATCCGCATATCGATCTGGTGCCGCCGCAAGGCATCAAGCTGACGCCGCGGCACTACGCCTATCTGAAGATTTCCGAAGGCTGCAACAATCGCTGCACCTTCTGCATCATCCCTAAACTGCGCGGCGATCTCGTCTCGCGCTCGGCCAAGGACGTGCTGCTCGAAGCCGAGAAGCTGGTAAAGGCCGGCGTCAAGGAGCTGCTGGTCGTTTCGCAGGACACGTCGGCGTACGGCGTCGACATCAAATATGCCGAGAGCCAATGGAAGGACCGCAGCGTCCGCGCCAAGTTCTACGACCTTGCCAAGGAACTCGGCGAACTCGGCGCATGGGTGCGGCTGCAATATGTCTATCCCTACCCCCACGTGGATGAGGTCATCGGGCTGATGACACCTGGCAACAATGTGCTGCCCTATCTCGACATTCCCTTCCAGCACGCCGCACCCAACGTGCTGAAGGCGATGAAGCGCCCGGCCGCGCAGGACAAGACACTCGGCCGCATCAAGGCGTGGCGCGAACAGTGCCCGGATCTCGTGCTGCGCTCGACTTTCATCGTCGGCTTTCCCGGCGAGACCGAGGACGATTTCCAGTATCTGCTCGACTGGCTGGACGAAGCCCAGATCGACCGCGTCGGCGCGTTCAAATACGAGCCCGTGGCGGGCGCGGTATCCAACGGCATCGGCCTCGACGTGCCGGATGAGTTGAAGCAGCAGCGCTGGAACGCGCTGATGGAGCGCCAGCAGAAGATCTCGGCACGCCGCCTCAAGCGCAAGGTCGGCACGCGGCAGCAGGTGATCATCGACGAAGTCGGCCCGACCGTCTCGAAGGGCCGCTCGAAGGCGGATGCCCCAGACATCGACGGCGCGGTCTATGTGACCGCGCGCCGTCCGCTGAAGGTCGGTGAGATCGTTACGGCCAAGATCGAGCGCGCGGACAATTACGACCTGCACGGGACCGTGGCAGGGTTTTAAGGAGCGCCACCCTCATCCTGAGGAGCGGCGTCTTCGCCGCGTCTCGAAGGATGGTCGCAAGCTCCCAGCCAGGCCACCTCATGGTTCGAGACGGCGCAAAAGCGCCTCCTCACCATGAGGGACATAGGACTAGGCACGAGCTCACACCTTCAGGATCACCGCACCCGTCGTCTTGCGCGCTTCGAGATCGATATGCGCCTTGGCCGCATCCTTGAGCGCATAGGCGTGGTTGATCGGTACATGCAGCTTGCCGTCGATCACCGCGGAGAACAATGTATCCGCGCCCTCCAGCAATTCCGAGCGCTTCGCCACATAGTCGTTCAGCTTGGGCCGTGTCGCAAAGAGCGAGCCGTGATTGTTGAGTTCGGCGATGGCGAATGGCGGCACAGGTCCCGACGCGTTGCCGAACGACACCCACAGACCGCGCGTCTTCAGGCATGACAGCGAGCCCGGATAGGTCGTCTTGCCGACGCCGTCATAGACGACATCGCACAATTCGTTCCGCGTGATCTGCTTCACGCGATCGACGAAATTCTCTTCGTTGTAATAGATGACGTGATCGCAGCCATTGGCGAGCGCCAGTTCGCCTTTCTCCTTCGAACCGACGGTGCCGATGACATGCGCGCCCATCGCCTTGGCCCACTGGCAGGCGATCAGGCCGATGCCGCCGGCCGCGGCATGGATCAGCACGCGATGATGCGGCTCGACCTTGAAGGTCTTGTGCAGCAGGTACCAGACCGTGAGGCCCTTGAGCATCAGCACGGCGCCCTGCTCATGGGTGATGCGATCCGGCAGCTTCACCAGGCGGTCCGCAGCGAACACGCGTTCGGTGGCATAGCTGCCGAGATTGGAGTAATAGGCGACGCGATCGCCGGGGTGGAAGTCGGTGACGCCCGGCCCCACTTCGACCACCTCACCCGAGGCCTCGTTACCGGCGATGAAAGGCAGTTGCGGCGCTTTGTAGAGACCGGTGCGGAAATAGGTGTCGATGAAATTGACGCCGACTGCATGCTGGCGGATGCGCACCTCGCCTGCGCCCGGCGCCGGGACTTCGACGTCCTCATAAGTCAGAACTTCGGGTCCGCCGGTTTGATGGACGCGCACGGCCTTGGTCATCGCTCGATCTCCCTGAATGACTTTGGCTACAAGCGATACCAACGGCCCCAAGATGTCAACCGCAGCTAGCTCGCGCGCTTGCGGCGGTTGCGCTTGGCGAGGATGTTGAACAATTCCACCGCCGCCGAAAACAGGATGGCGAAATAGATGTAGCCGCGCGGAATATGGAATTTGAATCCGTCCGCCACCAGCGACACGCCGATCAGCACGAGGAAGGCCAGCGCCAGCATTTTGGTGGTCGGATAGGCTGCGACGAAGCGCGCCACCGGGCCGGACGACACATACATCACCGCGCAGGCGATGATCACGGCGGCCACCATGATCTCGATACGATCCGCCATGCCGATGGCGGTGATGATACTGTCGAGCGAGAAGACGAGATCGACGATCACAACCTGCAGGATCACCCACGCAAATGCATTGGCGGCGGGCTTGTCGCTGGCATGCCCTTCCCGCGCTTCCACTTCGGCATGGATCTCGTGCGTCGCCTTGGCGATCAGGAACAGGCCGCCGCCGATCAGGATCAGGTCTCGCCATGACAGCGCCAGCCCGAACGCCGTGACCACCGGCGCCGTCAGTCCGATCAGCCAGACAAGGATGCTGAGCAGCGCAATGCGAAAAACAAGCGCCAGCGCGAGGCCGATCTGCCGTGCACGCTTCGCCTGATCAGGCGGCAGCCGCGCCACCAGCACCGAGAGGAAGATCACGTTGTCGATGCCGAGCACGATTTCGAGAGCGGTCAGCGTCAGCAGCGCAGCCCAGGCTTCGGGGCTGGAAAACAGTTCGATCATGGCGTTCATGGCCTCGCGAGCACTGGAAAGGAAGGGCTAGCAGGATTCTTTGACCATTGTCATATCGCAGCACGCGACGTTCGGCCGCCAGGCACGCGTGGAACGATTTCGCGATGCATCGTGACTTGAAAATACCATCGCAAAGGCCGATGGTCCGGCCATGATCGATACCCCCGTTCCCCCCTATGACGTCGCCATTGTCGGTGGCGGACCGGCCGGCCTCGCTGCGGCCATTGCCGTCGCCGAAACCGGCAGTCGCACTGTGCTCGTCGCCCGCCGCACGCCCTATGCCGACAATCGCACCACCGCTTTGCTCGGCGGTTCCGTGGATTTCCTGGACGGGCTCGGCGTCTGGCAGCGCTGCGCCGGCAAGGCCGCCGCACTAAAGACGATGCGTCTGGTCGATGACACCGGCCGCCTGATCCGCGCGCCCGAGGTGAAATTCGTCAGCGACGAGATCGGCCTCGACACCTTCGGCTACAATATCGAGAACCGCGAACTGGTCGCGGCGATGGAAGCACGTGTGGCCGAACTGACCAATCTCACCCGCATCGAGGATGACGCCGCCTCGGTGCAGCCCGGCGACGCTCAGGTCGCCATCGTCACCGCCCAGGGCCAGACCGTCCTGGCGCGTCTCGCGGTCGGCGCCGATGGCCGGCAGTCCATGTGCCGCGACGCCGCCAGCATCACTGCAAACCGCCGTCCGCTCGATCAGGTGGCAATCACGTTCAATGTCGCCCATACCCGGCCGCACCGGAACGTTTCGACCGAATTCCACACGCCGCACGGTCCCTGCGTATTCGTTCCGTTGCCCGGCGATCGCTCCAGCGTCGTCTGGATCAACAAGCCTGCTGAGGCCGACCGGTTGTCGGCACTGAGCGACGATGCGCTCTCGGCGGCGATCGAGAAGCAATCGCATTCCATTCTCGGCCGGCTCACGGTAGAGCCCGGCCGTTATCGCTTCCCGCTCGGTATCGGCGGTCCGCGTGAACTCGCCAAGAACCGCGTCGTGCTGGTTGGCGATGCCGCCCATGTGGTGCCGCCGATCGGGGCGCAGGGCCTCAATCTCGGCTTGCGCGACGCATCAGATCTGGCAGAGGTTGTGCGCGATGCCGGCATTGCCGGCGAGGACATTGGCGCGCCCGACGTGATCGCGCGCTACGCCCGCAAGCGCCGCAGCGACATCGCCTCCCGCACCTTCGCCATCGACATGGCGAACCGCTCGCTGCTCAACGATCTGCTGCCGTTCCAGATGATCCGTGCCGCCGGCATGCATGCCATGGGGGCCATCGGCCCGCTGCGCCGACTGGCCATGCGCGAGGGCCTGTCGCCGAGTTGGCGATAAGCTCATCGCTCCATCCGGGGCTACGGAAACGCGATCTGGCCTGACTTCAGGAAATACATCACCGAGGTCAGCGTCAGCACCGAGAAAAACGTCCCGAGCAGCACCGCAACCGACGCCGGCTCGATCCAGCTGTCATATTGCCGCGCAATCACGAACACGTTGAGCGCCGGCGGCAGCGAGGCCAGCAGCACCGCCGTCGCCGCCCATACCGGCGGAAACGGTCCGAGCGCCAGCATCAGGCCGAAGACGATGAGCGGATGCAGCAGCAGCTTGATCGCGATCAGGCCGGGGATTTCCCATGGCACGCGGCCGAGCGGCCGGAGCGCCACGGTGACGCCGAGCGCGAACAACGCCACAGGCGCGGCGGAGTTCTGCAGAAACAGCAGCATGCCGTCGACGGCCACCGGCATCTGAACATGGAAGGCCGCGACCGCCGCGCCGAGATAGGCGGCGACGATCAGCGGATGCAGCACGATATGTTTGATGACGATGCCGATGGTCGGCAGCAGCGACCGCTTCTCCGGTGCGGTCAGCGCCATCATCAAAGGCGCGATCGAGAACAGGAAGATGCTGTCGAAACAGAACACCAGCGCCGTCGGCACCGCGGCCTTCGGCCCGAGCACGGCGAGCGCCAGACCCGGCCCCATATAGCCGATATTGCCATAGCCCCCCGCGAGCCCGGCCATCCCCGCCTCGCGCATCGTCAGCCGGCCGAGCAATTTACCCGCGAAGACCGAGAGGAAGAACGCCGTCGCAGTCGCCGCAGTGGTGCCAATCACGAAAGGGAGATTGTTGAGTTCCTCGAACGGCGTCTTCGCCATGATGCGAAAGAACAGTGCAGGCAGCGACACATAAAGGAGGAAGAAGTTCATCCAGGCGAGGCCGGATTCAGGCAGCCCCTTCACCTTGCCGCAGGCGAAACCGATAAAGATCAACCCGAAATAAGGCAGCGCGAGATTGAGGACGTCCATCATGCGGTGGCGTTCGCCTTATCGTTCCAGACCCGTGGTGGTGGGAGACCCAAAGTTCTGCACTTTTGAGCCAAAGTTCTGCGTGGGATCGGACCACGGTCCTATTCGGCATTGAGAATACTGAGCAATTCGCCAAAATAGTTCCGAAGCCCGTCCAGCAGATGTGGCTGCGGCCGATCCACGTGGCCAGTCGAGAGTGCCCTTTTCGTATCTTCCGCCAACTCGGCGATCGATCCCAAGCGGTAATTTGATTCCATTTTGATTGAAAGCCCGGAGACTTCATTAAGCGTCGTTAACCAACCCCTCCGGCATTCAATTGACAACAGAAGAACATACCATGAACATTGTCGTGCGATGTTTTTGGGGAGAAGAACGTGCTGTTCAAAGTTTTGAAAGTTTGCCTCGAGGAAGCGAAGCGCGATGCTCGGCAAGACAATGGGTATCTGGCCTGCGCCTCGGCACCAAGTGACGATCAGAGGACCATCTGTCTCAATCAGGTGATCGCCACCGCCGACGAAGTCACCGAGTTGCTCTGCGATCAAGCCGACCAGTTTCTTGCAATCGACCAAGCCTGGTTCGAGCGAGAGACCCGCAACTTAGGCGAACGAGTCGGGATCGATTTCTTCCCGGATACGGCAGCTGAGTTTGTCTGGCGACTGCTTGGCATTCTAGTAAGCACGAAATCCGACGACCTTCTGCTGCGACGATTTCAGCGCCCTCGATCCATTCCGGAAGACGACATCCTGTTCTGCGATCCATACACAGATTTGCCCGCATGAGCGGCTCCTACCAAACCTTCATATGTCGCCGAACAGAAATCTCTCTCATGGGCTTGCTTCATATTGGACCACCGTCGGTCGCCAGAGCAGCCATGATGGACAACACGCTCAAAAATCACGAAGTACGAACGGGGAGATCAAATGCTTTCAGATGCTTTGAAAAAGCGGTTTAGAGATGCCGAATTCGATGGATGGCAGGGGTACGGCTTTCTAGGTTTTCCCAAACCTGGCCAAGATCCGCGCCAACATTGTTTCGATCGAATGAGTGCAACAGCGGATTCAATCCCAAGTGAGTTGCGCACCCAAGCCGAGCGTTTCCTGGCAATCAGCTCTTTATGGTTCGAAAAGGAGATGGGGAATCTTTGCGAAGATGTGGGATGGGATTTCTTCCCGACGAACGCAGCCGAATTCGTGGAGAGGCTGATTGTCGAGATAACGAGCAAGCCGCTTCCGGATGACAAATATCTTCGGGAATTGGAGCGCTGTAGCTTGCTACCCGTCGAGGACTTGGCATTCGGCGAGTTCTGCTGACCTACTCGTCACGCGTCACTCCTAGTATGCACGTCGCTCACTTTCAGGCTTGCGTCCATCATAGAAGCAGCCTCACAATTCTCTACATGGCTTGACCAGCAATAGCTAAAGCGGTCTCAAGCTCGTAGCACTTCGCAGCCGAGGAGAACTCGTGTCCTACACATTTATGGATCTCGATCCGACGGGAAACGTGGAGAAAAGTATCAGAGATTGGAAAGTCGATGACGGCTCCATTATCGAAACTAGTGTTGTGAGTTCACTCGATGACAAACACTTCGCAGTGGTATTCGCTGCTGTCCGATCACGTCACTTCAATGACCGTATTGGCGCCATCACGTTTCTACTAAAACTGCCGCCCGACGATGATGGCACCGATTGCTTAATAAGAGAGGTCTTGGAGACCGAAGGACCCGCTGCTTGTTTTTGTCCCGACAGCATCCTGGATCGCCTCGAACCGACTAGAGATGTTGTGGCCTTGTCTTGGCGGAAAAGATGTAGATTTGTGAAAGGTTGGGAGGACGAGCGGTGGGCAAAACGATTCCTCGCGAATCTTCCGCGCCTCAATTGAACTTATCGAGTAAATGCAAAATCGTCGACGACGAAGTGAGGACCGGTAGCAAATCGGGTCGCGGAAAGGGAAAGCACGGGAAGATCGCGGCGGAGAATGCTGACCATCGGAAAGCGAGCAGCCGACATCTCGCAATGTCCGCTTTGCGCCATCACCGGACATCCGCGCCGAGGCAGAAATAGCGCGAAGCTACCCACGCCGCCTGCCTCAAAACCTTCTCCCAGAGTTGGGGTAAACTCGCCGCTGCCGCAGAGGTCGAGGCGACGTTCCATAGCCTGCGTCGCACGCATGTGAGCCACCTGATCGCGGCGGCGTCGATATTCTCACGATCAGCCGCCGCATCGGGCATCCAAGGAACTTACACTCAAGGACTTTGATTGATCCCAGCGATAAAACGAGAGGAAGCGTTATGGCGAAGAAAGCAAAGAAGGCGAAGTCGGCGAAGAAAGCGACAGCCAAGAAGACCACCAAAAAGACAGCGGCGAAAAAGACCAAGAAAACTGCCAAGCGCAAGTATTCGAAGAGCGCCGGCAAAGAGGTCGAGCGAGAGATGCACCGTACCAAGAAGGGGACGGCAAAGAGCGGTCCCGGCGGAAAGGGCGGCAAAGTGAAAAGCAAAAAGCAGGCGATCGCCATCGGTCTTTCCAAGGCGCGGAAGAAGGGCGAGAAAGTCCCGAAGAAGTCCTAGCCAGGAACGCTGCATATTGTTTGGGGGCTGAACTCTCCCTCCCAAGACATCCATAACCTGCTCCGCTCCGGCGGGGCTTCTTTTTGGTACCGGGAGCGGGTCAAACAGTCTGCGATTTTACCAATAAGCGTTTTGTCCTTCTGCCCAGAGTGGAGCCGGCTACGTCGTCCATGTGGGCTTGGGACGGCGGGGGCCACTATAGGCCGTGCGCTTCTGCGAGCGCATCCAAGGTCGGAGAGCAACCGACAAAGGAATTGGCCGCCCGTTCTGGCCATCTCGCCACCGCCTCCGCCCGCCGTCTCAGCGGCGTCCTCGCCGGATTTCCGGCTGCTCCCGGAACGAGACCGGCAGTCGATCATTGGAGCTTCAAGAGCGAGGCTCAGATGGCAAACGATATGCACACCGATGGCCGCGACGTCCGAAGCGCCACATACGACGCGATAACCCCGGTCAACAAACAATCAGCCGACCAGGCGGCACATCCCAGCGCTGCAGGACATGTGGATATTCCGGAAGGCCTGCTTCGCGACCGACGAGCACCTCTCAATCCCCGTACTGGCCGCCGACCGACGGAGTAGTCGATGAAATTCAGAAAGCCCAATGATGAAGGTAACGAGCCGTCTCCACTTATTATGATCGTTGTTGCCGTCGTTCCGCTGCTGGTCGTCGCGGGTTGGTTCATGGGCGTATTCAGCTAGGAGAGGTCAATGCTGGAAAAACAGATTATCGAAGCCATCAAGGCGGAGCTGGAGCGGCAAGCAGCGGACAAGCCTGCTGATCTCTCCATCGAGACGGGAGGCGGGTTCAGGGTCAGCGGGATCATCGATCTCGAGGCGTTGGCGATGGCGGTCGCCGGGAGCGTTGCAGGTGGCCCATGAAGTCCAGACCGATCCTTTAAAACTTCGCAAACTATCCGAGCGGGCTCGTCGCCTGGCGGACGGCGTCGAAGATCAAGAAACCAAATCTCGCTTGTTGGCAGCATCGGCGGAATTTGAGCAAAGGGCCCGAGAAATCGAGATGGACGATACAACGGGGCAGTAAGACTCGTGAGAGACCAAGCGTTTCTCAATGAAAAGTTTGGAGACACAACAGGGCCAATTTGGGTGCCGCCTCAGAAGCTAATCGCACGCGGAACGATGCCTGAAAATCGACATTTCAGCTTTAGCACAACAAGAACTGAGAGGCAGTCTGCAATGTTCAAGTCATCAATCGCCGCGGCCGCAATCCTAGCCTTCGCCCTCGGTTCAGCCGCGATCGCTCAGTCGGTCGGTGAGAAGACCGGCGTGAATTCTGTTCTCGGCGTCGCACCGAGTACAGCCGACTTCGTGAAAGAAGCGGCGATGAGTGACATGACCGAGATTGCAACGAGTAAGCTCGCGCAGGAACGTGGTGACGCGGACGCCAAATCATTCGCGAGCCAGATGGTTACCGACCACACCAAGACCTCAGACGAACTAAGGGCGCTCGTTAGCGGTGGCGTACAAGCCCAGATCCCGACTTCGCTCGATGACACGCATCAGAAGAAGGTCGATAAGTTGAAGGATGCCAAGCCGGAGGACTTTACGTCCGACTATGCCTCGATGCAGGTCAGCGCTCACAAAGACGCGGTTTCGCTCTTCGAACGATATGCAAAGGGCGGCGACGACGCGAAACTGAAGGACTGGGCCGGGAAGACCCTTCCGCATCTTCAGCATCATCTCGAAATGGCGCAGAAGCTGAACAAAGCGAAGTGACCGGAGGAGACCATGGGACTTGCCGCTTACGACGTGATCGAAAACGGCGCCTCTTGGGGTGTGCGCCACGACGACAACATTGAGGGCACGTACGAAACGAAGGAAGCAGCGTTCGAGGCCGCCATCAGCGCGGCCTCGCTCGCGATCCGGCAAGGTCACGAAGTCCGTGTGACTGCGCCGGGTCGAGACACCGGCAACAAGACAGCGTTAGGCGGTCAAACAAATTAGCAAGCCTGACATGATGTCTCCTCCTGCTTTCCATACCAGTGGAGACATCCTGGCAAATTGGGCGCAGGTGACTGCCTTCAATGTACTGATTTAAGCTCGTTTGCAGCTTGCCGCCCGACATCGGTAAGCTTTGTCAACGTGCGAGTGCCTGCCTGAGCCGCCTCGATGATCTTCTCCGCAACATAAGATCTTGTGGCGTGATGCTCTGATTTTTCCCGAGGCAACAATGCGCACGCACGCTGCAGCGCGACTTCCATATTGGCGCGCGTCAACTCATCAAACATCTCCATGGGCATCCTGCCGCTCCCTACTTTGCCGTTGCAGCTCAGAATTGAGTTCTGACCTCGCCGCCGTCTGTAGGTTTTCCTACGCTACCCTGAATTAATTTGTGATGCGCGTTGCGTTGCAAACGGCCACGGCGTTTCCATCTACGCATGCCGTTCAATGTTGCAATAGGTTGAAATGATGCCGCCGCGGAACGGAAACGATGATTTCGGATTGCTCGGACGGAGCGTTCAAGCTTCCTACCGAGACGCCCCATAAACTGCCCCGCCACAAGCGGGGCATTTTTCTGTTTGGACCGAAGAACTGGATGGATGTCGCTTCCATCACTCGTCCCGTCGGCGCATTTTGGAACATAGATCGATGAATTGCCTTTGTGGACCGGGAACGGAGTCCGCTTCCGTCCCTGACGAGCCCCGCCGTCTTACCTGCCCCCAGCCCGGACGGCGGGGTCTCCCTAACGAAGGCCAGATACTCTCTATCCGTACAGCTGTTCACCGGCGCTTGGCCTGCCAGAGGTGCGGTGCCGCCCCCAAGCATCTGCCGTAAAGGCTATCGTTCTTGACATCCCTGTCAGCAGTCCGCAGCGGTGGCCAACTGGACCTGCACTCGCAGCCCCCCAAAATTTGTCCTTTTTGGGCATTGTTTGCAGACATCCCTCTCGCAGCGTGATAAAGATTGAAATCCAGCCCTGCAGGCTCGCGCCGGATGTGCGCTGCAATCCCTCTTTTCTGAAAGGGGGCTTTGTGTCTCATCCAAACTTCGTTGTCGCATCGTTCAGTACAGAAGCCCGCGCTCGGCTCCTGCCTCATCTTGCCGTGATTCGGCTCGAGAGCGGAGACGTCCTTGCAGAAACCCATGAGCGCATTCGCCGCGTGTATTTCCCTCACAGTGGCATTCTGTCCTGCGTTGTCGATCTGCTTGGCGGCGGCGCAATCGAAACCGGCATGATCGGCAGAGATGGCGTTTTTGGCGGCTCGCAAGCCCTGAACAGCAACATTTCCCTCAACCGCGTGATGGTTCAGGTGAACGGCGAAGCATCGGTGATCGACCCCGACAAGCTTCGTGGTCTCGCTCTCGAATTGCCGGAGATTCGCGAAGCTCTAGTGCAGCATGAGCAGTTTTTTCTGGCGCAGGTTCAGCAAACTGCCGCATGCAACGCAGCGCACAAGGTCCGCCAGCGCCTGGCGCGATGGCTCATCAGAATGCACGAGCTTTCAGGCCCTAATCTGGAATTGACCCAGGAATTTCTGGCTCAAATGATGGGCGTGTCTCGCCCGAGCGTGACAGACGTCGCGAGAGAATTACAGGCTGCTGGGCTTATCAGTTATCGGCGCGGGCATATCCAGATCTTGGATATCAACAAAGTCACCGAGTGGGCCTGCGAATGCGAACAGGATATGGCTGAACACCGCCGTCAATTATTTCGGGATAAGACGTCCTGAAACAAAACTCGAAAATGGGAGTAGTGGCAGCGAATGCGCCCGGAGCAGGGTTTTGCCGCTATACTATTTTGACATTGTCGATCACGACACCACGATCGGCGACGAAGACGGCACGAACCTCAAGGATGCTGCGTCGGCGCTACGGCTTGGCGAAGTAATTTTGCGCGAAATCGTAAGTAACCGCATCCGTGACGCGCGGCCGGTTCCGCGCTCAATCGATGTTCGCGATACAGGTGGCGCATTATTGGCTTCCCTTCCCGCTCGCTCGCTGTTCCCTGAAGATTTTTAATACTTCACGTCCATTAATTCGCGCGAAGGTAGATTTCTGACAGAACGGAAGCCTGAAGTCCCGTACTCTTTCGGGTAGAGGAAGTGAACGATATGCGCGCAACATGCCTCCGCTTTTCAATCGAGCGCCTTTCCGAAACCGATGGCTATGTCATCGTTGCTGAATGGCCCGACGGAGGCACCGAGCAACTCGTTGGTGTTTTCGTCTCCGAGGAATTCGCGCTGCTGGTCGCAAAACGCTTTGCATCGAACCCGCCTTTCCTCCCCGCTCCCGCACCCGTGGTGCGAGGGTCTTGCGCGCAAGATTCGGAATGAACGGTCAGGAACGTCGTGAACCAACTCATTTGCTTTGAAAGTGACGACGACGACACTGCTATTGACGCAGCAAAACAGCTCGCCAGAAAACTCGGACGCCACGCTGCATGGGCGGGACAGAAGGTCTTGTTGCGCAACGAGGCCGACGAGATCATCGCAATCATCGAGATCCGGCGACTTCACAGTTGACGCTTCCATTGTATTGCAAGCGCGTCATGGTTTCGGAAATTTACGTGTGTGTCGCCTTTCCTGCAGACAGATTGGTGGCGCCCGCCAATCTTGATGGATCACATGTATTCGGAGGTCATCGTGCCGCGAGTCAGCCCATACGTCCGGAACGATACTAAGCAATTGGAAAATCTGCGCATCAAAGACTTGCTCGTCGCGGCGCAACGGATGCCGCCCGGAGTTGAGCGGGACCGCCTGCTGAAACAGGCCCGTACAGCGGACATAAGCGTCAATCTCGCAAGCTGGGCGGATTCCCCTGGTCTACAGCCACCAAAATGATGAGGTACCTATGAAACATGTGACAAGCCGTTCCTGGACGGATGCCGATATCACACGACTGAAAGAACTTTCCGCCGCCGGGGCATCCATCAATCGAGCGGCAGCCGCTTTGAATCGAAAGACCACCGCCGTGCAAAAGGTCGCTCGCGCACACAACATTTCGTTGGTCGGAACGCGTCAGGCGAAAGCGACGGTAAGACGTCTTCAGTCCCTGGTATCAGCAACGACATAGGTTCTGTAATGAACACCCCTGTGGCCTCGGACGCTCTCAGGCAGCACGCGGCCGACATATTGCGGCGTGCTCGCGCCCTCCCGGTCGGCCCCGAGCGTAACGACCTGCGCCAGCTCGCGATCGGGCCTCGCTGGCTCGACCGTAAGGGATCAAGCCGCACACATCAGCAAGCCAAACGTCTGTTCGATATCAGACGCGCCATGCCTCGGGAATGACGTCACGGCTTGTGATGACACCGACGTCGCGTCCCCGGTCATCAACGACGATGATCCTCATGGGAAGATCCTGACGTCGGTCAACGATCGTTGCCGCGATTAGCTCGCGGATTCCCCTGTCCGCTTCAGCCATTGCGGCCTGCTGATCGGGGACTTCAGAACCTTCGATATCACGAAGGCGCTCGCCGCTTTCATATTCCAGTTCCAGAAGATATCGGGGCATGCCCGTTCTCCACCCTGAACCCAATGCATTTGTCATGATACGTTGGAACTTGCAGCTCGGTTTTACGGTGCGCAAGAAAAAGCGCCGTGAAGGCGTCGCTCCAGCCTGAAACGACGCCTCCTGCATCGTGCGGCTTAATCAGGAACAAGGCCGATACCTTTCCGTTTTCGCCGCAAATGAACCAAAGGAGGACATCATGGCACAACGCGAGACCGGCACGCTCATCGGCACCGATAAAGTCGAAGGCACCGCAGTATATGGCAGCGATCGCGAGAAGATCGGCTCCATCGAGCGTGTGATGCTCGAAAAGGTGAGCGGCAAGGCATCCTATGCCGTGCTGAGCTTCGGCGGCTTCCTTGGGATCGGCGACGATCATTACCCGCTTCCGTGGCAATCTCTCAAATACGATACGGAATTGAGTGGCTATGTCACCAATGTAACGAAGGACCAGCTTCAGGGTGCCCCGAAGTACAGCAATGAAGCGGACTGGGATTGGCAAGATACCGGCCGTGCCAGGACGGTGAACGACTATTACGGAACCCCGTTCGTCTAGTGTGGTCGGCCCCGGCACAGTCCGGGGCCTTTCCTGTTGGGAGGAAGCCATGACGAAATCCGATCAAGACATCACGCTGGACGTGAAGAAGCAGGAGCAGCCCAAAACCAAGCAACGGGCGCGTGATCCAAGCTCGACGAACCAGCCCAAGCCTCACTCAGAGAATGACAAGGCAACCGGCACGTTGGCACCCGGTCAGAAGCACCAGCGCCACCTCCGCGACAAAAGCTGAAGGAACACGCCATGCAATCGGAAGAGATGACGCGCTGCATCGAAACCTGCCTCGCTTGTTACAGAACCTGCACGAGTATGGCGATGAACCATTGCCTGGAAATGGGCGGCGAACATGTCCAGCCTAACCATTTCCGCCTGATGATGGCCTGCGCGGAAATCTGCCGCACCTCAGCCCATTTCATGCTGATTGGTACACCGCACCACAAACATACGTGTCGCGAATGCGCCGAGATTTGCGCGGAATGCGCGGCCAATTGCGAACGCATCGGCAACATGGACGAATGCGTCGCAACGTGCAGGGCATGCGCCGACTCCTGCCGCAGGATGGCGGCATAGTGCTTTCCGCGAGCATCCGCGCTAACACAAAGAACTTGAAAGGAACACACTTATGACGGTGAAGGATTTTGTCGAATCCCTCGCTGCCGAAATTGGTGGCAATGCCTTGCGCGCAGAAACATCTATCGATATCCCGACACCGCAAGAGAACCCGACGTCACACGAGAAATCGGATGCGCGTCTCAGCGTGATCGGGTCTGATGGCCTGCACGTCGGAACTGTGGATCACGTCCAGGGAGATTGGATCGTCCTTCAAGAAACGCTCGGCTCTGCACCGAGTCGCTTGGCGACAAAATTTGTCGTCGCCACGGAGACCGACAAACTCAAGCTGTCGATCACGAGCCCAGAAGCCAAAAACCAGATCGAAACATCGGTTCTGACGCAGACAAATGAAGGATCGGGGAATAGCTGACAAGGTGGCCAGCCAGACAATCCGGCCGTCCATTATTTTGGCGCGGCCGGACGAAGACCAGCATCCGGTTGGCCGAATCTGCCGTCGTCCTGCATCTGGATTGCTCGGGCCAGCACCGTCGCTGCCGTCTGCACATCCTGCTGAAAAGCATCGTCGTCATCCAGAGCGCGATGCGACGTCGCATAGGGCTCGTTGTAGCCGACATATCCATCCTTCTCTGCCAGCGAGCCTGCCGAGATCAGATCGAGGTCCGTGAGCCAGTCTGCGAGCCCGCGCCGCAGGCCTTCGGCGCCGATACTGTCGCCATGCACGACAATCGAAAATAATCGCCCGGCAAGATGTTTCGGATAGCCCCATCCTTTCAGCTCTATCTCCTTGGCTTCGGCGGCTGTCTTGCCATGGGTGCTGGTGGGATCGGGATTTCCGCCATCCGCGCAGACTAGCCTGTCGATCATGGCCTTGAGACCAGTTGGGGCCTGATACCAGTTGACCGGCGTGATAATCATGATGCCATGAGCTTCGACCCACAGGGGGTAAATCTCGTTCATCCAGTCGTCGGTCTGTTGCAGGGAATAATTTGGATAACAACTGCAAGGCCAATGACAGAGTGGCATCGCCGTCGAGACGCAAGATTTGCAAGGATGGATTTTCCGCCCGAGTTCGGAGGTCAGGTGCGAGAGATCGAGAAAGTCCACGGCAAAGCCATGTTCAGTCAGGATAGGCCCCGCAATTTTGCATAGTCGAAACGTCTTTGACATCTCGCCAGGGCAAGTCTGATCACTGCGCGATGACCCGTTGATGAGCAATACGCGTTTTTGACGCATTGCATCGTCATGCTTCTGCTGGGCAGCTTCAATAGCCTGCTTTGCCCTCACCCAGTCGAGTGACAGGTTGTAGTCGGGATCGGCGTAATCCGCGCCGGCTTTCTGGGTATGTGGCGACTTTCGTGAGTGAGAATATCCATCCCAAGCGGCTTCGACGAGCGCGGCGATTTCAGCTTGCAGCGGCTCGAAAGCCGGGTCCGCAAAACGCGCTCGCATCCGGCCTTCGAATGTCTGGCGATCCAATTTCCGCGATGGCATTCCTTTACGAACATCGATTGCCACAATAGAACTCCTCAAATTCACAGAGGAGCAAGCTCGGTTCGCATCAATCGTTCCCGCCTGAGTAAACGGTCACGTCAAACCGCATCAGCGGTCGGCGCGAAGATCACGGATCTTGCAATACAGGACTGTTCCGGAAAGCGTCGCCCCGACGCCGTTGCCCAAAGTGATGACGAAATCTTCTTTCAGCACACCGTAAATAACCCAGATCCCAAGTCCTGTCGTAAGAATGCCAAGCGTCTTCAACGAAAGGTCTGCCGTCGCACCACGCGGCAACGCCTTTCTCACCTGCGGCAAGTAAGATAGCGACGTCAACATTGCCGCCGACGTGCCGATCACGGGCAATATGTCTTGCAGATTCATCGTACGGTCGGTCAGGGCTTCAACACAACCTTTATGCAGCCGTCTTTCTTGGCGCGGAAGGTTTTATAAAGCTCTGGTCCCTCTTCGAGACTGGAACTGTGAGTGATGACAAATGATGGGTCGATCTCTCCCATCTCGATGCGCTCAAGGAGGATCGGGAGATAGTGTTGAACCGGCGTTTGGGCCATCCGGAAGGTCAGTCCGCGATTGATGGCGGATCCCATTGGGATCTTGTCCACGAAACCTCCGTAAACGCCGACAATCGAGACGGTCCCGAAATTGCGGCAACAGTGGATTGCCTGTCGCAGTACATGCGGCCTGTCGGTCCCCATGAATGTTGCGACCTTCACCCGGTCGATGACGGCGTCGAAACCGGACGCCGTGTCGGGTTCTGTGCCAACAGCGTCGATGCAGGCGTCGGCACCTCGCCCCCCGGTCAATTCCTGGATGCGGTCGTAAACGTCCTCATTCCGGAAATCGATGATGACAGCGCCGGCCTCACGTGCCATCTCCATGCGCTCCGGGACGGTGTCGATCGCAATCACGCGTTCGGCGCCCAGCATGAACGCGCTCCGGATTGCGAACTGTCCCACGGGTCCGCAGCCCCAGATCGCAACCGTCTCTCCGCCTCGCAGATTGCAGAAATCGGCAGCCATGTAGCCGGTCGGAAAGATATCTGACAAAAACAGGACCTGATCATCCGCCAAGTGCTCCGGGACTTTGATCGGGCCGATGTCGGCGTAAGGTACCCGCAGATACTCCGCCTGCCCTCCGGAATAGCCACCTAACAGATGCGAATATCCGAACAGCCCGGCCGGTGAATGCCCCCAAAGCTTCGTCGCCTTGTCGGCGTTGGGATTGCTTCGCTCGCAGCCGGAAAAGAAGCCGCGTTGGCAGAAGAAGCACTGCCCGCATGAGATCGTGAACGGCACGACGACGCGGTCGCCGACTTTGAGCTTCTTGTTGTCAGCGCCAACCTCGACGACCTCCCCCATGGTCTCGTGCCCGAGGATATCGCCATGCTCCATCGATGGAATGACCCCGTCGAAGATATGAAGATCCGAGCCGCATATCGCGCAGGCGGTCACCTTGATGATTGCATCCTGACCATGCTGGATTTTTGGATCCGGGACGCTTTCGCATCGGATATCGTTCTTGCCGTGCCAGGTCAGCGCTTTCATTCCGTCCTCCATCGTTCTCGCGGACATAAGGTCCGGATTTCGTCCCTGTTCCCTCCGAGGTGGAACATGACCGTAGCGAGTGGGTTTGCGGCACAGGATCAGCGCAGGAGTTTGCCATGGCCATCAACCGACCATTTGCCGTCGTCACAGGGGCCTCCACGGGAATCGGCCTGGAACTTGCCAGACGTTGTGCAAGCGAGGGCTTCGACTTGCTCATTGTTGCAGACGAGCCGGCCATCGAGGAGGCCGCGTTGATGCTGAGGGTGAACGGAGCGAATGTCGAAGCGCTGAATGCCGATCTTGCGACAATCGAAGGCGTTGACGCGCTATGCGATACGGTGGGCGACCGTGCCGTTGATGCGCTACTCGCCAATGCGGGGCGCGGCCTGGGGCGCGCATTTCTCGATCAGGATTTCGCCAGGGCGAAGCAGGTGATCGATACCAATGTCACCGGGACGGTCTATCTGCTGCACAGGATCGGCAACGACATGCGACGCCGGAATGCCGGGAAGATCCTAATCACCGGCTCGATCGCCGGCTTTATTCCCGGCAGCTTCCAGGCGGTCTACAACGGAACCAAGGCCTTCGTGAACTCCTTTTCCCTTGCGCTACGCGAAGAGCTGAAGGACACCGAAATAACCGTCACCTGCCTGATGCCGGGCGCCACCGAGACGGAGTTCTTTCGCCGGGCGGATATGATGGATACCGATGTCGGCACGACTGAAAAGGACGATCCCGCCAAGGTCGCTTCGGACGGATTCGAGGCCATGATGAATGGCTCAGCCGATATTGTCAGCGGCTTCAAGAATAAGGTGCAGTCCGCGGCGGCCAATGTGACACCGGCGGGGATCCTGGCAAGCCAGCATCGGAAGATGGCCGAACCGGGATCCGCCGGCGATTAGGACGACCTGGACCAGCTCGAGATGATGTCATCGCAGTTCGATAATTCGATCTGCACGTCAAAGCGACGAGCATACAAGCCCAGCAATGCATCATGGGTCTCGTCGGCAGAACTGCAAAGACCGTCCTGCGCAATGACAGTCCGATAGCCCAGATCGACGGCGCTCAAGACCGTCGAGAGCACGCATACATCGGTTTCCGCGCCCGTGACGATCAGCGTATCGATGCCGCGGTTTCGAAGAAAGCGATGAAACTCCGGATTCGAGAATGCGGAGTAGCCGGGCTTGTCGATGACCGCAGCGGGCGGAACGTGCCCCTGTAACGGAGGCATCAGGTCGAGAAGTCTCGCTTCGACCGAACACACCGCGTGCCATTTTTCGAAGTAGGCTTTCCACATCCCATGCGCATCCAGCGGGGAGTCCGGCGGGATGAAGCGTGTAAAGATGGTGCGCGGAGGTTGCCATTCGACCAACCGCACTACCGCCGGCATGACGCGTTCGAGCCACGGTGTCGGCCAAGGCCCTTCGGGCCCGAACAATCGCTGCATGTCCAGGCACAAATGAACGGCGCGGTCACCATCTATCCTTGATCGAAGCGCGCCCATGGCCAGGTCCAACTTCTCCACACTCGCTTGTGAGTCCACCATAGGCATGTCGATATGACGGCCCACACCATCAACGCCAATCCCAGACCGGTCCAGATACCAGCCAGAGCCAGGATCGACATGGTGAGAGCAAAGCCACCGAGCCCGAAACTGCCGAGCGCCGCGCCGGCGGCATCGAGCGCTGCGGCATCCCTTGCCCGATTTCGCCCCTTCAAACCGCACTCGCTTTTGCGCCGTCGTTCGTGCGTTTCGATCAATGTGACGCTCGCGCATAGCATGGTCGGAAACGCCAGAAACAGGCCTCCGGTCGCTGGCCCCCAGATCGCGGCAATCGCGCCAGTCATTACGGTTGCAAGCCCGCCGAGAAAGAAACGGGTGAGATCTTCGTACCACCGGCCATCACTCAGCGACGCAAACGACAATCGAATGACCATCACATCACCAAACCGGACAATCCGAATGCAACCGCCAACCACACAGGAAGCACGCAAAGCGAGGCAGCGATCGCAGACCATTTCGCTCGCTTGAGAAGCTGGCATATGATGATGCTGTAGATGAACAGCGCGCCGGCTCCTGCGAGCATCGCCGCACTCTCAGTCTGAACATAGGATGTGCCATGACTCGAATTCGCCAGCGCGAGCGAGACCAGCGCCACGGACGGCGCGGCACCAAGCAAGCCGGCGAAGGACTTCGGCCGCAAGATGTCGCCCATGAGCGCAAAGACGGACACGACGACACCTCCTACGAAAAATCGTATCACGTACTCGGTCACCGCAGCTTCCTTTGCCTGCTGTAGCCAGTGAAACGTCGCAGCATTCTTTCGATGGCGAATCTTCCGGCAAATCCGGCAGCGACGTCACTGGCCCAATGAGCAAGAACCACAATTCTGGTGGTTGATATCCCCAGCGTGACCGTCAATGCGAGATTGCGCCAAGCAGCAGGCCAAGCTGTTGCAGCTCCGGCGAGCGCTCCCATATGCATCGCATGACCGGATGGAAACGCGTCGTCAGCGCGACCGGAGATCGGGATGCCATGCAGATGTCCAATCCCCGTGAGCCTGTCCGGGCGCCGTTGATTGAAAAGATGCTTCAACAGGTGTGGCAAGACGCTCGTTACGATCGAGGCCACGAGCAAGTGATTGCCGGCCACGCGCGCGTCGGAAGATCCCCTGCGGGACGCGAGCCAATAGCGCGCGGCCGCAGCAATCAGAATGTGCTCGTCAGCGGCCCATGTAAGGCCCTCGGCCAAGTGCTCACGCGTGGGGGCAGCGCTTCGTGCGACCTTGGCTGCAATCCGTCGATCGACGCTGGTGGGTGATACGCTGATCGGACGCATGATCCTGCCTGTGACATCTGAATGACAGGCGATCAAATCGCATCTCGATGCGAGGTTCCGTTATCCTTCCTTAACCGCGACCGAACTGCTTCCTGAGTTCATCCTTCGCTTTTTCGAGCCGGGCCAACTGTGTTTTTGGCAGATTGCGCCCGGCGCGATTGACGTAGAAAGTCAGCATGGACAGCGCGGAACGATAGGGATTGGCCTTGCGACGATCACTATCCTCCGCAGATCGCTTCAGCGATGCGGCGATCTTTTTTGGATCGGTCAGCTTGAAAACGCCGTGTTTCAGATCGAGCGCGTCGCTGGTCTCGGTCACATGTTTTGACCAACGTTTCGTTGACGGCGCTTTCCGGCCCGACGCCTTCGCCGTAGGTTTTGTTCTGGATGTCGTGCGATGCGTGGCCATCGTGAAACCTTTGAAAGAAGGTCCGCTCAACGCGCATGATTTGGCCGAGTTCCGACGGGGCCCTCGCCCGAACACGCACGCAAACTCTACTGATCTCGCTGATGCGGGCGGCAAGAACAACGACAGCGAATGGTTTGGTCAGGATCTCCATGCTTGGCGCGAGATTGCCACTTCCGAACGCAGAATTTTCCGCATACCCCGTAATGAACAGCACCTTCAGATCGGGCCGGTGTTCGCGTCCGGCATCGGTCAACTGTCGTCCATTCATCCCGCCTGGAAGGCCGACGTCAGAGATCAAGAGATCGACGTCCGATGGCAGGATCTTCAAACCGGATGCGCCATCCGTGGCGTCGATCACACCGCATCAGGTCAGATCCGAGCTTACATCTTTCCGCGGGGCGAGCGAGGCTGGCGAAAGCCGGGCGATTTGGCTGCGGCTCGTGAACGAAACTGCAGGTGGTTGCGGATCTGCCTATCGAATATGAGTGTCGCACAGCTGACTCCCCGAGGAGCCCCCTCCTCAGCCTGGCCTGCATATGATCGACTGTCGCATCGGGATGAAGGGAAACGACATGGCCGAACAATCCAACCACAACCACGAACGGGGCCTTGCAAGATTCTTCGGGAACGTTGCCAACCAGACGTCGCAGCTGGCTGGGCGCGCATCGACTTTCATCACCGCATCGGCCGTGGTGGTCATATGGGCGATCACCGGCCCGCTGTTCGACTATTCCGACACATGGCAATTGGTCATCAATACCGGGACGACCATCATTACCTTCCTGATGGTGTTCCTCATCCAGAATTCGCAGAACCGCGACAGCGCTGCAATCCAGGTAAAACTGGATGAACTCATCCGGACCAGCAAGGCGCAAAATTCCTTTGTAGGCATCGAGCACCTGAGCGATGAGGAACTCGAAGAGATCCGGACCAGGTGCGAGGCCCGGGCCGCCGCTGAAAAGGCTGGCAACAAAATGGTTCGGCGCACCGGGGAGAAAGCGCGCGCGGCCGCGGATGAAGCAGTGCGGCCCTGATTTTCGTCATGACCAATCGGCAGGCGAAAGCTGCTCACATGGCGGCGGCTGTCAAAACAAGAGCTTGCGCAAGCCAGCTTCCGGGCAACAAGAAATTCTCTTTGACCATCAATGCTCGGAACGAGGCTACTGATCGCGACTTGACGCGACGGCATCTCAGCCCGGAGGAACTCAATATGAAAACGTTTATTGCCGCTGTCGCGATCCTTGGTCTTACTGCATCCGCATCTTTCGCTCAGTCCGGCGCCAATCCGAGCGCGCCGCAGCCCGGCTCGACCGGCGCCGGCGTGAACCAGCCCGGCACCACCAGCACCGGCACCGCCGTCGATCGTTCCGATTCGATGAAGAAGGACGGAATGTCGGGCACCACCGGCATGAAAAAGGACGGCATGGCCAAGGATGGCATGTCGAAGGACGGAATGTCCAAGGACGGCATGAAAAAGTGATTTCATAAGGTTATTGCTGCGATCAGAAGACCGACAGGGAGCAAACGTGGAGGCGTTCGTTCCCTGTTTTCTTCATGCGCATAAAGCTACTGTCGCCGCATTGTAAAATAGCAGTCGTCGGCGGAATAAAGCACCGATGAGGGCAACAGCTATTTTTGCTGCGCTGGGGCTTTGCCAAGGTCCTTTTCATGCATCGGGGCATCTTGCGGCTTGACTGTGCCCGCCTGCTGCTCGCTCACGGTTTGCGCATGCTGCGCGTTCATCCCGACGAATATAATGACAATCATCATCACGAGGATGACGCCGGCGACGATGACGAACTTGCCTATGCCCTTGGGCGGCGGTGTGGGATTGCGATTTGGCATTCGGCCCTGCTCTCATCTGACTAAAGACATTAATCGAACAATGTGAGCATCAACCTGTTCCATTGCGCGCCGCCTATGATCGGAACGTTGCCAGAAGCTGCGGCTTGTCGCCCCGACCCCGCGCATCGCCATGCGCGATCGAAACAATCCACCATCGAGCCAGGCAGCGAATGGCTAGAGATCAATCGTCCCATTACATGACCAGGCGGTCATTTTCCGGAGCCGGCCTCGCATGGGCAGGCATCGCCATCATTGCCTCCCCAGCGTCTGCGACAGGAGAAACACCCATGACAACGTCCCGGATTGACGATCCGCGCAGCAAATATCCGAAGCCGCCCTTCAAGCGGCAGACCCAGCCTTGGCCGGGCCTCGCGCGCGACATGGATCCGGTACCAGATCATGGCGAACAGAGCTACAGGGGATCGGGCCGGTTGCTCGGGCGCAAGGCGCTGATCACGGGCGGCGATTCCGGAATGGGTCGCGCTGCCGCCATCGCCTTTGCGCGCGAGGGAGCCGACGTCGTGATCAACTATCTGCCAGCTGAACAGCCCGATGCCGATGACGTGCTGAAGCTGATCAAGGCCGACGGCCGCGTGGGTGTCGGCGTCCCCGGCGACCTCAAGGACGAGTCGTTCTGCAAAGATCTCGTGGCGCGCACCGTGCAGGAGCTCGGCGGCATAGACATCGTCGTCAACAATGCCGCCCGCCAGCAGACACGGGAATCCATCATGGATATCTCGTCGGAAGATTTCGACGCAACGATGAAGACGAACATCTATGCGCCATTCTGGATCATCAAGGCGGCGCTGCCGCATCTAAAGCCCGGCGCGTCAATCATCGGGACGTCGTCCGTCCAAGCCGCCGAACCGTCGCCCGAACTCTACGACTACGCGCAGACCAAAGCGGCGACGACGAACTATGTTCGCTCCCTCGCCAAACAGCTTGCGCCGCGCGGCATTCGCGTGAATGCCGTCGCCCCCGGACCGATCTGGACGCCGCTGCAGGTGTCCGGCGGCGCGACGATGGAGAAGCTGGAAAAATTCGGCAGCAAGACGCCGCTCGGCCGACCAGGCCAGCCTGCCGAGCTGGGCTCGATCTATGTCCAGCTCGCTGCAGCCGACGCCAGTTACGCCACTGGACAGGTCTACGGATCGATGGGCGGCGAGGGAATTCCTTAATGGTCCGTGTTCGCTTGCCACTCATCCCTTAACACGCCGCACAGCTGTGCCGTCCCAACAAGATGCCCGCTTTGCGCCAAGAGCGGCCATTCGCTGATTGCGATCTAAGAAGCCGTGCAACTCGGGTAGCTTTTTTCGTTGGCCGGAGCTTCTTCCGCAACAAGCCGTTGAGTTTCTTGAGCAAGCCTCGCGATCATTTCCGATTAAACGTGGCAACGCGATACAAATAGACTGCGATGGCTCCAAGCAGAACGGCTATTCCCACTCGCTCGATCAGTCCAGAAGCGGCGCTGTAGTTTTCTCCAAGCGCGAATCCCGCCGATGCGAGTGCAGCGCTCCACGCCAGCGAACCGATTGTGGATAGAGCTATAAATTTTCCGGGATGAACGTGGAAGATCCCGGCCGGCACCGAGATGAGAGTTCGGACGCCCGGGATGATACGACCGAAGATCAACGTCAGCACGCCCCACCGGTTGAACCAGCGGTTTGTACGATCGACGTCATCCGCCGTCAAAGTGAGCCAACGCCCATGACGAACGGCAAACTGCCTCAGTCGTTTTTGGCCCAGCCATCGTCCAACGCCGTACCAGAAAAAAGCTCCGAGGAGCGTGCCGCATGTTCCGGCGACAATGACGCTAACTATGTTGAGACTGCCGCGCGAGGCAACAAATCCCGCCAACGGCATGATCACTTCGGACGGAATTGGTGGGAAGACGTTCTCCAGAAACATAAGAAGGAAGATACCGATCACACCGCTACGCTCTATGATCGATGTCACAGTTGCGATCATGGACCGACCTTCTTCCGTTCCTCACCGGCGACTGCTCAGCAATCTCCGAGGCGACGGCCGTCCGCTTTGCGACCGCAGCGAAACCAATTTGGAGACGCAGGAAGAGTTCCAACGAAAATCTGGCTTGCAGTTCTTTTGCGTTGCGCCGTCACTGCTTCGCGCGGTGCATCGACAGGGGCCGTTGATTTGCACGTCTCACTCGTTAGTCTGCAATGGATTTCGGATCGAACTGAGGCTTGACGTGCGTCTTCATCTTCAGACAGGCTGTGCGATCAATACACCATTATCTACACCCGCTCTTGTCAGCGCCGCGGTGGTCCTCTGTTCTGGATTTCTCATCCTTCTGATCTACGATCTTGGACACCTGTCAACGCATATGATGCTGCATATCGCGACCATGAACGTGGCCGCACCGAGCGTCGCGGCCCTCATTGTCGCCTTCTACCCCCTTGCCAGACATTTCAAGACGACTGCCTCAGGCCTATGGGCGGCTTCGCTGATCCAGATCGTGGCCTTGTGGGCGTGGCATGCGCCCGCTGTCCATGACGTCGTGACGCATTCGTTCCCGCTGACATGCCTGACACAGGGGACACTCCTCATCGCTGCACTAACGTTTTGGCTCGCCTTGTTGACGACCGCTGCGAATGTACGCTGGCAGACCATTCCGGCATTGCTGCTGACCGGAAAGCTGGCGTGTCTGCTGGCAGCCTTGCTTATCTTCGCGCCCCGGACGCTCTACGCATCGACAGGCCATACCGGACATATAGCCGCACTGCCTGCTGCCGCTTCACTCGACGATCAGCACCTAGCCGGCCTGCTGATGATCACAGCCTGCCCGCTCAGCTATCTGGTGGCTGCCGTCATCATCACTGTGCAACTGATCACGCCCCCGCCCTCTCCGGCAAGCGCAGTACATCAGAACGCGCCGGTCGGATGAACTTCCCGTCCCGCCTGACATGGACGATCAAGCTCGTTCTCATGGGGGCCAGCGCAGTCGCGATCGGTAGCTTCTTGTTCGCATGGTCGGGACTCTACAACGTCGCCGCCGGTCGCGGTCACTGGACAATCACTAACCATCTTCTCACCTTCGGCATGCACAACTCGGTGAGAACCCATTCACTCGGCATCGAAGTGCCACCGCTCGACAACAGCGATCTCGCAATACTCGGCGCCGCCCATTTTCATAACGGCTGCGCTTTCTGCCACGGCGCGCCCGGCGTGGCGATCAGCCCGATCGCACAGAGCATGCTGCCCTCGCCGCCGGACCTGTCCGGCGTGAACGACGAATGGCGCGCACAGGACCTGTTCTGGATCGTGAAGAACGGACTGAAATATACGGGCATGCCAGCGTGGCCCGCCGCCGAGCGCGACGACGAAGTTTGGGCCCTCGTTGCCTTTCTGAAACGCCTGCCCACGCTCGACGCCGCAGCCTATCGCAAGATGGCGCTCGGCGGCCTGTCGGTTCCCGCGCAGAGCGGACGCCAGATCGCCACCACAGAGGGCACGTCCGAGGCCGTCAGCGCGTGCGCGCGGTGTCACGGCGAGGCAGGACGCGGACCGACGAGCGCCCTGGTGCCCGTCCTGCACGGCCAGCCGATGGATTTCCTTATGCAGTCTCTGGAAGATTACGCGCATGCACGGCGCCCAAGCGGCATCATGCAGCCCCTGGCGAGCGACCTCTCTCCCGATGATCGTAAGCGGGTTGCACGCTATTATGCCGAGCTCCCGGCACTCGATGCAGCGGACACACCGGCGGATACAGGCGCCATTGAGCGTGGACGTCTGATTGCCACACGCGGCGATCCCGCTGCACGCATTCCGGCCTGCACAGAGTGCCACACAGCCTCGTCAATTACGGCCTATCCGCGCCTGTCCGGCCAGAACGCAGCCTATATGGTCAACCGGCTGAAGCTCTGGAAGGGCGGACTGACTGCGCGCACGGGCAATGATGCGATCATGGCGCCGATCGCACGATTGCTCGATGACCGCCAGATCGAAGACGTCTCGGCCTATTTCGCATCGGTTGTTCCCGAGACGCGGAAGGCCGCCCAATGACGCGCTCGGGATCATGCGGCGGCCTGCTTGCACTTACGATCGGTCTCGGCGGCTGCGGCCGTGACGTGCAATCGGTTCTGGCACCGCAGGGCGTGCAGGCCGAACAGATCGCCACATTGGCATGGATGCTGTTCGGCTTCGGAGCCGCCGTGTTGGCCATCGTCATCGCAGCGCTATGGCTCGCCATCGCGGGGCCGGAGCGAATGCGCCGATGGCTGGCCAAGGAGAACGCCATCGTGCTTCTCGGAATCGCATTTCCAGCCGTCACGCTCACGGCACTGCTCGGCTATGGCGTCTGGGTAATGCGGTCCCATCTCGATGTGACGCTTAGCGACAACGCTGTTGCGATCGAGGTTGTCGGAGAACAATGGTGGTGGCGCGTCAATTATTCCGGCGCCGGCGGCAAGCCGCTCGCGAGCGCCAATGAAATTCGCGTCCCCATCGGCATCCCTGTGGACTTCGCGTTGAAGTCGGCCGACGTCATTCACAGTTTCTGGGTGCCAAGCCTCGGCGGCAAGGTCGATATGATTCCCGGTCGCACGACGCGTCTGCGGCTCATGGCGCAACGACCCGGGATCTATCGCGGGCAATGCGCGGAATATTGCGGCGGCCCGCATGCGCTGATGGCGTTCGAAGTGATCGCGATGCCCGCGGCCGAGTATACGGCCTGGCTCCGGCGCGCCGCCGCGCCAGCCCCGGCACCGCAATCCGATGATCACGAACGCGGGCGCTCCCTGTTCATCGCTGCCGGCTGCGGTGCCTGTCATGCCGTGCGCGGCACCGCCGCCACCGGCACCATTGGACCTGACCTGACGCATATCGGATCGCGGCGCTCGGTTGGGATCGACACGCTGCCGCTGAACCACGCCAATCTGAAGCGCTTCGTAACCGAGGGCCAGCACATCAAGCCCGGCAATCCGATGCCGGAGTTTCGCATTCTCGAGCCGGCGGACGTGGACGCACTGTCGGCCTATCTTTTAACGCTCAAGGTAAACGACCAGGATGGCTGACACCGCTGCGCAATTTCCGAATGCGCTCCCAAGGCCCCACGGAGAAGAGGCCGCGCTCAAGGCCATCTGGGCGTCCCCGAAATCGTGGCGCATCGTCACCGACGTCAACAACACGGTGATCGGCTATTTCTATGTTGGCACCGCCCTGCTGTTTTTCCTTCTGGCAGGCATTCTGGCGCTGCTGATGCGGCTGCAACTCGCCGTGCCGAGCAACACGCTTCTGAGTCAGGAAACCTACAACCAGATCTTCACGATGCACGGCACCGTGATGATGTTCCTGTTCGCCGTACCTGTCGTCGAGGCGATGGGCATCCTGCTTCTGCCGCAGATGCTTGGCGCGCGCGACCAGCCTTTTCCGCGTCTCGGCGCGTTTGCATTCTGGGCGTATTTCGTCGGTGGTCTGATTTTCTTCAGCACGCTGTTCTTCGATCTCGCGCCGAATGGCGGGTGGTTCATGTATCCGCCGCTCACGAGCGCGCAGTTCTCACCCGGCATGGGTGCGGATTTCTGGCTGCTCGGCATCGGCTTCATCGAGATCTCCGCCATCGCCGGCGCGATCGAGATCATCGTCGGCGTGCTGCGCACCCGCGCGCCCGGCATGACCCTCGACAAGATGCCGATGTTCGCCTGGACCATGCTCATCTTCGCCGGCATGATCGTATTCGCCTTCCCGGCCGTGATCCTTGCCACACTATTGCTCGAACTGGAACGTGCGTTCGGGTGGCCCTTCTTCGTCGCCGCCAAAGGCGGCGATGCGCTGCTGTGGCAGCATCTGTTCTGGTTCTTTGGCCATCCCGAAGTCTACATCATCTTCCTGCCAGCAGCCGGAATGGTGTCGATGATCGTGCCGGCCATGTCCGCCACGCCCCTTGTCGGCTATCGCCTGGTAGTCGTCGCCTTGATCGCGACCGGCTTCTTCAGCTTCGGACTCTGGGTCCATCACATGTTCACGACCGGCATTCCGGCGCTGTCGCTAAGTTTCTTTTCGGCAGCCAGCATGGCGGTGTCATTGCCGAGCGGCATTCAGGTCTTTTCGTGGATCGCCACGATCGCAACAGGGCGGCTGCGCTGGGCGCCGCCGTCACTGTTCGTGCTGGGCTTTCTCTTCATCTTTACGCTGGGCGGGCTCACCGGCGTAATGGTCGCGATGGTGCCATTCGACTGGCAGGCCCACGACACCTATTTCGTCGTCGCGCATTTCCATTATGTGCTGGTGGGCGGCATGGTGTTTCCGCTGTTCGCTGCGTTCTACTACTGGGCGCCGGCCTTCAGCCGCCGTCCGCTCTCGAACCGGCTCGGCACGGCCGTCTTCTGGCTGATGTTCGTCGGCTTCAATGTCGCGTTCTTTCCCATGCACCTCACCGGCCTGATGGGCATGCCGCGGCGCGTCTACACCTATCCGTCAGTCATGGGCTGGGACGTCCTGAACATGATCTCCACGATCGGCGCCTTCCTGTTTGCAGCCGGCGTCTTGCTGTTCGTCTTCGATCTCATCCGAAACCTGCGCCCCGGCATCGCGGACACGGCAGGGAACGTCTGGAACAGCGCCTCGCTGGAGTGGCTGCCCAATGGCACCTATGGCCCGCGCAGCATTCCCATCGTGACCAGCGCCGATCCGCTCTGGGACCAGCCGAAACTGGCAGAGAACGTCGACGCCGGCCGTTTTTATCTGCCGGGGACGGCCACCGGGCGGCGCGAAACCATCGTCACCTCGCCCATTGAGGGCGCTCCGCAATATATCCTGCGGCTGCCCGGACCGAGCTGGACGCCGCTGCTGGCAGCGATCTTCACCGCGGCCTTCTTCATGCTGCTGACCGCCAAGGCGATCACCATGGCGCTCGCTTGCGGCCTGCTCGCCGTCATCATGATCCTCGTCTGGATGTGGGACAGCGATCCGAAGCCGTTGCCATCTGTCGATGTCGGCGGCGGTATCACGCTTCCCACCTATGCGACCGGATCCTCATCCCATTCCTGGTGGGCGATGATCATCCTGATGCTGGTTTCGGGGTCGCTGTATCTCGCCTACGTGTTTTCCTATCTGTATCTCTGGACGGTCTCTCCCCAATTCTGGCCCAAGCCCCATGCGCTCGGTCCGCTGCAATCCCCGACCATCTCCGCCGCCATTCTTGTGCTCGGGAGTGCCGTTGTCGTCATGGCGAAACGTCTGCTGCCGAGCAGGACGCGAAACGGTTGGACTTTCGCGTTGCTGACCGTTTTGTCCTGTGCCGCGCTTGTTGCGGCGCTCTTTCATGACGTGTCCACCCATTGGCTATCGGGCCTGCGGCCGGATGCCGACGCCCATGGCGCGATGGTTTTCATGGGAGCGTTCCTGCAGACGCAGTTGACGCTCCCTGTTCTGGTCATGGCCGCATTCGCCATCGCCCGCAGCGCCGGTGGCCGACTCGATGTCGAACGGCGGGTCGTCTTCGACAATTTTGCCCTGCTCTATCATTACACGTCGGGGCAGAGCATGCTGGGCCTTCTGCTCGTTCACGGTTTCCCGAGACTTGCGGGGTGACGTTCATGAAAGTCCGGCCGCTTGCCGACCTGCTTCGGATCGCCGTCGCTCCTCTGATCTGGTTCTTGCATCTCTCAGCCGTCTACGCCGCTGAGGCAATGATCTGTTCCGGGATCCTGAACACGCGGTCAAATATAGGGGGGATCGTCATCGTGTTGACGATGATTGCGCTTCTCGGGCTTGCAATGACGGCAATAGTCACTGCCAGAGGCGCGGAACGGGGCAACAGCTGGCTTCGGACTGCCGCGCTGATCCTGACCTTCTTGTCGGTGGTCGGCGTCGCCTGGACATCGCTTCCATCATTTCTCCTGCCGGGCTGCGCGAGCGCTGCGATCGGAACGGCGCTCGGCACGGTCGTCTGAGGCGTAAGACGCCCCGAAACGCTGACCTGGCTCGACGTAACGGGGAACCCGGCACGTTCCTCGGCCGTTGCAATCTGCGGCAGTTCAATCGATAGCATTCCGAGGCCCCGCGGTGATCGACTGGTCGTCCATTCTCGTTCCGCAGAATTCTATTGCCGAGGTAATTTTACGCGGTACGCTCATCTACTTCCTGCTGTTCTTCATCCTGCGCTTTTTTCTCAACAGGCAGGCCGGAGCAGTTGGTATTCCCGACCTGCTGGTCGTCGTGCTCATCGTCGAGGCAACGACGGATGCACTGGGGCGCAACGAGTCCGTGACGGAAGCGGCGATCCTGATCTGCACCGTGATGTTCTGGAGCTATGGCTTGCAATGGCTCGCCTATCGCGTGCCCGCTTTGGAAATCCTGATCACATCGCCCAAGGTCAAGCTTATCGAAAATGGGCGAATGCTGCGACGTAACATGCGTAAGGAGCTCGTAACGGAAGACGAATTGAGATCGCTGCTACGGACGCAAGGCGTGGAGGAGCTTGAAACCGTCAAGCTAGCTTGCCTCGAAAGCAGTGGGGATATCAGCGTCATTACTTACGAGAGCGAAAACGAGTCCGGCTCTAGCCATACGAATAGAGCCAAAGAACTTTCCTGAATGCGGGCAGGACCATCGGGCCACTCCACCGGAACGCCCGCTTTGCGCCATTTCTGGAATACCATTCCGGCCATGGCTCGATCAGGCCGCGCAGCCTTGGAACTGCGAATCCTCTTGCCGCTTTGCATTCATAAGATTCAAAAGGCCAGCGGCTGCGCGCGCATCGCAGAGAGCGCGATGGTGGGTCTCAAGAGAGAGACCGAAGGTCCGGCTCAAGTTTCCGAGCCCGTACGAATCGAGCCCGGGATGCGTCCTACGCATGCCGGCGCAGGTGCAAACCTTCGGAAAGCGGAAGCGCCGCTCCAACCGTTCGTACTCGCTCGAAATGAACCCATAGTCGAAATTCACATTGTGCGCGACGAAGATGCCGTCGCCCATGAATTCCATGAAACTGTCGGCGACGGTCGCGAACAGCGGAGCGTCGCGCACCATTTCGTTGGTGATGCCGGTGAGTTGGACGATCTTGGATGGTATCGCCCGCTGCGGATTCAACAAGGAATGCCACTCACCGACGATCTGGTGGTTACGCATCTTAACCGCCCCGATTTCGGTAATACGGTCGAACGAAGCCATGCCGCCGGTCGTCTCCACGTCCACGACGACGTAATCCTGATCGGGATCGAACCTGTAGGCGACGCGACCAATCTCTACCGGGATTTTGGCATTGCCGAGTTGCCGAAGACGGGTCAGTTGATTTCGTCGGATGACGTCTCCCTCTGCTTTCACCTCGCTGAACGAGACTTTGCCATCCTGAACCAGCATCAGGTCCGGGAAACCATCCCGCATCGAACGGAAATCGCGGCACATAGCCTCCAGGATGTTCGCGAGGCCCGCTGTGTCCACACCGGCCAGCAGGCACTGCAGGGCGTCCAGATCGACATGATCCCATGTGAATAGCCCATTCGGCTTTCCCCACTTCCCGGCGACAGATCTAAGGAGGATGTTGAGAGCCGCTCCGGATCGCACGGCATCGAGCTTGGCTGCGATTTGCGGCTCGAACCGACGCAAAAAACTTCCGTCCTTTAGGCAACGCGGTACCCAGTCGAAGCCGCTATTGAGTTGATCGGATTCGAACAGCTCGTCCCAGAAGATGAGCCCGAACATCGCGAGCCAGACGTTGTTTTCGGTGAAAAAGACGCGATAGCCCTGACGACGTTTGAACAAGGCCACGCCCGCCTCCGGATTGCCGCGATGGGCGTCGTCGATGGCAATCGTCGTCGCGGCCCGGAGCATTTCAGTACAGGCCCCCGTCCGGCGACCTCCGAATTTGCGTGCATGGAAGTCTGCCGCAAATGTCAGCTCCTCATCCGTCAACGGATCATCGATCATCCGCGTGAGAAGCGCCTCCGCTTCGATCTTGTCGCCTGAGACGTAGACGAGCCGGACCAGCCTCTCGCGACAGTCGGCGGATTCCCCGGCGCGATAAAGGGAGTCCGCGAGCTCGAGATCCCCAAGCTTCTCGAAAAATTGGCCGACACGGCATGCAGCGCGCCCGCGGAGTTCAACCGCGTAGTCCGTTGGACAGAACGGACCGGCGAGGACTTCTTCGGCGCAAAGTCGATAGACATTGGCGCATTTCTCTTCGGTACGGTCCAGAATCTGACTGTAATAGAAACAGGCCCTCGCCTCGTCGCCGTCCTCGAAGCGAGCGCTGAAGGCCGACGCGCCGTTTGTCCGCATGAGACCGAGATCGCGAAGCGCGAAGTTCTTCAGATCGACCTCAGTCTTGCCGAAGTAGAGATAAAGCTGGAATTCGATCGGGCTGGTGCCGGCAAGAACTACGAACCGGTCTCCGTCACAGTACTCAACGGCAGTATCGAAGGGGATGCGCTGGGCAAAGAACTCGACCAGCCTTGGTTTCGACCACGAAGAGCGGATGTCGGAATATCCCGCGCTTTTGCCCCCGGTGAACAATTCGGTCTTCGGAAGTCGTGATAGAAACGCCGCGTAATCGTCCGGGACGAGCGATCGAGCGTGACCAATGCCCCTCAATTCCTCCAGCGCGGAGCGGACGTCGAAGATCTCAGCGTACTTGAAATGCTCGCGATTGAAGACCGAACCACGCCGGTTGACCATCCGGACGAGCAGACACTGCGCATCACGGGACTGTTCGTCGTCAGATAATTTGAGACCGCTCAGGCATTTCGAGAAGGGAGGATCTGGCTCATCTAGGGTTAAAGTTTAAGCGGCTTGCAATCGATGCTGCAAGCGGCGGTTTGCAATGGTTTCACGTTTGATGCGCGCACG
>WPCJ01145190.1_pt1 | contig 63103 bp, 41 predicted proteins | sample 5399831 | NCBI WGS metagenome assembly WPCJ01 (sample SAMN12869470, study PRJNA574797) | sludge metagenome | isolation source: wastewater treatment of pH10 | place: China:Beijing | collected 2019-05-20
GAAGAAACAAAGAATAAAATGTTTGTAGACTATATTCGCATTTATCAAAAGTAAATTAATTATGAAATACACGTTACTTATTGTAGCTTACTTTTTCTGTTTATCCTGCACGCAAGGTCAAAAGAATGCAGAAGAGCCAACTATCGTCAAAACTTTGATTTGGAGTGACGAATTCGATTATGAAGGATTACCAGACAATACAAAATGGACCTTTGAAGAGGGATTCGTTCGTAACAATGAACCCCAATATTACACTGTAAATCGGGAACAAAATGCTTATGTTAAAGATGGTATATTAAAAATATCCGCTTTAAAAGAAGAATATAATGAAGCGCAATATACCTCTGCCAGTATCCATACAAAAGGTAAATTTGAATTTACCAATGGCAGATTAGAAGTCAGAGCAAAAATTCCGACAGGAAACGGTATATGGCCTGCAATATGGACATTAGGTGCCAATATTGATAAAGTGTCATGGCCTTTATGTGGAGAAATTGATATTATGGAGTACTGGGGGCATAATCCAAAAAATATTCATGCCAATGTACACACCAATGATTATAATCATTCTATAGGTAAAGGAAGGGGTGGAAAAATTGAGGTTGAAAAGCCTTGGGGAGATTTTCATATCTATGCTCTAGAATGGTACTCCGATCGCTTAGATTTTTACTACGATACTGTTTTATACTATTCATGTAAGAAAAAAAGTGAAGGTATTGGTGAATGGCCTTTCGATACTCCTCAATACCTACTGATTAACCTTGCTTTAATTTCAGATAAAAATAATATCGATAATGAAATTTTTCCTTCAAATTACTTAATCGATTATGTTCGTTTTTATAAATTCAGTCAATAGAAACTAAAAAAAATTATCAAAAAAATAATTTGCATGAAAACTTTAATTTACACATTAACCATAGGACTAATTGTATTGTGCTCAAGTAACTGTAAGGCGCAAAATGAATCCATTATTATTAAATTTGATGATAAACTAACTGATAGAAATCTGACAATTAATAAATTATCCCAAGAGCTAGCTAGTGATTGGTCAACATTCGAATATCTGACTTTTGATCTTTTTGCATCTTCACCTCAACGTTTTACTTTAATTCTATACGATTCAACCGGATCTCGGAGAATTGTTATCTTGCCCTTTCAAAATTCATGGGTCAGAGCATCAATACCCCTTATTCATTTTCAAAAGAGAAATGTTGTTGGCAGCGATATGGCAGCAATTGGCAAAACAGGATTACCAGCGATGTGTATCAATTTCACAGGGAGTGTAGGTTCTATTAATAATATCGATTCTATTGGATTTGAAATGGTTAAACCATTAAATTCACCATACCTTGAAATTAAAAATATTCAATTAACAATGAATGCGCAGGATGCTATCTTAAGTCCAATACCGGCAGTTAATGAATATGGCCAATGGATACCCGGCAATCCTGATGTCTTTAAATCAGATAGAGAATTGGCTGAATCTTGGGGAGAGGATGATGATCAAGACAGTTTGGCGGGTGATTTCGGATTTTCTAAATATGGTGGATTTAAAAAACAACAGGTAAATGCAACAGGTTTTTTCAGGACAGAGAGAATAAATGGAAAATGGTGGCTTGTCGACCCTGAAGGATATATTTTTTATTCCATCGGTAGTACAGGAATTAATCCTGGAATCTCATTTGCAAGATTAGAAGGGAGAGAATATATTTTTGAAAAATTACCTCCTCCGATTAAAAGTACTGGATCCAGAGATGCCCAGAGTTCCTTTTATACATGGAATCTTACAAGAAGATATGGAGACAACTGGGTCGATAAATGGATAGATAAGACTATCAAAAGAATGGATAATTGGGGATTTAACACCATTGCAAACTGGTCTGATGAGGTTCTCTGCAGATCTCAGAAAAAACCTTATGTTAAAAATCTTTATGGGTGGGGATTCAATTCTCAAACAATGGGGATGCCGGATCCTTATGATCCTAAGTATACACAATTGGTTGATTCGATGGCTAAAATGCAATGTGAATTTTTAAAGAATGATCCATACTTGATTGGATATTTTGTCGGCAATGAACCCCCATGGCCAGGCAGAGAAGATGAATTGGCAGAAGTTATTCTTAAGGGGGAAGTAAGCCCGTTACAAATAGTGCTGAAAGAATATATATCTGAAGAAGATACGCCCGAAAAAAGAAAGGCGTTTGTATACGAAACATATATAAAATTCATCAAGATTATTAACACTGCTATCAAAAAACACGATCCCAATCATTTAAACCTGGGATTACGATTTGGCGGTAATCCTCCTGATGAAATAATCAAAGTTTCGGCAAAAGTTGGCTTTGACGTGTTCAGCCTTAACATCTATCAATATCGAATTGAAGATTCAATCCTTAATAGAATAGATAATTTTACTAATTTGCCTATAATTATTGGAGAATTTCATTTTGGGACCCCGGGAAGAGGTTTAGCGCCCGGTCTTGCCCAAACGATCAATCAAAAAGAAAGAGGGGTTGCCTATAGTTACTATGTAGAAAATGCCGCTGCTCATCATTCCATAGTAGGGACACATTGGTTTCAATGGTTAGATCAACCTTCTACCGGAAGATTTGACGGTGAAAATTACAATATCGGATTTGTAGATGTTACGGACTTGCCTTACTCTGAATTAGTAAAGGAAGCCATTAAAACGCATGAAAAGATATTAGATATTCATTCGGGTAAAATACCCCCTACTAATCAACAAGCAATAAATCAATCAATAAACTTTTGAAAAATATAATTCATTTGAACATTATGAAACTAAAATTTCCGCTGATAGTATTCTGCTTATTCAACATTATCTTTATACTTTATCCACAAGATAAAGTTTCACTTGAAGAAAAATCGATCGTACTGCCCACCTACCCTGTTGCGCCAGCCGATAAGAATCCCATATTTTTCAGAGGAGAGGCTTTTCAGGGCGCGTCAAGGCATTATTATCCCCTGAAACTGAATGACCAGTATACTAACGAAAGGATCGACAAAGCATGGCAGACGATTGTCCTTGGCAACGAATATATCGAGTTGGGGGTAACCCCCGAGATTGGTGGAAAACTATATTATGCAACCGATAAAACCAACAACTACAATTTTATTTATAAAAACAACGCGGTACGGCCTTCCAACATCGGCATGACAGGCGCATGGGTGTCGGGCGGCATCGAGTGGTGCGTGCTTCATCACCACAGGGCATCCACCTTTCTACCCTTGGATTACACCACAACTGAAAACGAAGATGGAAGCAAAACCATTTGGATAGCCGAATATGAGCCCCGTCACGGTATGAGGTGGACTGTGGGGATTACCGTGTTCCCGGGAAAATCCTACTTTAAGGCCGAAGGAAGAATTCATAACTCTTCTCCTTTTACGCATTCTTTCTTATATTGGGCTAACGTGGCGGTTCACGTCAACGACAACTACCAGACTCTCTTCCCGCCAAGTGCGCAGGTAGTTACTTTTCATTCCAAGACAGATTTCACACAATGGCCTTTTGCCAAGGCAGAATATCGGGGAGTCGATTTCAACGGGATAGATATAAGCTGGTGGAAAAATGTGGTCAATTCAAACTCATTTTTTGTGCATGACCTTAAGGAAGATTTTATGGGCGGGTATGACCACGGCAAGAATACAGGAACCGTGCATATCGGAGACCACCATATCGTGAAGGGGGCTAAATTATGGGAATGGGGTTCGGGAGCGAGCGGACAGGCTACCGAAGCGCGGCTTACCGAGAATGATGGGCCCTACGCCGAACTGATGGTAGGCGCATACACCGATAACCAGCCCGATTACAGTTGGATCAAACCCTATGAAGTGAAGCAGTGGGAGCATTACTGGTACCCGGTCAAGGGTATTAGGGGATTCAAATACGCAAATCTCAACGGCGCCGTCAATCTCGAAGAGGACAAGAGGAACAGCGTGTTCCTCGGTTACTATTCAACCACAAAAGTAAATGCAAAAGTAGTATTAAAGAATAAAGATGAAATTGTTTATGAAAAAAGTATCGGCATCTCGCCTGATAGGCCGTTTGCCGAAACAATAAGGATTGACGGGACATTTCTGTTAACCGACCTTTCTACTCAATTAATTCAGGATGGCACCGGCGAAGTATTGGTCGAATACCGGCCCGTTAAGCAGGAGCCGGTTGAAAAACTGCCAGAGTCATGGAAAGGGTATCCCACTCCGGATAAGCTTAATACGGTTGAGGAGTTATATTTGACGGGGAAAAGGGTTGAGCAGTTTTATGCTCCCCGGTACAATCCTCTTGATTGGTATAAGGCTGCTTTGGAAAAAGACCCCGGTGATAGCCCTACCAATATTGCAGTGGGCAATATTTACCTGAAAAACGGCGATTATAAAACCGCACGAAGCTATTTTTCCAAGGCGATTAAACGGGTAACCCACGATTACACCATTCCCTCAAGCAGCGAAGCGTTGTATTTACAGGGACTGGCACTTAGGGCGCTTGGCCTTTACGATGAAGCGACCGATACACTTTACCGCGCCACATGGGATAATGCGTATCACTCGGCGGCATACTTCCAACTGGCTGAACTCTCCAGTGCCAAGAACGATTTCAAAAGGGCGATCAACGAGTTGAACGAATCACTCTGGACTAATGGACGGAATAACAGCGCCCTTGCGTTGAAAGCTTCTCTGCAGAGAAGGCTGGGCGATTTTGAGGGAGCTCTTGCAACACTCGGAACCATTGCCGGATCCGATCCGCTCGACTTTAGGATTAAAAATGAATACTACCTTGTTGCCAAAGAGTCCGGTAACGTTCAAAAGGCTGCAGGATTGCTGGCATCGCTCAATAAGGAAATGAGGGATTTTGACGAAAATTACCTCGAACTTGCCAACGGATATATCAATAGCAGCTTATTTAAAGAGGCAGAAGATGCGCTTGAACGGTTTAACGGTGATAATCCGTTGTTCGACTACTATCTGGGGTATATTAAGGATAAATTTAATGACGATGCACGGGCGTTGAATTATTTTAAGACCGCGGCGGAAAAACCGGTGGACAACATTTTCCCATATCGGCTCGGAACGATTAATGTGTTGAAAACCGCATTGAAGTACAATCCTACAGACGGCAATGCATGGTATTACATCGGGAATATACTGTATGAAAAGCAACCCGTGTATGCGATTGAATGCTGGGAGAATGCCGTGAAGCAAAACCCGGGGCTTTCCGTAGCTTACAGGAATCTCGGCTGGGGTTATTACCGTCATTATAACGACATCAAAAAGGCAATTCTCTTTTACGAAAAGGCAATTTCGCTCAACCGGAACGAAGCGCTTTATTATACGGAGTTAAGTGAACTGTATGAGGAGAGTAATACGCCCGTGCAAACCCGGTTAAAGCTGTTTGAAGACGGGAACAGCGATGCGTTGAAAAAAAGGGACGACGCTTCCATATGGCAAATTGAGAGCTATATCCTTGCGGGGCAGGCGGATAAAGCCGGTAAACTGTTGGAAGGCGCTAATTTTGTATACCGTGAAGGTTCGTCAAGAGCCAGGGATATAAGTATTAACACTTACTTAACCCTGGGCATGAAGTATTTTGAGCAGAAAGAGTATGAAAAGTCGCTTCAGTATTTTCTAAAAGCCCAGGTTCCGGAAGAGGAAGCCGGCAACGACCGTCTTGGAAACAGGGGAATGCAGGTGGACTATTATATCGCCTTAGCCTATGAAGCGCTTGGAAACCGTTCCAAAGCAAAATCCTATTTCAAGAAGTCAACAGCCCACGAGCAGGGAAGAACGGCCAACGTGATGGACTATTACCAAGGGCTTAGTTATGCCAAACTGGGAGATCAAGCAAACGCAAAAAAAATGTTCGAAACCATGGTGTCCGAAGCCAACAAACATCTGCAACTTGTAGATATTTCGGAAGTTGGTGTAATTTTCGGAGGACGTGAAAGTGGCAATGTCCGGATGTCGCGGCTCTATACCATGAGAGGGTTGGGATATAAAGGTCTTGGACAACTGAAACAGGCAAGAGAAGACCTCGAAAAGGCTGTTGAATTGTCATACAGCAATTTGTGGGCAAAGGTGAAACTGGATTAGTACCGGATATATTTTAATTAATAATGGGGATAGGTATTACTACCTACTTAACCTGAACAAGCAATCCTCTGTACAATCAGGGAAATGCTTTTCTTCCAAGATCCTGTCCCTGATGGAACTATAGACAGAAGTCCTGTCAGGGGTCGACTATCAGGAAAAAATAAATGGAGCGCTACACAAGCCCCGTACGCACGGGCATATGAAAGATTTGTCAAAATAAAACTAAATAATTATTGTATGAAAAATATCCAAAAAATTATAAGGTTTCTTTTGGTCGGTTTAATAATTAATCCCCTTGCCTGTCAACAAAAGAAAACTAATTTCAGTCAGATTTATCAATTTGATTTAAAAGAGATTGCAAAAATTTCATCGATACCCCATAAATGGTCTGAAAGCAAAAATTTTAACGCTTGGGTTTTATTACTATCGGTTGATGAACAACATAATGAATTATTGCTGACAACTGATTCTGAAGGTATTGACTGGGAATCGGCAAAATATCTTGTTTGCGAAATCTGGCACGAAAATCCGTTCAGTGTATTGATGCGCTTGCAATTCTACCGTAAAACAGGCGACGAATCGGAGGTTAGCAGGCAAGGCGTTGAAACAATGCAGGTAGACGTCGGTCCTCGTCTTTCATGTGTCATCGGTATTTTACCCCGTTTGAAGACAAAAATGATTTTTCCTTTGAGTCATCTCGACGGGCAACATATTTTCCTTGACCGCCAGCCGCGCCAGCTCAAAGGTACAGTTTCAGGACGGCGTATTATCCCTGAAGATATCGGTAAAGTTTCAATAAGTATTACCCCTTCTATGTCACCCGATTTTTTATCGCAACTTCAGATTGCCTCGGTTTATTTATCCAATGAATTGCCAGAGCCTTATGAGAAGCCGGAATTTATGGTAGTAGACTCGTTCGGACAGTGGACAGCACGTGACTGGCCAGGGAAAGTATATAGCAGTAGTGAATTAAAAAAGTCAATAGCAAAAACAGAAAGAATTGCCCAATCAGCTGTTTTTCCTGACGAATGGAGCGTTTATGGCGGTTGGAAGCAATTACGTTTCAAACCTAAGGGATTTTTCTATACCCACAATGACGGCAAACGATGGTGGCTAGTAGATCCTGAAGGTTATGCTTTTATCAGTGCCGGAATTGATTGTATTGGGAATAATGCTTCAGGAGTGCTCAGCGGGCAGGAGGAATTGTTTGGATGGCTTCCACCGCGGAACGATAGCATATTTTTTGAGGCATATGGTGGAAATAACTTACAACAGGTCGATTTTCTTAAAAGCAATCTCATGCGCGTGTATGGAGCCAATTGGAAAATAAAATGGGAAAAGATTACCACGGGGTTGATGAAGCATTGGCGCATAAACACCGTTGCTAACTGGTCAGACAACGACATGGCGCGACGAAATAAGGTGCCATACGTACTTAATATGGAACGTTTCCCAGTGACTCAAACCAAGTTATACCGCGACTTTCCCGATGTATTCGACCCGGTTTACCAACAACAGGCAGCTATTTTCGCAAGACAGTTGGAGCCGGTAAAAGATGATCCATATCTGATAGGATATTTCCTGCAAAACGAGCCGCACTGGGCTTTCGGAGACAACAACCTCGCTTTTGAGATGTTTACTTCAGCTACTTCCTCATCCACAAAAAGTAAAATGATTGAGTGGCTACAGGATAAATATATTGATATTAAATCTTTTAACGAGGCTTGGAAACAAAATACTTCCGGATTTATCGAACTGGAGAAACTGGTGTTGAAAGACAAACCCTCGGATGCAGCATGGGACGACTGTAGGGAATTTTCGGGTATCATGGTCGATCGTTATGTAGAAATTGTGTGTCAAGAGGTCAAGAAAGTAGATGCTAACCACCTGAATCTCGGAATGCGCTACGCTTGGATCAGTTCCGATTTGTGCTACCGTGCAGGTACCTGGTTCGATGTGTTTTCCATCAATGGGTACAGCAATCCCGCTCCCCCTCCTACCGAAGAAATAGCCCGTCGCAGCGGAAAACCTGTGATCATTGGTGAATGGCATTTTGGTTCTGCTACTGACCGCGGATTACCTGCGACAGGTATACAAGGAGCGGAAAGCCAGATTGCACGGGGAGAAGCATACCGTTATTATTTTGAACAGGGTGTTATTCGTCCCGAATTGATCGGCCTCCATTGGTTCCAGTGGAACGACCAGCCAATCTTTGGTCGTTTCGATGGTGAAAACTACAATATAGGTTTCCTAGATGTCTGCATGCAACCTTATACAGAACTTACAGACCAAGCTCGGCTTTCGCACGAACGTATGTACCAAGTAGCAATGGGGATAGAAAAGCCTTATGAGAAAATAATTCGCAAGGTTCCACAGATATATTATTAATTATTTAGGATCTACTGAATAATTATTAATGATCTATTATATAGCAAAATAAGATCATTTCCGTCCGATAAAAATTGGTTTTGACTATCCTTGACAGTCAACAAGTTTATTATCAGTCATTATTTTTTAATTTCTCTATTCTCAAAAGTAAGCCTCCTTAAAAGAGGGTAAGCATCTCCAAGGTTTGATCGTGCTCCTGCCAGTCCCGTTCGGGATTTTCTAAAAATCTAGTCAGAAGCAGGTAATTAAACAAGTGTATCCTGCAAAAAGATACCAAGTTCGAGAATGCCTACGGTCGCTTCAATATCTTCTCGATAATCGTGAACAACAAGTTTACAATCATGACGCAATATATCTTATCTTTATAGCGTTCTCATTGTATCCATTGTCAAAGACGTAGATGGTACACTCATCGGGGGTATTTGCCCAACAGCAGGAGGTCACTCGTGGCAGCGAGTGAAAACCATACCATCTTGAGAGCCGACTCATCCATATTGATGAGAGAGTACACCTTGATCCCTCTTTTGCGCTTACCGTTCAAGGGCGTTTTTCCAACGCCCTTGAGGATATCCCGAAACAGACTGATGACGGTACCTCTACTTATTTATTGACCTCCTTTCTAAACCCGGTGTCCGAGATCACGTGGCGGTACTCCCCAAGCAAGCCGTGGTACATCCTCGAAAAGAAATCTGCTGCCCTGCGGCTGTTGATGTCTGATAACGTGCTGCGGTAAGGAATGTGGGGGAGTTGGAAATGGTCCGTCTTGCTAGATAAACCCAGCATTGCACCAGCCACTTCACGAAGAGACAAGCATTTGGCGAACACGCGAAAGAGCATGCTGATCAAATGATCCTTGACCGTGAGACGTTTCACCTAGTGATCCGCCTTGTACCATTTAGTGCTCCGGGTAATTATCCTTGTCTCAATCATAGATATAAACTGTCCGAAAACTGATTGTCCCAAAAAATATATCCTTTAGCTCATTGTAATCTGTGGGTTTGTGGTGAACACAAAGCTACAACTTTTAGTACGATAAGTTTTTATCGTACAACAGTGTTTTCTAGAAGCCCTTAAACGAAAAAATGAGTTGGAAAATAAAAATTGATATTTCTGAAAAATTCTTCTCTTTATATGCAAAAACAATTATATTTACACAATAAAAATAGTCTAGCATATTTACATCATGAAGGTCAGGCAGCGCTTAATTGTAACAATCACAATTTTATCTCTTTCATTCCCTCTAGTACAGGGACAAGAGATATTAATCCCAATACCGTTTAATGAAGTTACATTGGAAGATAATTTCTGGCTTCCACGCTTGCATACACAAAAAGTGGTATTGGTTCCTTTTGCTCTCGACAAGACAAAACCGGCGGTGGAGAATCTACAACGGACGGCCAATTTCCTGAAAGGGATTCCGGACGAGCTACCTTTTCCTCACAGGTTTGTTTCTTCCGATTTGTATAAGGTAATGGAAGGGGCTGCCTATTTATTGCAATTAGAACGTGATCCCGAATTGGAAAAAGAGATGGATCGGATCATCGATATTATCTCCGAAGCCCAACAGGAAGACGGCTATAATTATGAATCCCATATTACGGGAGTGGCGAAACATGATGTGAACGGAATGGGAGAAAGGCCTTATTCTTATGTAGTCCATAGCCATGAATTGTATAATATGGGGCATATGTATGAAGGGGCTATTGCCTACTACCAAGCCACCGGTAAGGATAAATGGCTACGGGTGGCAGAAGCCAATGCCCGCCATATCAACAAAGTTTTCTTTGAAGGAGATCCCAACTACAACGACGGCAAACCTATTAACCAGGCTCCAGGACACCAGGAGATCGAATTAGCACTGGTAAAACTTTTCAGGGTAACCGGCAACAGCCTCTACCTGGATATGGCGAAGAAGTTTATTGATATCCGGGGTGTTACCTACCGCCCGGAAGGAGAGGGTACCATGTCGCCCGAATATGCCCAGCAACATCTACCGGTAAGGGAACAGACCAAAGCGGTAGGGCATGCCGTACGAGCTACATACCTCTATTCCGGAATGGCGGATGTAAGTGTCTACACCCAGGATCCGAGCCTCCGTCCTGCACTTGACAGTATCTGGCATAATATTGTGGATACCCGGATGCATATCACCGGCGGTCTGGGTGCAGTACATGGTATTGAGGGATTTGGCCCTGAATATGACCTGCCGAATAAAGAGGCTTTTGATGAGACTTGTGCTGCAGTAGGAAATGTTTTTTTCAACCATCGGATGTTCCTGATGGAAAAAGACGGCAAATACATGGATGTAGCGGAGGTTGCCCTGCTCAATAATGTATTGGCAGGCGTTAACCTTGAAGGCAATCGTTTTTTCTATCTTAATCCCCTGGAAGCGGATGGCATTACCCCTTTCAATCACGGGATGCGGGGCCGTTCTCCCTGGTTCGGTACTGCCTGTTGCCCTTCCAACCTGGCAAGACTGATACCGCAGGTTCCAGGGTTAATGTACGCTACCACTCAAAATGAAATCTATTGTTCTTTTTATGCGGGAAGTACAACTACCCTTTCATTGGAAAAAGGAAACGTTCACCTGAAACAGACAACGGAGTACCCGTTTAGCGAAACAATCCGATGGGAAGTTACACCCGAAGAAGAGGAACAGTTCTTTGCCATGCATCTGAGGATACCTACCTGGGCTGGAAGTCAATTTGTACCCGGAGAGCTATATTCTTATGTCAATACGACTCCTTCCGGCTGGAGTATCAAAATCAACGGAAAAGAAACAAAAGCAGAGGTAAAAAAAGGATTTGCTACTATTGACCGTACTTGGAAAAAAGGAGACGTCGTAGAGTTAACCCTTCCAATGCCGCTACGCTACTCCAAATCGATCGAACAGGTAGAAGCAAACAAGGATCGCATCTGTCTCACCCGTGGCCCACTGGTATATGCTGCCGAAGGGGGCGATAATAATGACCGGTTACCCAATGTATTCATTACAGGTATGAGCGGTTCCACCCATATCTCAACTTATACTGACGGATTAATGAACGGTATTCCCAAAGTGGAAATTCCTGCATGGGAAAAGACCCCGGAAGGAAACAGAGAGATTAGTCTGATGCTTTTACCTTATTATGCTTGGAATAACCGGAATGACGGAAGTATGATGGTCTGGTTTCCGGAAAACGATAACATTCAACCCTACGTCAACCGGCATCTGGTTACTCATGGTAAATACAAAGCATTAGAAGCTTCTCATACCTATCAGGGCGATAATCTGGTAGCTGTGGCCGATAATGTAGTTCCTTCATCTTCTTCCGACAAACGGATACAGCGCTGGACCAGTTGGGGAAAACAGGGAAAAGACCAATGGATCACAATCACGCTGGATAAACCGACCAATATACAAAGCGTCTCCGTCTACTGGTTCGATGATGGCAGGGGAACCAAAGTTCCACAGGAGTGGTCATTGGAATACGAACAGGAGAATGAATGGAAAACATTCCCTCTATATCTGACCGATGCTTATAATGTTTTTAAAGATCAGTTCAACATGGTACATCCCGGGCGACAAATCATTACCGACAAAGTACGATTACTAATGAAGCCCCAGCCGGAACACGCAGTGGGTATCCTTGAAATCAATATTGAAGAAATAAAGTAAACTCATGAAATATAGAACATTTGATTTTTAATCAATGACAAGCAAAATGGGCACTGGAGCAATATCAATTTTCACACCGAGATAACACCCTATTAGCACATACCCTCTAGATAGCAATATGAAAAAGATCGGATTAGCATTTCTTTACTTGTTTACTGTGGTGGCAATGGTCACAGCAGCAAACCCTACGGAGAAAAACCTGAGCGGTAATTACCTGAATAACCGTGCTCCTTTGTTGACAAAGCCTTATATGGAACTGCCCATTGGCAATATCAAACCTTCCGGCTGGCTGGAAGAGCAGCTCAATCGCATGGCCACCGGAATGACCGGACACATGGATACGATTTATGAACAGGTCATGGGCCCGCGCAACGGCTGGCTCGGTGGAGACGGTGATGTATGGGAACGGGGTCCCTACTGGATCGACGGTCTGCTTCCATTGGCTTATATTCTGGAAGATAAAGCCATGATCGACAAGGTACAACCCTGGATCGAATGGGCTTTGGCATCACAGAAGCCAAACGGTTATTTCGGGCCGGATACCGACCGCCCACATGAACACGGGCTGCAAAGGAGTAATTCGCACGACTGGTGGCCTAAAATGGTGATGCTAAAAGTAATGCAGCAATATTATTCCGCAACCGGTGACCAACGTATTATTCCGTTTATGACCAATTATTTCAGGTATCAATTGCAGGAACTACCCAACACACCACTGGGACACTGGACTTTTTGGGGGCAACAACGCGGAGGTGATAACCTGATGGTTGTTTATTGGCTCTACAATATCACCGGCGATAAATTCCTTCTGGAACTGGGGGAACTTATTCACAAACAAACCCTGGACTGGACTGATATCTTTCTCCATCAGGATCACCTGAAGCGCCAGCATAGCCTTCACTGTGTAAATCTGGCACAGGGCTTTAAGGAGCCGGTAATCTATTACCAGCAGAATAAAGACGCTAAACAGATACAGGCTGTAAAAAAAGCCGTAAAAGACATGCGTACTACCATTGCTTTTCCTACCGGTTTATGGGCGGGTGACGAACTGCTTCGTTTTGGGAACCCGAATCTGGGTTCGGAATTATGTACGGCTGTCGAGATGATGTTCTCTTTGGAAAAGATGCTCGAAATCACAGGTGATGTCCAGTGGGCCGATCATCTGGAACGGGTCACTTTTAACGCCCTGCCCACCCAGATTACCGATGATTTCTCTGCCCGCCAGTATTATCATCAGATCAACCAGATAGCCGTCAGCCGTGAATGGCGTGATTTTGTGACGCCTCACGAAGATACGGATAACCTTCATGGTATCCTGTGTGGTTATCCATGCTGTACTTCCAACCTGCATCAGGGTTGGCCGAAATTTCTGCAGAATCTGTGGTATGCTACTGCCGATAATGGTATTGCGGCGTTGGTGTATGCTCCTTCCAAAGTAAAAGCCAAGGTGGCGAACGGTACGGAAGTACATATTACCGAAGAGACTGCTTATCCGTTTGAGGAAACTATTCATTTCAATATCTCCTTTACAGATAAGAATGTAAAGAAAGCCTTTTTCCCATTCCATTTGCGTGTACCGGCATGGTGTAAACAGCCGGTTGTCCGTCTCAATGGAGAAGTGATCGCGGTCGATGCTTATCAGGGAGAGATCTTGCGGATTAACCGGGAATGGCAACAGGGTGATAAACTGACACTCGAACTACCAATGCATCTCGAGGCGACGCATTGGTTCGACGGCGCTGCCGTGATTGAGCGAGGGCCGCTGGTCTATGCATTGAAAATGGAGGAAAACTGGGAAAAGAAAGCCATGGAACCTGAAAAAGTGCGTGAATTTGGTGAATGGTATTACGAGGTAACTTCCGATAGTCCCTGGAATTTCGCACTGAGCAGTCGTCAGCTCCGTCCTGAGGTTATCAATGATCATTTTAAAGTAGAGAAAACGCCTACAGTTGCCACTTATCCCTGGACATTAGAAAGTGCCCCGATCACTATCAAAGCGAAAGGTCGCCCGATTCCTACCTGGAAAGAATACAGAGGTTCGGCCGGTTCCGTTCCCTATTTCACCCAGCAAGGCCCCGACACCACCGAAGAGGTGGAAATCGAATTGATCCCGTTTGGCTGCACCACACTCAGGATCACTGAATTTCCCGTCAGGAATTAAAGGTCTATATTATTGAATTTAAAACACCTATTGTAAATGAGAACACGGACAACTCAAGCGGTTATCCGTGTTCTTTGTTAATATGGTCTCTATTTTATGATGAAAAGAGATCACAATCCACTAAGCCAGGATGATTCCTTTATCAAGATAAACATCCTGAATGGCATGGATCAGTTCCACACCATCTTTCATTGGCTTTTGGAAAGCTTTACGACCAGCGATAAGCCCTATTCCTCCGGCGCGTTTGTTCACCACCGCGGTATAAACCGCTTCTGCCAGATCGCTCTCGCCACGTGATTCCCCTCCTGAATTGATCAGTCCTATCCGTCCCATATAGCCGTTGATCACCTGATACCGGCAAAGGTCTATCGGGTGCTGGGAACTCAATTGATCGTACATGCCGGGATTCGTTTTTCCGAAGCCAATAGCGGGGAAGCCTCCATTATTGGTCGGCAGCTTCTGCTTGATGATATCTGCCTTGATTGTCACTCCGATATGGTCAGCCTGGCCGGTCAGGTCGGCTGCACTGTGATAATCCACTCCATCTTTCTTGAAAGCGTTATTACGCAGATAACACCACAGGATAGTTCCCATCCCTAACTCATGTGCGTATTCAAACGCTTCAGCCACCTCTACAATCTGACGGCGACTCTCTTCCGACCCGAAGTAAATAGTTGCTCCTATCGCGGCAGCACCTAAGTTCCAGGCCTCTTTTACAGTACCGAAAGGAATCTGATTATAGGAATTCGGATAGGTCAACAATTCATTGTGATTCATTTTAACCACAAAAGGGATCTTGTGTGCATACTTTCTGGCTACAGAAGCCAATACTCCGAAAGTGGATGCTACAGCATTACAATCGGCTTCAAGTGCCAGTTTCACAATATTTTCCGGATCGAAATAAATAGGATTGGGTGCAAAAGAAGCACCTGCCGTATGTTCAATTCCCTGATCTACAGGCAATATCGACAAGTAGCCGGTATTCGCCAGACGTCCATGCCCAAACAGACGCTGGAGATTATTCAAAGTCGGAATATTCCGGTCGGAATCAATCCATAACCTTTCAATAACATCCGGTCCGGTAGGATGAATCATTGACTTCTCAACGGTTTTGCTCACATGGTTCAGGAGATAATCACTTTGGTTTCCCAGCAGTTGTATTATAGTAGAATGTGCCATAATATGAATGAATTAATTGTGGATAATAATCTAATACATGTCAAACAAATGGTAGAGGGATTGGTTCGATTTTTTACTTTTGTTATCACACTACTACCCACAAGATATTATAGGGTACTTCGATAAATAAATGGTTACACTTAGTGAAAGCCGATATCCGTTAATCTTAGTTGAAAATGTAAATCCAATTTAAAAAAGAACCATTATCTTTGTGCCATTCGTAATAAATATACCACTTAAGAAACATGCATGAGAATCATATGAAACGAGCATGATAATTGTTCACACCCAAGAAACATGAATTACGAAGTAATCGACATAGTCAATATTGCAAGTTGCCTCCGGATATTACTTTTAAATGAAGTCGGTGATTTCGCTTCGCTCAATTGTCATACACCATAATGAAAAAAATAAAATAATCGTATGAAACCATTATCAATAAAAGGGATATTCTTCTTCACCCTATTTTCAGTCACCACGATCACTCTCTTCTCTCAGGAAAAACCGCGTTTAATTGTGCGTTCCGATGATATGGGAGCGTTCCATTCTGTGAATGTTGCATGTATTGAAGCATATAAAAAGGGTATTCAGACCGTTGTCGAAGTTATGCCTGTCACTGCATGGTTTCCGGAAGCAGCCCGTATGCTGAACGAAAATCAAGGTATTGATGTCGGCATACATCTGGCTATTACCAGTGAATGGGAAAACATTAAATGGCGTCCGTTGACTTATTGTCCAAGCCTGACAGATGAGAACGGCTATTTTTACCCCATGATAAACCCTCATAATGCTTATCCCGGTCAATCCATTCTTGAAAATAAATGGGATATAGATGAGATAGAAAAAGAATTCAGGGCACAAATAGAGCTGACGCTAAAAAATATACCCCAGGCAAGCCATCTTTCCGGACACATGGGCGCTTTGCGCTTTGACCCAAAAGTACTTGAATTGACTCATAAGTTAGCCCGGGAATATAATCTGACATTTGTTGAGAGCGACGATTTAAGACAGAAATACAATGCCACTTCTGTCTGGTATGACGGTTCTAATGAAACGGATAAAAAGGAAGCAGGTTTTGTCAGTATGCTGAACAAACTCGAAGCAGGAAAGAATTACATATTCGTTGATCATCCGGCATTGGATAACGATGAAATGAAAACTGTCGGACATATTGGTTATGAATGGGTGGCAGAAGACCGTCAGGGAGTCACAGATATATTAACCAGTAAAAAAGTTAAACAAACGATCAACGAAAAAGGGATAGAACTGATCACTTATAATGATCTTACGAAAGCACTTCCTCGCAGTACTCCGGACACAGAAAAGGTTTCGGCAAAAGGTATCCAGAATTATCTGGATACTGTAAAGAAAAGCGGGCAGGATTTACATAGCATTATGATTCTCAGGAATGGAAAAGTTGTTGCAGAACACTGGTTAGGAGAGCATGCAGCCAATAAACCCCATATAATGAACTCCGTAAGCAAGACCTATACAGCCACAGCTATTGGTTTTGCTGTCTCGGAAGGTAAACTCAATGTGGCTGACAAGGTAATATCATTCTTCCCCGATAAGTTACCTGACAATGTAAGCCAGAATTTAAACGATCTGGAAATAAAGCATCTATTGACAATGTCCGTAGGACATGATCCCAATGCTGTAAGAGAAAAAACACGGAATAATGACGACTGGGTCGAAGCATTTCTGGCTGAACCCATTACAGAGAAACCGGGAACACAATTCAACTATAACAGTTTGGCCACCTATATGCTTTCCGCCATAATACAACAGGTGACAGGTGAGAAACTGATCGATTATCTGTATCCCCGTTTATTCCGTCCATTAGGAATAGTAGGAGCCAGATGGGAAGAATGTCCGCAAGGGATAAACATCGGTGGCTGGGGGTTGTATGTCAAAACCGAAGATATGGCGAAACTCGGTCAGTTTTTCTTACAGAAAGGGAAATGGAAAGGAGAGCAACTGCTTCCCGAATCATGGATTGTCGAAGCCACCACTTCGCATATAGCATCGCTTCCTGCAGGCATAAAAAAAGAAGATCTGAAAATAAAACCGGATGAGAGTGACTGGCTACAGGGATATGGCTATCAAATGTGGCGTAGCCGGCATAACGGCTATCGTGCTGATGGGGCAAACGGACAATTTATTCTTGTTCTTCCTGAAAAAGAAGCTGTTATTGTCACAACGGCCAATATTGGCGATATGCAGGCAGAACTTAATCTTATATGGGAATATCTATTACCTGCAATAAAATAGTAAACTTTCCCGGATGATTGTCGAATAACACGTACTTGAGAACAAGTCTCCGATGAAAAACGTTTTGATTATGCCATATGTTGATACGTACTCGTTGATGCATTTTCTATGGGCAAGGACACAAAGGGCAAGGACTTACAAATAAATTTCGATTGAATAATACTATCTTTGCCGCGAGGGGTACTTTTGATTTTGATAGTGTAGACCTCATGGAAGACTATCAGGTTGTGAGTGAATGAATGATTGAGATAAATGAACTATTTCGTTAAGCAAATACAGAGGCAAAACTTGTTTTGGCTATGTTGAGCGCAGAAATAGTCTAATGTAATTGAACATTTTCGTTAAGCAATACGAACAGAAGACAAGCTCACTTGGATTATGTTGTTGCGAGAATTGGAAATCGAGGAGCAAAGGCGACTCAAAATGTCTGATGAAATCGAATGGTTTTGTCAAGCAAGCATAAAAAATAGTCTAAATTTGAATATATTCCATGAATACTGAATCATACAGGAGGGAGTTTGAAGAAATATTCATTCAGTATTTTCCGAAAGTCAGAACGTTTGCCGCCATTCTTCTTAAATCGGAACAGGAAGCTGAGGACATAGCACAGGATATCTTTGTAAAATTATGGGAACAACCTGATTTATGGGAAGGAAATCTTGTGAGAAACTATCTGTATACGATGGTTAAGAACCATATTTTTAATCGCATTAAACGGAAAAATATAGAATCGAAATATATAAACTCCCGGATGAACCGGCATTCTTTGGAGGAGATAACCGAATTTAAAGACCCTCTTAATGAGATATACGTTCAAGAGTTACAGCTATTATTGAGATTATCACTGGAACAGTTGCCCGACAAGCGCAGGCAAATATTTGAGATGAGTCGTTTTGAAAATTTGAGCAATAACGAAATTGCAGAAAGATTGAATTTGTCGGTGCGAACAGTAGAACAACACATCTATTTGGTCTTAAAGGATCTCAAAAAACTTTTTCTTATTGCAATTTTTTTCATAAAATTTTAAGTAGTACTCCAGTCTCGATTGTATCTAATATATAATAGACAAACCAAATATAGCCGGCTTATTGAGAAAGACCGCTTTTATTAGATGGACACACGAGATGGAAAACTATTTTAATAAGATTATCGAATTATTTGTAAAATCCGATGTTTCAACTTCTTCGCAAGATGAATTTTATCGGTGGCTTATCGGAGAAAAATTCTCCGTGGAAAAAGAAAAGGCGCTGTACGGTTTGTGGGATAACTTGAAGGAAGGCACTCCTGCAGAAACTTCAACTCAAACTCAACAATCATTACATGATGTCCTAAAAAAGATAAAACAACGCCAACGCGGGACCAATGTCAGATTTCTCCGTTTCTGGCAGGTATCGGCTGCTGTTCTGCTAATCGCCCTGCTTTCAGCACTATATTCCCCTTCCAATAAAACTCTGGTGAACGCCGACCTTATAGAGCAGTATGTACCGGTCGCTGAAATGACCCGTCTGACCTTACCCGACGGGACTGAGGTACAAATGAACTCCACCACTACCTTGCTCTATCCGGAACAGTTCACCGGGGAAAGCAGAAGTGTTTATCTGCTCGGGGAAGCAAATTTCAAAGTAGCGAAAAATGAGAAACAGCCTTTCATTGTAAAATCTAACGATTTTCAGGTAACGGCATTGGGAACAGAATTCAACATGAAGGCATATCCCGGTGATTCGACCCTTTCAGCTATTCTGCTTTCAGGAAGCGTGGAGGTCAGGTTCAATAACCTGGCTTCAGCCCTGATATTAAAACCGAGTGAGCAATTTACTTATAACAGACAAACGAAAGAAGAAACGATCAGCCATCCCGATCTATATGATGCAACGGCATGGCAAAAAGGTGAACTTGTATTTAAGTCGACAAGCCTGAGAGAGATCATCACCGTGCTGGAACGAAAATACCCCTACTCATTCGTTTATGCCCTGAATACCTTAAAAGATGACAAATACACCTTCCGTTTCAAGGATAAAACTTCATTGCAGGAAGTGATGGATATCATTGCAGAAGTATCGGGACACATAAGATACCGCATAGAAGATGATAAATGTTACATATTACCTTTGTAATAAGCTATTTGTAGTTTTTAATTTTTAATTTACTTTATATGGATACATCATAATAGAAAAAAACCGGAATAAAGTGGCACCTCTATTCCGGCAAAATAAGCGTTAGAGTTATACTCTTGAAGAATAAGTCAAATTTCTAATCTAACACTAAGAAATAAATACTAAAGTTATGAAATTTTTTTACGTGAAAAAGGCAAAAACCCGATTTTTTATCTTTTTCGTCTGTTTTATTGCTTCGCAGACATTTTTGTTTGCCCAGAACAATGCCCTAATAACCATAAAACAAAACAATATTTCGGTTATAGAAGCGTTACAGGCAATTGAAAAACAGTCGAAAATGTTCGTAGCCTACAACGAATCACAGCTGAAGAATCAAAAGAGTCTTGATTTAAACATCAACAATCAGCCAATAGAGGATGTGCTGACCCAGATACTGAAGGGTACGGGGTTTTCATATCAACTGAAAGACAATTACATAGTGATTGTCCCGGAGAGACAAATCAGTCAAATCAGTCAAAGACAGATAAGCGGAACAATTATCGACGGGAACAACGAGCCGGTAATAGGTGCCAATGTAGTGGAAAAAGGAACTACAAATGGGACTGTTACGGATATCGATGGTAATTTCACATTGAACGTTGAAAACAACGCGGTGCTTCATATTTCATATATAGGTTATCTGTCACAGGAAATTAATACCGCCGGAAGAAGCACTTTCAATATTGTTTTACAGGAAGATTTACAAACACTCGAGGAATTAATAGTAATCGGTTACGGCACGGTAAGAAGAGGCGATATTACGACCGCCGTCTCCTCGGTCTCACTGAAAGACCTCGATGAACGGCCGATCACCTCTGCCGCCCAGGCCATACAAGGCAAGGCGGCGGGTGTGAATGTATATCGTCCCAGCGGTACACCCGGAGGAGAGATGGTTATACGTGTACGCGGAACAACCTCTTTTAACGGCAGCAATGACCCGCTGTACGTGGTGGACGGTGTGCCTGTTGACAATCTTAATTTCCTGTCTCCTATGGATATTGCCGATATGCAGATTTTGAAAGATGCCTCGTCGGCGGCCATTTACGGTTCGCGTGCAGCGAATGGCGTAGTGCTGGTCACAACCAAACAGGCGACAGCGGGGGCAAAGGTTGCTGCAAATATACAGTATGGGATGAGCCGGGTAAGTAATCCCATTCAATCATTAAATGCCGCACAATACAAGGAATTGATCGATGAGATCCGTCCCGGCACCATCCCAGAGGGAACCACCGACCAGACAGACTGGTTCAAGGAGGTGTATGGCACCGGAATCACACAGAACTATCAACTACAGGTATCCGATGGAAACGACAGGTTGCGCTATTTCGTATCAGGAGGATACCTCGATGAACAAGGCATATTGAGTTCTGCATTTTTCCGCAGGTTCAATCTACGCAGCAATGTGGAGAGCCAGGTACGCAATTGGCTACGTTTCGGATTAAACTTATCTTACTCCGACAACACAAGTAATGGCGTTACCACCGGGCAAGGATCCAATCGTGGAGGAGTGGTGTTAGCTGTGGTAAATCTCCCTACTGCCGCTACCATCCGGAATGAAGAGACCGGATTGTATAACCGTCTTTTCTACGGACAGAACATTGCCAATCCTATCGAAGAGATTGAAAACGGTAAAAACAATAAGAATAACGAAAACCGTTTGATCGCTTCCGGTAACACAACCATCACTTTCATGCCGGAACTGGTTTTGAAAACATCATTCACATTGGACCGTCGCAATGGTAAGGAAACCGGATTCACCCCTCCTTCACACGGTCCGGGCAGGGATGATTGGGGAAATGCGTGGGATAACCGTGCAATGAATACATTGTTGGTATTCGATAATGTACTGACCTATAAAAAAACCTTCGCAGAAAAGCACAATTTTGAGGGTATGGCCGGTACATCATGGACCGATTCCAAATGGTCGAAAAGTTATATCAGCGGATCCCATTTCAAGGATGGTCATATCCATACACTCAATGCAGCGAATAAAATCGACTGGAACAGTACAAGATCGGAAGCATCTGAATGGGCTATTATGTCGGGATTCGGACGAGTTTCCTATAATTACGACAGTAAATACCTCTTTACTTTCAATATTCGTGGCGACGGATCATCCAAACTGCATCCCGACCACCGATGGGGATATTTCCCGTCGTTTTCCGGTGCATGGCGCTTATCATCAGAAGACTTCATGAAAGATCTTAGCTGGATTGATGACCTGAAGATAAGGGGCGGTTGGGGACAAACGGGTAACCAGTCCGGTGTCGGTGATTACGCCTATCTGCAGCGGTATATTATTCGCCGGGAGCCCTGGTTTGAAGATGGCAAAGCAAATGCTGTGCCGGGGATTATTCCGGAAAATCTGCGTACGGCTGACCTTACATGGGAAACAACATCACAAACCAATATCGGTCTGGATGCAACGTTGTTAAAAAACCGGCTCACCATCGGCATGGATTACTATTACAAGCATACAACCGATATGCTGATGTATGTTGAAGTTCCGGCCGGAGGAGGAGAGATAACCTCCATTGTAAGGAACGAAGGTGTAATGACAAACCGCGGTTTTGAGTTCTCTGTGAACTCGCGTAATATGACCGGAACATTTACCTGGGATACCGATTTCAATATTTCATTTAACAGGAACAACTTAAAAAGTCTTGAACTGCAGAAAATTTATAAAGCTGCCCAAACCACCGACGCTTTTCATCAGACATACATCGTACGCAACGAACCGGGACGTCCCTTAGGAGGTTTCTGGGGATATATCAGCGACGGGGTAGATCCTGAAACCGGAGACTTAATGTACCGCGATATAAATGAAGACGGAAGAATCTCTGCTACGGATCAAACCTATATTGGGGATCCCAATCCGTTATTCACTTACGGATTGACCAATTCTTTCTCCTATAAAGGTTTCAGGCTGAATATATTTATCCAGGGATCACAGGGAAATGATATCTTTAACGCTTCAAAAGGTGATACGCAAGGGATGCATGATTTAAAAAACCAATCGGTAGAGGTATTGAGACGATGGCGTACGCCGGGACAGATTACCGACGTGCCCAGGGCACGCTTTAACCTCCAACCCTCGACCTACTTCGTGGAAGATGGAAGTTATCTCAGGGTAAAAGATATCACATTGTCATACAGTTTTAAAGGGAGTATCCTGGAAAGGGCCGGCATTTCACGCCTCCAACCTTATGTGACGGCCAACAACCTGCTGACACTCACCAAATACAAGGGTATGGACCCTGAAGTGAATCAATGGGGCAATAACGGTGCCGTACAAGGTATTGACTGGGGGACCTATCCCCATAGTAAAACATTTGTTTTTGGAGTGAATCTTGAATTTTAAATCATAAAAGAATGAAGACAAAATATATTTTATCCATCCTTTTCGCTTGTTTACTGGCTTCCTGCTCGCTGGATTATGATCCGGTAGGCATCTATTCGGATGTAACCGAAGGTGTGGAGACCGACAGTGTAAGGATCGTATTTAAAGACAAAGCGGCATTGCTGTCCCACAGGCAAACGCTGTTGAACCTGTTCAAAAACGGGCAGGAACACTGGTACCTCGATATGTTGCTGCTTGCCGAATCGCATTCCGATAATGCGTATGCCGGTGCGCCTAATGCCGAAACAACGCCGTTTGAGGTGAACTCCATCGAAGGATCGAACACAAACATGAGACGCGACTGGAACGGCCATATGACAAACATAGCCCATGCAAACAGGATGATCGTCAACATCGACAAAGTACCCGATCCGGCGTTGACCGAAGCAGAAAGAATCCAATACAAGGCTGAAGCCAAAATACTGAGGGCCATGATTTATTTCGATATGGTAAGAATATGGGGAAATGTTCCTCTGATCACTACCATAGCGGGGGATATTACTTCCGAAACCATTGCCGAAGTATATCCCGCTTATTTTCCGCCTCAAACGGATGCCCTCACGATCTATCAACAGATTGAGGAAGACCTGTTGGAAGGATTGCAATATGCTCCCGATAATAATCCGGCTGATAAGACACAGTTTTCGAAATCCGTGGCCCGTGCATTGCTGGCGAAGGTCTATGCCGAAAAACCGTTACGTGATTACGATAAGGTCATACAGTACGTTGATCAGCTTGCAGCCGACGGTTTTGCGCTGGTCGATGATTACAGTGATCTGTTTGAAGTGGTGCTGGCAGACCCGAACCTTCCTCCGTCACAACAAAACATGGCAATAGATGCAAAAGCGCGTAACACCAGGGAAAGCATCTTCGAAGCACAATTTTTTACGGGAAGTGGCAGTTGGGTCACCTGGATGTTCGGTCGTCCACTGAATAACTGGACGGAAGCGTTCACCTGGGCAAAATGGATCACGCCATCCCGCGACCTGATCAGGGCTTTTAACAGCGAACAGGGTGATAAACGCTATAACCAGACTGTTGTATTTTATCAGTGCGATTGGAGCATCTATTATCCGATGAATAATTATGCCTTCATGTACAAATGCCGTAGCGCTTATAACAGTATAATTAAAATGCGATATGCCGATCTTCTCCTGCTCAAAGCGGAGGCATTGATCGGAAAAGGCGATTACAGCGGCGCAGCCCAGATCATCAATCAGACACGCCGGCGGGCGGGGTTGAATAATTTACCCGCTTCAGCGTCGGCAAGCAAAGAAGCCATTCTCACCGCTTATCTGAAAGAGCGTCGTCTCGAGCTGGCGCTGGAGGGACAACGCTGGTTCGACCTGGTTCGTCTCGATAAAGTGGAAGAGGTGATGAATGCTGTATTTGATAAAGATGAAGGCCGTCCGGCACAGGTGTATCCTTACACAAGCCTGTCATATATTTTGCCTATTCCGCAGGATGTGATCGATCAGAATCCGAACCTTGTCCAGAATCCGGGATATTAAAAGAACAAAGAGCCAAGGACCAGGAGTCAAGACTCAAGAACAAAAAATAAAGACTAATTTACGAATGAGCCAATGTGGAAATAAGAAAATTCACTTTTCATTTTTAATTTTTCACTTATAAAGTCCTGGTTCTAAAATTGTTCCATACAATAATAAAAAAACAGCCATATGAACTTGATACATAAAATATTATTCATGACCGGAATAATTTCATTGTTGCTTATATCGTGTAATGATGATGAATACGGTCCCCGCAAAGAATCAACCCCGGTATTTGAGTCGGCAAGTATGAGTCCGTCCTCTTTTACGTTCGGAGATTCTGTTACACTTACGGCAAAAATAACCGATCCGGCTACTACCCTTACCACATTAGTTTATGAAATAGTTTCCGAAAACCGGGTCATTTCGTCAGGGGAAATACCCATCGGAGGTGACTCGTACGAAGTCTCTCATGCAATCTTTGTGCCGCTGCTGAATAATCAGGCCGATAATTCAGAAGTACAGGTCAACCTGGTTGCACGGAATATTTTGAAAGGATTCGCATCAACTCAGGTCACGGGTCTGACCGGGAACCGTCCGGTTTACCAACAACTTTATCTGGTTACTGACAATGGAGGTATAGCCATTCTGGAGCCTCAGGCCTCAGATAAAAATAAATACCAGGCCGGAGAACTGACTTTCGACAGTTCATTTCAGTTCAGGATAGCGGAAAAACTCAATGCCGACAATACGATTGATTATACAGGAGATGTATATGGAAATGTGAACGGAAGGATAGCGATGATCAACGAGACCGGCGAATCGGCTTTTGTGTATGCCCCATCGGCTGATTATACAAAAGAACTCATCTTCGACCATTATGGATTTTCCGTAGCAACAACGGGAAGTACTCTCGGCGCGGAAGACCTGGCATTAAGCCTTTTCACCCCACAGGATATCAACGGCGAATCTTTCCTTGTGCTTAAACGTACACTGGAGAATGGTAAGACCTATTCGGTATTCGGAGTACTGGCTGAAACAAGAAATCTATTTAATCCGGATTTCTTCGGACGTACAGCTGCTGATAAGGTTACTTTCTTAGGAAAAACAGGGGAATATACCATTTATTATAATCCTGTCCGTAAGAACACTTTCGTGGGTGTAGAGAATCCTTCGTATCCTGATTATCTTCTGGCTTGCGGCTGGGGATTGGGGTATCCAACAAATATCACTTCCGAACAAATTGCTTCGGTATATCCGGGGAAAGGCAGAACCCATACCGATTGGGGATTCGGACATGTTATGAACTATGTGTTACTGCGTCAGATCGAAGATGGCGTGTATCAGGGAACGTTCTATACGCCGGGTGACCACGACCATTATGCAAGCTTCAAACCGTTTGAAAATACCGGTTGGGGGAATGAAAAGCAAGCAGGTGGATTTACTTTTACCGGCGAACAGATCATTTCCGGCAGCAATAACTGGGATATCCCGAACGGAGAGAATGATCCGGTGATAGAATCCGCCAACTACAGGTTCACTATTAACCTGAATGACAACACAGTACATATTGAAAAGGTAATACTGTAATAATGTGCCAATTAATCAAACAACGTTCAACGGAACGGAGTGTAGTTAATATGCCAATGAGACTAATGTGATTAATTTTATGAATAATGCGAAGAATGAAATTTCATTTTTCACTTTTCATTTTTAATTTTTCACTTTCTAAAATATAATCGTATGAAGTTAATATTTAATTTAAAAATGACAACACTACTGATACTGGCGTTATGCTGCCTGTCATACTGCAGCGATGTCGAAAAAGAAGATAACGGGGGTACCACTCCCCCGCCGGAACCACCGGTAGTAGGCGATGTAACGATGTATATCACCACCAACACCCGTTCCCAGGATTTCAAAAAACAGACGGTTGATTTCAGCACAAAGGACAATATGTCGCCGACAACCCTCAAGCTGGAGCCCGGTACGCGTTACCAGACCATGGACGGTTTCGGGGCCGCCGTAACAGGATCTACCTGTTATAACCTGATGCAAATGACGCAGGAGAACCGCACCAAATTCCTGAAGGAAACATTCTCTACAACAGAAGGTATGGGACAAAGTTATATCAGGATATCTATCGGCTGTTCCGATTTTTCGTTGAGTGAATACACCTGTTGTGACACGCCCGGGTTGGAGAATTTTGCCCTAACCTCTGAAGAGACGGATTATGTGATTCCTATCCTGAAAGAGATCCTGGCTATCAATCCCGATATAAAGATCATGGGTTCACCGTGGACTCCTCCCCGGTGGATGAAAGTAAATAATCTCACCGACCTGCAACCGTTCAACTCGTGGACCAGCGGTCAGCTCAACCCGGCATATTATGCTGATTATGCCGATTATTTTGTAAAGTGGATCCAGACTTTCGAGGCACAGGGAATAAAAATCTATTCGGTAACACCGCAGAATGAACCGCTCAACAGGGGGAATTCCGCTTCGCTGTATATGACGTGGCAGGAACAGCGTGATTTTGTAAAAACCGCGTTAGGTCCTAAAATGGAAACTGCAGGGTTAAACACCAGGATATATATCTACGACCATAATTATGATTACGACCGCAATAAGCCGGAGAATGCCGATCAGGGACAATATCCGCTGAAGATATATGAAGATGCGGCAGCGGCTGAATTTATTACCGGCGCGGCCTATCATAATTATGGAGGGAATAAGGAGGAGCTGAACTTTATCCATCAGTCACGGCCGGACAAGGAACTGGTATTTACCGAAACATCCATCGGCACATGGAACGACGGCCGTAATCTGGAAGTCCGACTGATCGATGATATGAGGGAAGTGGCACTGGGTACTGTAAACAACTGGTGCAAGGGTGTCATCGTGTGGAATCTGATGCTCGATACCGATCGCGGCCCCAATCGCGATGGTGGTTGCCAAACCTGTTACGGTGCTGTCGATATAGACCGTTCCAACTATTCAACCATCACCCGTAATTCACATTACTATATAGTCGGACACCTTTCATCGGTGGTAAAGCCTGGAGCAGTACGTATCGGCACATCGGGTTTTTCGGAATCCGGTTTCTACTATTCTGCATTTGAAAACCCCGACGGCACATACGCCGTAGTGTTGCTCAATAGTACTTCGGCAAACAGGATGATTACACTCGACGACGGGTCTCATCACTTCGCCTATGAAGTACCGGCCAAATCAGTTATCTCTTATCGATGGAAAAAATAATAAATAACAAGTATGAACATGAAAAAAATAAAATATTGGATGTTTGCATTCATTGTTTCCCTTACACTGGCCTCATGCTCCAATGAGGTAGTAGAACCCCAACAGGAAGGGAATCCCACTATGCAGATAGAAAATCAATTTGCCGATGTGCATTTTGGAGATGTCCTGCCGTTCGAAGTGACGGTCAATGACAATGTACCCTTATCTACGTTGACAGCCATATTGTATTTCGGAGAAGAGGAAGTGTCTAAAACAACCATACGTACGAAAGAGAACGGTCAATATGCAGGAAGTATAGAAGTCCCTTACGGGAAAAATATTCCCGACGGAACTGCTACATTGGAATTTATTTTGGTGAATACCACGATGAAGAAAGCGACCCAGACATTCGATGTGCCGGTTACCCGCGCTCCCTACCCCTACCTCATCCTGGTAACCGCCGATGCATCTTACCCCATGCTTCCGACCGGTCAGCCTAATGAATATACGGTCTCATCTGCTTTTCCATCTACCGAATTACCGGCTTACATAAAAACACCGATAGTAGATGACAAGGGACGTGAAATCCTTTTTGGATGGAACGAAGGCGAAGGAGGAGTTGCCGAAGGCATTTCTACTGACATTCCATTTGCAAGTCCGTCCGGCGGTACTTATTCCGTAACTTTCAATACCAGGACGTTTGATGCGTCACCGTTCTTCGAAGTTGTACTTAACGGTCAAAAGATGAATATGCTCGACAAAGACAATTACCAGTTGGATATTGACCTGGTCCAGGGAGAGGAAATCACTTTTGAAGGACTGACAGGTTGGTGGGCAGATCCGGATTTCTTCGCGGAAGGGGAAGACAAGATGACTTTCGTACCGATCAGCGGAAAATACCGTGTAACGGCCAATCTTCCGCTCAACTACCTGAAAGTGGAAGCGCTTATTGGCAGCAACTTAGCCACACTTCAGCCAGACGGAACCGGTGCGATCTGGATTATCGGTGATAACATTGGTAAGCCTTCATACACAGCCAATCATGTAGGATGGAACCCACCAAAGGCATTGTGTATGGCTCCTGTAGGCGATAAAAAGTATCAGGTGACCGTAGTTGGGGGTGAAACCGTAAGTGTGGATGCTATAAACTTCAAATTCTTCCACCAGAAAGACTGGGGAGGAGAATTTGGAAGTCAATCGCTTACCAGCGAAAGCGACATCGTATTTGTCGGTAACGGAACCAATGGCCGGGATAACGGCAACCTGGGTATTATCGAGGGCAAAACGTTGACAGCTGGTAAAACTTATGTATTTACTGTAGATGTATCCGGAGGGATAAATAATGCGGTATTAATAGTAGAAGAGAAGTGATGTTGAAAAAGTGAAGAAGTCAAGAATTTTCTTAGGAACGAGAGCAAATGCAAACTTGTTTGTAATTTACCAAGTGACGACAGAAAATGGACGAAGTCAAGTTAAGAAGTAGAGAGATTGGTTAACAATCGGACATGGGGCAGCACGCCGGAATACGGAATGCGCCCCATGTTTTTTATTTATATTACCCCTTGGGCCATCATAGCATCGGCCACTTTCATGAAACCGGCGATATTGGCTCCTTTTACGTAGTTGATATATTGCCCGTTTTTACCATGCACCACACATTGTTCATGAATATCACTCATAATCTGGTGCAACCACTTGTCAACCTCTTCGTTGCTCCAGGAAATATGCATGGCGTTCTGTGTCATTTCCAGTCCCGAACAAGCCACACCACCCGCATTGGCCGCTTTTCCGGGAGCAAAGAGTATTTCATTCTCCAGGAAGAAATCTACCGCTTCGGCCGTACAACCCATATTAGAGACCTCTGCGACGAGCAATACTCCGTTCTCTTTCAAGCGCTTGGCATCTTCCAGGTTCAATTCGTTCTGAATAGCACAAGGTAAAGCGATATCGACTTTGAGTTCCCATGGTTTCCTTCCGGGATAGAAGGTTGCCCTCGGGAATTCCTCGGCATAAGGTGCTACCACATCATTTCCGGAGTTACGCAATTCAAGCATATAGTCGATCTTTTCAGGAGTATTCACACCATCCGGATCATAGATATAACCATCGGGTCCTGAGATCGCCACCACTTTGGCGCCCAACTCAGTAGCTTTTATGGTTGCACCCCATGCCACGTTTCCAAAACCGGAAACAGCTACGGTCTTTCCTTTGAGATCGATATTGTGTGCCTCGCACATCTTCTGCACAAAATAGAGTGCTCCAAATCCGGTAGCTTCCGGGCGAAGTCTCGAGCCTCCGAATGACATTCCCTTTCCTGTAAAGGTTCCCGTATGTTCGCGGGCCAACTTCTTGTACATACCGAACATATAGCCCACTTCGCGTCCACCAACGCCAATATCTCCGGCCGGCACATCGGTATCGGGACCGATATTCCGCCACAACTCCATCACAAAGGCCTGGCAGAAACGCATGATCTCCGCCTGGGAACGGCCTTTGGGAGAGAAATCAGATCCACCTTTACCACCTCCCATCGGAAGAGTAGTCAACGCGTTTTTAAAAGTCTGCTCAAATCCCAGAAATTTCAGGGAAGACAAGGTGACCGAGGAATGGAACCTAATCCCCCCTTTGTAAGGGCCTATTGCTCCATTAAATTGTACCCGGTAACCGATATTCACATGTACTTTCCCATTGTCGTCCACCCATGGGACACGGAAAGTAAACACACGGTCGGGTTCCACTATCCGTTCGATAATGCCCGCCTTTTCAAACTCAGGATGTTGGTTGTATACGTCTTCAATCGATACCAACACTTCTCTTACGGCTTGAAGATACTCAGACTCACCCGGGTGTTTTGCCTCGAGTTGTGTCATAATGTCATTCACTCTCATATTTATAAGGTTTATTTAGGAATTCAATCTGACAAAGGTATAGAATAATTTGGAATATTGATACTATTTAATTTAGGATTTTAGATTCAGAATTTAGGATTTGACTGCGTCGATTTGTAATTCAAGATTTCAAAATTTGGGACACTCTCCCGCTCAAGACACCTTTCCACCTAACCACTCATCCTCCTAACCACCCAGACACTTTATGCACTATTGCAATTCAAAAAACATTCGGATGTTAACGGTTAAATGCCTATTTTTGTGATGAATTTCTGATCTACTATTGAGATGGCAAAGAATAAACTGGCCAAATTTGCCGATATGGCCACTTACGAGAACGTGTTTCAATATACCTTCGATACGTTAAAGGAAGAAGGGTTTCCTTTCAAAGGAAAATGGCATACTTATTTTGGCAACACCAATCCTGTCGTACTTGAACTGGGTTGCGGTAAAGGAGAATATACAGTCGGACTGGCACGTAAATTTCCAGAGAAGAACTTTATCGGGATCGATATCAAAGGTGCACGAATGTGGACCGGTGCCTCCCAGGCGCTGGAAGAAGGTTTGACAAATGCAGCTTTTCTCCGGACACGTATCGAACTTATCAACCACTTCTTTGCTCAGGATGAAGTATCAGAGATATGGATCACTTTTCCTGATCCCCAGATGAAGAAAACCAACAAACGGCTCACATCTACCCGGTTTATGGAGCAGTATAGCCGGATGCTGAAAGAGGGGGGTATCATCCATCTGAAGACGGATAGTAATTTCCTGTACAGATACTCCAAAGTAATGATAGCGGAAAACCGGATTGAAACCTTCTTTGATACAGAAGATCTCTACAACTCCGGATTGAATGGGGATATCCTCGAAATCCGCACGTTCTATGAACAACAGTGGCTCTCACGTGGTTTAAACATCAAATATATCCGCTTTCTCTGCCCGAAAAATCACAATTGGACAGAGCCGAACGTAGAAATAGAAAAAGACGAGTATCGCAGCTTTGGTCGCGATGCCCGCATATAGATGTGATAAAAATCAATATTATGGCTATATATCCACAATTAATCATCGACGCACTCAAGAATGTGCGCTACCCGGGAACGGGGCAAGACATTGTTTCTGCCGGCATGGTAGCCGACGACATCCGAATCGAAGGTATGAAAGTGAGCTTCTCGCTCATCACTGAAAAAGTAAATGATCCGTTTATTAAATCGGTCGTGAAAATGGCAGAGCAGGCTATCCTGATGTATGCCGACAAAAATATCGAGATACAGGGTAATATCTCTGTCAAGTCAAAACAACCTCCTCGTCCGGAACTCCCTGAACTACTGCCGGGAGTAAAAAATATTATTGCAGTGGCTTCGGGGAAAGGCGGAGTAGGCAAAAGCACCGTATGCACCAATCTCGCGGTGGCCTTGGCACAAAAAGGATATAAGGTAGGATTGCTCGATGCCGATATCTTCGGCCCGTCAGTCCCTAAAATGCTCGGGGTGGAAGATGAAGGGCCGGCTTTGGAGAAAAAAGATGGCCGTGACCTCATTGTTCCGATCGAAAACTATGGAATAAAAATGCTTTCCATAGGGTTCTTTGTCAAGAAAGAAGATGCTGTGGTCTGGCGTGGAGCAATGGCAGGCAATGCATTGAAACAACTGATCGGCGATGCCGATTGGGGAGAGCTGGATTATTTCCTGATTGATTTTCCGCCGGGGACAAGCGATATCCACCTGACCCTGGTACAGACACTTCCCATTACCGGTGCAGTGATCGTAAGTACTCCCCAGGAGGTGGCACTGGCAGACGCACGTAAGGGGATCAGCATGTTTACAGGAGATAAGGTGAATGTACCTATTCTGGGTTTAGTGGAAAATATGGCATGGTTCACACCTGCGGAACTGCCGGAGAATAAGTATTATATCTTCGGGAAAGAGGGTTGTAAACGATTGGCGGAAGAGCAGGGTTACGTTCTATTGGGACAGATACCAATTGTCCAGAGCATTCGTGAAGGTGGCGATGACGGCCAACCGGTAGCATTGCAGCAAAACAGTATCACCGGCATGGCTTTCTCCACACTGGCTGATAACTTGATTGCAGCAGTCGACAAACGAAACCGGGAACAACCCAGGACTCAAATAGTGGAAGTAAGCCGGAAGTAATTTACTAATCGTTGAATCGTTGAATTGTCAAATCTTAGGTTTTACCTTTTCAATTCAACAGTTAAACAGTTAAACAGTTAAACAGTTAAACAATTCAACAGTTAAACACATCAACAAATCAATGAAACATCCTCTACATCAATTTCATTTTTGTCCGAAGTGCGGTTCAAACCGCTTTACCGAACATAATGAAAAGTCGAAGAAGTGTTCCGGCTGCGGATTTATCTATTATTTCAACTCATCGGCCGCCGTGGTGGCGGTAATTGAGAACAATAAAGGTGAAGTACTGGTGGCCCGCAGGGCAAAAGATCCTGCACAGGGCACCCTGGATCTTCCGGGTGGTTTCATTGATATGTACGAAACGGCGGAAGAGGCTGTCACCCGCGAGATTGGGGAAGAAACAGGCCTATCGATAAATTCATCACAATATCTGTTCTCTATTCCAAATATTTATCTATATTCGGGGTTTGAAGTGCATACTGTAGATATCTTCTTCAAGTGTAGAGTAAATGATTTCAATCATTTAACAGCTCAAGACGATGTCTCGGAATTGCTTTTTATTTCTTACGATAAAATTAATCCATCTGATTTTGGATTAGTCTCTATTCGTAAAGGAGTTGAAAAATTATTAAGTGAGAATAAATAATCTAAAATATGAAAAAAATAATCTTACTGTTTACCCTTGCTTTTATAGCACAGATTTCCATTGCGCAAAAGACAATATACTACACTCAGCCGGAACAGTTGTTCAATCGGGGAAAAGAGATGTTTCTTGGGGGAAATTGGGAAGGTGCGGAGCAATTACTGAAAAAGTTCGTTGCCGGGAGCGACGATACTTATTTGAGTGAGGAAGCAGCCTATATGATGGCTGTCTCTTCATTCTATAGAGGCAGTGATAACAGTGGATATATAATGGAAGCATTTCTCGACGCACATCCTGAAACCATCCACCGCGACCAAGTCAATTTCCTGATCGGCTCGTATCATTTCGATAAGAAAGAGTGGCAGGCTGCCGGAGAACGATTCAATCAGGCGGATCTCGATTACCTCACCCTTTCGGAACAGGAAGATTACAGTTTCCGGTCAGCTTACACCCAATTACAATTAGGAAACAAAGAGGAAGCTACCCGCCTATTTGGGTTACTCTCTCAAAACAGTAACAAATATCGGGATGCAGCCGCCTTTTATCTTGGATATATCGAATACTCCAGTGGAAATTATGCGGAAGCATTGCGTCGTTTTGAACGATTGCAAAATCATCCTGAATACAGTGAGGAAGTTGCTTTCTATACAGCCCAGGCAACTTTTTTCGACGGTAAAATAGAAGAAGCGGTCAGCTTGTCGGAAGCGTTCGTGCAGAGATATCCGGCAAGCGAACACCTTACCGAAGCATACAGAGTTCTCGGTAACAGTTATTACAGGCTGGGACAAGCCTCCAGGGCGGTATCCTATTACGAGAGATATCTTTCAGGCGTAGACAAGCCACTCAGGGGTGATGCATATTTCCTTGGATTATCCTATTTCGAAACCGGCAATTATAGCAAGGCTGTGCAGATGTTCCAGCAGGCGGTAGGAGAACCGGATGAACTCACTCAAAATGCACAACTGCAATTGGGGCAAACCTATTTACGGTTGAACCAGAAACAATCAGCCCAAATGGCTTTCGAAGCGGCTTCGCGGAATAATTTCAATCCTCAGGTACGTGAAACGGCTATGTTTAACTACGCATTGCTGGCCCACGAAACCAACTTCTCAGTCTTCAGTGAGTCCATCACCCTGTTTGAGAATTTTCTCAAAGAATTCCCTAATTCACCTCATAAAAATCAGGTAAACGATATTCTGGCCGAGACTTTCCTTACGACCAAAGATTATAATGCTGCCCTGAATGCTATCAACCGGATCAGCAACCCGGGACGCAGGATACTCGAAGCCAAACAGATGGTACTCTTCCAACTGGGAGCACAGGCCTTTATCAATGGCAACATGAATGAAGCCACACAGCATTTCAACAACAGCATCAGCCTGGGAAATCAGGATGCCAAAGCCCGTAATAATGCTTATTTCTGGCGAGGCGAGACATATTACAGGATGGGTAACTACAGCAATGCTGCCAGCGATTTCAGGCAATTCACCCAAAACGCCACCTCTACAGACGAAAATTACTCCCTCGGATGGTACAACCTGGGATACGCACTCTTCAAGCAACAACAGTACAATCAGGCGGTCAATGCTTTTCAGCAATACATTTCGGCAGAGAAAACAAGGAACCGGCCTGAATATGCCGATGCACTCAACCGTATAGGTGATAGCTACTATTTTAACCGTAATTTTAACGAAGCGGAACGTTTCTATGCACAGGTAGCGGATATCAACCCTTCTTCCGCCGATTACGCCGCCTACCAGCGGGCATTTGTGATGGGATTACAACGTAACTATCAGGGAAAGATCACCGCATTGGACAACCTGATGCGCAATCACCCTAATTCCCAATACTTTGACGATGCCTTGTATGAAAAAAGCCGGGCACTCACCATGCTCAACAGGGAAAGCGAAGCCATTGCCGTACTACAACGGCTCGTAAATGATTTTCCAAAAAGTCCCCTTGCCAGCCAGGGGGGCGTTCAGTTAGGACAATTGTATTACAATACGGGTAATTATCAACAAAGTATTACTGCCTACAAAAATGTGATCTCCAACTTCCCCGGTTCGGACGACGCCCGTAATGCGCTGATCTCCCTGGAGACAGTATATCGTGATATGAACGATATCGACAATTATGTGAAATACGCCAATTCATTACCGGGCGGAATGCGGATTACACCGTCGAGACAGGACTCGCTCACCTATCTGGCAGCTGAAAGTGTGTATATGCGTGGTAATCGCGCAGATGCTGAATCAGCCATGACAAAGTATATCCAATCTTATCCCAACGGTGCATATAGCAGTGATGCCCATTACTATCTCGGAGTGATTGCCGATGAAAGGAAGAACCAGGATTTGGCACTATCCCATTTTCGGAAAGTAATTGATGCCGGCAATATAAAATTCCTTGACAACGCACTTATCTATACGGCACAAACGGAATACGGAAAGGGCAACTTCCGTCAGGCGCTTGCCGACTATTCCAGGCTGGCCAATTCAGCCCGAAACGCCACCAACAAGCAGTTGGGACAAATGGGAGTTGTACGCACCCAGTCAAAATTAGGAGGTTATCATGAAGCAACACGTGCTGCAACCGAACTACTTTCCAACAGTAATCTTTCACCCGAAACAGTGACTGAAGCCAGATATTTACGTGGAAAGGCATACCAGCAAACGAATGAAACAGACAATGCGATGGCTGATTTTCAATTTGTAGCCAACGATACCCGCAGTGTTTATGGAGCGGAAGCGCAGTTCATCCTTGCGGATACTTATTATCGGTGGAAATCATATGATCGCGCCGAATCGCAAGTCAAGGAGTTCATGCAAAAAGGTACGCCTCACCAATACTGGATGGCCCGTGCACTTATAGTGCTATCGGACACCTATCTTGCCAAAGGAGACGAATTTCAGGCGAAACAATATATAGAAAGTCTGAAATCCAATTATAAAGGGGACGAAGCCGATATCCAACAAATGATCAATGAGAGACTCAACAATTAAAATTTGATTTCAGGATTTCAAGATTCTAAAATTATGAATTGAAAATCGACGTCGTGAAATTGTGAAATTAATAAATCAGTAAATTAACATACAAATGAAGAAGATATATATAGTTATAGCAGCATTGATGTTATCCGCCGGAAGTTTTGCTCAAACTGCAGACTCTCTGTTAAGGCGTCAAATGGAACTGGAACGTGACTTCAACCCCACCCTTCTTGATGCCGACAAGATCAATTCACTCCCGGCACTGCGAGAGCCGGTTGTCCAGAAAGCCAACACAAACTACTCCTCCTGGGCCGGACGTACGACTCCCCCATTGGAAATAGCACTACCCCGCCCGGGAAATATCATGACTGATATCCCTTTCAGCACAAAAAAGGGATTTCTTTCATTCAGTGCAGGTAATTATGCCAACATGGATGGCGCTTTTGGTTATCGTCTGGTGGAAAACGAAAAAAACAACCTCACATTCTCATTTCTGCACAATTCCACAAATGGTGATATAAAATATATACAAAATGTTGATGCAAAGACCAACAAAGCCTATTTCATAGATAATGAAGGACGTTTAGGATACCGTCACCAGGCCGAAGCGCTCACATTCAACATTGACCTCTCCTACCTTCACTCACTCTTCAATTATTATGGGAACAGATTCGGCCATCCGGCTTTATATGAAGATGAAAACCAGCGTTTGGGAGTGTTGGATACAAAAATCAGCATTGCCTCACACGAATCGGAACTGCTGAATTATAGAGGATATATTAATTTCCGCAACTTCTCCACAGAATTCGGGGAACTCCTCAATTCAGAAGGAATAAAGGGGAATGAGGTGAATGCTATGGTAGGATTTGATAAACCTTTCGGCGATGCAGAAAGTAAATTGGGTATTGACGGAAAGATCTTCACCACCTTCTATAATGGTGATCTCGACAACTATTACCTGATGAGTGCCTCACCTTATATAACCTTTGGGACTCCCAACAGTTATGCCAGGTTAGGCGCCGATGTGCTTTTCCAGACTGCCGCCGGCACAAGAGCACGCGTTGCCCCCAACGTGAAACTACAATGGGCGGTGACTGAACATTCATCACTTTATGCAAATGTTCACGGCGGATTCAGCAATAATACCTTTCTCGAAATGATGCAGGAATCTCGATATATTCGTCCTTATGGCACAGTAAAACCTTCCTATTCCATTATTGATTTAGATGCCGGTGCAAAAATCGGTGAAGTCAGTGGATTCCGGTTCGACATCTTCGGTGGATTCAAAAAAACCGAGGATGAACATTTTCTGATATTGGATGGATATGATGTGGTTGAAGGAGGGGAATCGGATGCTCATAAAGAGGTACTCAACCCTGTTTATGGTGACTTGTCTCATGCGCATATCGGAGGAATGATCCAAACCAATATCTGGGCTCCGCTCGATGTATCGGTGCGATTGAAGAAGAATTTCTACAGCCTGGATCGTGTCACCCTTGATGAAGCGGAGATCAATGATCCCAAAGCCTACAACAAACCGGGTTTTGAAGTGGACATTCGTGCCGCATTCACTCTTACCGATTTCCTGAAACTTACGGCTAATTACTACTTTGCTGGAGATCGCTGGTCCTATTACGATGGGGCGAACACGCAAATGGACAATATCAACGATCTCAATGCCGGCGCACTTTACCAGATCAACAACGCCTTCTCCATCCATCTCAGGGCAAACAACCTTTTATCTCAAAAATATGATATCTGGTACGGCTATCCGGCACAGGGGATCAATGCATCAGGCGGGTTTACCTTCCGGTTCTGATGGCTCTGTATTATTTTGGAAGACCTGTGAAACTATTTTTAATAGATCTCCCTTCTTGTTTACATTGGTTTTATGTACTTTTGCAGAAAGTAAGATGCGTTTCGGGCAAGTCTGAAAATCTATTTTCGCCTTGCCACTCAACTTTCATTACTTTTGTCGCAATCTTTCTGCATTAATAAACTATTGGGGGAATAAGTAAGGTATGGGTACACAAACAAAGGGCCAGAGTAAAAGCCAAAAGACAAAGGGTAAATCAGAAAGGAATGGTTTCATCAAAGTGATGTGGGGTCTCTTCGGCCTCACAGCGGGAGGTGCCATCCTTTTTTTCCTACTTGTTTCTGCCGGCCTCATAGGCTATATTCCAAAAATTGAACAGTTGGAGAATCCGATAGATAAATATGCCTCACAGGTAATTTCAACGGACAATGAACTGCTTTTCACTTACTCTCTAAGTGATGATAACCGTATATTAGTAGATTACTCTGAGCTCTCACCCCATCTTATCAATGCATTGATCGCTACAGAAGATATACGCTATTATTCCCATTCCGGTATTGATATAATAGGATTGGGTAGGGTTATTTTTAAAACACTCATACTAAGCAGAGAAGAAAGTGGCGGTGGAAGTACCATCACACAACAGTTGGCAAAACTACTCTATTCCCCCAGGGCGAATAACAAAATAGAGCGTGTTTTCCAAAAACCGGTTGAATGGGTTATTGCCGCCAAGCTGGAGCGTTTTTACTCGAAAGATGAAATTATCAACCTCTATCTGAACAAGTACGATTTCAATTATAATGCTGTGGGAATTGAGTCTGCCGCCCGCACCTATTTCAACAAAACACCAAAAGAGTTGAATATCGAAGAGGCAGCCGTGCTGATAGGCATGCTTAAAAACTCTTCCCTCTACAATCCCCGACGCCGTCCGGAAGTAACCAGAGACCGCCGGAATGTGGTAATTACGCAGATGCAGAAAGCCGGCCACCTCAGCAAACAGGAAGCCGATTCATTGAAACAGCTTCCTCTCGAAATCGATTTCAACCGTTCCGACCATGTTGATATTCTCGCTCCATATTTCAGTCAGCATCTGTCAAAGATAATGAGGGCTAAAAAACCGGAGAGGAAAAATTACGCATCGTGGGAAGGTCAACAATTTAAAGAAGACTCTCTTTCATGGGAAGAAGATCCGCTCTTCGGGTGGTGTAACAAAAATAAAAAACCCGACGGTTCCAACTATAATATTTACACTGACGGATTAAAAATTTACACCACTATCGACTCACGTATGCAACGCTATGCAGAGGCAGCCGTAAAGGAACATTTGGGGGGCTATCTCCAGAATCAGTTTTTCCGTGAAAAAAGAGGAAAAGTATATGCTCCCTACTCCCGTGAAGTAAGTGATAGAGTAGATAACCTGATGATGACAGCTATGAGGCAGAGTGAACGATATCGTGTCCTCAAACAAGGTGGACTCACTGAAGAGGAAATCATCCGGAATTTCAAGGAAAAACCGGTGGAGATGAAAGTATTCTCCTGGGAACATCGGGAGGTAGATACGCTAATGACACCCTGGGATTCCATCCGTTATCACAAAAATTTCCTTCGTACCGGTTTCATGGCGATGGATCCTCTAACCGGACATGTGAAAGCCTATGTAGGAGGCCCTGATTTCAAGTTCTTCAAGTACGATAGTGCCACCGGTAAACGTCAGATCGGATCCACCATCAAACCCTATCTCTACACATTGGCAATGGAGGAAGGAATGAGTCCCTGCGACGGTATGATCCATGGTCCGGTAAGATTGATGGATGAAAACGGCAAGCCATGGGATCCGAGAAATACACGTCCGGCAAGCGGAGAGTTTGTGAGTATAAAATGGGGGTTGCAGAACTCCGACAACTGGGTCACCGCCTGGCTGATGAGCCAGTTCTCACCCTATGCGTTTGCCAGGATGCTCCAATCGTTCGGGCTAAAGACACCCGCTCCCCCGGTAGTATCATTGGCATTGGGTCCCAATGACGCTTCCGTATATGAAATGGTAGGTGCCTATTCCGCCTTTATTAACAGAGGTATCCGTGTGGAACCGATGTTAGTGACCCGAATTGAAGATTCTTACGGGAATGAGGTGGCGACGTTCGTTCCACGTATGAAAGAGATCTTTAGCGAATCAACTTCTTACAAAATGCTCGACATGTTGAAAGGAGTCGTGGACGGTGGAACAGGTGGCCGGTTACGCCGGGTCTATAACCTGAAAGGACAGATGGGTGCCAAGACCGGTACTACCAATAACAACTCCGACGGCTGGTTCATGTCCTTTACTCCCAACCTGGTAGCCGGTTGCTGGGTAGGAGGAGATGAACCCACTATCCATTTCGACCAGATGGCTTATGGGCAGGGAGCCAGTATGGCACTACCTATTCACGGCATCTTCTATCAGAAGGTCTATGCCGATAAGGAGTTGAATTACACCGACAACGGAGTCTTTGATATCCCGGCCGGTTTTGATCCCTGTCACGATATGCAGCGATATTCACCCGACTTCTACCGGAACAATGATCCGGTGATAGAAAGTGAAGGCATTGACGATATATTCAATTGATATTCAATTGTTATTTGGTAGTTGTTCAACTGTTATTCGATGGTTATTCAAGCGCAAACAAGTATTATTTATTATTCTGGAAGAACAGTTCCTCCCTTAATTTTTCAAGGCGTAAGGCAACATATCTGTAAAGCCGATCAGTGGTGCCAGGTTTTCCGGCTTCACCATCTACCAGATCCTCCATATCCGCATTCCACCCCTCGGGAGCCGTCTTTAGAAAACGTTCAAAGTAGTTGATCGCATTCTTATAATCCTTGTTTAAATCATAGCAGTAACCAATATTGTAAAGTAGTGAGTGGGCCCGGGAATCGCGCTTATATGCCGAACTGTAATACTCCACGGCCTTGGCAAAACTTCCCGACCGCATATAGGCATCACCAAAGGAGCGATCGAAATCAAACAACATCTCATTCATTTTCTCGATTATCTCCACTCCTTCCGCCAGCACCTCTATCCCTCTCTTCCGGTTGTATGTCCAGGACAGGGCTGTTCCATAATAATAAAGCAGATAGATATTGGTATCGCTATTATTCTGATTATATGCTTTTTCCAACCAGGTAACAGCCTCATAATACAATTGGGAGGCATATAGGCTCATACCGAGATAGTAACAGGTTGTATACGAACTGTCACCCAGAATTATATTATCTTTTAACCGTTCGGTCGCTTCCTTATAATTGCCTGCCGAATAATGAGCCATCCCGTTCAATTGACCGATTAGTTGCTGTGCGGGATTAATATTTTCAAGATATGTCTGCGTCAGATCGATGACAGCATCATAAAATTTTACACCCAGATAGATATTCCCCAGCTTATTGACAGCCAAATAATCTGCCGGATTCTTATCAATAGCCTTGGAATAGTACCAGATGGCAGAATCTCCCTGATTGCTGTATAGATACGCATCTCCTACCATACGAAGCAGCAGGGGTACGGAATCTGTTTCAAAGACTGTTTTCGCCTGTGCTATAGCTCGCTCCCAATTACTGTTCCTATAGAATGCCATTGCATTTTGAGTCTGAATAAATTGGTTACCCGGCGATAAGCTGTCGGCTATTATCCAACATTGCAACGACAGCGGCGAATTCCCCGCTTGTGATGCACATTCCGCCATCGAAATTACCAGATTGACATCATCCGGATACTCATCCAACAGTTGCGTGTATATATTCAGTGCTGCTGTATAATTATACAACTTTTCATAACAATGGGTTTTTAATAATAGATTTTCCCGGGTAGAGGGAGCTCCATCCAACAACTCCAATACCTTTCTGTATTGAAAATTTTGTAAGGCTTCCTGCACATTATTATCATTGGACTGCGAAGACAGGTATACCGGGAATAGGAGTGTCAAACTGAGAAATATAGATCTAAGCATCATGTAGTTTTTAGGTAGTTTTTAGATTATCGTTACCAAATAACAATCATTTTTCGATATGGGCAGGGGAGAAGTTTACTTGGACTCTGCCCATATCGAAAAATGATTAACAAGAAGATTGGATCAGTTTTGAAGCCTGAAGACAACCGGCAGGGTATAACGCACTCTCACAGCCTCACCTCTTTGGGTACCCGGTTTCCATCTGGGCATGGACTCTATCACCCTGACAGCTTCTTTATCCAGTGCAGCATCCTGGCTCCGGACCACCTGCACATCACTCAGGGCACCATCTTTTTCTACTACAAAATTCACGATCACACGTCCCTGAATTCCATTCTCCTGTGCTACTGTCGGATATTTAATATTGTCACTCAGGAATTTCATCATAGCTGCATTCCCTCCGGGAAATTCGGGTTGTTCCTCCACCACCACAAAAACTTCATTAGAAGCACTAGGGTTAACGGGAGCCGAAGACCCGGCCACAGGGGAGCCCTTCTCTAATCTGAAGACCACCGGCAGCGTAAACCGTACTCTAACCTCTTCCCCCCTTTGTTTGCCGGGAGTCCAGTTCGGCATACTTTCCAATATCCTTAACGCTTCAGTATCCAATAAAGGATCAACACCACGGACAATATTAAAATCATTGAGTCGTCCATCTTTTTCAACTACAAAATTGACAATTACACGTCCATCTATACCATTCTTTTGCGCCTCCACCGGATATTTTATATTGTCTGATAGGAATCGCATCATGGCTGCCTGTCCACCGGGAAATTCAGGCTGTTCCTCCACAACCACAAAGACTTCGCTATTATCCTCTATTATATCTACCTTTTCAGGAATGATATCAAGTGTATCCGCAGATCCCGGAACAGCCGCACTACTTTCCGTTGCCACATCTCTCCCCTCTTTCTTATCCTGATTTACACAACTATTGGCCAAAATCAGTATAAAAGCCAAAGGAAGTATCAGCAGATACTTCATCAATTTCAATGTAGGTGATTTCGTTTTATTCATCATCATAATCCGTTGTTTTAATTGTGAGACATTAAAGTTATTTACAATCCCAGCTGTAGCCCCTTGATAAGTCAACCGTAAAAGGTGATATTGATACTCCGTGCTATCGACACCTTCGCACAATACGCCATTATCGGCGAGATACTCCAGATTCATGGTAATTTCCCGCTTCATGAACCAGGCAAACGGATTCCACCATGAGAAAAGACAAACCAATTCTATGAGCATGATATCGATGGAATGCCACTGGCGGGTATGCGTCTGCTCGTGTAATAAAATCTGGGAAAGTTCGGCTTCAGAATGGTTTCCAGTATGAATAAAGATCCTGTTAAAGAACGAGAAAGGTGTCATATCATCTTCTAACCGATAAACCGGAATGCCGGCGATGCTACACCTTTCGCTACGCATATTCACCCGAAGGATCGATAAAAGCTGCCCGATAAAGCGCAAGAGAAATATAAAAGTAACAACTATATAAACCAACGAAATTATCCTAGCCCATGGAACAGCCGCTCTGGTAGTACTGCCCTCATCCTGCAATATTGTCGCATTTGTCCCTTCCACGATTACCGTTGCCTCTACTTCTCCCAATCCCATGGACGATATCCGGAAATCACTCAGTGCCGGAATAGTCCAGAAGGGATAAAAAAGCGAGAAAACAATCGCCGACAGGAAGAATACTCGCCGCAGACGCAGGAAAGTATCATTCTTCAATACAAGGGAATAGAGCAGGTAAAACAAGGTAAGGGCAATGTTTACTTGTATAAGGTATGTAAAAATCGGATGCATGGTTTGTTCTAGTTAGCGATGAAACAAATATCTTCTCAGAATCTTCGGTTATTTTACAGTTACAAACTTTCGTTTTAGTCGACATAGCCAACAACTACTACCTCTTCAAGTATCATCATCCCTTCTACTTTTTTCAAATCATCCAGAAGGTCGCTCTTAAAGAGATTCGCCCTTTCTTCACTTGTCAGGGGATCATCTTCGGGATTATCTCTCTGAAGTCTGAAAACCACGGGCAGTACACCACGTACATTTACTGCCTTTTCACGCTGTTTGCCCGACTTCCATTTAGGCATTGAACTGATGACACGTTTCACTTCCGCATCCAATGCAGGATCCACTCCCTGCAGTATACTCACATTGCTGATGCTACCATCTTTCATCACATGAAAATCACAAATTATCCTTCCCTGGACTCCTTTTTCCTGAGGTATAACCGGATATCTGAAATTATCAGCCAAAAATTTCATCATGGCACTTTCGCCTCCGGGAAATTCAGGTTGGGACTCTGCGACTATAAAGAGTTCCTCCACCTCTTCTTTCTTTTGTGGTGGAGGGTCAGGCAAATTTTCATCATTTGTCTGAGACTGCGAAACTCCTGAGGAATTTTCATCAACAAGTTGAATTGCTACGCTTTTATCTTCATTTTGAACCGCATAAATACTGTTTGCCATTACAAACAGGAAAAACAGTGGTACTACGAGAAGATATTTTACTGTCTTCGTTGTCGACGATTTTGCTTTATTCATCATCATAATTCGTTGTTTTAGTTGTGATACATTAAAGTTATTTACTATCTGAACTGCAGTTTCATGATAAGTCAATCGTAAAAGATGGTACTGGTACTCCCGGCTGTCAACGCCTTTGTGCAGTACACCGCTATCTGCCAGGTATTCCAGGTTCATGGTCATTTCCCGCTTTAACAGCCAGACAAATGGATTCCACCAAGAGAACAGGCACACCACTTCGATAAGAATGATATCGATAGAATGGCATTGGCGCACGTGCATTTGTTCGTGCAACAGAATCTGGGACAATTCGGTTTCGGAATGCTTTTCGGCATGAATAAAAATCAAACTGAAAAAAGAGAAAGGAGTAATATCTTTCTTTAGTTGATGCACAGGTATCCCTGAAATAACCTGCTTCTCACTTTTTACCCATATATTATAAATGGATAGCAGCTGAAAGACAAACCGTAACAGGAGTCCAAGCGTGATAACTGTATAAAACAGTGCAAGGATACTTCCCCAAGGAATAATTACAGGTCCTGTAGACTCCCCTTCCAATACCGTTGACGTAGTAGTTGGTCTACCCTTCATAACGGTGACAGCCGTTTCCTGAAGGTCAGAAGATCGGGTAGTCCACACATCACTCAGGCCAGGAATCGTAAAAAAAGGATAAAGGAGAGAAAAAATAACCACTGACAAGAAAAAAAGGCGCCTTAGCCGCAGAAAGGTATCCCTCTTCAATACAATTGTATATAAGAAATAAAAAAGGGACAGCGCAATATTTACTTGTATAAGGTATGTAAAAAAGAGTGACATGATATGTTCAATTTGGTTGAAACAACTCCTTACTTCTGTTTCTTCTCAATAAGGCGGATAATCTCTTCAAGTTCGTCTGCCGTAATTTTCTGTTCCTTGGCAAAAAAAGAAACCAGTTCTTTATAAGAGTTATCGAAATAACTTTGCACTACTCCCGACAAAAAGTGCCTCTTATAGGCCGATTCCGATATCACGGGCTTAAATACCTTCACATTCCCAAATCGTCTCTTTGCAAGATATCCTTTATTCTCGAGGTTTTTGAAGATAGATGCTACCGTAGTATAGGGCGGTTTCGGATCTTCCATTCTATCTACCACATCCTTAATGGCACACTCGTTGAGTTGCCAAACATGCAACATTACATTTTCTTCCTGATGAGTTAAACGTTCCATATCTTTTTATCTATATTAATAATACAAATCTACGACTTTATCGTAAAAGACAATGCATTTCGTAAAAATAATCTGGTTAAATAATTATAAAAAGAGCCGCCTCTATAAAATAGAGACAGCTCTTGAAATCTATATACAACAGGAATCAGGCCTGTTTTTCAAAGTCTTGCATACATCGGATCAAAGCCTCTACAGCCTCTTTTGGGCAGGCATTATAGATAGAAGCACGGAATCCGCCTACTGAACGATGGCCTTTGATGCCTATCATACCTCTCTCTTTCGCGAACTCAAGAAAAGCGGACTCTTTATCTTTATACTCTTCATTCATCACAAAGCAGACATTCATGATGGAGCGGTCTTCTTTGGCAGCAGTCCCCACGAAAAGTTTATTACGGTCTATCTCATCATAGAGAAGTCCCGCCTTCTCTTTATTGAGCCTATGCATCGCCTCAACACCACCTTGGTCCTTCACCCATTTCAAGGTCTCATGCATCACAAAAATAGGAAATACGGGAGGTGTGTTGAACATGGAACGGTTCTTTTCTGAATCGCTGATATGTGTATGGTAATCGACCATAGTCTGCAATGGCCGGTCGATCTTGCCGAGAATATCTTCACGGACAATTACAAAGGCCACACCTGCAGGCCCCACATTCTTTTGGGCTCCACCGTAAATAATACCGTATTTGGAAATATCTACCGGACGGCTCATTATGTCGGACGACATATCTGCAACCAATGGCACGGGACTATCTATATCTTCGTGCATCTCGGTTCCGTAAATGGTGTTATTGGTTGTGATATGAAAATAATCGGCATCTGCCGGAATAGTATAACCTTTGGGTATATAGGAGTAGTTCTTGTCATCTGAAGAGGCCACCACCTCCACTTCCCCGTAAAATTTCGCTTCTTTGATCGCTTTTTTAGCCCACACCCCGGTCTGCAGATATGCCGCTTTCGTTTTCATCAGGTTGGCCGGAACCATAAAAAACTGTGTACTGGCTCCTCCGCCAAGCAAAAGTACCCGATAATTATCGGGAATATTAAGCAGTTCTTTCCACAAATCTGCTGTCTCTTTCATGATCCGCTCCCATCCTGGAGTACGATGCGATATTTCCAGAATACCTATTCCGGTGTTGTCGAAATCGCGTATCGCTTCAATGGCTGACTCTACTGCCGGCCGGGGAAGTACGCACGGACCAGCATTAAAATTGTACTTTTGCATACGATTATATTTATGAATTATGAGTTATGAGTTATAAGTTATGAATTCCTGAGAATTAAAAGTGAATAGTGAGGGATTAACCACTCAGGCACTTGGACATTCGGACACTTAGGCACCTAATCACTTTCCCACTTAAATTCACAGATTTACCCTGAAACGTTCGTCTCCGTTCTGAAAGTATGCCACAATTTGATTGGCAGCTGCCAATCCTGCATTTTTATTAGCATCTGTAGTTTGCGCACCCAATTTTTTAGGAGTGGCAAAATAACGTCTCGGGAATTTTTCCAGGAACTCCTCATGTTTGTCGGGCTTGACATCAGTAACATATTGGAAAGCGGGGCGCTCTTCCATGATACGGATGAGATCATCTTCGACCACCAGTTCCTTACGAGCTGTATTGATAAGAAGCCCATCTTGTGGCATCAGGGACAAAAGAGAATAATCCACACAGTACCGTGTTTCTTCCAGCAAAGGCATATGGAGTGATACAAAATCACTATTCCCGAACAGTTCCTTATTGGTATAGGCAGTGATTACCCCATATTCCCCTTCTTTACGCAAGTCGTCGTGTGTAAGCGTAGGTGAGAAAGCATACACCGGCATATCGAAGCCTCTCGCTATCTTGGCCACCATTTTTGCTACGTTCCCGAAAGCATATAACCCCAGCCGTCTGCGGGTCAACTCACGCCCTACCGAACCATCGAAATGGTTACGCTGAGCATAGATCATCATGCCAAAAACAAGCTCAGCTACGGCATTGGCATTCTGGCCCGGGGTATTCATCACACAGATACCGCAATTGGTAGCTGCCTCCAAATCCACATTATCGTAACCGGCCCCTGCCCTTACGATTATTTTCAGATTGGGGGCTGCCTCCATTATCTCCTTATTGACAATATCACTTCGTATGATCAAAGCATCCACGTCCTTCACAGCATCAAGCAACTGGCTTTCATTTTCATACTTCTCTAACTTCACGAACTTATGACCCGCAGATTCAATAATATGCTGAATCCCCTGTACAGCAGGTAAAGCGAATGGCTTACTCGTTGCCAAAAGTACTTTCATATTCATTCTTTGTTTATAAAAATTTTACCGGATACTTGACCGATTCCTTCAAGTCAGGGCTTTTTATATACTTTTTAAAATTATCACTTTGTAATTAAGAATTGCAAATTTACAAACTTATATCTAACAAAAAACGAAATCGGAATAAAAAATCCATGATGATTCCATTTTCTGTGATTTAAAAGTTATTTGTCCGATAAATTGAATCATCGTATCTTTGTACGACTCGAAAATGTTATATAAATGAACAGTCCTTACCCATCCGCTTTACTCGAAAATGCAGTCAACGAATTTGCCAATCTCCCCGGGATTGGAAGAAAATCGGCATTACGATTGGTACTCCATCTGTTGCGTCAGGATGAAGAGAGAGTAGCCAATTTTGCAGGCACCATGCTAAAATTGAAGCGGGAAATCAAATATTGTTCTGTCTGTCACAACATCTCCGATACGGATGTATGTAATATTTGCAGCGACAAATCACGGGATAGTTCTTTGATTTGCGTTGTGGAAAATGTAAAAGAGGTGATGGCCATCGAGAAAACGGTACAATTTGGTGGACTTTACCACGTTTTAGGAGGTATTATCTCCCCTATCGATGGCATTGGCCCGTCTGATCTGGAAATCGCCAGTCTCGAAGAGAGGGTGAAATCGGGTGAAATCCGGGAGGTGATCCTTGCCCTCAGTGCAACCATGGAGGGTGATACTACCAATTTTTATATCTACCGCAAACTTCAACCTTACGGGGTGAAAGTAAGCATCATAGCCAGAGGAGTATCGATTGGAGATGAGATCGAGTATGCTGATGAGGTGACACTTGGCCGCTCTATTATGAACCGGACTCCATTTGATGAATCCTATAAACTGGTATCAAAATGAAAAACACGCATGTAATGGAAAAAACCATAAAACTCTTGAGAGGACATTATTACGGGAACATTATCCTGCTGGCAGTCATTTTCCTGTTTTCCATATTTAGTATGATCCCGCTCTTTACAGATGGACAGGCAATCAGTGCCACTCTGGAAAGATATGCCATCATGATCACTATTATAGCCATTCCGGCTTCACTGAAATTTTTTGTCGACCGGCTGAAAAAGTCGGCTTGTCCCGTAGATATCCCGACCGCCTCAAATAAATATAAAAATATCTCTTTCATACGTCTATACACCATCAGCACAGTGGCACTTATGAATATCTTCCTGTTTAATATCTCCCGAAACATGAATTTTTTCTGGTTTACAGTGGTACTTTTTATCGTATTTCTTTTTTGCAAGCCATCTTATGCGGAACTGGAAGGTCTCACCAAACTACCGGAAGGGCAGGGTCTGACAGAAGAAGAGGGACTAGTGGTACCTAAACAAAAGGAAAGAGAATCCGGAGAGATGGAAGAACAACTTCTGGAAGAGATACAAAATAATCCCGAGCCAATAGAATATAATTATCCGGAAAATGAACAAGTTGATGGAAAATAATATCCTTCGCCTACGTGCTCCCGAACCGGAGGATCTGGATTTGCTTTACGCCTGGGAAAACGACACTGCCATTTGGCAAAACGGAGCCTCTATCGTACCTTTTTCCCGTTACTCCATCAAACAATATCTGATCGACTATAAGCATGACATATATGTAGACAAGCAGTTACGGTTGATGGTAACACTGAGGGAAACGGACGAATGCATAGGCACCGTCGACTTGTATGATTTTGACCCGTTCCACAGGAGAGCCGGTGTGGGGATATTGATAGACAGTAAACACCGTCGCCGGGGATATGGCATGCAGGTACTCATGCTACTTGAAGATTACGCGTTTCGATTTCTCAATTTGAGACAACTTTACGCCATCATTCCTGAAAAGAACAACAGCAGTATCCGTCTTTTCGCTAAAACGGGATATCGGAAGAGTGGGCTGCTGGAAGAGTGGCTTGCCTCGGAAGATTCATTCTGCCACGCGTTGATAATGCAAAAACTCAATTCATAAGACCATACAATATTTTTTGAAAGAACAATGCAAGACGATATAAAAAAAGCATGCGACATATTAAGGAAAGGAGGAATCATCCTTTATCCTACTGATACCATCTGGGGTATCGGTTGTGATGCGACTAATGAAGAGGCCGTAAAACGTATTTACGATCTGAAGCAGCGAGACGACACCAAATCGATGCTTGTCCTGATGGACAATCCCGCCAAATTGCAGACATACGTAAAGGAGGTACCCGACATTGCCTGGGACCTGATAGATCTGGCCGACAAACCCCTCACCATCATTTATGAAGGAGCTAAGAACCTGGTACCAAATCTCATTGCCCCAGACGGATCCATCGGCATACGTATTACAGCCGAAACTTTTTCTATGGAGTTATGCCGGCAATTCCGCAAACCGATTGTATCCACATCAGCCAACATAAGTGGAGATCCCTCGCCCTCTTCTTTTTCGGAAATCGGGCAAACGGTCAAAGAGGGGGTGGATTATATTGTTACGTACCGGCAAAAAGAACAAACCAAAGCCAAACCATCAGGAATAGTTAAACTGGGAAAAGACGGCTCCATCAAAATTATACGTAAGTAAAAAAATTAATTATCTTTGCATAAAGGCTGTTCATTCACTAAAGTTAGTTATTTTGAATTTCATTCCCCAATGCAACTGACAGAAAGATTCAATAAATTTCTTATTTGGCGTGACAGGCACATAAAGGAGCGTCATTTTTTACTGTTTGTCTGCTTTTTAGTGGGAATCCTCACGGCATTGGCGGCTTTCTTCCTGAAAACAGCGATCCACTTTTTCCAGGTCTTTCTCACCGAAAATTTCAGTCGTCCCAACCTCAACTTCTCTTACCTGCTCTACCCTATTGCAGGAATCCTGATTGCAGGCCTGTATGTAAAATATGTGGTGAAGGATGATATCAGTCACGGCGTCACAAAGATCCTTTTTGCCATCTCCCAGCGGAAAAGCAGGATCAAGCCTCACAATATGTATTCGTCGTTAGTAGCCAGTTCCATCACCATCGGATTCGGGGGATCAGTAGGAGCAGAAGCACCGATCGTATTGACCGGTTCCGCCATCGGTTCCAACCTGGGAAGATTCTTTAAACTGGAGCAACGCAGTCTGATGATCCTAGTAGGTTGTGGAGCTGCGGGAGCTATCGCAGGCATCTTTAAAGCACCCATCGCCGGCATTCTTTTTGTGATAGAAGTGTTGCTGCTCGACCTTACCATGGCCTCCATATTGCCTCTTCTGGTAACAGCCGTAACAGCCACTACGGTATCATACATCCTTACGGGCATGGACGCCATGTTTGCCTTTACGCTGATCGAGCCTTTCACGCTCAATCGTATTCCCCATGTAATCTTTCTGGGTATACTCTGCGGTTTCCTCTCCTTGTACGTGATACGTGTCATGAGCCGTTTGGAAAGACTTTTCCACCGACTTTCATATTGGGAAAAATTCCTGCTTGGGGGAACCATGCTGAGTTTGCTTATCTTTTTCTTTCCTCCGCTTTACGGGGAAGGATACAATACTATCAATATCCTGTTAGCCAGTGGAGATCTGTTCAATTCACTTACCAATGAAAGTTTCTTTCACCAATTGGAAAGCAGATGGACTATTGTGGCTTTTCTGATACTGGTCATTCTCTTTAAAGTTTTTGCCACCAGTGCAACCAACGGTGGGGGCGGTACCGGAGGGGTATTCGCTCCCACCCTGTTCTTAGGCTGCATCGTTGGTTTTGTCTATTCGTACACACTCAATCAACTGGGATATACAATATTTCTGCCACAGGAAAATTTTGCGTTGATGGGGATGGCTGGGGTGATGGCTGGGGTAATGCATGCACCGCTTACCGGCACCTTCCTTATTGCAGAGTTGACCGGAGGCTATGACCTGTTTCTCCCCCTCATGATCGTATCACTACTCTCTTACGGGACTATCATGATATTCGAAAAGCACAGTATCTACGCCATACGTCTTGCAAAAAAAGGGGAGTTGATCACTCACCACAAAGACAAAGCCGTTCTCACTTTTCTGAAAATCAAGGACCTGCTCGAAAAGGATATCCCGACAATAACGCCTGAAATGACGCTCGGTGATGTAGTAAGGGTGATCTCTACCAGCCACCGGAATATTTTCCCGGTAGTAGATGACAAGGGTATTCTTTTGGGACTCGTGATGATGAACGATATCCGCAATATCATGTTCCGCCCCGAATTGTATGATCGATTCACCGTAAAGAAGTTTATGGTCGGGGCGCCAGCCACAATAGAATTACACAGCACTATGGAAGAGGCAATGGCGAAATTTGAGAATACCAAGGCATGGAATTTACCTGTGGTAGACCAGAAAGGAGTCTATCAGGGTCTGCTGTCACAATCGTCTGTTTTCAATTCCTACAGGGAGGTTTTAGTTGAAAATTACTCCGAAACAGATGAGTAGGCTAATATGCCAATGAGGCTAATGTGCTAATATGCCAATGTGACTAATGAAACAATATCCCAATGAAATAATTGGTAATTAGTAATTTTTAATTAACTATTTCATGGACAAAAAATCATTACGTATCCTCTTCATGGGTACTCCCGAGTTTGCCGTAGAATCTCTAAAATCACTGGTAGAGAACGGATATAATGTAGTGGGGGTTGTCACCATGCCCGATAAACCGGCAGGCAGGGGGTATAAACTACAACCTTCACCGGTAAAACAATATGCGCTCCAACAGGGGCTACCGGTACTGCAACCCGAAAAACTGAAAGATGGAGGGTTTCTAAATGAACTAAAAGAATTGGGAGTTGATCTGCAAATCGTTGTCGCTTTCCGCATGCTACCCGAAGTAGTATGGAATATGCCACCGAAAGGTACTTTTAACCTGCATTCATCCCTCCTGCCCCAATACCGGGGTGCTGCCCCTATCAACTGGGCTATTATCAACGGGGAGAAAGAAACCGGCGTGACTACGTTTTTTCTTTCACACGAGATTGATACCGGTAAAATAATCTTTCAGGAAAAAACCACAATCGATGATAAGGACAATGCGGGCACTCTACACGACAGGTTAATGACAATGGGTGCTCAACTGGTACTGAAGACGGTCGACGCCATATTGGAAGAGAATGTACAATCGATCCCCCAGGACAAACTTTTCAAAGATGCCTCTGAATTAAAAAGTGCTCCAAAAATTTTTAAGGAAGATTGCCAGATCGACTGGAATAAATCCACACAGGAAGTCTATAATTTTATCCGTGGTTTATCACCCTATCCGGCAGCATGGACAGAATTAGTAACCGAAAACAGTGAAGAGAAACTCCGCTTCAAACTATTTGACAGTAAACCGATTGCGGACACAACACACAACCTGTTGCCGGGAAGCATCAGGACAGACAATAAGACATACCTCGATGTGGCTGTAAAGGATGGTTTCTTGCGAATTGGCTCACTTCAATTAACAGGCAAGAAGCAAATGAGTATCATCGACTTCCTGAATGGATACCATTTCGAAAAGAAAGTACGATTCAATTAAGATTACCATTTATAATTCAGCCCAAAGCTAAGGGTCTGATTCACCTGTAAATATTTGAATTTAGGATCTGCGGGAACTCCATCGTCAAACCTCATGTTCACATAAATACGCGTGGAGAAAGCATTGCTCAATGCCATATTCAGGCTATTCTCAAATTCCGATATAACTTTCTCGTAACTGGTAAAGTAGGTCAGACGCGAATCCCAGGAAATATACCTAGTGATGTCGTATTTCAATATTGATGTAAGGGTACTACCGATATCCAGTTGGGATTTCTTTCCTTCATCAATCCCGAACCGTTTCACATCCACATCATTGTTCAACACATAGGTGTAGTTGATGGAGATAGGGGCAAGCGCCAATTCCCATCTCACCCGGCGATGCCGTACTCTCTCGGATTTTTTGTCGATATTATACTTTAACCCGATCCCTGCATTGACATACAAAGGAGACATAAATGACGAAAGAAGATCGTTCGAGTTGACCGGATATGCTTTAAACATCTGGGATTTTGCCTCTAAGTTGGTAGAGTAAGACCATCCTTTACCAAAAGCATCTACCCCAAAGTCGCCATAATAACGAATAAGGTCATTACCGATACGGTGCTTGCGTAACGAATCGTCAGGAGCATTAAAGACAGATAAACGCCACTCCAGTGTGTTATTAAATTTCACCTTATCTTTATGGTAATTAGCCCTCAATATATGCAGGCTATTAAAATTCAGATTATTGACCCCTCCTTTGTGCCAGTTATCCGAGAAATAGTTCTGGGCAAACTGGAAAGAGTGTTCTCCGGAACGCACCCAGTATTTTCTACCAATTGTAACACCTTCAATACCGGGAGCATCCAATGAATAGGCTGTTTCAGCCTTTATCAATTCACGGAAAGGATTAAATGTCTCCCTCACTACCTGGTCATCTGATTCCAAACTGGGTATTGAATCAAAACTAGCCACGGAATATCTGATCCTGTCGGGATATTTTACATAATAATCGCGTCTCACCTTTTGAACAAAGTCCACATGATCCAGCCGGGGAGCAAAGGTCTTTTCCCGGGGAATAAGGGCTCCCTTATCATAATCCTCTTCAACAGGGTATAAAGATAATTCCCGAGGAAGCATCTCTCCTGTAAATATCATAGGCAGGAAAAGTGGATTATAAAAGAGTGTGTCACGGAACGAGAGTCCACTCATCGATTCAACATTATTATAGTTCACAGGAAGTTGCAGCGTCCCATTTCCCTTCCTGAAATAAATGGAGTCCAACGGGTTACGGAATGATGGGATTGAGTCTTCAAATATTATCGAGCCTGTTCCCTTCGCTACCGGGTTTGAAACCGGAGGTATGATGATAGTATCGGGAGGTGTGATAATGGGGTTGGGAGGCGTATCAGTCCCTTGTTGCGGAGATATAATCTCACTATCAATTCTCTCTTTGGCTTGCATTGTACGGCGTTCAATCTGCCTGCTGATATCGGTGATATCCCTGAACAGATCAAGACTATCTATCATTGGTATAGAGTCCGGCCTCTCGACAACTTTATTTTCAATCCCGGAAGCTATCACTCCGAACGAACATATTGTTATTATCAAAAAGGGGATAATAATTCGTCTCATACGATTTACTTTATCTTTTTATTTCGGTGTATGGGAACTTTTCCGTTAAACAAGAAAATCAGCCTAATCACCCACTCATTCTTCCAATGGGCAAAGATATAAAAAAAGTTTCATTTATAAATGAGAAGTTATTAAGGAAGAAAAACTTTTCTCTCCGTTTATCTGTTATTTATATCTGTTAAGATATCTTTCAGCAAACGCATCAACAAAAAATTGTTTTACTTTTGCCGGACAGAATGGGACAATGTAAACAACATTATAATATAATTGACGGAGTCATATTTAGGAGTCTTGACTCTTGGTTCTGATTTTATTTTTCGCTTTTAATTTTTAATTCGCAAGAATTGGTAATTGGTAATTAGTAATTGGTAATTAGTAATTTATAATACAATCATATGAGAAAAATTTCTTTCGTTTTACTGATCGTGATAGGAGCGATGGGGCTCACCGGATGCCAGGGATACAACCGGATGGTAGAAAAACAAGAGGCCGTAACCTCACAATGGGGTAACGTACAGAATGCTTATCAGCGTCGTGCCGACCTCATTCCCAACTTAGTAAACACGGTAAAAGGATACGCCCAACATGAACAGGAGACTTTTACCCAGGTAACAGAAGCAAGAGCCAAGGCCACGCAAACAACTATCAATCCTGAAAATCTCACGGCAGAGAGCTTACAGGAATATCAGCAGGCACAAGACCAGTTGAGCCAGGCACTGGGTAGATTGTTACTGATACAGGAGAATTATCCCGAGCTAAAAGCCAATCAGAATTTCCTGGCACTTCAGGACGAATTGGCTGGAACAGAAAACAGGATATCGGTAGAACGTAACAGGTTTAACTTATTGGCACAAGATTACAATTCTTATATCCGGAAATTTCCACAGGTAATCTATGCTAAATGGTTCAAATTTGAACCGAAAGCCTATTTCGAAGCGACTCCTGCAGCACAGACTGCTCCTGAGGTACAATTCTAACCAGGCAGAACCGGTTTTTCGGTTAAAAACCGGCTCTTTACCGGTTATAGAGTGGACAATTAAATCAGATGAGATATGTTGAACAAGGAAGAGCTACAGAGAATCACTGAATCTATCCAACTCGCGGAAAGCCACACTTCAGGAGAAATACGTGTATGCGTGGCCCGACAATGCAAGGGAGATCCAATGGAAGCTGCATTCAGGAAGTTCTACCAACTTAAAATGGATACTACCCGTCTTCGCAATGGTGTCCTTATCTACGTATCTCCATCCCATCACAAAGCCGCCATTATAGGTGACCGGGGAATTCACGATGCAGTGAATGGTGGATTTTGGGACGAAGCGCTGGAAAAGATGCTCTATTATTTCAAAAAGGGAGAGATTGCGGAAGGTATCTGCAAAGGTATAGGAAAAGTGGGGGAATTGATCAAATCCCGTTACCCCATATCGGAGAATGATATAAATGAATTGGGCGATGAAGTTATCCTGGAAGAATAAATATATTCTCATACTTATACTCTTTTCTTCTTTAGGATTATCGGCACAAGATATTCCTGAGCCAATGGTACCCTACCGTTTGGTAAACGACTTTGCCGATATTTTCTCTCCGGCAGAGGAGCAGGCTCTCGAGCAAAAACTACGGGCCTATAACGATTCCACCTCCACCCAGATATATGTGGTTTCAGTAAACGATTTGGGTGGTTATCCCGCCTCCGATTATGCCTTTCGTCTTGGAGAGAAATGGGAAATAGGACAGAAGAGCAAGGATAACGGTGCCGTCATCCTTATCAAACCAAAAATCGGAAATAGTCGTGGACAAGCATTTATCGCCACCGGCTACGGATTGGAAGCACGGATTAACGATGCCTATGCCGGCCGTATCGTTCGTAACGACATGATTCCCTACTTTATGGATGAGGATTATTTCGGTGGAGCAAATGCTGGCATAGACGCCATGATAGCGCGCCTTTCAGGAGAATTCGCTGCTGATGCCCAAGAAGAGGACGGAATTCCACTTTTTGTGATCATTATTATCCTGATAGGAGCCTTATTATTGCTCTCTGCACTTTCTAAAGGCGGGGACCAGCACATAGGAGGTGGTGGGCACAAGACAAGCTCTCCCCCTATCTTTTTCCCGCCAATGAGTGGTAGACGAAGAAGCGGCGGCTTTGGAGGCGGAAGTGGCTGGAGCGGAGGTTTCGGCGGCGGAGGAATGGGCGGCTTCGGCGGAGGTGGCGGTGGCAGATTCGGTGGCGGAGGTGCCGGTGGAAGCTGGTAATATGGATCAGAAAAAGTTAATCACTATCCTGGGCCCCACGGCAAGCGGAAAAACCGCCTTTGCCGCACAATTGGCTTATGCACTCGACGGCGAAATTATAAGTGCGGACTCACGTCAGATATACCGACAGATGGATATAGGTACCGGTAAAGACCTGTCAGACTATGTCGTACAAGGAAATTCCATTCCCTATCACCTTATCGATATCCAGGAACCGGGTGAAAAATATACACTTTTTGACTACCAGCACGATTTTCACAAAGCTTACAATGATATTCTCACCCGAAACAAGAAACCCATACTTTGCGGGGGTACCGGGCTTTATATCGAATCGGTACTGAAAGGATATAACCTGCCTGATGTACCTGCCAATCCGAAATTAAGAGTAGAGTTGGAAGAAAAATCACTCGAAGAGTTGACCGCTATCCTGCAAAGTTACCGCACACTGCATAACACCACCGATACCGATAGCAAAAAAAGGGCAATCCGGGCCATTGAAATAGAAGAATACAAATCGAAACAAGAGAGTTCTGCCACCACATTCCCTCCGGTAGAAAGTATTATCCTGGGACTTGATATAGACAGGGAGCTCCGGCGAAAAAAGATCACCACGCGTCTGCATGCCCGACTTCAGGAAGGAATGATCGAGGAAATAGAAAAAATCCTCGATTCCGGAGTTCCACCCGAGGACCTGATCTATTACGGATTGGAATATAAATTCGTGACGCTTCATGTGATGGGTAACCTAAGCTACGAAGAGATGTTCCGGCAACTGGAGATTGCCATCCATCAATTTGCCAAACGGCAGATGACATGGTTTAGAGGCATGGAACGCCGGGGATTCGTTATTCACTGGATAGATGCATCCCTGACTTCCGGACAAAAACTGCAACAGGCACATTTTTTTATAGCAAAAGAGTAAAGAATAAAGAGATTTTAGTTTCTATAATTCTGTCGAGGTATAAGAAAAATAAGATAAACAGATGCAAATCGGGGTGAAAATTGTAATTTTGTGACTTAGATAATAACGCACCCCAAAATTAAGGTTCGTAAAGTACTTCAGTTATACTCCATTTTTAGAAATTAACACAGATGATTAAAGGAATATTTCCCGTTGAAAAGTTCAGACAACTCAACACCCCATTTTATTATTACGATACAGAGTTATTACGTGCCACACTCCAGGCTATAAAAAAAGAGACAGAGAATAAGCCTTTCCATGTGCATTATGCGGTAAAGGCGAACGCCAACCCACTCATTCTGAAAGAGATTTCCGCTTTTGGCTTTGGTGCTGATTGTGTAAGTGGCAACGAGATACTGGCGGCCATGGAATCGGGATTTACCCCGGATAAAATAGTCTTTGCAGGTGTGGGGAAAAGCGACCGGGAGATAGAGATCGGGCTTGATAACGACATTTTCTGTTTTAACGTGGAATCGATCCCTGAACTCGAGGTTCTCAACACATTGGCCTCTGCAAAAGGAAAAACGGCAAGGGTGGCATTCCGTATCAACCCCAATGTAGACGCACATACACATAAGTATATCACTACAGGACTAACTGAAAATAAATTTGGCATCAATGAACAGGATCTGCCCCGAATCCTGGGAGTGATGAAGGATTCATCCAACCTGCAACTGACAGGCATACATTTCCATATCGGTTCACAGATTACCGACCTCAAATCATTTGAAGACCTTTGCGTGAGAGTGAAGGAGTTACAGGAGTGGTTTAATACACAGGGGATTAAACTGCCAATCATCAATGTAGGAGGAGGACTTGGGATAAATTACCAGCATCCTAACCACATCCCAATGGCCGATTTCGAATCCTACTTCCGGCTCTTTGAAAAAAACCTGCAACTACAACCAAATCAGGAACTGCATTTCGAACTGGGAAGGGCAGTAGTGGCACCCTGTGGCTCACTCATATCACGGGTACTTTTCGTAAAAGAGGGTATCCAAAAAAAATTCCTGATTGTGGATGCAGGAATGACCGACCTGATACGTCCCGCACTCTACCAGGCTTTCCACCATATAGAAAATATCTCCTCCGACAAAGAACCGGCGCTATATGATGTGGTGGGACCTATCTGTGAATCGAGTGATGTTTTTGCAGAACAGATCATGCTTAACGAAAGTGCCAGAGGAGACCTGATTGCCATCCGTTCCGCCGGCGCATACGGAGAAGTCATGGCATCCCGATATAACTGTCGCAACCTGCCCTTATCATACTTTTCCGACCAACTTTAAATGATATGCTTTCAGGAACACAAAAGATGGATCTTCTCAATTCATTATTCAACCAATTCACCCTGACGGAATGGATACTGGGAGGCATATTGCTGCTTTGCTTCCTGATACAACTCTTTTTTTGGCTTTTCATTTACAGGCGCCCTTACAGCTACCAGAAAAAAAAAGGTGAACCATCCATTCCTGATGAAACACTCCCTGCCATCTCGGTCATTGTCACCTCGAAGAACAACGCCGAAGAACTGGGACGAAACCTGCCGTCCATACTGGAACAGGACTATCCGAACTTTGAAGTGATTGTCGTAAACAGTGGATCGACAGATGACACCGACATCGTGCTGAAAGCCGCTGAACTAAAATATCCCCATCTTTACCATACTTATGTGCCGGCAGAAGCCGACGGTGGCATCAATGAAAAGAAACTGGCACTCACACTGGGAATTAAAGCAGCAAAGTACGATTTCCTCCTATTCACCGAAGCCTATTGCAAACCATCTTCTAAACATTGGATCAGAGAATTCGGAAAAGAATTCACGCAGGGAAAAGAGGTGATCCTGGGTTTTAGCCGGCTGGAGATTCCCAAGAAGACAGGCCTACGGGGGTTTATGCTATATGATAATCTCATCCACCATTTGAAATTCCTATCAATGGCTATATTGAGAAAACCTTTTATGGGAATTGGGCGCAATCTGGCTTATAAAAAAGAACTTTTCTTCAAAAATAAGGGTTTCTCTCCGGTATTAAACCTGGAGGGAGGAGAAGACGACATATATATCAACAGGATCGCCCCGAAAAAAAAGACAGGCGTAGTACTTTCCCAACAGGGCCTGACTGAAACCGGCAGTGTGCATCATTTCTCGGAATGGCGTACTTTAAAGTCCCGGTATCTCTATTCGAAACAGTACTACAAAGGATTCTCGTTCCGTATATTTAGCCTGGAAACATTCTCCAAATATCTCTTCTATATCTCATTAATTGGCACTATTGCATTGGGGATAGTAGCCGGTAACCACATACTGACAGCTTCGGCCTTATTATTTTTTGTGATCAGATATGTGGTTCAATGGAGAGTAACCACCCTTAACAGCCGTCTCTTCAATGCAGGGAAATACCATCTCAATCTCTTCTTTTACGATATTTTTCAACCTCTTAATAACACCCGATTCAGGAGATATGCCATCAAGCGGAACAGGGCAAGAGGATAATGCAAGAGCAACTGACAGGAGTAACAGAAAGAGGGAAGGCAAATCAAAATAAACAGGTATCATATAAGGCAAAGAGAGGGAAACCCGTCAATCTGTCAGGCAAAAGCTGCTCTGAATGAAACCGATAGGGTTAAATCGGGTTAATCACTCTTTGTTTGCGTTAAAAGTGTTAAAAAGCAGGTCTGCGGCTAAAAATTCTGCATGTTATTTGTCATATATTTGCAGGATATAGGTGCGACCTCGGGTAAGCCCAAAACAAGTTTAGCTTGCCTCTCGACCTTCTCTATATTATTGTATTTGGTATGAATAATAATAAACATCAACACACAAAGAATATGAACACAGGAAATAGTAAAAACGTATTCGTTATCGTATTAGTGGCAATTTTAAGTTCAGTTGTCACTTTATTGGGTTATAATGTAATAAACAGAAACAACGGGAGCAGTTCACTCTCCGATTTACCAGGGAACAGGATTTCCGAAGAAGTACGTGCTTATGCCGACTCTTTTGAACAAGACAAAAATGTAGTGCTCACCAATCTCACTACATCGGATGGATATCCCGATTTTACCGAAGCAGCTGCCAAGTCGGTTGACGGAGTAGTGCACGTGAAAACAACAACAATTAGCCAGCAACAATACATCAATCCGTTTGATTTTTTCTTCGGGTTTGGCGACCGCATGCCTTCTCAACCACGTGAACAGGTAGGTTACGGTTCCGGAGTGATCATTTCCAAAGACGGATATATCATCACGAATAATCACGTAGTGGATAAAGCGAATGAGGTCTCCGTCACCCTGAATGACAACCGGGAATTCAAAGCTAAGGTAGTCGGTACAGACCGTATGAGTGATATCGCCTTACTGAAGATTGATGGGGATGATTTTCCTTATCTCACTTTCGGAAACTCTGACGCGTTAAAAGTAGGGGAATGGGTTTTGGCGGTAGGTAATCCGTTCAACCTCACCTCTACGGTCACCGCCGGGATTGTGAGCGCCAAGAACAGAGGTAATGTGATGGGAGGCGGATTAGGCATTCAATCCTTCATCCAGATAGATGCCGCAGTCAACCCCGGGAATAGTGGTGGTGCACTGGTTAATACACGCGGAGAGCTGGTAGGTATCAATACTGCCATTTATTCACAGACGGGTAATTTTGCAGGGTATGCTTTTGCCGTGCCTATTTCCATTGCCGGCAAAATAGCTGCAGACCTGAAGGAATACGGCACCGTACAGCGTGCACTGCTGGGAATCCAGGCTCCCAATATAGAGATCATCGGGCGTCAGGATCCCCAAAAAGCACGGGAACTGTCACAAATCAAAGGCGTACTGGTAGAAGATTTCAGCGACAGAAGCGCTGCCAAAGCAGCAGGTATTCAAAAGGGAGATGTCATCAACGCCATCAACAATATACCTATCCGTAATTTCGCCGAACTGCAAAGCCAGTTGAACAGATACCGTCCGGGGGACAAGATCAGCGTTACGGTCGACCGCAACGGCAACAGTCGCTCATTCAATGTTGAACTGACGAACGACGAAGGCAGCACCGAAATAACACGCGGTACAAACGCCTTGAGCACTTTAGGTGCCACATTCAAGCAAATACCGGATGAAAGAAAAAGGGCTTTAGGCATTTCAAGCGGCATCGAAGTAGAAAGTGTAAAAAGTAACGGACTTTTCAGAAAAGAAGGAATTAACAAAGGCTTCATCATTAT